>Ga0209168_10000388_pt1 | contig 44780 bp, 35 predicted proteins | sample Coa_R1_FD_187156 | JGI IMG/M metagenome (GOLD analysis project Ga0209168, IMG submission 187156) | Surface soil microbial communities from Centralia Pennsylvania, which are recovering from an underground coalmine fire - Coalmine... | ecosystem: Environmental > Terrestrial > Soil > Unclassified ...
CTTTCTTACCACTAATAATTCAGAGGCTGCATCCCTGGCTTTCAGCCCGGACGGACAGTTTCTTCTGGTCACGGAACGAGCAACCAACAACATCGACGTTTTCCATGTGCAGGATGATGGCACGTTGGGGCCGATTGTCGCGAATCCCAGTTTAGATCCAGGGGCATTCGCGGTTAGCTTCGCTCCCAACGGAGCAGCGCTAGTTTCGGAAACGGGTCCGGCTGGAGGCAATGACGCCTCTGCGATCTCATCCTATTCAATAGTTGCGAACGGTACGCTGTCTCCGATTAGCACTGGAGTTCCGACCCTAGGCAACGCGAACTGTTGGAATGCTGTGACCCCAAATGGCAAGTTCGTCTACGTGTCGAACGCCGGTTCATCAACCATCTCGGGATTTTCAATTACTGCCACAGGAACACTGACGCCGATTGGCCCGACAGTTGTAGGAACTAATCCTAGCGGAAGCACAAACCTCGACATTACGGTGAGTGCCGATGGTAAGTTCGTCTACACGCTCAATTCTGGAACTGGTACGATCGGCATCTTCGCCATCCAACCAGACGGAACGCTCAATAGCCTGGGAGATGCCGCCGGTCTGTCCGAATCAGCCGGGTTCAACGGTATCGCCGCTAACTAACCATTGTTTCGTAATGTGGGTTACAGCGGTAGCTGCAACCCACATGTTTTCACAGTGTGTGTCAAACATAAGAATTCATTCCGAGGGACATAAAATGGCTTTCAAGATAGTGGTAATGTATCCGCCGCCGAAAGATGTCGAGGCCTTTGAACACGTGTACAACAATGAACATGTGCCGATGGCAGTTGAAAAAATGCTCGGCAAAACGAAGATCGTGGCGACCAGAATGATAGGCTCTCCGCTGGGCCCGCCGGCCTTCCACCGCATCGCCGAAGTCTACTTTCCTTCGATGCAGGCTTTGGAGGCTTGTGCGGCCTCAGAGGGTGGGAAGCTAACGATCGCACATGCACTGTCCATCTCCTCCGGAGGCACCCCGACCATCCTAATCGCAGAGGAACAGACATTCGTCTTTCCAGAACTGGAGACCACTGTAAAAAGATAAGTGCACGCACGTGTTCACAGCTGGAGTTGGATTTCGCGGAATGCGAGAACGCTTACGCTTCTTAGGTGGCAGTCTAAACATCCAGTCAAATGACCACGGCGCGCGTGACCGCCACCATCTCAGTTGTACATGCCACGGCTGCATAGGCAGCTGTAGAACTCAGCGGTGGTTCGCTCTAATCCGAGAGGGTCGGTGGGCAAACGAGTCGGGAGAAATGAACCAAGAGCGTTGTCCGCTCTTTCGTCGCGTTTCACTCAATGTGATCGTCTAATGCCAGCAATTGTGCTGAGATACAGCATTTGCTGTAACTCAAATTTTCTTGGTCTCGGCCAAAACTTCCTAGTAGTTTCGACCGGCCCAGCCGCTGCCCCGCACAAACATAAGTTTCAGGTCGATGGCCCGACACGTGCAGTCACGACAAGAGGCCAGAGCAGGAGCAGAGTATGCTGAGTGTTCATACGGAGAACGTCGGCGAAATTGCAGTGATTGAATGCGAGGGCCGAATTGTCCGCAGCGAAGATGCTTTCGAATTACGCAAAGCGGTCCATTTACAAAGCGATGCCCGAGTCATTGTGCTCGATCTCTCGGAAGTCGCCGTTATCGCAGGAGGAGGCCTGGGTATGCTCATGTTTCTGCAGCGATGGGCTCATGACCACCACATTCGACTTAAGTTGTTCAATCCCCGTCAATATGTGAGAGACAGGTTGCAGCAGCCCAGTTCGATGCAAGAGTTCGACATCGCTACGCTGGACGAAATGATATCGCTTCTGGCTTGCGCCGATGTCCGGCACGCACAAGCTGCCTGACTCTGCTCCGTCTCGTGTTCGTTCCTCTTGATGTAATATTCCCTATTTCACTCCGGGACCGGATTGTGCACGGAGGTGGCTGGATCTGGTTTCGAATCGAGGCGCGTGCGAGAACCGCGTTTGTAGGGGACGTAAGGTATTGCATAGAACACCCTATGCCTGCCAAACTTGTGGTTAACAATCCAGGGTGTCGCAAGACGTAGGCATTCATGGACACCAATCGAGCAGAAGCTCTCCGCAAGGAACTGGACCAACTCCTCCGAAAACAGAGCAAGGTGTTGGAATCACGAACCTTCGGCGCGCAGCAACCGACACCGACATTTTGGAGTTTGGGATTAGACAAGAGATCATTCACGAAATGTGCGATCAACTTGCAAATTCGGACGCGACAGCGTGAAGGACTCTGCGAGTCCAAGCCGGGACCCTCGCCTTCCTGGCTCGTAATATTGCCATCTCGGCCCGATAGCATTCTTTGTACATCGCCGCCAATCGTCAGAGGCGATGTCGACGTCTAGCTGGGCGCCGTCGTCTATTTAGGAAGCGCGCGGGACACTTGGCTGGTCCAGGCCAAGAAGCGCTTTCGTCTGAGCGACCAGCTGCTTCGGACTGTCAGAGCCAGATTTAGAAATTACCGCCGAGATACAAGTCGTAGGACTCTTTGACTCGTTCATTCGGTAATAATATAGGTGACTGACTATTTATGTAAGAAAGAATGGATTAGGGACAGTAACCCCATAATCGCTCCGATACCCCCAATCACAGGCACGGCGACCTCTTTTACGAGGAACGCAAAGAAGCTCCATTTGTCCCGCTGCTCTGCGCGAATCGCCTTATTCATGTCAAGCTGCGCTTGAGCCGAGAGGTGAGCTGTATTCGGTTCAAATCCGTCTTCCCACTTTGTATTATCGCTAAATGGTGGAACCGGAATGCCAGCGGATTCGGCGCGCCTCATAACATCTAGCGAGCGTTCGCGAAGAATCGCATCGTCCATTACATCTCTTTCATACATCGCTTCGCTAGCTATAGACGCCTCCTCTTTGCCTGTTCCCGAGGGATAATTCAAGTTGTTAATTAGAAGTGTTCGCGAGTCGTATTCCTGCTTGAGCGTAGAACGCGGATATGACACAAATTGATGAGCAGCCTACTGACGGGCCACTGTCGCCTCGTCAGTGTTCCCAATCGCGGGCCTCAGTTCCAAATCTTCGAGCGGCGGAGGCTGAAGTTTCCATGAGAAAATTCATTCTGGCGAGTTTGTTGATCCTCGCGTCGGCGATAGCGGGTGCGCAGGTGTTTCAAGTGGACAGCAGCGGTAACGTGACTTCTTCTGCCTCGTTTATCTCTACCGGCGGAAACCCGGGGCAGTTGACGCTGATGCAGGGCTCGCCGCCGGTGATGCCGTCCGTCAACTCCTTTAGTCTTGTCACCCCGCCTAGCATTCCTACTTCATATCAAACCTTCGTGCCCTCAGCTGCGGCGAATGGGCTGTGGCGCGGGACGGTCGGCAGTGGCGCGGGCGGGACGGTGACAGCATCGGGAGGGGTTCTTCAGACCTCTGGAATATCCATCTCTAGCGGCGGCACCGGCTATACCGTACTTCCGGCCTGCTGGGTAACGGCTTCGACGGGAATAGGCGGGACATGTGCAGCCAGCACGATTAATACGAGCGGGCAGGTAACCGGGGCGACGATTGTAACTGGGGGCACTGGCTATCCGAACACCGGGGCGGTGCTTCACTTCGGAACCCAGGTTCAGATGGCTTTCGCCGAACTCAGCGGGGATGCAACCACTTCGTCAACAACGACGACCTCGAATCAGGTGACAGTTATCGGAATTCAGGGGAATGCAGTTAGCGGGATCGAAGGCTCCGCGAGCAATAAAGTCCAGCTGACAGCCGCCACATCGACGACAAACAATGATGTTGTAACATACGACGGAAGCGGAAACGTCAAGGACTCGGGTACCTTGCTCACGTCTCTGGCTCAAACCGGAGTTGACATCAGCACCACAGGAAACAAGGTTATCGGAATTCAGGGGAATGCAGTTAGCGGGATCGAGGGCTCCGCGAGCAACAAAGTCCAGCTGACAGCCGCCACATCGACAACAAACAATGATGTCGTAACATACGACGGAAGCGGAAACGTCGGGGACTCAGGCACCCTGCTATCCAGTCTTGAGCACGTGCTTTTTACGCAGTTTTCGACGTCCGACAGTAAGAGCTGCAACACCACGGAGGCGGATTACTCAACTTCATACTCTATACCCTCTAGCTATATTGTCGCCAATAAACTGCTGCGAGTGACTATCGGTGTAAGTCTAACAAGCAACGGCTCTCCCCCGGGGATGGCTTTTAACTTAAAGCTGGGGAGCACGACCGTATATACCGCAACACAGACCGCCCCTCCGGCCAGCCTAACGACCGTTCCCGGAGGGGTCACATTCTACATCCAGGGAACCGCCGCCGCCGGGGCAAGCGTTTCGGTCTTTGTCCATCCGATACTTTCCCCGGCGATTAACGGGACGGCTGGCGTGCCCTTCGATGGCCCAAGTGTCGCTCAACCCGTGGCGGGGATCGCAACTAACACATCCCTTGCGATTAAAGCTGGCCTAGTTTGTTCCGCAACTTCTGGAACCACAGGAATGACATTGAACCAGATGGTCGTGGAGGCTTTGAACTAGGAGGTTTCCGCCTCTCAACCGGAGTGGAGGAATTGACATGAAGCGAAGTCCGCGCTGGAAGGTTGGAATTAGTCAACTTGCTTTCGGCTCGCTGTTCGTATGCTTTGTCATCGCGTCCTCGCCGTGTTCCCAAGCGCAGGTCTACGGCTACTTTAAAGACGATCCGGCGACAACGCTTCCCACCGGAGACTGGCCAGCTTACCAACGTTACGTATCCGGAAATGGTACTGTGGCTGGCGTAACGGTGTTGGTGCCGTGGGCGGAGTATGACAACGGGAGCGATGCCGGGCCCAGCGTCAATACCACAAAAATGGGAACCCTTGTGGGGCACCTGAACACTGCGGCCGCAGGAGGCCCCATCAACTTCATAATTGTCGCAGCGAGCGGCGGCAGCGGCAGCGGCGGCGTGAACACCGCCACGCCCTACTGGGTTTTCGATCCCGGATGGCTTACAAATTGTATGTGCAGTTGGACCACTCCCCTTGACGTTTGTTATTGCAACAACTATCAGGGCACCACCGGAATCGGCGGTGGCCCAAACAACGGTTTTTTGGTAACGGGCTCCAATTGCTACAATCAGACCACCTACACGATGGCGTTTCCACACAATACGTTCGACTATTCCGGGGTGCCTGCGGCCTGGGAGCCGCCTTTCGTAGCGGCCTACCAGCAGTGGTTGGGGAAATTTTTCACCTGGGTGAAGGCGAACGTGTCTAATGTCGGATACGTCAGGATCGGTGTCGGAACCGGAGGAGGCTCCGTCGTGCCATGTCCAAACGTGGAGGAAGGAAATTTTCATTCACAGTTATCCCAGCCAGTGACGCCACTCACCGAAAGCATATGGCTTAGCTACAACCAAGGAATTTATTCGGCGGTCGCATTAGATGTAGGTACTTCGCTGATTGTGGAGGCGTCAATGTTTGGCGGCGAAATCTTCAGCGGCGGCGATGGAATGATCCCTATCGATTGGGCCGACAACGAAGCTGCGGTGGCGACGGCTAACGGATTTGGACTTAATGCGGAGTCACTCTCGACAGCCTCAGACATCGGTGATAATGTGCTCACATCGGCCGGCAGTCCCTGCTCCAACGATTGGTGTGCGATTTTCAGCCGATACTACAAAAGCGCACCGATTTTGGGCCTCCAAACGCTCTCGCAGAGCGATCCCAACTGTCTGGGGGCTCCTTCCTCGTGTAACACCACAAGCTCCTTGCTGACCGCATTGCCCTTTGCCACGCAGCATCGTGCAAAAGCTTTTGAAATATACTACGAGGATCTGCTCTGCGCGTATGATTCAGGCTATACGAATAGCACTCCGTACGGTGCGTGCGAAGCGATCTCAGCCGGAAGGCCCTACTATTCGGCAGCTCTTGCTGACGCAGCCGCGAACCAGCCAACAAATACCGCCGCGGTGGGGGGAGCGGCGGGTCTCTCCGGGAAAACTAGCCTGCAATAACCCGGCAGAACGACATCTCGATTCCTCACTTAACTTTTGCTTGGCTACTGGGGGCCAGACAGAACCGAGACGCCATCCTGTCGATAAAAGGTTACATAAAAGCGACCGTGAGCGCCGGCGGTGATTGTGTACGGGTCAGTCCCCACGGGAAAGGTTACCTGATTCCCGACCGAGCCGTATGTGCGTGCTTTTATGAATGAGAGGAAGTCACTACTACTCTGGGTTGAGTAGTCGAAATCGGCGACGAGATGTGTTGACGTGCTAAACGCGATTGGCCCGAAGTAACCCGGTAGCAGGGTTGTAATGAGCCTTCCAGAGATACCGTTTACCACGTACAGTCCATCGCCCCCGCTGTTAAGATACACTTGGTTCGAGCGGTTATCTGCGGCGACTCCAATGAGCTGTATGGCCTGCGGGAAATTTGTCGTGACGAATCTCAAGGTGGCCGCATTAATCACCGCCAGATCATTTGAAGAGGTCGTTGCATAGATGCGATTGGTGAACGGGCCGTATGCGATCGACATGCAGCAGTTTTTGCCGATGGTGACAGTCTGGGTTACCTGGTTAGTTGCCCCGTCCAACACAGAAAAAGCTCCAAAGCCATTCAGAAAATAAACCAGATTTGCTGCGGAATTCACTGCCATTGCGCCCCCGAAAGTCACCGGGACAGTCGTTGTTACGGTGTTGGAAGAACCGTCGATTACCGCGATGTACTGATCCGCCTGCCCGCCCGATACGTAGACCACATTTGTGGCCGGGTTTACAGCCGCGTAGACAGGAGACGTTCCGACCGAAATATTGGTGACGATTTGATTGGTCTGCCCGTTAATCACGGCGACCGCACCCGTCGTAGTGTTGGGAATATAAATCATGTTTGTCGCCGTGTTTATCGCAGGATAACCAGTTATGCCGCCGATGGTAAATGTCGAGAGTATTTTCTGGGAAAGGGCTCGCGGCGCGAAACACAGCGTTGAGATCGCAAGGAAGGTAAACAAAATCCGTTTCATGTTTGGAATTCTCCTTAACACACTTTCCGTATGGCGGGGGAAGGACGAGCCGGGGTCGATGCAAAAAGCTACCGACTCAAAGATACCTCCAGATCGCCGTGCGGACAAGTGGAAAGAATGGATTAGGGACAGTAACCCCATAATCCTCTTTGGCAGATACAGAGCATATCAAACATATCACCCTATGCCTATCATATTACTTGTAATACCTGAAATCCTTTCCCCGCGAATCGCGGCACGGTGGCGTTTTAGTGATTCTAAAAGTATTGGCGATCGGGATCTGCTTGGAGATGGGTTTCTCTAGTACACGTGAATCGCAGGAGTATTTGCCCGGCCCAACCATCCTTCGAGAGAACCGATTCGAGCACGGCTACGCTACCGCGCGGAAAACAGTCTAAGATATTAGGCCGCGACAGAGGGGAGATGTTTGACAAATCTCATCGGGCGGCCCTTGCTATCCATCAGGGGGGCACGGCCGGAGAGCCGTCGAACTGAAATGTTCCAAGGCAGACGCCTGGGTTTTGGGCGCCGTCTTTGGCCGCTCAACAAGAATACGGCTTCAACAACCCGGTTCCAACGACGAGGCGCAAAGAGTCCAGAATGTCTCACGGCGTGGCGATACCGCTTCGGTAGGTGCTGCGCCCAGAGGTCGATGAACTCAGTAATCGTGCACGTCACCGTCAAGGGTTGTTTTAGCCGTTTGTCCTTGTACCAAAACGAAACCAAACCGTTTGAAACATCCTGAATCCGGTATTGCGCGATCGGCGGACGTCTTGCGTAGCGCCCCGCGTACCGTAAGAAGTGCTCCTTACCTTCGAAGAATCGAATGTGGACGCTCCACCACCGCTCTTCCTCGCGCTTTAGCAGATCGTCCAATTCCTTGCCGGTCAAAGCTGACGCTAGGCAGCCGGCTTGAAGTGCCGCACGCAATAGTGCAATAACCTGTCGTTTCCAGCTTCGCATGACGGGTTCTTAAAGAAGACTTTTTGCCTGGATTGGCGCGGCCTTTGCAAGTCCTTGGCAAATACCAACGTATGCACGTGTGAGTTGAATTCCATTTTGCCATTGAACGAGTGGGCTATTGGCATAACTCCGACATCGACGCCGCTGTACACCCTGCCGTAAATCATGATGGCGCTGGCTGCAATGTTAGGCAGTTCGCGAGTAAGATGGGGATTCGCTGCGAACAGCGTCCACAGCGTGTCGGGCATGCTGAGAGTTATGCCTAGGTATGGGCCTTCGGGCAATGCACACCAACGCCTCCGCTGCCAATCGATCGTTGCCCAATGCCCGCACGACGTACAGGCAGGTGACTTGCAGGTGTTACAGAGAACTATCTCCTCGTTCTCAGATGCGTAAGGACCTTTCGCAATGAGATGGTGACCTCGTTCTGTCTGAATCCGCACAACGGGCGAAAAGAATGGATTAACGATCATGGCCCAAGTCTGAAACGCACCACTGAGTAGGAATGCAGCAAGGGCCAAGTGGCGGATGGGCGGAGGTACGTTGAAGCCTGGGCGGCAGTGCCCAACGGAGAAGCTGGCAACGGCCAAGGTGAGCAGGAAGAGTAGACCGATTTTTACATCCAGCTGCCTCTCGGATATCACAATCCAGCAAATTTCAAATTCGGTCAGTTTTTCAAGACACATGCTTACTATCCACATGAGAATCTCGAACTATGGCGGCCCGTACCTGAGCCAAACGAGCCAACCAAGACGATTGCATCAAAGTTCCAGCTTGTCGCTGCGAGTAAGGACGCATTCCGGCGTGGACTGCCTCTTCATGTACCCAAGCTTGAGACAAATGAGGAATTCATTGTCGTTCGGGCAAAGGAACGCCCCGTAGTGTTGATTCAGCCTGAATTGGAGATCGGTTTTGATAACAGGGGATATCGCGGTCGTATTCATCGTCGGCGCTGCCTTGTGGGGCAGGTTTTTGGGCTAGCAGACACGAAAACCGGCCAAGCGGAGTTTTCACCCGAGTTCGTTGGTCGAGTACGCAAGATGGAATACCCGCAATTGCTATTCTTGCCCAGAAAACTAGGGTTGCTGGAAGTGGACAGCATTCTTCGCCTGGATGAGTTGCAATCGGTCTTCACCCCACATCTCCAAGCATCGCAAGTTGCCTTGGGAGGTGACTTGAGTTCGATTCTGAAAGAACAGGTGCAATTTCTGATTACAGAAAGAGGCCCGAACCCCTATACCGAATTGCGAGAGATGATTCTAAAGAGCGAGGAGTAAGAAAAGGTTAGAATCTCTTTGAATAGAGAATATCCAAGACTTTGGAGGCTCGTCGGCGCTCTACCCGAAGCACGTAGTCCCGAATTCCTGGAACCGAGTAATCTACAGCAAGTTCTGCAATCGCATATGGCTTTCCCCTGGCCTTTCTTCGTTGGGCATACGGATATGAACCAGGAGGCTGAAAGCTCGCGATGCCGCGGGAAACGGGTCTGTAAATAGTGCTTCCTGAGTTTATCGGCGACAACAGTGAAGCCCTCCCATGCACGCGTAGGAGACTCTCAGTATCTACGATAATCACTATGTGAACATCTCCTCGATAGGCTCTGGCCTTCAGGAGCGTGCAAACCCTCTCTTCTGTCAGCCAAAAAAATACTCGCCGATTCAGGAACTCGTACCACTGCTTTGGTGTACAACCGACCAAGCACTTCAGCAGTGCAGATTCACGCATCGGTTTCTGATCACGTATCACGGCACTTCCATATTTAGGATGTTTAATGACGACGGACTGAGGCCGATGATGCGATTCGATTAAGGTTCTTTGTTTTCCGTTGATCGCGTACAAATCTAACAGGCCACTCGTGCTAAGGAGGCCATGTTTCGATATTGAAGGCCAACTGGTCGCCTCGGCCATGTGGTACAGCCGTGGATATGTTTCACAGAGCTGCTCAATAGAGATTCCCATTACCAATACCGCCTATCAATGACGCTCCGAAAATCGAACCGGGTAGAAATCAGCGACACTGGTGCTGCTGCGACTCGTTCAACTTCCTCAATGAACCTGATCGTCTCCGAACGGAGTTGCTCGTAACGGCGCGCGCCCTCATTTCGGCGGTCTAAGTAATCAGCAAACGTCAGTGCAACGTCTGTTGGCCCGTTGATCGCCGAGGCTCTTCTCAAGAGAGCCCAGTCGAATTCACCGACTCTTCTGCGCCGATTCGTCGTTGATGTCTTCTCGGATTCCTCAAGCTGTGCCAACTTAATGCGGGAACGCCGCGAGACTATTTCCCATGATATTTCCTGAGAAAGATCGCCTGAAGTGCCGCCTTCGGGGTTCTGGACGCGAATCGGATAAGTTCGGCAGACCATCACAATTTTCCTCACTCTGCTCGGCGAGATTCCAGCCTCCGAAAGACAGCCGCCTACAGAAGTATCTCGCGAGGTCACATAGGGATACTGACCGTGATAAAGACTCAAACCGGCCCCCTGAGTTCCTTCTACAAGCACCTTATCACCGCGGCTGTACGCCTGCTCCAATACTTCCCACGCGGAACGACGAGTAAACGGGCCTAGCTCTTTTATGTCCCCCGCGAGCTTCACATCCTTTTTGCCGCGATCCGTAATTCGGCGAGCTGTGGCAAGTCCAACACCCTGTCCTGTTGAGCTTATTCGCTCAGTCAATCCCCTTTCGCTGGCAACGTCCTTGGGGCTGATGATCATTGCTCGCGGATCAATTGTGAGTCGTTGAGCGTCCACTTTGCAGTCAGCGATCTCCTTCATAAGCAAGTGCGCATTGAGAACTGCTCCAGGAGCCACGACCAGCCTAGCTAGTGGATTTCGTAACGTTCCGGACGGCAATTGATGATGTGTGTAAGGTGAATCGTCAAAATAGACCTTGTGCCCGGCATTCGGTCCTCCGACTCGCACAAGTACCTGGTACTCCCGAGCCAAGTACGAAGCGATGTGCCCCTTGCCCTCGCTGCCAAACTGACCGCCGACTATGATATCGACGTTCCGATCGTAGGTTCGGGTATATAGACCTAGATAAGAAGCCGCCCTAACCAGTACGTCATCACGCAGACTTCGCTTTGTGTCAACCACAATATCAGCGATTCGTTCCAGATCTTCAATGCGAGCTTCCGTGCTGTTTGTAGCAACTGCAGCAAACGAGTTCAGTTCTCTCAAACCGGAGTTCCTTGATTTGTACCGTTCGGTCAATACGTCCTTCGGGGCACGGAGATGGATGTGGACAACAGAATATCCGTAAGAGGCACGAATCTTTTTTATCTGTTCCGGTTTTCGAACTGCATCCACTATTACAACTGCCTGCGCCTCTGGAGGACCTAATTGAGCCAGCTTTCTCCGCAGTGCATCTCGAACCCATACCCCTTTCGTTTCCCGATCCAAACGGTCTCCGAACAACTGCATTGCGCGTCGCTCAGACTCAATCTCGTGGCCCAATTTCTTCAGTGCTAGTTCGCGAATTACTTCTTTCGTCTTCACAAAATGCACATTGTCGAACTCTTGGCATAACCGCGTCACAAGAGTCGTTTTGCCTGACGCGACACTTCCTGACACCAAGACGATTTTTCTCGGCATATTTGCCCTCCGTCAGATGAACTGATCGATCTCCGCCGGCACATCGAACAACGACAATTGTTTCTTAGCTGGCCATTTTTGATTGGGCAGATCGTATACAGTCACGTCAAGGTCATGTTCGCCTAGAGTCTGCTCGATTATTTCTTGGACAATTGTCCATGTGCCTCCGGCTTGTCCTGTTCCGATTCTCGGCAAATGAATCGTCGCGGATTGATGCTTCGCTAGCTCGGCTACTTTCGAAAGGCACTGTTCCAATGCGGCGTAGCGAATTCTTGGTTTATCGGAGGGGCCATATCCGTGCTGTGCTACCAAACTCACTAGCAAGAGGTCTTCGTGGACACGGCTCACCTGGATTGCTCCCAATCGAAAGTCACGACGGTCGGAAGTAGCCCAATCTGTGAAGTCCCGTTGAGCTGAGGGCCAACGATCTCTCAAGACACGAGAGAAACCAGAACCCCATGTTAGTGCTTTGTCGTTTACGACCTGCAAAAGGATCTTCGTTCCACTTCCGCGCGGTTGTGATGCATCGCCTTTCAAGAAGCGTAGATTGGACTCACCTCTCGCTAGTTCTGTGGGCCGAATAATCGCCAGGACACGAGGGAATGTTTGGCCCGGATACGGCGCAATGCCGAGATACTCTGTTTGCCAGTCCTTTGGTTGGATTGCCCAGTTCTCTTTTCCCTTCGCGGTGTATCCAATCGCTGTGCATTCGAATGCCGATGTGTTCTTTGGCAAGGTAGATCCTGGGCCTAGTGAAACAGACCCTTGAAATCCACGCGAATTGATCACGTAGTCAACTTTGTACCGACCTAAAACCGGATCTCGATGGGCAGCGAATGCAAAACAGTTGAAAGTTGTAAGGCGAAGGAGACGCAATAACACAGCCTCACAAGAGACCTGAAAGCGGCGTCTGAATTGGAGAACGGAATCAACGGTTGGAGCGAATTCGTCCAGATTCGGCAAACTCCCTATGGGCATTAGGATTTCAGCCGCTGCTACATTGCAAAGCATTTCGAGTTGCCATTCGTCGCCTTTCATTTGCTCATGAGTAGCTCGATTTCGTATAGAGGAAGCACAGTCGGGGAACAATGTATGTCCGATTTCGTGCGCCAAAGAGAACCGCAACCTCGCAGCCGGTCGCATTGGATTAAATTCAATCCGAAATTGGCCTCCCTTGCTTCGGGTCCGTGCATCTATGACACCTTCAGTGGGCAAAAGTGTAAAGCCCCTCAATTCTGCCAACTGCGCAGGGTCGTAAGGGGGGCCGGTCCAGCCTTGCTCCATTGCAGCTAGGACTATCTGACGTGCCCTTTGGGTGATGGCTTCGACCGGATCATCCGCCCTCAGCGCCAGCACTGAGGGATTCGTCCAATAGTCTTCACTCACAGACTGCGGTAAAGGTCGTTCTGCACGGACAGGCAGAGCCGGAGGGTCATTCAAAGAAGTCGGGAGTACAAGATTTTGAGAGTCAAGTCGCGTTTCGGCAGCAGCAACTTCATCTAGCGAAATGGGAACATGAATGCCCTGCCGCCTGTATATGCGACGAAGAGCCTGTTCAATCGAGGTAAGTGAGTTATGTTGTTCTGGCATTGGCATTTCCAAACTTAGCTTTGTAATCCCGAAGAGTCAGCTTTCATAGAACGCTTCAGCTTTGCTATTGCGCGTACGCGAAGCTGCCGTATGTTGTCGGGGCTCGTGTCCCACGTGCTTGCGAGTGCCTTCATGACAGAATTTGGCAGGCGCTGTTGCTGTTGGCCAGGCTTGTACCACATCGCGGTCGTGCGCAACACGTCTTGCTCGCGTTCAGTTAGCGCTTCCATCGCCTTCTCCAGTTCCTCATATCGCTCGGATGCACCGTCATCTTCAAGGAGTTCGAGGTTCTCTGCGGGCGGCAGCTCATCCTCTTCCATGAATACAACTTGAGGCTCCCGCCGAAAATAGTCGCGCCGGATGTTCTCGCTGATCTGGCCAAGCCAACCTCGTACTCGCCACCGAGCTCCCTGACTATCAAGGCGGTCATCTGGGATGTAACTGGCCGCCCTTTCGTAAGCGCGAATAAACGTATCTTGTACAAGCTCGATCACGCGCCCATTCCCCAGCTGTCGCCCATGAGCGCCCATACACACGCCATACACGTATTTTCGATGCCGCACATAGAATTCCTTCCATGCTGCCCGGCCGTTCTCGCTTCCGCAGGGTTCTGCTGCCATCTCGCGGAGGAGCTCCGCGTCAGTGGCCTGCACCCTTGACTGATCTTCAGGCAGCATCTTTCTATAATCTCTGACAACGCTCGTTTTTATATACGCAGAAGCGTGACACGGGTCCGAGGTCGTGGAACACTCCCCATTGTCACGCTTCAGCGTATTCCTGGTTAGCGGGCCAAGAGATTATTTCATGCTGTGATTCTGGCCCGGCCCACAAAAGCTGGCCGCGCATGTCACGGTTGAGCGTATTGGGATATGAAGGGTCGCAGGACCCGACCAGGCCGAGAAGGGGCAAAAGGAGACCCAAGTCGTGAGCAGCGAAAATCATGAGGTAGAAGTACAGGTTAAGAGCCTTAAGACGGGGGAGACGGTTAGGTTTAGGGTCAGCGAGTCAGCAACGCTCCAGTCGGTTTGGGATACGGCATTGATAAAGCTGAACGAAACCCGGAATGCTGGTGATACATTCAGGTGTTCAGACGGACAAGACCTCACCGCCTATTTGCACCAGGCTTTAGCCCAGATGCACAAGGAAAAAGTTTGCGTGGACCGGCATTTCGAAATCAAAGGTCCGTCGGGGGGTGCAGTTGCCTGATCGAGCGCTTCCCGAGGCTGCGTCTCCGTTTGCTTCACGCGAAGCGCTCCAAATTCACATACCAAAGGCCCTTAACGGTTTCCGTTACGAATATGACGGGGATCGCACGGTCTATTTGTGGCTTACTGCAAGAAAGACCACGGGTGAGACGGATGAATATCTCGTTCGCCTTATGTTTCTTCACTATCCTGACTGGCCGCCGAGTGTTACCTTTTTGAACCCGGACACGAAGCAGTACGACGGAACCCACTGGCCGGGCGTTTCGGGGAGTCAGCGGCTAGCTTTTCATGCTCGCTATGGGGATGCTCCGGCAGGCATGGTGTGCAACAGCATGACTCTTGAATACTACTTTTGGGGGGGACATAACCCGCCGGAGGACATTCGTTGGAGCAAAGTTAAACACACGTTTGCTGCTACCGTGGCGGAATTGGTGGACCATCTAAATCCACCGTTTTACCAAGGCAGGCAGACATGACAGTACCATCTAAGTTGATTGTGACCGACACTCTTTGGAACCAGACCATCGAGGTCCTTCAGCAATACACTCCGAAGGAACTTGAAGCTGGGTGCTTTTGGTATGGATTGCGCGGCGAAGAGGCAGCGGCGGCACTCGTACTAGGAATCCCTCGCCAGATCAACCGGCCAAGAAATTTTGAGATACCCGCGGACGATTTGGTTGCCCTGATCAATGCAGCGTGCGAGCCCGCAGGACTCGTCGCAGTAGCGCAATTGCACATACATCCTGGGGCTGATGTCAGACACTCGCTGTGGGACGACAAGCAGGTGGTTTCAAAGAACGTTTATTCCTTAGTAATTCCTAACTACTGCAAGCCCCCCGTTCTATTTGAGTCAATTGGCATTCATCGTTTCGAAAATGGCCGCTGGAATCGGATGTCTTGCGAGTCGGCGCGTGGGGCGGTCATTATTACGGCTTGCCTTGTGGATACGCGATGAGCAGTAGCCGAAGCGCAAATAGACACATGCGAGGAGACAGCGAAGGACGCCTTAAGAGTCTCCGCCCGGGTCCTCGCTCGGTGCTGGTTCGGGTTCACCCAGAATACGCCTCTAGCTATGCGGGGCAGCACTTGTTACAGATGACAGTGAACTTGTTAGCTCGTCAATTCGAGGTTGTACACGATCTCATTTTGGACGTGCCAGATGTTCCCGTACTAGAGAACATATTTCCAGAATCAATCACCGATAGTCTTGGCCTATGTTCTCGATTGCTTAGTCTTGCGAGGGATGTGGCTGGGCCGGAGATTCGAGTTTTGTCCGTCTCTGAATCCCAGGATACCAAGCCCTCTTGCGTCGTTTACGTCGGTTCCTTCGACCCTAGTACCAGTGCAGTCTTCTGTATCAGCGCTGTGGCAGAGGGATGGCGCTTCGATTGCGCAACCAACAGGCATACCCAAGCAATTCCTGGTCTGAACTCAAACCCGATCGGGCCGTACATGGCGGCCTGTTTCGCGGCAGGATCAACATTCAAATACTTCTGGCAGCTAGACGCGCAAATTGACCTTTCTGCATCACTATGGGGTTGTGGACAGGGCGATTGGAATCATCTGGCTGTCGGTAAAAATCCTACAGGGAAAACAATACCGAAAACCTATCTGATTGGTTGCGGGGCCGTGGGTGCCGCTTTTGCGTTTACGTTGGCCGCTATTACCAATCTCAAGGGCGATATTATCGCGATCGACCCCCAAAAGTGTGACGTAACCAATCGGAACCGCCTCTTAAGCATGTCGTACAACGACGCTGAGGACAAAGCGGTACTGGTAAGGCAGCTCTTCACTGGACGGACACTCAAAGTTCACCCCTATGTCGGTCCTTGGCCTGACTACACGGCCGATGCCACGCGCAAGGTTCCTGACTACATCCGCGAAGCAGAACAATCTTACCGGTATGAGACAGTGCTCTCCTGCGTTGACCGCAACCATCATCGAAGGGCAATCGCGGCCTACCTTCCGCAAATTGCAATTGGAGGAAGCACGGAGGACTTTGCGGCGCAAGTCGCGATTTACTCTATGCGGGGTGAATGCGAATGCCTCGCGTGCAACCATCCCGTGCCCAGAATTGCACCAACTGAGGAACTGCGACAGTTCCTCGTCTCGATGAACACAGAGCAACTCGACACTTGGTTTGACAACCATGATGCAGATTCGCGGGAACGTGCGGCCATTGCTGAGTATTTGCGAGATCCGAGTTGCGGAGGTGTTGGACAAGCAACGCTGGCCAAACTGGGCCGGGATGGCGAAATAGATTGGTCTGTGGGTTTCGTTTCGGTTGCCGCTGGCGTGCTTCTGGCATCTGTATTCATCCAGACGGTTCTCGAAGGGGTTGGCAAGATTGTTCAGCACGGATCAGAATGCCACGCTTGGTTCCTTAAACCATTGCTAGGCAGGAGCTTCGCCATACGCAAGCCCGTTTGTGATGTTTGCGGTTCGGAAAACAACCAAGACATTTACAACCGTTTGTGGACCACAGCTTCCTCGACAGATAGTCATTAGCGGCACACCCATCTCTGCGGCCTAAGAATTCCTATCCGCTTAGCAGGACGGTCGAAGAGGGAAATTCGGAGCGCGGATGGGATTTGTGCGGTCGCGGGTGCCGGGGTAGTAAACTACTTCCCGCGTCTCCCAGCTATGGCCAAACAGCGCACTAATTCCACGAAGTCCTCAAACGGAGCGAATCTCGGATTCGAACAAAAGCTATGGGCCGCAGCGGACAAGCTGCGCGGCCACATGGACGCTTCCGAGTACAAACACGTCGTCCTTGGGCTGATCTTTCTCAAATACATTTCTGACGCCTTTGAAGAACGCCATGCTGAGTTGCAGAAAGAGAAGCACGCCGATCCCGAAGACCGCGACGAGTACGCCGGAGCTAACGTCTTCTGGGTACCCAAGAAGGCCCGCTGGCCACATCTTCAGGCCAATGCCAAACAGGCTGAAATTGGCAAGATCATTGATGAGGCAATGATAGCCATTGAGAAAGACAATCCACAGCTCAAGGGTGTGCTTTCCAAGGACTACGCGCGTCCCGCCCTGGACAAGCAGCGCCTCGGTGAGCTAATTGACCTCGTTGGAACCATCGGTCTTGGTGACAAAGAAAACCGATCGAAAGACATTCTTGGCCGCGTCTATGAATACTTTCTTGGCCAGTTTGCCAGCGCAGAAGGCAAGAAGGGCGGCGAGTTTTATACGCCCCGCTGCGTCGTCCGGCTGCTAGTGGAGATGATTGAGCCGTACAAGGGTCGAGTCTACGATCCATGCTGCGGTTCATCGGGCATGTTCGTGCAGAGCGAGGAATTCATCGAGAAGCACGGCGGGCGGATCGGCGATCTTTCCATTTACGGGCAAGAATCAAACCCAACCACCTGGAAGCTGGCCAAGATGAACCTTGCCTTGCGCGGGATTGAGGCCAACCTGGGGCCGCACAATGCCGACGCTTTCCGTAACGATTTGCACAAAGATCTGCGGGCAGATTTCATCTTGGCGAATCCGCCATTCAACATGAGTGACTGGGGTGGCGAGAACCTGAAAGACGATGTCCGTTGGAAATACGGTGTGCCGCCCGCGGGCAACGCCAACTACGCTTGGGTGCAACACATGGTTCACCACCTTGCACCCGCCGGGATTGCCGGATTCGTGCTGGCCAACGGATCGATGTCATCCAACCAATCAGGTGAAGGGGAGATCCGCAAGAATTTGATCGAGGCTGACTTGGTAGACTGCATGATCGCTCTGCCCGGACAGCTTTTCTATGGCACTGCGATTCCGGCTTGCCTCTGGTTTCTTACAAAGACAAAACGCAACGGTAAATTCGCAGACCGTCGCGGCAAGACCTTGTTCATCGATGCTCGTAAGCTAGGCAACCTAGTGGATCGCGTTCATCGGGAGCTTACCGACCAGGAGATCGTGCAGATCGCCGGCACCTATCATGCATGGCGCGGCGAGAAGGATGCGGGTCTCTACGAGGATGTCCTCGGTTTCTCCAAATCGGCCACATTGGAGGCAATCCGTCAGCGAGGGCACGTGCTCACGCCGGGACAGTACGTTGGGGCGGAAGAAATTGAAGACGATGGTGAGCCGCTAGAAGAAAAGATCAAACGCCTAACAGCGAAGCTGGGCGAGCAATTCAAACACAATGCAGAGCTTGAACGAACTATCAAGACGGCTCTTGCAGGCTTGAAACATGCGGAATGATTGGAAAGAAATCCGGCTGGGTGATTTTGTGACACTTCAGCGTGGCCACGACTTACCTGAAACCCAGCGCAAGCCTGGTGTCATCCCTATTTTGGGCTCGTTTGGTATTACCGGCATGCATGACACCGCTGTGGCGAAGGGACCAGGCGTGACCGTAGGACGCAGCGGGGCGTCTTTCGGTGTGGTGTCCTACTCACCCGTTGACTTCTGGCCCCTCAATACCGCGTTGTATGTAACAGACTTCCATGGCAACGATGCGCGGTTTGCGTATTACCTTCTCAAATCGATCGATTTCACTCGGTACAACTCTGGAAGCGCTCAACCGTCGCTTAACCGAAACTTTATCCATCCCATCGAGATACGGGTACCTGACGTTGCCGAACAACTGGAGATCGTGGCCCTGCTTGGAGCCTTGGATGACAAGATCGGGTTGAACTGGCGTATGAACGAGACCCTGGAAGCGATTGCACGCGCAACGTTCGGGTTGCAGATGGAGGGAGTCGACACATTTCAGGAAGGTAAGTTTTCGAGAATTGCGACAATAAGCCGCGATAGCATCGACCCATCAGCGTCTCCCACAGAAGTGTTCGATCACTATAGTATCCCTGCCTATGACGAAAAGAGGCTGCCCGTGATCGAGCGAGGTGCCAACATAAAAAGCAACAAATTCATCGTGCACGCAAACTCTGTGTTGCTGTCCAAATTGAATCCCCGAATTCCAAGAATCTGGATGCCTAATGTTGGCGTGGAACGAAGATCCATCTGCTCTACAGAATTTCTAGTCTTGCGCCCTACTGAGATCTCCTCCCGTGAGTTCATTTACGGATTCTGTAGTTCTCCGGAGTTTCAAGACCGGTTTGCAACGATGGTAACCGGGACATCTGGAAGTCATCAGCGAGTGCAGCCAGACTACATTGAACAAATGGAAATAAGGCTTCGGCCAGTCCATCTTGTTCGCAAGTACAGCGAAACTGTTGCGCCGCTGCACGAACGATATGCAAATAATCTGTCAGAAGCACGAACTCTAGCGGTCTTGCGCGATGCTCTACTACCGAACCTTATCTCCGGCAAGCTTCGCATCGGGGCCAAGGAAGGATTCTGATGCCCGAAGCCGCAGCCACCGTTGAGTTCAGGATGTACAACGCTCGTGTGGCGATGGTGGCGGGGCTGACTCATATTGAGGAGCAAGTGAGGGCGATTGAACTTGCGGTGACCGAAAATCCGAATCTGACCTTCGACTTGGCTAAAACGGTGGTCGAAAGTACGTGTAAGACGATCCTCAAGGAGCGAAAGATCGCGTTTGATGCGAACGACAACTTACCCAAGCTGTTCAAGACCGTAGTGATGAACCTCCCGATGCTTCCCGTTGCTGCAAGTGCAGAAATCGAAGCGCGGCGCAGCTTGGCACAGACGATGAACGGCTTACACACGGCTCTCCACGGGGTTTGCGAGCTCCGCAACCTGCATGGCTTCGCATCTCATGGCAAAGAGGAATCGCGTCCCCCAATGGGATCCATTCAGGCTTTGCTGGCCGCACAGACCGCAGACACAATCATTGGTTTTTTCCATCGGCTGCATCTCCAAGACCGCACCCAGCCGAGCTTCCCCAGATTGGCCTACGACGACAACGTTGAGTTCAATGATTATGTGGATGAAGCCAATGAAGCCGTACGCATCTTTGACTTGAGTTATCAGCCAAGCGAGGTGTTATTTAATGTGGATTTGGAGGCGTATCGTACGCTACTTGGCGAGTTTGATGTCGATGAGGATTCGCCTGGCGAATCTGGCGAAGCGAGCACTCCTGGAGCGTCCGGATGAAATCTGAATCTCTGACCGAATCTACGGTCGAACAGGCCTCGTTGGCATGGTTTGAGAGCCTCGGATATACGATCGTTCATGGGCCAGACATCGCCCCAGGTGAACTGTTTTCCGAGCGACAAACTTACGGCGACGTTGTCTTGGTAAAGCGCTTGACCGATGGGTTGGCGCGTATCAACTCTCAGGTTCCTTCGGAGGCCATTGAAGAAGCCGTGCGACGGGTGCTTCATCCCGAAACCACAAGCTTAGTCGAGAACAATCGGCGCTTTCACCAGATGCTGATCGAAGGTGTCCCCGTAGAGTATCGGCGGGACGATGGGTCGATTGCCGGAGATTTGGTCAAACTGGTTGATTTCGACGACCCACAAAACAACGACTGGATCGCCCTCAACCAGTTCACAATAGTCGAGAACAAGGTGAACCGCCGTCCTGATGTGCTAGTGCTTGTCAACGGTTTGCCGCTCGGCGTTATTGAGCTCAAGAACATTGGCGATGAGAAAGCCACGGTCCGTAACGCATTCAATCAGATCAACACATACAAAAGCGATATCCCTAGCCTTTTTTCATACAACGAGATAGTCGTGATTTCAGACGGCATTAATGCCAAGGCTGGCACGCTCACTGCTGACTGGGAACGCTATATGCCTTGGCGCACGGTCGACGGCAAGGATATAGCCCCCAAAGGTTCATTACAGCTGGACGTGCTGATTAAGGGCATTTTTGAGAAGAGCCGCTTCCTCGACTTGGTGCGCAATTTCATCGTGTTCGAGAATGACGGAGGGCAACTCGCCAAGAAAATGGCTGGATATCACCAGTTTCATGCGGTGAATAAAGCCGTGGACAGCACTCTCAGGGCAGCCGCGTTACGGGGCGACCGCCGAGCTGGCGTGGTCTGGCACACGCAGGGCAGCGGCAAGAGCCTTTCAATGGTCTTCTATGCCGGCAAACTGATCCGGAATCCCGAACTGGAGAACCCGACCATTGTTGTCCTGACCGACCGAATCGATTTGGACGGGCAGCTTTTTGGCACGTTTTCTCGTTGCGAACACGTTCTGCGTCAAACACCGGAGCAGGCAGAAAACCGTGATGATCTCAAGTCCGCTCTACAGCGGTCGTCGGGAGGCGTGGTCTTTACCACCATCCAGAAGTTTTTCCCAGAGACCAAGGGCGAGAAATACCCGACGCTCTCCGACCGCCGGAACATCGTCGTCATCGCCGACGAAGCGCACCGTAGCCAGTACGACTTTATCGACGGTTTTGCGAAACACATGCGTGACGCACTGCCCAATGCCTCATTCATCGGCTTTACAGGAACTCCGATCGAGAGCGGCGACCGTAGCACGCCCGCGGTCTTTGGCGACTACATCGATGTCTATGACATTCAACGCGCCGTGGAAGACGAGGTCACGGTTCGCATCTACTACGAAGGCCGTCTCGCCAAACTGGAGCTGAAGGCTGACGAACGACCCAAGATCGATCCAGACTTCGAGGAAGCCACCGAAGGCGAGGAAGTTGAGAAGAAGGAAAAACTCAAAACTAAATGGGCGCGTCTCGAAGCGATGGTCGGCACCGACAACCGTATTGAACTTGTGGCCAAAGATCTGATTGACCATGTAGAGAAGCGGTTCGATGCAATGGAAGGCAAGGCCATGGTTGTGGCCATGAGCCGCCGCATTTGCGCGGACTTGTACGCAGCCATTGTGATGCTGCGTCCGTCGTGGCACCACGACGATGACGACAAGGGCCTAATCAAGGTCGTGATGACCGGGTCCGCCGCCGATGATGCCAAGCTACAACCGCACATCCGAAACAAGCAGCGCCGCGAGGCGTTGGCCAAGCGATTCAAGAACAACTCTGATCCCATGAAGCTTGTGATAGTCCGCGACATGTGGCTCACAGGTTTTGATGTGCCCTGCCTGCACACAATGTACGTTGACAAGCCGATGCAGGGCCACGGCTTGATGCAAGCTATTGCGCGTGTAAACCGTGTTTTCAAAGATAAAGAAGGAGGTCTGATCGTGGACTACTTGGGTTTGGCTGACCAGCTTAAGAAAGCCATGGCCAACTACACCCAGGCCGGTGGTAAAGGCCAGCCCACGTTTGACCAGGACGCGGCAGTTCGCAAGATGCTGGAGCACTTTGATGTGGTCAAGAGTATCTTGCATGGGTTCGACTATTCCAAGCACCTTGCTGGCAAGCCGGTTGAACGAGTGCAACTGGTGAAAAATGCAGCGGACTACATCATCCCTCAAGAAAACGGAAAGTCCCGCTATTTGTCTTCGGTTTCCGCTCTCTCGCGGGCCTTTGCGCTTTCGGTACCGCACGAAAAAGCGATGGCTCTCCGCGAGGAGATAGGCTTCTTTCAGACCGTGCGGGGAACGCTCATTAAGACAACGCTCACTGAGGATGAGCAGAAAAACCCGGAAGTCGTGGACTCCGCTGTACGCCAGATTGTCTCGCGTTCCGTCGCTTCCGACGAAGTGATTGACATCTTCTCCGTGGCGGGTTTGGGTAGGCCGGACATTTCTATTCTGTCCGACGAGTTCCTGGAAGAAGTTCGGCGCCTTCCCCAAAAGAATTTGGCGATTGAAGCCTTGCGCAAGCTGCTGAACGACCAATTGAAAACCCAATCGAAGAAGAACTTGGTGCAGTCGCGACTCTTCTCAGACATGCTGCAAAAAACCATTCAGAAATATCAGAATCGTTCATTGGACACTGCGGAGATCATTGCCGAGCTGGTGAACTTGGCCAAGAACATGCGTGAGGCTCAGAGCCGGGGCCACAAGCTAAAAATGAGCGATGAGGAAATTGCATTCTATGACGCTCTCGAAGTGAACGATAGCGCTGTGAAAGTCCTGGGTGATGAGACGTTGCGGCAGATTGCTTTGGAACTGGTAGACGCTGTGAGGAAGAACGCGTCGATTGACTGGACGGTCAAAGAGAGTGTTCGTGCCAAGATGCGTACGATCGTTAAACGCATTTTGCGGGCACATGGGTATCCACCGGATAAGCAGGAGCAGGCGACTCTCACGGTTCTTGCTCAAGCGGAATTGCTGTGCAAGGACTGGGTCGCGTGAGGTGCTGGCACTTTGTATCGTGTTTTCAGTGGTTTACACCTTGATCGGGCAGCTGATATTTGATAGTAATTATATTGTTATTTATGTGGTATTTTGATACACTCGCATTGAGGTTAGGAGATCTCGCACATGGCGGTATTGACCCCTCCACGACCGGATTTGTTGGCGTACCGGGAAGCGACAACTCTGGAGTTTTCCAAACTCGTCAGTGAGCTGACGGGGATCTTGGGGAAGAAATTGACGGCCTACATCGCTTCGGTCAAAGACGCAAGAGCTGTAGAGCGTTGGATCGCTGGCTCAGAGCCGTACAAGGGAGTTGAAGAACGATTGCGGTTTGCCTATCGGCTGGCGAAGATGATTAGCGATCACGAAGGGCCACGCGTCGTTCAGGCTTGGTTTACGGGTTTGAATCCAGAGTTGAATGATCGCGTGCCGGTTCGGCTCTTGCGAGAAGAGAATGTTGAGGCCGTGGGGCCGGAGATTCTTGGGGCGGCGCGCGCATTCTTAGCCGGAGGATAGTCATACTTGAAAGTCCCCGGCGTGATTTATCGATTGGGGAGAAAGCCTGACCCCTGGTCTGTTCCCGACTGGGCCTCTGCGGGACCGGACGGAACCTTCGGCAAATCGCTTTGACGATCCCGAAGGAATGTACCGTGTTCTGTATGCATCCTCGCAAAGGCTTGGTTGCTTTCTCGAAACGCTAGGCCGATTCCGCGTTGATCCGAAACTTCTGGCTGAGCTAGCTGAGATTGAGGGAGAGGATGACTACTTTCCTCTTGGGGAAGTACCGTTGGAATGGACCGAAAAGCGGATGATGGGGAGTAGCGACGGCCGGCGGAGAGTATGCGGACATTTGTAGTAGTGAATGGATCAGCCGATTGCGGATAGTGCTGGCAGGCCACCTGGAGAAGTTCGGCTTTGATGACTTGGACGCTTCTGTTTTGCAGATGGCAGCTCCTCGAAATTTGACGCAGTTAGTGTCGCGCGTTGTGTTCTCTGAGGGATTGGCAGGAATCTACTACCGATCGAAGTACGGACATGACGTGGAAAACTGGGCACTATTCGAGCCTTTTCACATCAATATGAAGGACTCGGAGTCGATCCAATCCGATGATCCAGATTTGCAGCGGGCTCTCCGACGCGGTTGGCCGGTACGTGATGACTTCCCCGGCTTCGAAAGTTTCCATTAGAGTCACTGGCCACCAAATTCTAGTCATTCTGAGCGTTCAAAAACCAACTTGGCATACCTCAGGGCGTTCACCTTCGCCAAGATCCCCCCACCTCTTATTTGTCGGTCCTTTGTCAAAATCTGCGGAGCTACTTCAGATTCTCGTTAAGCAGTCTAGCTAGACGTGCGCCGGCGAGCGCAATGCGATCTTTGGCATCTCGCATCGCTTGGTCGTAGTAGACCTGTGTAATGAGATAGGCTGAACGGCTCGTCACTTTGCCAGACCTTGATCTCGAAGAATGCGAAGTGGTGGGCTGTGGTCCATCGCCGATCGGAGAAGCATAGGCGTCCGTCTTTGCCATGGTCAATGACTCCGCTTCCCAGTCGGAAGGGTCAGTGTCGGCGATCTTATCCGCGGGAGCGCTCGGCAAAGCTTGTGCAAAGCTGACGGCCTCGGGGAGAGCGGCAGCGGGCTGGCCTTCTCCAGGGAGATCATCCCAAAAAGCATGCAGCTCGCGGGGTGATGACTTGGACAGTGAGCCTTCGAATTGTTTCTCCATCGCGGGAGGAAGCTTGATTATGACGAGGTTGGCACCTTCGTCGCCCTTGTCGGCAAAGTAACGCACGGTTCCATGGAGAGGTTGGTGGATGTCCCCCACCAGGTGCTCCAGCCAAACCATGTCATAGGATTTAAGATCGTCGCTTTCGGTCGAACCAATGGCTCGGCGAAGGGCCACGATCTGAGTCATGGCGTTCGGAATGGGAGTAGGGGGTACCTCGGAATGGTCGGAGGCAAAGCCTGCGTCTACGAAGTGCCAATAACCGTGACTTGTCATATCAGTAAAGCCGATGTTGACGTCATCGGTCACTCCATCGGGCGGGATGTCCGAATCATGAAAGCCAACGTGTTTGATGGTGTCCGGCCAAGTGGCCGCTCGCATAAATAGGTAGAGATTCTTGTCGTCCTGAGAGAGATCGGAGGGCAAATCCTTTACCCAGTTGCTGTAGCCCGGGACGGTTTTATTTTGGGGGCTAGTCAGGTTTGGCACAAGGGTTAACAATGCAATCGCGCGGGCGCGGGTGGCGGGGGTCATTTGCTGCCAGGCGACATAGGCTACAGCCTCGTGGCCGGCTCCTCCCCAACCCCAAAGATGCAATGGAGCGGCAAGAAGCAGCGAAAGCAAGATGGTGAGGCGGGTTTTGGTCAAAGCTATGCGCATAGAAAATTCATCCTCGGAAATAAGAGTCTATAGCGACAAATAAACGTCCAACTTTTTGTTCAATACCGAAATCCTGGATCGCAGGACAAATGATCTGCTCAATCAACGTCAGACCGGTCATTACATACTGGTTCTTCTACAAGCCAGTCGGGGCATTCAGCGCAATGAACTTATCCCCGCCTCCCTGGTCGTTAGTAAGCGCCTGACCGCTGACGAACACGATGATGTTCGTGCCTGATACGTACCCCTTCGCCCCGCTCTTGGGATCGGTCACATCCATGCGCCAGCGCAGTGCAACTTTCTCGTCTTCACCCAAGATGGCTTCAATGCTGAAATGCAACCCGGGATACTGTGCCTGCAAGCCCTTAGCCCAGGCCACGGTTTGATCTGCGCTCGTCGCGATGCCGTTAAACTTATAGTTCGGGTTGATTAGCGTCTTCACGAGATCGTAATTTTGCTGGTTGAAGACTTGCTCGAAGAACTTCACGGTGAGAGACTTGTTGTAATCGGATGTTTGAGACATGGGTTTCTCCTGATTAGGCGCCACCTATTTCTGATTGTGACCGGGCTCCTGGCTCTGATTCGGCTCCGCCCCGCGCTGCCCGTAGATTTGGTGAACCGGGAGCCCGTCCCAATATTGCACGTTAAACAGCCCGCCGTTGGATGCAGAGCGCGCGGCCAGGAAGTTCTGGATGCTGGCCGCTAGTTGCAGCGAGTAATCCGTCGATGTTCCCTGCACATCGAATGGCCGCTTACATGAGATGTTGCGGAACCAGCGCATCCAGTCCTTGCTTCCCGGCACGGGTTCCTTCCCGTCGATCAGAGCCATGCTGGGCATGATGGGAGAGATCGCCGGGAACTGCGCAGTCGCGTGGCACGACATGCAGGATGAGGCCACATTGTCCACCGGGCCGTTCAACCGCAACCCGAAGCCCAAATGCATGGGCGGCATGTTGGAATCGTTGTTGATCACGGTCTGATGCAGATCAGGATTGATAATGGTTTTAGTCGGCTTCGGATTCGAGTCGGCGTGGCTGCTAACTGTCGGATCATTACCCCACATCAGGCCGACAGGGATTACGTTATGCCAGAGATTTACCTCCGCTAGGGCTCCGTTGTAGACGAACGTTCCGAAAGTCCAGCCAAACTCGGCGCGCGGATCTCGAACCATGATGTCCATCTGGATGAAACGCACCGTGTTCATGACACGTGGGGCGTCAAACGGAATAAATGCGGAAGTGGTATAGGCAAGCCATTCGATCGGATTCGTCAGGTAGGGAACTTCCGACACTGGCGCCGTGGTAAACAGCACCTTGCCCACCACGGTCCCTATCGGAAAGCCCTCGCTTTCCATGATATCGATGCGCGGGTTATCCGAGTCAGCCCAGACGCGGCCGATCTGATACCCGCCCAAGTCGTTATAGAAGCCGACGGCGTAAGTTTGCCATCCGTCGCTTTGGGTAGGAGCAAGCACATAGGGATTCACGGGGCCTTCCTTAGTCAGGCCGTGAATTCCCTCGCGACCGAACGGCCCGTAGTGTTGCCATGGCACGTGGTACCAGCGACGAACCTTGTTGTCCTCAAGGTAGAAGGCATTCGCCACACCGTCCGCTTCGATATTCCCTTCATATACGTAATCGCGGACCGCCAGCATATATTTCTTCCAATCCTTGGTGAAATCGATCGCTAGAATTTTTTTCACCGCGGAATCCATTTGTGGAAGGCTTTTCGGATAATCTTGGCTTAGTTTGAAGATGCGCCCCGTGTAGACACCGGGGGGCGGAAGCTGCCCGAAATCCGGGAAGCGGGGCAGTAATCCCTCGCTATGAGCCGGAGCGGCCGCCTTCTTGGCGGCGGGCTTTATAGGTGCCTGGCTATGCAGCGCAGTTACGCTAAGGGCGGCTACTGCCGCGACTAAGAGTTTCTTCATTTTTTTCTCCCAAGACCGTACCGATGTGGTCCCGCCGAACCCGGTTGTTGGAGAGCAGTCTGTTGTGACGCCAAGACCGCACAAGCCTCGCGCGTGCAAAGTCGTTGGAGCGCGCTGAAGGTTTAGATTTCTTGATTCGACTATCGACAAAAACCCGAGAGACCGGCCCGAAAAGCACCAAGGGGAAGCGCATCAACCAACCACAGCGCTAGAAATCGCGATGATTCTGCACCGTCGGAGACGCAGAGTCAATGCTTTTCTAAATTTTGTTCGGGATTCGTAACCCATGGTACTCCCCGTGTATGGCGCGCAGTCCGAGCCTCAAGACCCTCAACCTGTTGTCGTGTTTTGACAAAGTGAAAAGAAGCAGCTTTTAACGATCGTTTTGCACGTATTTCTATACGGCTTCTTGGGTAAGCTAAACAGTTTCTCTCGGTGATAAGCACGAGCTTGCTCTTGCCACTTTACGGCGCGAGTTAGGCCCATAGGCAAACTTTGTTCGCCTTTCGTAACAAGGAGTAAGGAGTGGAGAATTCTCGCAAGATTTGAGGCGAGTCGGTCTAGCTTCGGCAACAGCGGGTTATCGGCACAAGTAGGTCACAAATCAAGGTTCAGACGGGTCTATTCAGCACTCGATCAAGCCTCAGATCGCACGGCTCGGCAAAGAATCTATGCCAAATCTGCATGGATCGAACGTTTGCTTTGAAGTTATGTCTCTACTTCAAAGCGCTCAAGGCCGGCTCAAGCCAGGAAAATAGAGCATTATTTAGAGCGGGAAGCTGGGAAGCCAAAAGGCTCAAAAGCGGCAGTGCGACGAAAACTCCCATGCGCACCCAGAACTCCATTCCTAGCTCTCCGGGTTTGGTCTGAGTCACCAGGCTAAGGATCGAGTTGCGATGCATCTCTGCGAAGGTATAGCCGACTATTCCGGCTACCAAGAGCAGCATCAGAATTGCCACAGAGAGCAAGGCAACTCTGGGTTCAAAGGGGTAAGAGTTGATGGAGAGAAGAATAAAGATGTAAAGCCCCCCGGCTATTATAGCGAGCGTTCGCATGCGTAGAAGCACGCTAAGGATGAAGTTAAGGTAAACTAGTGCAACGAAACGCTCGGCCAGACGAACGGGCAAGGAATAATGCGAGTGACCCTTCTCGTCGGCGAGGTTCATGGTGACGCTTTTGGTCTCCTCCGCCAAGCCAACCTCGCAAAGAATCAGACCATTATTTCCCCACCACTTTGGTTGTAGATAAGCCAGAGTCTTGGCGCATGTGTGGGCGATGCTCTTCTGCAACGCTTTGTAGTCGTCGATCATGTGATCGGAAAGATCTGGTTCTTTATCGTTCCGGCGCTGCCAGTGCGGTAGGAGCAGTGTCATGGACTGCAGCGCAGTCTCACTAATGCTCTGTTCCAATGCTTCTACCGCGTCTCCGTGTTCTCGCGTGATCTCACGCTTAAGATGTTCGAGAGTCTCCAGTTGTCTGGACACCAAGCGGTACAAGTCCTGCCAGCGGGCACCTCCCATACGCCAAATCGGTTCCCAGGCAAAATTCAGTTGCGCGAAGGCACGGCGCAATGGAAAGCGGTCGAGTGTCCCGAGAAGCTTGCGGCACTCCAACCACGTAATAAACAGGCGGGACAGTGCACAGAGCAGAGCGATCATGGCAAAACCCAACGCAACTACGTATATCCACTCAAATTTCACGGTTTCAAGTGTGAGCACGGGGTGTTCGTAGTCCAATGCAAATAGCGTGATGGCCGTTCCAAATAAAGCCGGGAGATAAACGCGCAGGTCCCAGCCTGCAGGTTGCATGACTTTGATGAGCTTCCGCGTAGCCTCGGTAGAAAGCCGCGTCCCCTGTGTAACCAGCGATGTGGTATGCCCCTGTGGGATGGCATCGGGGAGATCTGCGGCTAGGGGGAGTCTAGGATGCCGCTTATCTACCAGTGTGAGGCCGGTAAGCGAGAACCATGCCCACCACAGACCGGCGGCCAGCAGGCAAAGGAAGGGCACGAGAGGCGAAACTCCAGACGTAAGATGAATGTAGCGATACAGGAAAGGATCTTGCGTGTAATCCGACGTGCTTCCATAGTTGAACAGGAAGGCAGCGATTATTGCGGCCGCGACGACCGCAAAGACGCCGGCAATGAGCGGGAAGTGCCGGCGCAGCAATTCGATGATGCAACCGACAAATAGCACGCCCAGACTCAGCCAGATCAAGTAAGAAACCCACTCAAAACTCATTGCTGGCCAGTGTACCCACGGCCAAAGCAATACTAATAGAACCATCAGCAAGAGGCAGCCGATGACTGCGATGAGCGAGGCGCGACGAATATCCTTCACAGGAGCAAGCTGAGTCATTAGAGAGGAACTCGCTCTTAATGAGCTTCTCCACAACAGTTGCAAGTAAGCAACCACGAGGGCCAACGAAAGGGCGTAGAGTAACTTCCAGATGAGTGGGGAATGCCTGCTAAATTTCGGCAGGCACGCCCGGTGTATAAGTTCGCAGCCTGTACGGTCACTCCTCAATTCTGTACCGCCGTCTTTATCGGTGTCGGTCTGAATCGGTCTGAGCGCTGACATAATGTTTCCAGCTCGGACCGACTTTCCATCGTCGAGGACGGCGAGCGGCCAATACCCGTCACGACCTAAAACCGTGAGCCAAGTAACGGGGGTAAGCGGTTCGATCAGATGTACATCGCCGCTGGGTATCCCGCCCAGCAACGGCCACCCGTATTCCTCATATCGAGCCAAGGGAATCGTCAGTTGCTCGATCTGGTCGTGCTTTGGCAGCGGACAGTCCGAGTTGGGCTTCGGAACCACCAGCTGCGAGACGGTCGCGTTAAAGATGGCGACCGAGGCTGCGGCCGGGAAGAGATGATCTGCGTGAGATTCTTTGGGAAGCGCAGAAGGATAGGCGGTATGGTCGTCGGCCCCTGGCAACAGCGAATATGTCCCGAGAGACATCACACCGTGGAGCAGGGCATCATCTTCCACGTCGCGCCGCATAAGCAAGTCGCCATCCATCGTTACGACGCGCCCTTGCGGATAGGCCTTCCTGAGAAATCTGCTTAGAAAGAGCTTGTCCATTGGATTTGTCGCCTGCAGCACGACGAAATCGATTTTGTGCTGGCGCAATGCCGTGGCGATTCCCAAAAGAATGGCCTCCTGCGACAACGGAGTCTGGGAATGGGCATATTGGCTCACGCTATCGTCATCGCTACCAGTGTCGGTGAGATCCAACGGCAGAATGGAGTGGACTTCGTAATTATTGGACGAAGCGGACATTTGTTTGTTCAGTCCTTGCTGGTATGCGCTTCGTAATTGCGAAATATCGCGCGGGAAGTAAAGATGAACCAAATCGTCTTCATCTTTCATCAGCCCTGGATCGTCTTTTATATCGGGAGGGACCTCAGCAGGGCAGGAGTGAGCGTCTGTGGCTTCTTGCTGTTGCGGTTTTGAAGTGGCCACAGCGGTGCTGGGAGCCACGAAATTGCCGTATGCGGTTTCATCCTCGGCGAGAACAGCAATTCCGTCAGCAGCATAGCCCCTCTGGTGCGCGAACCCTATAAATTTGCGCAGCATATAGCGGTCACTCTGCGAGAACGTCGCAAAGTCAACGCAGAGACGGTCGTCGGACCTTTGATTCTGAACCCATCGCTTGAACCATTGCATCGTTTCCCAACTGCTGACAGTGCCACTTCGAATCACCACCCTGCCGAATTGTTCGTGGCGTGTCTGATTGCCTAACAACTGGGCGAGTGAGTACAGCGAACCAGAAAAGGTGGGCCCAATGATGCGCAAAGGAGGCTTTCCCTTACTAACGGCGGCGATCAGATGAACCGCGCGTCGGAACTGATCCTTGTTTATACCCCCGGTCGGGGTCTCTCCAACCAGGAACGTGAATAGCGACCTGTTAGGGCTTACCGGGTCCTGGCTCTCAGGCCGGAAGATCATGAGCCCGGGACTCTTTTCTTCTGCCAATTGATAGTCCTGTTGCAGCAGCCGCAGTCGGATGTCGGTTGACTCCGGATGTTCTTTGCTGTCCCATGGCATGGTGGCACGGTCGAAAATCCAATGTTCTTGCTGAGCTCCTTGCTCAATCGCGTCAATCGAACGATCGAAAAACAAGCTGAGATGTGTATGAATCGGGTCGGGAACAATTGCAACGGTAAAGCTGAATTGGTTTCCGGCCTTGGCAAACTCTAGCAACTCTTGCGCCACTGGATCAGCCTCCTTGCCCGAGTCGTTATCGGCTCCAACGCCTGGGAAGTAAGAGTCGATGGCGTCCAGCAAGTTGCCTTCGGCACAATCGGCCGTGGCGCATCCTCCCAAGTGATGAACTACAGGCCCAAGAACTTCCGGCACGGTTGGTTGTGTGGTAATGCGTTTGGTAGAAGCTGAAGGTTGGTCTGAGGGGGGTCCACCGCGCAGCAAACTCATTCCCATCCCCAATACCAACAAAGTTCCCATGGCACCGAAACCTTTTCGCATCGACTAATCTCCAGAGAAGGGATCTTCTCGGGTGGGCATAGGAGTGTCGCCCTTGTCGTGGCCAGTATCCACGAACCCAGGCTCATGTCACACCGGAGCGCACACGTTCTGATCGTCGGGGAAGTCGGCGAGTAGAAGCCCCCTCGGACGAGAAGCTGGAATCAGCTTCATCCTTCAGTTCGCCGAATCGGCTGAAGGATATGTGACGGCATTGGAATTGTCAACGGTGAAATATCATTTGTAAGTGCTACGGTTTTATGCACTACGTTACTAAAAGTGGGCTATGTCCAGTAAAGTTAATCTGGCTATCTTAGTAACGACGAGAGTCACCCCAAGCTATTCTTGAATTCAATGAGACGCAAGGAAAAGAATCGTGATGGGAGATGCTTAGATCCAAATGGCCCTATCTGGTGATTAGGGCGGGCAGCCCGCAGCCAATGTGGTGACTTGCCCAAAAACCCATTTCTTTCGGCTATCGTAACTCCATGAATCTGTTTGGACGGGTGCATCGGTCCGGCATGCCCGGAAGTAGATGTTTTCGGGCTGACGGCCCATCAGTCGCTTTTTTTAATTAACTTCCAGCTTGCCAATCACTCGGGAGCCAGCATCCAAATCCTGGACGGAATCTAGCGGAACAGGGTTGCACATAGTCGCGGCCATGTTCCTTGAGTGAACTGAGATCCGCCTAGGCTTCTGGCATTGCGGGGCAGCCGGGAAACTCCTTCAGGTAGGTGTTGCCGATATAGCCGAGATATTTGATTCCGATTTCGCTGGTGAAAAATCCGTCCGGCGGTATACTTGCGCAGCGTCGAGAAGAACTCGAGACCGGGGCTGAGCCTGGAGTCTTTGTCCGCGTTCTTGCGAAACGCGATGAGGTCCAGCATTTCTGTCCGTCGGCCCGGAGCACATTGCAGGTAAGGTATGCCCGTAGCGCTCCATGCACGCCGCGTCAATCCACATGATCCCGCATGATCCCGCGCGGTAGTGCCTCAGTTAGGCACTACCGATCCCGCCCCTCCGAGTTGATGAGAGTTCTGGTCTGTGAGCAACAACTGGTTACCAAACACTCAGGTTAATATTGCGGAGAAATTTGACTCGTGGTAAGTTTCTCGGGTCACGACGCGGACGGATCAGGCAGGTTCTAACATTATCGGCCACGGAATACCCAACTCCCGAACGACATTGATCCCCCGGATCGGCCAACGAATGGAGTGAAGCCGGATGAGTTCAAAGAGTGCGATAAGACGGTTCATGCAGCTTACTCCGATCCTTTGCCTGCTGGCTGTCCTGCCCGGACTGGAAGGTCAGTATCGCGGAGGAATGAAAGACTTCGACAATCGGAAGGAAGGGACGACCGTCGAACTGCATGCGAGCGGTAACTTCGTACCTCTGGGGGTCCACAGAACCTGCGATCCTTTCGAGGGTGGCGCGAAGCTTTATGTCCAGTTTTACTTGCCAGATCAGGGCTCCAAGAGACGAGGCAACGCTTATGTCGAAGCCAGGGAAATCATGGATACACATCATTATCTGATGCAATCCAAGCCCGGGAACTGGAAGCCAGGAGCCTGGAATGTATTCGGGCCATGGCCGAGCAGTGATGTGATCGAACCGCTCGGAATTGGGCCGCGAAATATTGCGGTTCTGGCCTGGTACGATGACACCGACCAGGAACGAGTTTATCTGCCAGTGGATGTTCAGTCCCGTGACCGTGCAAAAGGTGACGAACAGTGGACTCTCTATCTGGAAACATCTCTGGATGTACACTCGCTGGAAAAGTACTTGGTTGATTCTTCGCAACGCAGAATCAATCTGGCGACTGAACAATGTACGATCTCGCCGGGATGTGTTCTTTTCCCTGCTGCCAGTTCATTTGCAGTCAGGATAGATATGTCAAAGTACAAAGAAGGAGTCTACGAGTTACATCTCGTGGGGCATCAGCCTGGAACATCGCACACTGCAGTGCTGCCCATAAAGATTTACAATCCTCCGCACTAAGTAAAAAGACGTGAAGCTATTGCACAAGCTCGGCCCTGGAGGGACACTGGCAGCAGTGCTGGTCGCAGTCACTGTGTTGGTGGTTGCGACTCTGTTCGTCGTGGATGCTCCCACAGCACGGATATACTCGGCGTTACGAGTTAATGAGTTCTCGTTTAAATCCAATACCGGAAAGGGACTGAGCCTGTTCAACCCCGCAAACCAGCCGGAAGTAATCGTTTCTAACGTCGCACGGGTTACGATTGCAGGGCAAGGAATCAGAATTCAGGGGAAAAAGGAGGCCTTCTCCGGACTGGATTTACGAGGAGACTCTTTCGCTGTCTGCACATTTCAGAACGTCAGGACGAACCCGCTTGAAATTCAGGAGCAATCATCACTCAACCTGCGTACCCAAAATGTATCCGCTCAAGTCTCCGTGTCGCTGCGGTCTGATCATCCGATCATCAATGCACTGCTTACGGCACAGCCAAGATCGGATTCGAAGTCTGGATTCGACTGCAGGGGAATGCAATCCCCCAATGGATCGGCGGAGATTGCGGGTGAATTTGTTCATGATGACACCATTCGCTTCTGGACCGGCAGCCCTGCACAGATCGACTACCGGGGTGGTGATGTGGAAGTGGCGCAAGGCAATATTCCTGAGTCAGGCGAACTCTATTTCGCACACATTGTGCCAGGCCAAGATTCCCAGAGTGTTTTCGTAAACGACGGCGCAGCCTGTGGCGGCGACGGGCAATGGAATGAAGTCTTGTTCCGCGAGACGTCGAAGGTACTAAAGCTCTGCAATCAGCTTCTTCTGGTTCGGCCCGCGAAGGATTTCTATATTGAAAGAGTGAACATCGCCGGGAAAAAAATAGAAGTAGGGCTCACGGGAGATGTGAGAGACATAAGGGCTGGAAACAGTGATCTCACCCTGCGGAGTGAAATGCCATCGCTCTTTGATGAAATGGCACCCGTCTGGCGGGCTGTTGAAGTTGCCTGGGTTACGGCTGCAGCCCTTCTCGGCTTGCTTAAATTAAACTCGGTTCGGAAGAAAGAATGAGCTGATAGCGGCTTCTCACGCTTTGGTCATTTGAGATTTGTCGTGGGCACGCCCCAGGCTTTCAACGTTTCCACGAGCACCGTGGCCTTCAGGTTATGCGCGTACGTATTGTTACCGCTTAGATGCATTCCAATGAAATGTCCGTCGGGGTCAAATACCGCGCCTCCGGAATAACCAACCGTGAGCGTGGGATTGGCATTCGTTGCAAAGAATTGAGCCTTGAGACCCATTGAAGTTGCGTTTTCGACCGTTCCGGGCCATTCCGTCCAGTCCAGATTCCCCGGCGGATGTCCTATTATGTGAACCGGAAGAGAGGGACTGGCACTCCTGACCTCCATCGGGGGAATGTTGGGCAACAGTTGAGCGACAGGGATGTACACGACGGCAAGGTCTCCTTCTTCGCTGAGGAGATGGGGTTCCAGGACCTTGGCTTCTATCGGCGCTCCGGTCTGGTAGAACTTCAGCGAAACGGTTTTTACCGTGTCCTCGGTTTGCTGGGTCAACTGTACGAAATGGAACGCCGTTGCAAAGTACGCATATAAATGGTCTTTGCCGACGAAGATACCCGCTGCATTATCAGTGGTCGATTTTTCAGTGGCTAGTGCCACTACCTCAAGTCGCTGGTTCCCTGCATCCCGCAAAGGCTTCGAGTTCATCGTGAGGTTGACGATTGCATTGCTGGACTGGCCTTCTTCGTCAAGCGCGAACAGTTCGATCGTGTTCATTCCTTCATCAAGGTGAACTGGAATGTCTATCGTGCGCATTTCAGGACCACTTGTTGGAACCAAACGCCAATTGCCTAGGTTGCTGGCATAGTCGTCGTTCATGTGGTTAACGGAGAGAGCCACCCGGCTGACATGACTTTCAGTTGAGATAGAAGCCACCACACCAACTTCTGCGGTCCAGACCTGAGTTCCGGTTCCCGGCTGGATTATGCTGACCGTCGGAGGAGCATGGTGCAGGGAAGGCGGTCGGATCGTGGGGGCAGCTGAGACAGTTGTGATCTGTTCTGGTGATACATGCAGCGGCACCAGGTTATTTTGCGGCGGGAAGTCTGCCTGGCTGACAGAAACCCTGACCGGCAACTCGCCGATACGCGCTGACTCGCCAACATGCAGGCTGAAGCGGGACGTAACGGATTTATTAGGCGAAATGGATGCGTACCTGATTTCGTCCGGAAGTCCGATTGCTTTGATATCGGGGCTGCCTGTATCAAATTTCACGACGACGCCATCCGCGCTCAGATCCCCGTAGTTGGTGAGCCTTAACTCTACCGGAATCGTCTGATTCTGCTGGAGCGTGTGTGACTGAGTGGCGCCCACTGCGACGAGATCGGCCTGCAGCCTCGGGGAGTGCCGCAGTACGGCGAGTACCGGCAAGTCAGGGCAGCGGTCAACGAACCCATTTTCAGATACCTCACAGACGAATGTTATCGAGTTCGAAGGAAAGCCCCGTGGTATTGAAAATCTAAACTGCAGTTTGGCAATGTCATGTGGTTTGATTCCGCCAATCTGGACGCTGTGCGGTTGCACCTCGATGCCGGCCGCATGCAGGCGTAAATTCACGTTCTCGGCTGCGAGGTCACCATCGTTGCGGACAGTAATTTCAGTTCGGATGCCTGTTTGTCCGTTTTCGATTTCTGTAACCGCCTTTCCATTTACCAAAGTGCTGTTTTGGGCAACAGACAACCTGGGAGAGCGAAGGCTTGCAGTCAGGCTGAAGCTCCTTGATGCGGAACCAGCCGATTCTCCTCGAGCATCTATCGCTTTCACACCAATTTCGATCCGGCCACCGCTCCACGTGCGCGGAACGTTGAAGGATAACGTTGCCTGAGCTGTTTCGCCGGCAGGGATGGTACCGACAGTGGCCGAACCCACGACAGGTTCGATCCCGGGAGGGAGCCCGGCTAAAGACAGGACGACGCCCATTGCTGGACTAGTTCCCTGGTTGTGGATTCGCGTGACAAGTTCAAATGTTTCCCCATTTCTTGGGTTGTCATTTCCGAATCTGTCGATCGAAAGGTTCGAGGGATTCAGAGCAGCCGTGAGGATACTGAGGTTGACAGGATGCGCTGCGTAGTCACGCGTGCCCTCGCGCACACGGACGGTCAAAATAACCTGGCCGTTTGGCACGCCGAGATCCGCTCTGACCGGAATTCGCGCTTCGCGTTTCTGCCCGGAGGGGATATCGCCCAACTGTTGAGCTTCAGCGACCGAAAGGTTACGTTGATTGCACGAAGCCGATGCCACAACTGAATAGGCTGTTCCAGGTCCTCGGTTTTCGACGGAGATCACCAGTGAACCCTGCTTGCCAGCATCAATTCTGCCGTCGGGAAATAGCGATTGAGAATCGTCATAAACAACGCTGGCGGTCAGCCCGGATGGTTCAGCCCGGCGCAACATCTCTGCATGGGCTTCCCGTTCGATTTGTTCTGATCGCTGGGCAATTGCATATTTCAGAGCGTCGGCCAGGTCACGGACCTTCTTCCCGGCGTCTGGGCCCTCTTCGCAAGCTTTTCCGGCACTGCAAGCCGCAGCATCGGAAATGAAACATTCATTGCTGGTCTTGCCATTTGCCTGGCGTATCTTCAGGCACAGTTCGTAGATTTTGGGACCAGGGGGACCGCCAATCTGAATGAGGGTATTGGGATCTTCAAGGCGGACCACATGTTGCCTTACTTCCACAGAGGAAATGTCCTCGGTTCCCACGTCAATCTCAGGGATGCTCCCACTTCCCTCGATGAGAGTGCGGGCTGGACTGTTTGGCGACACAGGCCAGACGACAATCCGGTACGCCCAGCCTTTCCACAGCCGTTGGACCGCGTAGGCCGATTGTCCGGATTCATTCTGGAGAGTCCGGGGTACCGGACCAGCGCCGGGCCTGTCCTCATTGGACGATAGAGGGATAGCTCGAGAAGAAGATACGATTCTACGGGGCGCTGATTCGGCAATGTTCTTGCGACGCAACTCTGCCGCACCCTGGACCGCCTGCACGAATACTTCGAGGTCATTGCCTCTGCTTCTGCTGTCCTCCCAGTCGTTTTGTCGTTGAACAGAGGTTCTGGAGACAAATTCCAATTCACGATTCTTGCTTTTCCCATCCTTGAACTCAATATGTAACCGTGTCGCATGTACATTCGAGAATGACAGACGGTTTTTTGGGGAACGCGTGCCGATGTTGATAACATCTTCGAGCGGTATTTCTGCTGGCAGGCTACAGAACTGGGTGTTCCCGGTCGAATCGCGAAATTTCTGGGCGCCACTTATAAGCATGCTCTCCGAGGTCACGGAGAGTTCCAGTGAGTGCGAACTCCACCCGCTGTTATGAACGTGCAGTACCGATATCTTGGCGATAACCGGGGCGCGCTCTTGAGCAAGCCCTGGCAAGATGAACCGAGTGCTTGCAACAAGAACGGCTGACGCGATGGTGATCCAGCGTGACAATGCGAGGCAGTCGATCATGCATCGAGTTGAGAATTGATCGGTCTGGGGCCGTCGTATTATCGGCGGTAGTATCCTGGATATCTTCTCACGGTAACCATAAAAGTCAAACCAGGACTACTCACTGAGCCAGTGTGCTTGTCCATTTTGCAGCAGATTCCGACCAGGATACGCTGAGGCCGTGATTCTTCGGAGCGTCCTGGATCTGCAAGACGCGTCCGAATGGACAGTACTCCGGTTCGCGAGTGTTTTTCACGGCAACAAAGTCAGTAGCCAAGATTTGGTTCGTGCGGGCTGATCAGTTAGCTCTCGATTCGGAGCAATCAGACGTTGAAGAGCTTGCCGAAGCCGCCGCGCTCACCGGGCATGAACCTCTGGTCCGCATGGCGAAAAAGCATGTATAAATGGCGAAATGGTGCGAGCGGGGAATTTACTTTTTCTCTCGGCAGCTGACGGGAGATGCGCTATTTATGTGGCCATTGCGATCTGAATACCCAGGTTACAAGGCTCGAACTTTGCACGATGAATTCTTAATTTGGACTACCATTCGAGGACTTACATTCACCCCAAGATGGGGTGTTTCAGCAGGACTGAGATGGTCGAAGCACCACCGTAAGAGATTGAAAACATTCTGCACGACAACCGAGTCCCATTTTCGGGACCAGGGGGTCGGAGGTTCAAATCCTCTCTCCCCGACCATTATTTTCAAGCACTTAAATGCTACTTCTGGTTTTCCGTCTACATCGATGGTGTAGAAATTGTAGACGGTGCCTGCATCGCTGTTTTTCAAACTGGATTTCAAGTGAGAATTACTTAGTGAGTGTCCGTTAGATCTCCAACGAACGCTTCCCACAAAAAAATGCGAACGGGGTTTCGCGGTTGACTCCGCAGTGACTCAACTAGAAAGACTCTTCCGGTCCAACGACTGACGGCCGATCAGTCTACGACAGCGGAAACGCAATATTATTGCTGCACTTTGTGTGTCGCAAGTGTGCTCTGTGCAAGCTGGATGGGGCGCCCTGATCTTGAATCGACCGTGCGCTACTTGAAACCGAATCGCAGCGAAGCTGCGCGGGGACAGGTCGAAGCTAGGAGGAAGATACTGAGTTAGAGAAACAATATCCGACCTACTCTGGTATCGCTATCGACTTCTACAGGGACGACCTGACGGCTCCTGACGATAAAGATCTGTATACAGCCATCGAGGTTTTCACACGGATGAGCTTGCCGCAAGCTGAGCGAACGCAGGAAGGTTACCTGCTTGACTTCAAAGCCATCTGGGGCGACACGGCACTCAAGGCCGTCGCGGCGTTCGCCAACACGTTCGGAGGCATTCTGGTTCTCGGCGTCAGTGACAAAGACGGAAGAGCTGACGAACTAGTCGGCATTCCGTCTAAACGCCATGAACTGAAAACCCGCATTGCAAGCATGATCGCTTCCAATGTCTCACCTACACCTCCCTACGAAATTCGTGACGTTGCTTTTCCCGATGGCTCGGGCAAACATCTGTGTATCGTGCGCGTCCGAAAGGGCAATAATCTTTACCTCCTCACGAAAGGTGAATCACCGGTTTATGTGCGCAACGAAGATCAGAGCGTTCCTGCGAACTCGGCTCGTCTTCAGGCACTGCTGGCGACTCGCCCAGCCGTAAGTTCGGCTGCCGACACGGATGTGTCCCAATCAGCGGTCTTTTCTCAGTTTTTGTATGTAACTCAGGCGCAGTCAATCCCGGACGGAATGACTCTGCCATCGGGCACTCAGCCTCAGCGAGCGCGCTCCGGAACTTTCCTGCAGATTCAGTTGACCCCTGAAGAGCCGCAAGCGGTCCGTCTTGACCTCGCAATCGAGCAGGAATTCCGGTTAATGGTGCTTAAGAGCTATCCGGAAATTGCGGACAACGTCCATGACCCCAACCCGCACCTTGGGGCTTCGCTGGACGATTTTCGCTTAAGGGACTGGTATCAGCTTAACTATCGAGAGACTTTACGCGATCACGAAATGGGATGGGGCATAGATTCGGGCGGGTCTGTTTATTTTGTGACGCAGGCCAGGTGCAAGCTTCAAGAAAAAGGTAAGGAGGTCGAAGCATGGAGCCTTGCAGACCTGATTACCAATCTCGATTGCACGATCGAGGCGGCACATCGATTGTGGGATTTCCTCAACTATCCGGGCGAGGCGCAAGTTCTGGCGGAATTGCGCGTCGAGCCCCTGCCCCTCCTTGAGAGGGCGGGCGGCTTCCAGGTAGGCTATTCTTCATGTTTTTACGAGAGAGCCAGCCCGCGCAAGCGAGCAAAGGTTCTGACTACGGACAAATTGACTCGATCCGTGAAGCACGGCGCCAGAGGCATCGCTGCGGTCGATCTCACCTACGCCACGAGGCACAGCAATCGCCCGGAAGCCGTCGCCATTCTCACCAATCAGATTTTGCGAGATCTCGGATACTCCGCGAATTTGAATGATCTGCGCTCGTTATTCTCGTAAGAATGTCTGTGAGATTGAGTGCGTTGAGGTGACAGTCTATATTCTTCCTAGGTCTCGCATTAGTCACTTCGTCTCGCTGAGGAACTGCTATGCCATTGTCTGTCTTATTCAGCCCGCTCCAGAGTTTGCTTGGAACACTTCAATCGGAGCGCCACTATCAGGATGAAAAGATGGACGCAGCTTTAGCCGCTATTAACAAAGCCCTAATCCAGACCAAACAGTACATCGAAAAGAGCCAGGGAACGAATCTCATTGACCGCGCCGAAGAGTACAACCTCTCGCAGCTCTGGAGTGATGCAGCGGCGAAAGCAAGATACGCAAGCACAGACCTAGCCGAAAGACTTCAAAACAAGTCGTTGTATTGGGCTGAGGATTTCAAATGGTCCCGCGGAGGAAGTGCTTGGCAATCAGGAGCAGGTGCTGACCCTTCTTAGAAAATGAGCCTTCCGCGCTCGCTAACGCGATAATGTATTTTATCGGGTTAGGAGTCAAGCAGAGAAGCCCGTATAATTTGGCTCCCTCGCGACTCCATTCGCTGTGATCGCGAATCGCGAACCCTTCGCGAAGATGATTCTGATCCGATGATTGAAGAATTTCGCCGCTCCACACTCTTTCGCGCGATCGCATTCCTGGCAAGAGTGGCACTTTCTCTTGCTTCTGGTATCGCCCTCTTGCCGTTCTTTTTACTTCCCGCAATCGAAACCACCATTCAGCCAGAATTTCCAGCCCGCCCAATCCATGCCCTCATTAGAATGCCGCTGGTGATCATTATTTATATGTTGGTTGGAATCTCGTGGGTCGCAAATGTTGAAACATGGATGAAGAGCTCCAAACCGCGATACTCTTACCTGCTCAATCTGCTTCTTCTTTCATTTGCGCTTTCGTTCGAAGCAATAGATGTCGCGCCTTTTTTCTGGAAGTTGACCGCCATATATGCCGGGATCTATCTTGCCTTTTCATCGAAGACGCGCCGCGGTCTCTATTCTGCACTTTCTTCGACGGCGACTCCGGAGGCGACGGAAACCCACACAACGATCGTGATTGCCGTGGACCTCTCGCGCTCCGTAGATGTCCGCGGACCGGACGGGAAGACGGAATTCCAGAAAAACATAGAAGCCGTCGCAAAACAGCTCGCACAAGTTCCTGCTGGCTCACGGATCACAATCATTGGGATCACCGATCACAGCTTTATCCAGCCCCTTATTCTGCTGTCGGCGACAATTCCTGCCGACGCAGGTTCTTTCGGGGAACGATTGAGCGCCGCAAGAGACGAATTAGTGCGAAGGTGGCAAACCAGGAAGGCAACACTGGTGCCGCGCTTTGGTCAGACAGACATCATCGGTGCAATGATGCTGGCCGGGCAACTGTGGCGCACCCCTGTGAGCTCATACCGAAGACTTCTTGTGATCTACTCTGATATGCGTCAATCGACATTCGACCTGAATTTGGAAGCCTCTCCTTCGGGGCATAATGCGTATGACACCATACGCAAGCAGGACACCTCCAGTTTGAGTGGAGTGGAGGTGGAGATCGTTGGAGTCGATGGTGCTGGGAGGTCGATGAATTACTGGCGAGATCTGCGAAGGTTCTGGGTTGACTATCTGAACGCTTGCGGAGCGAAGCTAACACAGTACTCACCAATTCGCGATGCGAAGAGTCTTCAATAAAGTGTATTGATAAACTCGTATCGAAAAGAAAAAGTATTTGGAGTATTTTTTCTATTGACATCCACAGTTCATTTTGGGTATGTTGCTTCCTCGTCAGCGATAAATGATACGCCGCTAAGAGCAAGCGGAATCTCCATCCCGCTAGTTATCTAGTGTCGCTGCTTCCCTCATTTGAGAACTGTCCGCGTATAGGTTGCAATCACGCGGCGTCACTACCACTTCGCGATCACGCGAAAACATGCGACCTGTGTCACTCTTGCGGCACGGCGAGCGCGGTCTTTGGAGCACAAGTCGCCTATAAAGCGCCAGAACATGAACTTACCGTAAGTTGTGTTTTTCAATGAGTAACTCGAGAGGTTGGACTTGCTGCCTGTTTTCAACAGATTAGCTATTCGAGATGCTGTGCAAGAGTGCATATTGTCGCTGGGTTTCTGCTGAAGCTATCCAGTGCTACACACTTACTTCGAGAACAGAGCAGGCCGATCAAATAGATTAACGGAGGGTATCTCATGCTAAAGAACCTTTTGCTCATAGCGTTCGCTGTTGGCGCAGTGTTTGTGATCTGTTGCCCCCCGGCGACTGCGTGTATCCCATTCGGCAGTACCGTTCCACCACAGGGAATTGTCTCCTGGTTCACCTATTCGATAGGAGACCCACTGATTCCCGGGGCGCAGTGTGTCTGTGGAACAGGGTTTGAAGGTTCAGGCTCGACGGGACCTGGTAGCGCCGGCTGTTATGTGCCCACAATGACTCAGCACACCTGTAATTGTCCGGACACAACGGCCAGCAATCCAATCTCATTGGTCACCGGGAACACCTTCGTGACACAGCAAGATGTAAGAATTCCTGGCCTTGGAGGTGGACTCTCCCTCACCCGGACGTGGAATAGTCGATTGAGATATAGCATGACGAATGTAGGAATGTTCGGGCCAGGCTGGCGTTCGACATACGAAGAACACATCTACATAGATGACGATTATACCGTCGGGTACGCGCGAGGAGATGGGAGCGTCTGGAATTTCATTTATGGAGGATCCGCAACGTTTACTCCTCCCGCGCCGGCCAATACATACTTTACGTTCAGTCCAGCCGCTCCGGCGAAAGCTACCTCCGCTCTCTTTAACGGCCCGACAACATGGACGCTCGTTTTTGAGAACGGCGAACAGAGGGTGTTCGATGTAACGACTGGGAATCTCCTGTCAATTGCAGACCGCAATGGCAATACGACGCAGTTGACCTATGATGCCTCGTACCGGCTAACGACGGTAACCGACCCAGTTGGACGGCACATCTATTTCTCGTACGGAGGCCCCGCAAGCTTTCTAGTAACCGCAGTGACCACAGACGTCGGTGTGTCTCTCTCCTATTCCTATGATGGCCAGGGGCGGATGACGAGTTATACCAAGCCTGACGGAACGAGTGTCTCGTTTCAATACAACGATGTGAACCCGACATTGATCACCGCGGTCCTTGACTCTAACGGAGTGGTGTTGGAGTCGCATACCTACGACAGCCAAGCTAGAGGTTTAACGTCTTCTAAAGCGGGTGGGGCTGAAGCTGTCACCGTTTCATATCCACTCAACTCCACCTTGTACGTCGCCGCACCTTAACCTCCGCTTCGGAGCCCAAAGCGGAATAAGTCTGAATATCACTTTCGAAAGGTTAGGAGTGTTTCTGATATGGAACGCAAGAGTGGATTGAGATTGACGTTCCTAGCTCTTCTGTGCCTTGTTAGTTCCCAAGCTCTGTTTGGTCAGCTGCCGTCAGGGTGGTCCGATGGAGATATAGGCGCAGTTGGGCTACAAGGGAGTGCGACGTACGCGAACGGAGTGTTCACGGTGAACGCGGCGGGCAGCGGGATCACCAGCGGGTCG
>Ga0209168_10000390_pt1 | contig 44520 bp, 46 predicted proteins | sample Coa_R1_FD_187156 | JGI IMG/M metagenome (GOLD analysis project Ga0209168, IMG submission 187156) | Surface soil microbial communities from Centralia Pennsylvania, which are recovering from an underground coalmine fire - Coalmine... | ecosystem: Environmental > Terrestrial > Soil > Unclassified ...
GGTCCGGGCACCCTTGTGATACGTGACGTCGCCCGTCCACCCAACGTCGTCACGCGCTGGCCGCGCGTCCAACGGCTCCTTGAACTCCGCCAGGATCGCCGCATACGGCTTCCCCACGATGTGCGCCATGACGTTGAGGCGCCCGCGGTGCGCCATGCCGAGCTGGATCGTGCGGATGTCGTCCGACGCCGCGAGCCGGATGAGCTCGTCGAGCATGGGGACCAGCATGTCCGCCCCCTCGATCGAGAAGCGCGTCTTCCCGGGGAACGTACGGTGCAGGAACTGTTCGAACGCCTCCACCTGGGTCAGGCGCGTCAACAGGGCGGCGCCGGTGTCCGCGTCCGTCGGCACGCGAAACCGGCCGCTCTCGATCGCGTCCCGGAGCCACGTCCGCTCCTCGCGGGGGGCCATGTGTTCGATCTCGTAGCCGACCGTGGACGCGTACACCTCGCGCAACCGCTCGACCGCATCCCAGGCCGTCGCGGCGTCCCTGGCGGCGAGGCCTCCGACGATACCCGCCGGCAGCGCGCGGAGCACGTCTTCCGCGACAGCGTAGGCCGCAGCGTCGAGATACGCATCGGTCGGCGCCTCGCGCGCGAGCGGGTTGGTACGCGCCTCAAGGTAGCCCCGCGCGCGGATCGCATGGGCGAGCCGAACCGCCCCCGCGATCGCGCGTCCGTCCCACTCGGCGGCTGCGCGTGGCGCGTGCTCGAGCGCGCGGTCGAGCACGACGGCGCCGCCGTCCCCGCCAAGCTGCCATCGTTCGAACTGCGCCCGCGTCGCAGGATCCACCGAGCGCGGATCGTCCCGGTACCGCGCGTAGAGCTCCGCGATGTACCCGAGGTTCAGCACCGCAAACTCGTCGGCCGCCGCCATCGTCAAAACCTCGCTGCGCTGGAGCCGTTCTTGATCTCGTGTCAGAGTCCGCCTAGCCTACGTGCTCATTGCGCGCTCCGCGTCCTTGCCGCCACCCGCCCCTTCACGATCCGCAGCGCCGTTCCCTTGTGAATCGCGACGTGTGCGGTCTTGTCGCTCTGGATGAGATACTGCCGCTCGGCCGGCGAGGCGTGATGCACGTAGCCCTTGAACATAGTGTTGGCCGTGACGCGCTTGATGATCCTACCGCGCACCCGGCCAGCCTCGGAGTTCCACTCCACATTGGCCCGGCCAGGAGGACTCACCGGTAACGCGCCCAACCTTTCTCAGGTGGAGCAAGATCACTATACTCCAGTCCGATCCGTCGGCCCGTGCCCCGCGAACCAGCAGTCTATGGCCCAAGCGTGCTCGACTGGGGGAGGGTCAGCAAGCGGCTGCGTTCTCCACGGAGGACGTCATCAGTAACCAACTCCGCCTGTCAGTTTGTCTGGGCATCCACGTAGGAACGATCAAGTGCGGGAACGGACGTGCACCCGAGAAGCTTGAGGGTCCGCTCCAGGTCGGTCCGCAATATCTCAAGTGCCCGTGCGACACCGGCCTCGCCTGCGGTGGCGAGGCCATACGCGTAGGCGCGCCCCACCAGAACGGCCCGGGCACCCAGACAGATTGCCTTGATGATGTCGCCGCCGCGACGGATGCCTCCGTCCATTAGCACCTCGGCTCGGCCGCTCACGGCTGTTGCCACTTCCGGCAGCGCGTGCAAAGAGGCAGGTACGCAGTCGAGCTGGCGGCCGCCGTGATTCGATACAACCACGGCCACAGCTCCTTCATCGATGGCTCGGCGGGCGTCGTCACCTGTAAGGACCCCTTTGATGACAATCGGGCCGGGCCAAAGTCCGCGGATCCATCGAAGGTCTTCCCAAGTGACCATAGTCTGCGCGAGAGCGGCACCGACATCGATGACCGGCATCGGCCCTGCGCCCAGGATCACAATGTTAGGCGGCTCAGGAACGCCGCCGTCGACCAGGAAGCGAGTGAGCCATGCCGGACGCGCGAGCACCTGCGGCAGAAACGGGAGCTTGGCCACCAAATTATCACTCAGCAGCTCCTTCGTACCGTTGCGGACGTCCCGCTCGCGCATTCCCGCCACGGGAACGTCGATGGTGACGACCAAGGCTGAGAACCCCGCGACCCGAGCTCGTTCGATCGCAGCCTCAGCGGCTTCACGACCCCCCGTCAAATAGAGCTGATACCACACGGGCCCGGAGGACGCCGCCTTGACGTCCTCCAGCCGGTGTCCAGAAATCGTGGAGAGAATATACACTGTACCTGCCGCCCCGGCTGCCCGAGCGGCAACCACTTCGCCCGGGATGCATAAGGCGACTGTAGCCGACGGGAGCGAGCAGCACGGGAAAACAAAGGTCGAAGCTAAGCACACGGGCGCGCAAGTCGCAATCGGGTACCGCGACTGCATGACGCGGCCGAAACGTAACGGCGTGAAATGCCCGGCGGTTTTCTTGCAACGTGACCTCGCCTTCCGCGCCGCCGTCGAGGTAATCGAAGACCACCTTCGGCAAACGACGCCGGACCAAGGACCGCAGGTCCTCGATGTTCACGACGCGGGGAGGTGTGACAGCCGCGACGCCTGAGTCATCCGCAATCCTCCAACCTCCAAATCTCAGTTAACTGATTTAACTGAGTAACCTGATACGCTTCGAGGCTCCACCCCTCACCCCGCGAAGTGCGCTACTGCGTTCCGAACGCCGGCATCACCTCAGTGCCGAGGTGCGATGTGCCGGTTGCCTGAAACCCCTTAATCTGCTCCACAATCTCAGAAGGGGTACCGAGCAGGTCGCCCGCTCGATATCTCGCCAGGACATCCGTGGGAAACTTCCGCACCAAACTGCCGAGACGGCGGCGAGTAGACGTGGGGACTGCTGTATCAGTCGACAACGTGGCAAGTGCTTTGTCGAAGCGCCCAGGTGACGCAAAGTAGAAAGTGAAGGGGAAGATTTCCGTTGCCTGCAATGTGAAGAACCCTCGCTGAATCACCTTCCGAATGGCAAGATCAGCTGCGTGGTATTGTGCCAACGGATTGAAAGGCCGGAGATACCCGACGTGAAGCCTTCGATCCCCCTCGATGCTGTACACGTGGGGAAACCCAGCGTAGGGCCTACCAGGCAACGACCGCCGGACAGGTCGCAAATCGACGAGAACGCCTCGCGGGACAAGTGCTTTGTGGAACAGTTCCAGGGCCGTATAGTATCCTTCTTGAGCGTAAAGCTCATTGGGAGAGTTGCCAGGGAGTTCGGGGTGAACCCGCGAACGCCGCGGTATGGGAAGACAAGAACACTTGAGAGGGGTTCCAGGACAACCTCCTCTTACTTTCTAGGCTGGGGTGTCAGGATGCGAAATGCGTCATTGTGTTCAATCAGCGAGGTTGAGTGTTCTGCAAACGGATTGAGAAGTTCCTCGCCAAACATGGTTTGGCTGGCGTGATGTGTTTGCAATTGGACGGGCATGATGTTCTGTTGATTCCGATGCAGTCGAATTCCTGCGATTCCCGAGGGATCGCTCCTCACATCAAACGAGATTAGGATCACGTTTTTGCGGCCCGCTCGGCGCCGTCGCCGAACACCAGGTCCCGGGCCTCCGGGTCTCCGACGCCGGAGGGCCGTTCGCCGGGTACCTTCCCGTGCTCCCACAGGTACCTCTTCACGGCGGCTTTGAGCGTTCCGAGCGCGAGCGTGGCGCACCTGGGCCGGGTCGCCACGACCTCCCGGCCCAGGACGTCGATCATGGCGTTGTAGTCCAGGGCGAGCACCTGTGGAATGGTTAGCCGGCCCTCGTGCACCATCTCCATGACCATCGAGGCGCCGGCCTGACTGATAGTGCAGCCTTCGCCTTCGAACGTCACATCCGCGATGCGCTCGTGATCAGGATCGCCCTTGAGGTAAATCGTGACCACATCGCCGCAGCCTGGGTTCCCGCCCGGCATGGCCACGTCGGAGTCCGGAAGCGCTCCGCGGTGGCGCGGGGATTGGTAGTGGTCGAGCAGGAGCTCGATCTGCTCCTGCCTGTCTCGCTGGGACACTCAGGGGTCCCGCCTTACTTCTCGATGGGCGCGCGGACCACGTTCCCCCACTCGGTCCAGGAGCCGTCGTAGTTGCGGACACGTTCGTAGCCGAGCAGGTACGTCAGCGCAAACCATGTGTGGCTGCTGCGCTCGCCGATCCGGCAGTACGCGATGACCTCGTCCTTCGGGCGGAGACCCGCCTCGCTCTCGTAGATCGCCCGCAGTTCAGCCGCGGTCTTGAAGGTGCCGTCCTCGTTAGCGGCGCGCGCCCACGGCACGTTCTTCGCCCCCGGCACGTGGCCTCCGCGCAGCGCCCCCTCCTGAGGGTAGTCCGGCATGTGGAGCAACTCGCCGCGGTACTCCTGCGGCGACCGGACGTCAATCAGCAGCTTCTTGGCTTTGATATGGCTGAGCACGTCCTCTCGAAACGCGCGGATCGGTGGATCCTGCCGCTCGGGCGCCTTGTACTGAGTCTTCGGGTACGAGGGGGTCTCCTTGACGAGTGGCCGCCGCTCCGCCTCCCACTTCTTTCGGCCGCCGTCCACTACCCGGCAGTCCGGGTGTTTGAATAGTCTGAACACCCAGAGGGCGTAGCACGCCCACCAGTTGTTCTTGTCCCCGTAGAAGACCACCGTCGTGTCGTTGGCGATGCCAAGACTCGTCATGAGGCCGGCGAACGCGGCCGAATCCAGGTAGTCGCGCATGAGCGGGTCCTGGAGATCCGTGTGCCAGTCGATCTTCAGCGCGCCTGGGATGTGCCCGAGGTCGTAGAGTAGGATGTCCTCGTTGGATTCCAGGATCCGGATCTTGGGGTCGTTTAGATGTTCCGCCACCCAGTCGGTGGTGACCAGCATCTCGGGATACGCGTACCCCTTCTCGAGGATCTTCGGGCTCGGTGTGACCTGTGGCATGGCATCCTCCCCACGCGTGATGGCGCGTTACATTCCTCGATCATACGAAGTGGAGGTTGAAGATTTTCTCGTCGGCGTACAGGTCAGCCACGAAGACTGCGGTCGTGGCGCCGCCGATGACGTCGCTGTCTTGGTACAGCTTGTAGACCTCCCCCGGGCTGTAGGCCTTTTCATCGGGAGGGCTTGTCCTCCGCAGTAAGGATTTAGAACGGAGCAGCTTCGACCGCCTTGATCTCCGGGACCTGCTCCTTGAGCATCCGCTCGACGCCGGCCTGGAGGGTCATCATCGAGTGCATGCAACCGACGCACGACCCCGCGAGCCGGATCTGCACGATGCCGTCCACGATGTCCACGAGCTCCAGATCCCCGCCGTCCTGCTGCACGTACGGGCGGATCTGCTCGAGTACCGTCTCGACGCGGGCGTGAAGGCCGGATGCCTCAGTTGCCACTTGCCCGGTGTGCTGTTCCATACGCGCTTCCTCCCCTTCTCTTCGGCGGGTGAGCTAGGCGTTATCCTCTTCGCCGCAGGGCTCGGCGTGCCCGGCATCCTCCACGGTCTTAAAGGAGTGTCCGCACCCGCAGGTAGAGACCGCGTTGGGATTGCGGATCGCAAACCCAGTGGCGGTGGCCGAACTCACGTAGTCGATCTCCGCCCCGCCCAGCAGCCGCGCACTCATCTTGTCAACGAGAAGCCGCACCCCGCCCCGCTCGACGACCTCGTCGTCTGCTTCGCGAGAGTCGAACGTCATCCTGTAGGAATACCCATCGCATCCGCCCGGCTGGATGAAGACCCGGAAGCAGAGGTTGGGGTCGTCCTGCTCCGCGAGCATCTCCTTCAGCTTGGCGACCGCGCTATCGGTGACGTTGATCGTCGGACGCCCTACCTCTACGGACACTGGCCATCACCTCGTCTCGGCCCTCCGGCGATCCCTCGGTCGGTGTGCGTGGGCGGCCGTTAGCCGACCGACCCCTCCATCTCAAGTTGGATCAGCCGGTTCAGCTCCACGCTGTACTCCATCGGCAGCTCCCGGGAGATCGGCTCGATAAACCCGCGGACGATCATGCTCATGGCCTCGTCTTGGTTGATCCCGCGGCTCATCAGGTAGAACAGCTGCTCGTCGGAGACCTTGGAGACCGTCGCCTCGTGGGTAACCTCGACGTCGTCCTCGTCGATCTCCATCGTCGGGTACGTGTCCGACCGGGAGTGCTCGTCCAGGATGAGCGCGTCGCACCGGACCGCGCACTTGCTGCCCTTGGCGCCGGGGTAGATCTTGACCAAGCCTCGGTAGCCGGCCCGGCCTCCGGACTTGCTGATCGACTTGCTCACGATGGACGACTGGGTGTGCGGCGCCGCGTGGATCACCTTACCGCCCGGATCCTGGTGCTGCCCTTCGCCGGCGAAGGCGATCGAGAGGATCTCGGCCTTGGCCCCCGGCTCCAGCATATAGACGCTCGGGTACTTCATCGTCAGCTTGCTGCCGAGGTTCCCGTCCACCCACTCCATCGTGGCGTCGCGATAGGCCACCGCCCGCTTGGTGACAAGGTTGTAGACGTTCTTGGACCAGTTCTGGATCGTCGTGTACCGGACCCGGGCGCCCTCTTTGACGATGATCTCGACGACGGCGCTGTGCAGCGAGTCGCTCGAGTAGATCGGGGCGGTACACCCTTCTACGTAGTGGACGTAGGAACCCCGCTCAGCGATGATCAGGGTCCGCTCGAACTGGCCCATGTTTTCGGCGTTGATCCGGAAGTACGCTTGCAGCGGAATGTCCATGTGCACGCCCTCCGGAACGTAGACGAACGACCCGCCGCTCCACACAGCACTGTTGAGGGCCGCGAACTTGTTGTCCTCAGGCGGGATGACCGTCCCGAAGTACTCCTTGACGATGTCCGGATGTTCTCGCAACGCGGAGTCCATGTCCAGGAAGACCACGCCCTGCTTCGTCCACTCCTCGCGCAGGCTGTGATAAACGACCTCACTCTCGTACTGGGCGCCCACGCCGGCCAGGTACTTCTTTTCCGCCTCGGGGATCCCCAGCCGGTCGAAGGTCCGCTTGATGTTCTCGGGAACGTCCTCCCAGGTCTTGCCTTGATTCTCCATGGGCCTGACGTAGTAGTAGATATCGTTGAAATCGATCTCGCCCACGTTGCCGCCCCAGGTCGGGAGCGGCTTCTTCTCCCACACCCCGAGCGAGTGGAGCCGCAAGGCCCGCATCCAGTTGGGCTCGCTCTTCATGTGCGAGATCATCTCCACGATCTCGCGGTCCAGGCCCTTCCGGGACTTGAACGCGTATGCATCCTCCGAATCGTGGAACCCGTACTGGTACTGGTCGAGATCGATCCCGAGCGGGTTCGTCACTGCCATGATGCGTACGCCTCCTCGCTAATGCCTGACCCAGAACACCTTGCCAGCGTTGCGGACCTCGCCCTTCTGGGCGACCTGCTCGTACTGCGCGCGGATCCCCGTCGTAGCCGATCTGGTCGAGCTCCTTGGTCAGCATGGCGTTGCCGGAGGTCACGATCCGGCCGTCAAACCTCCGCAGCCATCCACCCCTCCACCCCCACACCACCGCCCCAACACCAGCAACCAGGGGGATGCGTCAATCAATTCTTGAGTAGTTTACTCAACTATAATTTAACCGTTGAGGCCATCGAATGTCAACCCAGCCGCTGCCAGACGGGCGTTGGCGTCACATAGCGTCACAGACATGAAAAATGCAATGCGGGAGGCCCTGAATCCCTCGGCCCTGAGGCATATCGGACTCGAATCGGGCAACCTGCGGGTGCGAGCGAGGCTGCCATGGTTCCACAGAACCAGCGTGTCGGCTGGCTGCCTGTGGCCAGCAATAAGAGCCGGAAATCGACTGCGGGAGCGGGTCGAAGCGATCTGGTGGCTGTGGCTCAATTGCGCGACGACCTGCCGCGAGCATCTGATGCTCGAAGGTGTTCAGAAACGCATTGCTGAGCAGCGGCGAAAGCACACCCCCTTTCGGGGTTCCCGCTACCAGGGTACGCTTCTTGCCCTCCTCCATCACTCCGGCCTGGAGAAACGCCTGCACTAGCCGGAGAATCCGCCCATCCGCCACCACCTCGGCAACTGCGGCCAGCAGCCGGTCATGGGACGCGGTGTCGAAAAACCGTTCAATATCGATTTCGACAATCCACTCGTCCCCGTGCTGCAGGCTTGCCATCACATCGCCAATGGCCTGATGCGCTGACCGTCCTGGACGAAACCCGTAACTGGTCTCCGCAAACCGCGGCTCAAAGTGCGGTTCCAGCCGCAGACGCATCGCCTGCGCCGCTACGCGATCGCGTACAGCAGGGATCGCGAGGCCGCGACGACGTCCATCGGGTTGAGAATGTAGACGCGACGCCCTGGCTGGAGCACATAGGCATCGTCCTTGAGGGCCGCCTGGAGCTGTCGGCGCAGGAACTCCCCGAGCTCCTCCCACGAACGTGATGGTAACCGTTCGGGGGGTCCTCGGGCGTCTCACCCGAGAATTGGGCATCGATCTTGGTACCGCCAACACCCTCGTTTACCTGGGTGGAGAGGGTATCGTCGTGCAAGAACCGTCCGTCATCGCCCACCGGACCGATCGCAAGGGCGTCCTGGCGGTCGGCGACGAGGCGAAACGCATGATTGGCCGGACGCCGGCTGAGATCGTGGCGACGCGGCCGCTCCGGCATGGGGTCATCGCCGATTTTGACATCACCGCCTCGATGCTTTCCTACTTCATCCGGCGCGGGCTCACGGGACGGCCATCCCGACGGCCTCGGGTCATCGTCGGGATCCCCTATGGGGTCACGGAGGTTGAGAAGCGCGCCGTGCTCGACGCGACGTTCCAAGCGGGCGCCCGCGAAGCGTACCTCATCGAGCAACCGCTGGCGGCCACGATCGGTGCCGGGCTTCCCGTGTCGGAGCCGGTGGGAAGCATGGTGGTGGACATTGGGGGCGGGACGACCGAGGTCGCCGTGATCGCCCTCGGCGGGATCGTCACCGGTTGCAGCATCCGCGTGGCGGGCGACGAGCTGGACGAGGCCATCATCCAGTATGTCCGCCGGGCGTACAACCTTCTGATCGGCGAGCGTACCGCCGAGGAGATCAAGATCGCGATCGGGTCCGCCTATCCCACGCACGAGGAGCAGACGTTCAAGGCAGGCGGCCGCGATCTCGTCTCGGGGTTGCCGCGCACGCTCCTGCTGACGAGCGGGGAGATCCGCGAGGCGATCACCCAACCGGTGCAAACGATCCTCGAGACCGTCCGCACGACCTTGGAGCGGACGCCGCCCGAGCTCGCCGCGGACATCATCGGGCGGGGCGTGCTGCTGACGGGGGGCGGGTCGTTGCTCCGCGATCTCGCCACCCTGCTCGCCGATCACCTCGAGGTTCCCGTCCGGCCCACCGACGACCCGCTCTGCGACGTCGTCACCGGGACCGGTCGGGCGCTTGAGCAAATGGAGACGCTGCGAAGGGTGCTCCTGACCGGCAAGCAGCGCTAACCCGAGCAGAGTCCCGGGGGATCAGCAGACGCGGAATCGATCGCTTCGTGGGATCGGTTGCACCGCGACGCTCAAGCAGCGAATAAGATTGCGCTGGTCGAAGAAATAACGATAATCGCGTAACTAGCCGAGGATAGTACTTGTAGGGTGCAGGTTCGTTAGACGACGTGATTGGTTCCTCCCCCCTTGCGATCACGTGCCTAATGGGCTGCACCCTTTTTGCACGTACAAGGAGGAAGTATGCCCATTCAAGGGACTCGGCACTCGGACTCCGCTATCCCGCTTCAATGCAAATGGGTGAAGTTGCCGAACGCGAGCATCGTGCGGGTCCGCGGTGAAGTCGATTTGGCCAATGTCCATCTGTTCCAGGACTCGCTAGATCATGCCGGGCGCTACGGTGCGCCAACAATCATTGACCTGACTAACGTAGCGTACATGGACAGTACCGGCATGAACGTCCTCATGCAGTTTCAAGAGAAATCCGATAGGGTTCAGAAAGGCCGAGTGGCCGTCGTCTTCGGTTCCACAGTAGTGCTTCGCGTTTTCTCGACTCTATCGCTTCAAGACCGGATTCAAGTCTTCCCCGACGTGGAGACAGCAGTATCGGCGCTCGTGGACCAGACTCCCTAACGTTTGGGCCGCTGGCCGATTGGGAACATCCTCGTGGGGTGCGTACCGCAGGCGAGGGTCTTCGATGAGAGACCTGATATACTAATCGCTTGCGGAACACGCACCCACTCAAGTCTATAATCACCCTCTACGGCTCGCCGGAATCCACGTCAAGTATCCACGGGACGCGTCGGCCCCACTGGCAAGCGCCGCGGGGATTCCCCTCACTGTGCGTGCGGTAACCCGATAGGGCCACGCCTCACTTCCGTAGATCCGGCCCAGACCTCTTGCGCGCGCGCTTCATTCCATACAGGCGTGCATCGGCGGTCGAAAGCAGTGCCTCGGCACTGGGCCCGTCCAAGGGGCTCGATGCGGCTCCCCACGACACCCCGAGCGAACGAAGCGTGTCAACCGGATCGACAGTGACCACGATCGGAGCGAGGCGCTGGAGCACGGCAGGCCCCCTCGGTCCAGTCTCGGGGAACAGCATCGCGAACTCATCGCCTCCAAATCGCGCCAACACATCCGAGGCACGCAGGCGCTGGCGTAAGGTCCGCGCCACCTGCATGAGTGCGGAGTCTCCAGCCGCGTGACCATAGACATCATTGATCGATTTGAACCCATCCAGGTCGAGCAAGGCTACGGTCAGCGGGGCGGCTGTTCTGCGAGAGCGCGAGATCTCCCGCTCCAGCTCAGAGAGAAAGCGGCGTCGGTTCGGCAATCCCGTGAGCGGATCGGTATCTGCTAACTTTTGAAGGCGATCTTGCAGCCGGGCAATGGCGAGAACACCAGCCAGATACTGCCCGACAACGTCGAGGAGCGCTCGATCGTTTGGCGTAAAGGCGTCGACAGTGCTCCCGTGGGCGGCGAGGGATCCAACCGCTTCTCCATCGGCGATCAAAGGGACATGCATTGACGAACGGATATCCTCGCAACACTGGAAATGGCGTCCGTCGCGATGGGTATCGGGAATATACAGGGCACGTCTCGCCATCAGGGCCATCCAGTTGAACCCCTGAGGGCGCGGAAGGGACAAGCCGCGGGACACGCTGGCGAGTCCTGCCCCCGCCACGATCGTCAGGATCTCTGGGTGGTCCGCGTCGAGCAGCGCGATCGTGCACGAGTCGAATCCAGCATTCTCGCGCAGGGCTTTCAGCGTCCAGTCCACGACTTGCGTGATATCGAAAGCGGCGGTGAGCCCCTGAGTCAGCGTCGCCAACATGCTGAGCGCGTCGGTAGCCCCGCGCCGGTGGGTTGGTGGGATCACGGCCCACTCCTTCTCCCGCAATACTGGCATGGTAGAACCGAGGGGAATGGCCAGTGGGAGCCAGTGGTGCCGGTCTATCGGATCAACGCGAAGGACTATCCTCACAATGCCGCAGAGCTGACCGCATCACAAGGTCTGCGAGCGACTCTTTCGATTAGATATGAAACCGCGAGGACCATGATCGCACGCGGAGGTGTTGCTCTATGATATCGCGCGTGGGTGCGGACAAACGTACGAGGGCGCGCACGTCTCGACGGCCCCCAACATACCGGCCTCTTGAAATGGCGAGAGCGTCGCCTTCGTGATGGCAGACGTGTTCAATCTCGCTTTTCCGTCGTGGTTCGCAAGGGCAGCATCATTGCACAGCTCCGGCGGGGCCCTCAACACGGCCCGGCGCTACAACTGGGCTGGGTGGATACGGCGTTCGCGCGGGCGTGGGAGGAGGGCCGCGCCAAGACGCTGGAGCAGGCCTTCGAATACGCGCTATAGAGAATTGACTTGATTACCCCACATAGCAGGCACAATAGAATGAGCGGATGAGGCGGGGGCGGCGTTGGAGAGATTGCAGGTGGGCCCGGACCCGTGGGCGGAGTTCCTCAAACGATCCCGAGGTGCTGTCGGTGGCCCCACTCCCCTTCAAATGGCTCCACACGCTTTCGTCGAGGTTCAGTCCGGGAGCGTACGAAGGCAAGTACTCAAGCCGGAGACGTCGCCGGTGGGTGCGGACGAACTGACGCGTCTGGCGGGAGCGGTGATAGGGGCTGCGATCCACGATCAACACCAGCCTGAAAAAGCGCGGTTTTCGGGTGCGACTTGTCTGTGTAACTCATTGGAATGTGGCAATTCAGACCCGCACAAACATGCACCCCGAGGCCGTCCACATCTGCGAATACATCGCAGCGGTTCGCCCACAAATCATGGTCCCCGAGGGGAAGCTCGACCTCCTCCTCGCGAGCCCGACGTGCACGTATCATTCCAGAGCTCGCGGAGGAAAACCAACAAGCGACCAGCAACGCTCAGATCCGTGGTACGTGGTAACTTGGCTGACGGACCTCCGAGTTCGCTGCCTCATCGTGGAAAACGTAGGGGAGTTTATTGACAGGGGGTCCGGTCGACGTCCGTACCGGTCGTCCGCTCAAGTCTCGCCGCGGTGAGTATTTTCAACAATGGGTAGAGACGATCAAAGGACTCGGTGTGGGATCCCACGATATCTTGCACTTGAGAGCTCAGAAAAATAAGGGGATTATCTGCCCTCTGGACACCCATTTGTCATCGAAATGGCCCACGATAGTGCTGCGTTTCCGCTTGCGTGGGTCTGCGTCGTCGTCCTCCGCCGCTGCTTACCGACGCGAAGATCGCGGTCCTCTATTTAATGCGGCAGGGCGCGGCGCCAGCCCCAGTGCTACATACCAGGCGATCTGTTTGGGCAACTACCTTGTCATTCCCCGATGTCTGCGTTCTCGTCCTCGTCTATGAGCTTCGAAGGAAGTCGATCATGGCAGCGCTGACCTCCGGCGCACGTTCTTGTTGGGTCCAGTGACCGCAGCCCGGCAGCATAATCGTTGGCCGGAGCTTGGGAACGAGTATCGACTGCTTGGCAATGAACTGTTGAAACGCGGCGACAATGACGTCGCGGTCGCCCGCCATCTAGAGCGCCGGAACGGTCACCGCCGCTCCGGCAAAGGGAGCCAACATCTCCCAGCTGCGATCGACATTGCGGTACCAGGCGAGGGGACCGCGGAATCCGCTCCGCGTGAATTCCGCGACGTAAACATCGATGTCGGACTCCGTGATCCAAGCCGGCAAGCGCGCTGGATCGGTTAAGGAAGGACCCTTCCGGGGCACCATCCCGCCAGCAAACCCTCCGCCCGCAGACGGCGGCCTGTCGCCCGAAAGCGAGTAGAACTGGGAACGGAACGTGCGGCGCATGTCGCGCCCGAGCGCCGCCTCAGCTTCGGGGGTCTGGAAGAAGAGCTGGTAGAACACCGCATTCTCGTTCCGCGGCATGAGCGTGGTCGGCGGCACCGAGCCGCCAAACCCGCGCGGTCGGAACGGCACGCTAAGCGCGATCACTGCACGGAAACGGTCGGGGCGCAGAAGCGCCGCTTGCCACGCTATCGTGGCGCCGACGTCGTGGCCGGCGATCACCGCCTCCTGGGCACCCAACGCGTCGACGACACCCACGATGTCGCCGATGTCATGGAGAATCGTATACCTCTCCACCTCCTTCGGGCGGTCGCTTCGCCCATAGCCACGCAAGTCGGGGGCTACCGCACGGAACCCAGCCTTCGCCAACGCCCGGAGCTGATGCCGCCAGGAATACCAACATTCGGGAAAGCCGTGGCACAAGATGATGAGCGGACCTTCACCCTGCTCGGCTACGTGCAAGCGGATGCCGTTCGTCTCGATCATGCGATGCGTCACCTCGGGCATCGCCGAATCCACCCAAGATGTCGGCTCTGGGCCGGACCGGCTGCGCTCAGCGGCACCCGCCTTACGCGGCACCGCGAAAACAGCGCCGACGGTAAGCGCGAGCCCCGCGTAGAGCATGTGGCGTCGGGAAAGCGTCGTGTCGCGCATTGCGTCACTCCTTGGATAAGTCGTTTGAGGTGGCTGTTCCTACCACCATGTTCCGCAGACGCCGCAGGCGAGCAAGGGGCAGACCATTATTGCTGCTGCGGCCCACCGCCAATCAGGCTACCCAGGGGGAGGAGCGGACCAACGGGAATGTATTCGTGGTCCATCAGGTTCTCTTTCGCCAATGGCAGCGGCTCCATCACGGCGCGGGCTTCGTCCACGGTCTTGGCGTCGATGAGAAAAATCACTCCTTTGCCGTCGCCCCTCGAATACCACTGCCGAATCTTCCCGTCGAGATAGAGTTTCACTGTTGCCCGGATCTCAGCTGGCATGATGGTCATGATCTGTTGAAGTGTGACCCGTGGTTTGACCGTCAATATGACCAACACCTCCGTCGTCTTGGGATTCATCTCATCTCCTCCTCCGAAAATGGTTTTGAAGCGGTCACGGTCGCCGTCGTGGTTAGGCCGCTTCAACAGTGACCTTGTAGCCGAGTCGTTCCAGACGTTTGACCGCACTCCGGACCACCGCATCCTTTTTGTGCTCGTCGTAGTAATTGGCGCCCAGCTCTTCGTAGGCGACGCCATCCCGTAAGACATAATAGGCGATTTCCAGAATCCGACGGCCGACCGCGATGGCGGCTCGCTTTTTCCCTCGGCGGGCGGCAATGCGGCGGTAGACGGCACCGAGGTAAGTGTTTTTGGTTCGCCCCGCCGCCTGGCCGGCTTCCGTCAGCGTGCGGCGGAGCGTGGGGCTTCCTTTACGGGTGCGCGCGCCGCGCCGTTTCCCCGCGCTCTCGTTACTCCCGGGACACATCCCACCCCAGGACGTGAGATGCGCGGCGCTCGGAAAGCGCGTCATGTCAGGGCCGACCTCGGCCAGCATCACTTCGGCCACCCGTTCACTGACCCCGGGAATCGTGTCCAGCTGGGTCATCTGGACGGCAAAAGGGGCCAGCCGGGTCGTCACCTCGCCTTCCACGGCCTCGATTTGTTGGTCCAAGTAGCGCACGTGGTCCAGTTGCAGTCGCAGCATCAGGTGCTGATGCGGTGTCAGCCGCCCCCGCAGGGCGTCCGCCACGTCCTCGCGCGTGGCCCGGACCCGGACGTCCGCCAGCGTCGCGATGTCTTCCGGACTCCGCTGGCCTGCCGCCAGCGCCTCCAACATCGCGCGGCCACTCTTGCCCAAGATGTCGCTGACGACCGATCCGAGTTTGATGTTCCCGCCTTCGAGCACTTTTGGGATGCGGTTGGCTTCGGCCGTCCGTTCGCTCACCAAGGAGATGCGGTACCGGACCAGCTCCCGAAGCTCCCGCTGCGGCCGCGACGGAATCAGGCTGGCCCGCAACAGCCCATGGCGCATCAGATCGCAAATCCATTCGGCGTCTTGCACATCGGTCTTCCGCCCGGGGACGGCTTTCATATGCGCCGCATTCACGACGTACACCGTCATGCCCGTCGTCTCCAGCAGGTTATAGAGCGGCTTCCCGTAGACGCCGGTGCTCTCCATCGCCACATGCGTAATCTGCAACGCCTCCACCCACTCCAGCAGCGTCAGCAGTTCCCGTGTCGTCGTCCCAAAGGTCCGGGCCTCGCTCCGCCCCGGGACCACTACATGCACCACCACGGTCTTGGTGGGTAGAGGGCGGCCTTGAGGTACACCCCTTGAACCGCCCTCCCCTCGCAGAACCCGGCGTGCCCGATTAAGGCACCGGGCTCCCCAAGAGTCTCGCAGGTACGCCACGTCACACCGTCGGATGCAGGGTGCGAGGCACGGGCGGGAGAACGAACCACGAACTGCGACAGAGGATGTCCCAGCGTAGACGCCGCCGTTGCCCTTGCCGGCGCAGCGTTCGTATCCACTGAAGTTCGACCTCGTGCCGCACCCAGTTCAGCTTTGCCTGGCTGTGTGCAAGGCTGAAGTACCGGTAGAGCCCCTGCAACATCATGGCCAGGTGCTTCTGTTGGTCCGGACGCTTCCAGTGGATGTGCCCCATGAGCCAGGCCTGCGCGCGGTCCAGGAACCTTCGGCAGCTCTTCCGGGACGGAATTCGAATCACCGCAAACCGACCCTTGCGGTCCCTCCCGCAGACGTGTGTGAACCCGAGAAAATCAAATCGCCCAGGAATCTTCCCTAAGCGCTCTGTTGTCTCGCGCGCAAAGCGACCGAAGACAATCAGCCGTGTCTTCCCTTCAGCGAGCGTGAGATGGAACTTCTCCAGTCTCTCCACGAGGGCGACGTCGAAGCCCTCCGCCTCTTGCCGGTGCTGGAAACAGGCCACATAGTCGTCGGCGAAGCGGACCAAGCAGGCCTCACCACGGCACCGCCGCTTGAAGACCCGCTCGAACCACAGGTCGAGGGCGTAGTGAAGGTAGATGTTCGCGAGCACGGGGGAAATCGGACCCCCTTGCGCCACCCCCTCCTCTGTCCGCACGACCACGCCGTTGACCATTGCGCCTGCCCGCAGCCACTTCCCGATCAATCGCAAAAGGACCGGGTCACCGATGCGGAGTTGCAGCATCCTTTGTAGCCACTCGTGGTTGAGATGGTCAAAGAACCCGCGGATATCGGCCTCATAGACGTAGTTCACCCGCCCTCCGATGATGTGGTCCCGTAATGCACGGAGCGCGTGGTGCGGACTCCGTCCGGGACGGTACCCGTAGGAGACCTCCAGGAAGTCCGCCTCGTAGATCGCTTCCAGGATTCGTGCGACGGCTCGCTGCAGCAGCCGGTCTTCCGCTGTGGGAATTCCGAGCGTCCTGGTACCTTGCCCGCCCGGCTTCGAGATCTCCACACGGCGGACGGGAGGAGCTTGATACCTCCCTGCTTTGAGCCGCGCTACCAGCTCGATCACCCGGTGGTTCAAGTCCTGTTCGAACTCTCGCGCCGTTTCCCCGTCGATGCCGCTGGCTCCACGGCGATTCATGAGCCCCCATGTCTCCACCAGAAACTCTGGCGTCAGATGGTGGGCCAGCGCCGTGAAGCACAGCTTCCGGTCGGCCCGAGCTTTCGCTGCGATCCGCTCCAGTTGTGTTGACATGGTCCCTCCGCCTCTGCGTGCGGCCCATGTATCCCCGAAGTCTGGGTGACTCCTGCCCGCCGCTTCCCCCCTGTGCACGGCTCTCCCGTGCTCCGAGTACTATCAGCGGGCCCGACTTCCCCGGCAGCATCCGACCCCCTCAGGTGCATCGCCGTTCGGGAGTCCGTACTCAGCACATGCTAAGACCGCCGGGGACCTCCCAGGTTCTCGATTGTCCCTTCTCCCGCCCTGCCGTGCCCTTAGACCCCGCCGAGGTCTCCGGTGGCCTCGCCATTATCGGCCGCCCACTGTTGCCTTCCAGGCACAAGACCCTGTCGGCCCTCGGTTGATGATTTCACGAGGCTCAATAGCTTCACTCGCGTTACGGCCGGACGGTCGCTCCTCCTACGCCTAACTGCCGGCGTTACCGCCGCCAGCCCAAGGATGGATTCCCGGTGGGTGGCTAACCCTTGCCGAGGCAGGAATTGCACCTGCTGGGAACACCGAGCTTCGCCCGCTATGTTCCGCCTTCACCTCCCTTCCGCGAGCTTTGCGCCTGGCGCGCCTTGTGCACGTCACATCCCGCGCACCGCTCGTACACGACCCGCACGCCGGCCATCCCTAGCCTCCCTGCAGCGGTTCGCGACGATCCGTCATGGAGGGACTCTCCTCCGCGTGCTCGCCCGAAGGCGGCAACAATCTGTGGTGCTCCGGATCGTCGGGGTCAGACTCCTTTACGGGCTCTCGGCACCAGGGAGACGCGACCTCTCTTCCCCCGCTGCAGATCGTTGCTTCCACCATGACCGCCGTTTTCATCCTGTGTGGCGCTGCCCTGGAGCAGCATGGCCGACTCCTTTGTGGAAAGTCCGTGCGCGAATTTTGCGATCAGTGTAGCCAAGGCTTCCGGCTGCTCGTGGGTGCTGAGATGACCGCCTGGCACACGCTCGATCTGGAGCCCGAGCTTGCCCAGCCGTTCTTGCGCGAGGTCGACTTGCCGGTGTTCAAACGGATCTTCGTCGCTGCCCCCCACCAGGAACGGGAACTGATCGCGATACGCTTTGAAGAGGCGGCCGAGGTCGAGTCGGTCGCCTTGTGCTTTATGATCGGCCACGAAGCCCGCTGCGGCGGCGAGGTAGAATAGGCCATCGTGGCGGTCCATGGCGCTATAGAGCTCGCGGACCTCGGCGTCCGTTACCTGATAGCCTTTGGACCACATCACCCCTGCAATCATCTTGAACAGCGTGAAGGAACGCCCCAGACCGCGGCGGGCCCCGTTGGGGAGGCGGCGCAAGATCGGCGTCGTGTACCAGGGGTGGGAGTGCCCGTCCGCGAAGAGCCCGCCATTGAAGATGAACACGCCGCGTATTTCCGGGCCGCCCGCGGGTTCGGCCCGCTCGGAGCGCTCAAACCGGCGCTGCAGGTGTTCCAAGACGACAAGCGAGGAAAAGTCGAAGGCGACCAGCGTCGTCGATCGGACACCAAAATCCCGCCAGATCGTTTCGACGAGATCGGTGCGTTCCGCGGTGGAATATGCATAATCCCTGGGCTTGTCGCTGTCGCCCATACCGACATACTCGACGAAAAGCTTCGGCATCTCGGCCGCGCTCGGTAAATGGGGGAGAACCGTGGCCCATCCAAACGAGCCATCCGGATATCCCGGCAGGAAGGACACAGCGTGGGCGAGATCTCCCTCCCACCTCAAGAAGACGTGGAGGGGCGCGCCTTGGGCATCAACAATGGCACAAGCCCCGGGGTCATAGCCGACGCGCTCACCGCCCGCGAACCAGGCTTGCGCAGACGGCATCCTGCCGACTTGTTCGGCGGCTATCATGTGCATCGTATCGGAACGGATCATTTCTCAACCTCCTGTGAAGGCCGCGGTCGGTGCGGCGGCCAGTGTTGAGGTGCGTGAGCGATGCTAGGCTCGCCGCAACCTTCAGGTCGCGGAGCGCGCTGGCAGCACGGCCCGTGGCGCACGTTCCTCGGATCTAATCTTTGCGGCGATCGTCAAGTGGACCAGGAGATAGAGTGGGACGAGCATCGTCGGGACCACGATCCACGGAAAAGCGCCCATCACCGCTGTGCCCGGCCCTTCCGTGAAGACCCGAAACGGTGTGCCGGGCGCCGAGAGCGCGCCGAGCGTAACCGCGTCGATCAGATCGGCGGCACCGAGAACGTTCCAGGCCAAGACCCAGCCGCGGTTCTTCGACCCTGTCGCAGCGATCGCCGCTACCGGAATCGCCAAGGCACCCGTCAAGGCGTCACCCCACCCTGCGGCCGGCCCGAACGGCGCGGAGACCCGCCCCTGCGCGGCCGAGGTCGCCATCAAGATTCCCGCGAGCCGGCCAACGTTCACGGCAATGAGCGCCGGAAGTGGCACCGAGAGCAACGCGCTCCGAAATTGCGGGCCTGCACCCCACGCGATGAACAGGAGGGCAAAGAAGACTGCGAATGCCAGCACGGGAATCGGGACCGGCCCGGGAGCACCGAGGCCGACGCCGGCAATAGTGACGACGATGACACCCCATAGCGCCGCGGCCGCAGCGAGGGCGAGCTTCGTGGATCGGCGGGCGGGTGCAAACCCCAGCAGAACGCCGATGAGCACGGCATACAGTGCCGGATAAACAATCGCGCCAATGACCTCTAACATGGATCTCCTCCTTGTTGTTGCGTTTCGATGACGCCCCGTACGAATCTCGCACCCAGCGTCTGGACCGCTGACAGGTCATGCAGGATCTCGCGCTACCGGGCCTCCCGACGCACCGCGCGACTTGATGCTGCGCTGGCCAATGCGGCCGTCACACGGTTGCGGGTGAGCGGAGCGCGTGCCGCTCGGCAGGCGAGCCGGTGCCGGGGAAATTTGTCGCTGACGAGAATAGGCTTGACCATGACGATTCCCTCCTTTACACTTGTTGCCGGTTGGTACCAGACGGTACCATAAACGCGATGATACGGTACCGGCTGGTACCATGTCAAGGGGGGATTTTTGATGGCGGCACGGCAGGCGTCGGAGTCGCGCGGGACACACGATGACGACAACTCGGTCCGGCAGCGGATTCTAAGCGCGGCCTTCGGAGCTTTTATGGAGCGTGGCTACGCAGACACCAGCACGCGCGAGATCGCCACGCGCGCGCACGTTTCGAAACGAGAGCTCTATGCACTGGTCGGCAACAAGCAGAGAATGCTCACAGCGTGTATCAGCGCGCGGGCGCAACGCCTCAAGGCGCCCGCTGGCCTGCCCGAGCCGCGTGACCGAGAGAGTTTGGCGCAAGGACTTACTGCCTTTGGGGTCCGCCTCGTAAGCGAGGTAAGCGATCCTGTCGTCATTGCCGTGTTCCGGCTCGCGATTGCCGAGGCCGTGCGCGCACCCGAGGTCGCACAGATCCTGGACTCCGCTGCCCGCAAGATCACTCGGGCCGCCTTGACGGACATCATGACCAAAGCTCGGTCAGCGAGGCTTCTTGGCGGCGATCCCGTTAAGATGACGGAACAGTTCGCCGGATTACTCTGGGGTGATCTGATCTTGGGGTTGCTCCTTCGTGTGATCGCTCGTCCGAGCGCGAGCGAGATCGCACGAAGGGCTCGCGATGCTACGGCAGCCTTCCTCAACCTGTATCCCGAGCCCGAGGGGGCCAGGCCGCGGAAGCCGTTGGCAAGGAAGAAATCACCTGAGGGCTCGAGCGCACCGTTGTTGAGCCCGATCTACACGGCGCACTTCCGGATGGAGAAGCCGGGCTAACGCCAGCCGGAACCGTATGAAGGGGGCATGCACTACTGCTCACAAAGTATAGCAGTCTCGCGGATTGACCATCGCATGGGGCACTACACCTCAGGATCAAACACGCTCACGACCCGGAATGGACGTGGTGCCCTGGATACGGGCGTGGGCTTGGGTCATGACGCGTGTTGTCGGCTGCAGTTGGTGCCGCGAGCGCGGTCGCGTGCGCTGCATCCGCGGAACCATGGTCCCGCACGTGCCGCCCGAAGTGGCGACTGTTGCGCCGGACGTGCAGGGCTTGCCGGCTGATCTGCCTCGTCAACCGCAGAACACGCGCCATCTGTGTGACCGGTGTCGGCGGGCCCTCGGTCCCGGCCGCCCACGCCGCGGCGTTGCCGCACGAGTACCTGTGTCGGCATCATGTATCCTCCTGCCGTCGCCGGCCGCGTTAGTCCTCACCGCCGCCACCCGCGGCGACCGGGACGTCCTGCACCGTCTGAGGGATGTAGTCCTCCTTCGCGCCGGGGACGCTGTAATCGTACGGCCACCGGTAGACGGTGGGGAGCTCGCCCTCCCAGTTGCCGTGAGGCGGTGGCGTGGCGGTCGTCCACTCGAGACCATTCGCGCGCCACGGGTTCGTGTCGGCCGCCGGCCCGTGCCGGAGGCTCCAGAAGAAGTTGAAGATGAAGAACAGCTGCGCGAACCCAAGCACAAACGCGCTCAGCGACACGAACACATCGATCGGCCCCGTGTGGGAGAGAAACGGGTAGGCCTCGGTCGAGTACAGTCGCCGGTCGTTCGCGTGGAGACCGATGAAGTGCATCGGATAAAACGTCCCGTAGATGCCAAGGAACGTGAGCGCGAAATGGATCTTCCCGAGCGTCTCGTTCATCACGCGCCCGAAGAACTTCGGGTACCAGTAGTACGTGGCCGCGAGAATCGCGAACAGCGAGGCGCTGGCCATCACGAAATGGAAGTGCGCGATGACAAAATACGTGTCGTGCAGGTAGATGTCCACCGGCGCGACGGCGAGAAAAATGCCGCTGAGACCACCCGTGACAAACACCGACACGAAGCCGACCGCGAACAGCATGGCGGTGGTGAAGTAGATTCGGCCCTGCCACAGCGTCGTGCACCAGTTGAACGTTTTGATCGCCGATGGAATCGCAATGATAATCGTCGAGGCGATGAACGCGGCGCCAAGCAGCGGGTGCATCCCGCTCACGAACATGTGGTGGCCCCACACGAGGAAGCTGAGAAACCCGATCGCCGACAGCGATAACACCATCGCCTTATAGCCGAAGATCGGCTTCCGAGAGAACGTCGAGATGATGTCCGACACAATGCCCATCGGTGTGAGGATCAGAATGTACACTTCCGGATGCCCGAAGAACCAAAAGAGATGCTGCCAGAGCAGCGGGTCCCCGCCCTGATGCGGGCTGGCCTGCCCGCCGATCAGCACGTTCGTGGGCTCAAAGAAGCTGGTGCCTGTGAGCCGGTCCAACAGCAACATGCCGAGGGCCGCCATGAGGACGGGAAACGTGAGCAGCGCGAGCACCCCGGTGACGAGCATCCCCCAGATCGTGAGCGGGAGACGGCCCATCGATAAGCCGCGCGTCCGGAGGTTGAGGATCGTCGTGAGGAAGTTGAGGGAGCCAAACAGGGAGGAGATCAGCACGAACAGGATCGCGATGATCCAAAGCGTCTGGCCAAGCCCGGCACCGCCTTCAGCCGCGGGCAGAGCGGACAGCGGGGCATAGGAGGTCCACCCGTTGCCGGCCGGCCCGCCGGGGACGAAGAACGACGCCAGGATCGTGATGACGCCCGGGACGAACGTCCAGTACGAGAGCATGTTCAGGAATGGGAACGCCATGTCCCGCGCGCCGATCATGAGCGGGATCAGCAGGTTGCCGAGGCCGCCGGTGAGCATGACCGTGAGGAAGAAGAAGATCATGATCGTCCCGTGCATCGTCACCGCCTGCAGGTACTGCTCCGGGCTAAGGACGCCGTTGTCGGGCCACCCGAGATGGACGCGCATCAGCATCGCCATCGCCCCGCCGACCAGCGCCATGAACATCGTTGTCAGGAAGTACTGCTTCCCGATCATCTTGTGATCGAGGCTGAAAATGTAGTGGCGGATGAAGCTTTCTGTCGGATGGGCATGGTGGACGAGCTCGGGTCTGTGGACCGTGACCGCATCCATTCAGGGCTCCTCCAGCGTACCGCTGGCTGCGATGATGCCGACCGCTGGTGCGGGCATGTTCATCTTCCTCTGAAGACCTACGGTATTATCCCCGGGTTCCGTTCACTCGCCTCGCGTCGCCGCTCCGGGCGGGCCCCGGCTGGACCACCTCGTGAGAACCTGCGAATGCGAGAGCGGCATCAAGCATACGCCGTGTCGCGCGGCCGCCTTCTTCGCCCACCCGCGCTCCTCCGGCCGCCGCTCCGTCCCCGACCTGTTGGCCCGCGGGGGCGGATCGGTCTCGCACGACCATCTCGCCGCCGAAACGGGGGTCCTCCCGGTCGCGCGCGCCTGCGGAAAACACCGTGGCGTCACCTTCCGCTGGACGTGTAATAAGCGCCTGCGATTCACGCATACCACGGTTGCCGACCATTCGCGACACGCCTCGCACTGGGCCGCGCACATCTACCAGCAGGCGCGCGCCCGCGGCTGCGATCATCCGCATGCCATCCGCGTCCTCGCCCGCGCCTGGCTCCGCGTCCTCTGGCCCTGCTGGCAACAGCGCCTTCCCTACGCCACCGAAACCATCGGCCAACCTGCGTCTTCCTCCCTCCCGCACTCGCGGGCGCTTACCTCGAGGGGGGACACAGAATGTCTCACCCAGGTACTCCCAGGGTGAGGGTGAATGTGCGCCTAAACGCGTTCCATCCTCGTCGCATCGAGAACAAACACCACCATCCTGTGCTCCTGCGCCGACGTTGGGGCACGCCGCCGTCCCTGATGGGCTTCGCAGATCTGTTGCATGACCTCGATGACGCGATCCACCTGGTCCGCGTTGACGCCAGAGAGAATCGACACGCTTCCTACCTGCCAGATTCCACCTGTCGAACCGAATCTCGTCGCGGGAATGTCGCTGTGGGCGAAGGTGTCCAGCACCTGGGACGCATCCTCGTGTGACGCGATAATAAGGAGTAGCTTCTTCCCGTTCCCCGCCGAGCTGCGGCCATCACCCATTGGCCCCACCAATCCCCCGACTGGGCGCTCTGGCGTCCCCCTACTGTAGCAACGACGCGCATCCCCAAGAAGTTCTTGACCCTTGGACCGTTCGACCACACTGCTGAATCGACTGTTCCGTCAGCGGCCATCGTGGCGCGTGAACGGGCCCGCTCGGCATTCTCGGCTGTGCTACGTGGATCGCGTTTGGCATCGCCGTAGAAGGCGAACGACCGTCACACCCTCGGCACCGACACGGTGACCATCCCCGCCGGCACCTTCCAGCACGTGCACAGTGCCAGACCGCGTTTCAATTCGGCGTCATCCGGCAGGTCCAAATCGCGGACGTCATCGGCTTTGTCGATCTCCACTTGGATTCCCAATACGGTGTCAACGACGCGCTGAAGTCCACGACGAGCCAGGAGCTCGTCCGCGGCCCCATGCGGTAACGATCACGGCGGGAAGAGAAGATGAGAGGAACGCCCACCCTTATGGGCGAGGATGCCCCAGCCGGTCCATCTGTGGATCCCGCCGACTCGCGGTAACGACATCGATGCAACCCGTCATGAGTCTCCGTGAAGGCGGGTCATCCACACGGGGTCCCGGGCAACTTCGTTACGAACGTCGTTGCCGCAAGAGTTCGGCCATCCGCTCCCGCACGCGGTAGCGAAGCAGCTTCCCCCCGGCCGATCGAGGAAGCCCGTCAACGAACCACACATGCTTGGGGACCTTGTACATGGCAAGTCGTTCAGCGCAAAACGCCTTGAGCTCGTCCGCATTCGTCTGCGGACGGGCACGCACCAAGACAGCGGCGACCACGACCTGTCCCCACAGGGGATCCGGAGCGCCGACGACGCACGTGTCCTCCACCGCCGGGTGGCTCTGCAGCACGCGCTCGACCTCCGCCGGATAAACATTTTCTCCCCCGGACACCACCAGATCCGTTCGGCGATCCACCACATAGAGGTACCCGTCGGCGTCGAGATACCCGAGATCGCCGGTGTGCAGCCAGCCGCCGTGCAAGACCTGTGCAGCATCGCCCGGTCGCCCGTCGTACCCGCGCATGACGACAGGGCCCCGCACGAGGATCTCGCCCACCTGCCCCGGCGCCGTCCGGCGTCGCCCCGAAGCCGCGATCCGGAGCTCCGTTGGAAACAGCGCTTGGCCGGCGGACCCGGTCTTCCGCGACACGTCCTCGGGCGCCAGGGTGGCGACCTGGGACGCCGTCTCCGTCAGCCCGTAGGTCGGCGCGATCGGGATGCGGCGTCGCACGCACGTCTCAAGCAGGCCTGGTGAGATCGGCCCGCCGCCAAGCAGGATGGCTCGGAGGCGCTGCGGAAACGGCCGCTGCCCGCGCGCGTCGATGAGGCGCTGCAGCATCGTGCCGACCAGCGAGATCAGGGTCACCCGCCCGTCATCGATCTCGCGGTTCACGACGTCCGGCTCGAACGCGTCGTGCAGGATCACCGGCACCCCGTAAATCACGCTGCGCCACAGAATCGCCAGGCCGCCGACGTGGGAGAGCGGCAGACACGCCAACCAGCAGTCGTCGCGCTGCAGCCCGAGATGCAGCGCGGCGCCCACGGCGCTCCACCAGTGGTTCCCGTACGTCAACAGCACCCCCTTGGGCGTCCCCGAGGTGGCGGAGGTGTGCACAATGCCTTGGATCGACGACAGAGACAGGCGCGGGCACGGGAGTCCCTCGCCAAGCGCGCCCCCGCCGCTTCGATCATGTGGTTCGGGCTCGGGCTCCTCCGCAACGAGCGCACGCACGGTTGGCAGAGCCGCCGCCTGGCCGAGCGCCGCCAGGGCGCCGTCACAGATCACCGCGGTCGCGCCCACGCCGTCGAGTTGCCGCACGAGTTCGGGCTTCGTGAGCCGCGCGTGCAGCGGCACCATGACCGCGCCGAGCTTCGTCAGCGCATGCGTGGTCGCGACAAACGACGCGCCGTTCCGCATGAGGACCGCCGCCCGCGTGCCGGCCGTTATCCCCGAGCCGGCGAGCCAGTGTGCGACCCGGCTCGCGGCCGCATCGAGCTGGCCGAACGACCAGCGATGCGCCCCGGTGACCAACGCCGGGCGTTCCGGGAACGCGCGGGCGCGCGCGTCCAGCCACGCGGGCGTCTGGCCGGACCACGGTTCCTCCTGCGACCGCACGCGGGCCACGGCGACCGACCTCACCACAGGCTGGCGGCGAGCAGCATGCCAAAGAGGAGATGGAGCGCGGCGGTCTCGCGAAGCGCCCGGTTGAGGCCCGCGGCAAGTGGCGGCCGCCATACGGTGCGCACGAGCGCGGCCCCGAGCGGCACGGTCAGCCACGGTAGCCAAAACCACGCGCCGATCTCCCCGACGCTTCGCATCACGGCCGGCGCCAGGCCGGCACCCACGAGACAGCCGAGATACAACACCCGCGTGCGATGCGGCCCCAGGAGGATCGCGAGCGTCCACTTGCCGACCGCACGGTCGGAGTCGATATCGCGCAGGTTGTTGACGACGAGAATGGCCGTCGCAAGCAGACCGACCGGGATCGACGCGGCAAGGGCAAGTCCGCTCACCGTGCCCATCTGGACGTAGGCTGTGCCGACGACGGCCAGCACCCCAAAGAACAGGAAGACGAACAGTTCCCCGAGCCCGTGATACCCCAACGGCCACGGCCCGCCCGTGTATCCCAGCCCCGCCGCGATGGCGAGCCCCCCGGCGGCGAGCACCGGCCAACCGTACCGCGCGGCAAAGGCCGCTCCCACCAGCGCCGCAATCCCAAAACACACGTACGCGCCCGCGGTGGTCTGTTTCGGGGTGAGCAGCCCGCTCTGCGTCACCCGCAGCGGACCGCGACGCGACGCCGTGTCCGCGCCCCGCAGAAAGTCGAGCACGTCGTTGTACAGGTTCGTGCCGATCTGGATACCCAGGGCCACGACGAGGGCCCCGAGCGCCCACCCCGGACGAAACTGCCCGCGATGCGCGGCGACCGCCGTCCCCACCACCACGGGGACCACCGCCGCCGGGAGCGTGGGAACGCGCGCGGCGATCATCCACGCACGCCAGAACCGCCCGTCCACGCCGTCGTGCGCGTGCAATCACGGATACCGCGGAAACTTCGAAAAGTTCGGCTTGCGCTTCTGGACGTAGGCGTCCCGCCCTTCCTGCGCTTCCTCGGAGAGGTAGTACAGGAGCGTCGCGTCGCCCGCGAGCTGTTGCAGCCCGGCGAGCCCGTCGGTATCGGCATTGAACGACGCCTTCAAGAGGCGCAGCGCCAGCGGACTCTTGTCGAGGAGCTCCTTGGCCCACCGGACGGCTTCCGCCTCGAGCTGGTCGAGGGGCACCACCGTATTGACCAACCCCATGGCGAGCGCCTGCTCGGCGGTGTACTGCCGACAGAGATACCAGATCTCCCGGGCCCGCTTGTGCCCGACGATCCGCGCCAAATAGGCCGACCCGTACCCCCCGTCGAAGCTGCCCACCTTCGGCCCGGTCTGTCCGAAGACCGCGTTCTCGGCGGCGATCGTCAGGTCGCAGACGACGTGGAGGACGTGGCCGCCCCCGATCGCGTAGCCGGCCACGACCGCGATCACGGGCTTGGGCAGCGTGCGTATCGCCCGTTGGAGGTCGAGGACGTTCAGCCGCGGCACCCCATCGCGGCCCACGTACCCCGCGTCGCCGCGAATGCGTTGGTCTCCGCCCGAACAAAAGGCCTTCGTACCGGCGCCGGTCAGGAGCACGACCCCGATCTCCGCGTCGTCGCGCGCGCGGGCAAACGCGTCGAGCAGCTCGGCGACGGTCTCGGGGCGAAAGGCGTTGCGGACCTCCGGCCGATTAATCGTAACCTTCGCGATCCCCTCGGCCCGCTCATAGAGAATGTCGCTGTAGTCCCGGACCTTCTGCCATGCGGTCTCCATCGTGGCTCACCTCGTCATGGGCTCGGTCGCGTAGGCGTTCGAGAAACTCAAACACGTGCCGCTGAAACTCCTCGGGCTGCTCCACCTGCACCGCATGCCCGGCCTGCGGGACGACCGTGAGCTGCGCACCGGGTATCAGCGCGCACAACTCACGCCCAAGCGCACAGTAGCGCTCGTCGAGCTCACCGACCATGAGCAGCGTCGGGAGGCGCAATCGGGACAGGTGCTCGTGCAAGGCGGGCTGTGCGCCTTGTCCGATGCCGCGCAGGCTGTTGGCGAGGCCGCGCGCTTGATGCCGGAGGCGCTGCGCGCGAACGGTGCGCCGGACGGCCGCCGGCAGGCGCTCCTGGGTGGCAAACAGCGGGTGCCGCTCCCACCGGCCGACGAACGCCGGCACACCATCCCGCTCGATGGCGTCGGCCAACGCGCCGTCCTCCACCGCTCTGGCCCGCCGGGTCGCGTCGTCACGGATCCCCGGCGACGCGCTCACCAGGATCAACGCGCCGACGCGACGCGGCGCGGTCGCGGCGAGATAGAGCGCCACCCGGCCTCCCATCGAATAGCCGAGCACGCACGGCCGATCGACGCCGAAATGATCGAACACGGCGAGCAGATCCGCCGCGGCGTGCTCGATCTGATACCGCCGCGGATCGGCGGGCGCGTCCGACCGCGCGTGCCCGAGGAGATCTGGAACTAGGACACGCCGCTGCGCGGCGAAGACGGACAGATGCGGGTGCCATGCCTCGGCGCTCCCGGTGAACCCGTGGAGCAGCACGAGGGGTGGCCCGCTCCCCTCAGTCTCGACGTGCAGGCGCACGCCGTTGACCAGGATGCGCGCCATCAGTACACCGATCCGGGTGCCAGGGCCGATCGGCCGCCCGCAAGCGCCCGTTCAACCTCGCCCCAGACCTCGCGGTGCAGCACAACGTTTCGGTCCCGTGCGGTACGAACCTCCACAATGCCGAGCCCCGAAGAGGTCAGCCCTTCCCGCACGCACGTCCCAAATGCTTCCCAGGTCTGCGGACGCGCAAACGCCGCCCCATACAGCTCCGCGGCCACGCGAAAGTCGAGGCCCGTGGGCGTGCCGAAGAGCGCCTCGAAGTGCTCCGGATAGCCCGCCTGTGGCAGGAAGGAGAAGATCCCGCCTCCGTCATTATTCAACAGCACGACCGTGGCACGCAGGCGATGCAGCTTCGCGGCGAGCAGGCCGTTGAGATCGTGATAGAAGGCGAGATCGCCAAGGACGAGCACAACGGGCGGCCGTCCCACCGCGGCGGCTCCCAAGGCGCTGGAGACGACGCCGTCGATGCCGCTGGCGCCGCGGTTGCCGAGGACGCGGATGGTGCGCGGGGAGCCGGGGAAAAAGGTGTCAAGGTCGCGCACCGGCATGCTGTTGCCAACGTACAAGGTGGCGCCGTCGGGAAGCAGCTCCGCAAGCTCAGCAAACACCTTTCCTTCGAACGGCTCGTGAATGCGCCCCAGCTGCTCGGTGATCGCCTGCCGGGTCTGGGCGGCGAGCCGCTGCCACATCGCCACCCACGGCGTCGGCGCGCACCCCTCGCCGCGCTCCAACTCCGTATGCAGGCGCGCCGAGCCCGCCGTGCGGCGCCGCCCGATCTCCGTGGTCACACCCTCACACAGCCGCCTCGGATCGGCGTGGACCACCTGCGAGGCGAGTCGCCCGGGATCACGCCATCCACCGCCGCCGTCGATGATCGTCTGACCGATGCGCCCGTGCCGTTCCAAGTACCCGAGGAGCGGCTTCGACGCCGGGACGCCCCCCACGCGGAGGATGATGTCGGGCGTCAACGACGGCGCCAGTGCGCCCACCCGCAGCAGGGCGTCGTAGCTGTCCACGACATGGCTTCGATCATGGGCGCCGCAGCGCACCTGGGACAGGGGGTCCGCCAGGATCGGGTATCCCAACACCACGCCGAGCCGACAGATCGCCTCCGGAAGCGCGGGATCGTCCTGTGGGCCGCAGACGATCACGCCCTTGGGCCGCCGCTGAAGGTCGTCGGCCAGCGCACAGACGAGATCGGGGTCCGGCACGGGCTCTGCGCGCCGCACCGTGGTGAACGGTTGGCCGTCATCCCGCCCCACAGCGCACGCGACGGCACGGCGATCGTCTGCGGGCTGATCGAACGGTTCGACCGTCGGCACCAGCGGTTCGCGCAACGGCAGGTTGAGGTGCACCGGGCCCGCGGGGACTGCCGTCGCCTCCGCGACCGCTTGGCAGGCGAGCGTCCGCGCATATCGCACCAAGACATCCGTGGCCTCCGGGACGGCCGCGTCCACGAACCACTTCGCATGCGCCCCATAGAGTCGAACCTGGACGATCGTCTGGGACGCGCCGCAGTCACGCAACTCGGGTGGGCGGTCGGCCGTGAGCACAATCAGCGGCACTCGACCGTACGCGGCTTCGATCACCGCGGGAAGGAAGTTCGCCGCGGCCGTCCCCGAGGTCGAGAGCAGCGCGACGGGAGCACGCTGCATCCTGGCCATCCCGAGCGCAAAGAAGCCGGCAGATCGTTCGTCGATGAGCGTCCAGACGCGGAGCCCGGGGTGGGACGCCGCAGTCAGAGCCACCGGCGTCGAACGCGATCCGGGGCACAGGCACAGGTGGCGCACGCCGGACCTCACCAACTCGTCCACGAGCGCGCCGACGCAGGTGTAGGTGGGGTTCTCGGCGCCCCTCATCGCCCGGATTCCTCTTGGCCGCGAACTCCGAGCGCCGAAAGGACCGGACGGAGCTTCAACGACGATTCGGCGTACTCTCGGTCGGGATCCGAGGCCGCCATGATGCCGCAGCCGGCGAACAGACGCGCGTCGGCACCGCTGACCACCGCGGACCGGATCGCCACGGCAAACTCGCCGTTCCCCGTCCGATCCACCCACCCGACCGGACCCGCGTACCACCCACGGTCCCATCCCTCGTGGGAACGGATCCACTGCAGCGCGGCCTCGCGCGGGGCGCCGCCCACGGCCGGAGTGGGATGCAGACGACCGACCAGGTCCAGCAACGTCGTGCCCTCTCGCGGGAGACCGCTCATCGGTGTCATGAGGTGCTGGATGTTGCGCATCTTGAGCAATACCGGGCCCGCCGGGACGGACACACGCGCACACACGGCCGAAAGTGTCTCGCGAAGGGCATCGACGACGATCGCATGCTCGGTCAGATCCTTGGGATCGCGGAGCAGCGTCTCGCCCAGGCGGCGATCCTCATCCTCGCTCGCGCCGCGCCGCACGGATCCCGCCAACGCGGTCACCTGCATCTCGCCGTGGTGGAGACGGACGAGACGCTCAGGGGTCGCGCCCAGGAAACACCTCCGGCCGCGGGCCACGGCGAACAGCGTGCAGTCGGGATACTCGAGCCGAACCGTCCGCAGTGCCCCAACGGGATCAAAGCCGGCGGCACGGAGCCGGAGCCCGCGGGCGAGCACCACCTTCTGCAGCGCCCCCGCGCGAATCGTGTCGGTGGTCACCGCGACGAGGCTGCGCCACGCATGGGCGGAGGGAAATTCCTCCGTCGAGCGGTCGGCTGCCTCCGGCTGGTTGCCGGAGCCCGCCGCGCCGCCGGCGAGGACCTCAGCGTAGACCCGCACACACGCCTGCACCTCTCGATCTTGATCGACGGCGAGTCCATCAGGCGCAATCATCGCCGCGACGGTGAGCCAGCCGGCGTCACGAATGTTGACGAGCGAGACGCGCGGAAGCACGAGGAGGCCGGCGGGATACCCCAGCCACTCCCCGCCGGTGGGGGGCTCAGGGGCAAAGGCAAACCCCCCAAATCCGACCGGGCCGGAGATTCGCCCGCCCCCGGTGGAGTCGTCTCCGCAGGCTTGGTCCATGACGGTACGCCATGTTTCGGCCGCGTGCGCGAACCGGTTGGCGCCCGCGGTCGTCACGGTCCACGCGGACCCGATCCCGACCAGGCCGAACCGCTCGCTCGGGGCCTCCCAGAGCGTTCGGGTGTCGGCGACCTGGGTCGCCCGGTCGAACAAGGTCACGAGATCAACGGGAGAGACCGGCAGCATCAGCCATGCCAAGACGGGCCGTCCGAGCGCACGCGCCCGCACGGCGGCCGTGGCGGCGACCCGACGAAATCGGACCGCTGCCTGCACGCAAAGCGTCCCGGGGCCGTCCAACGTTTCGCCCACGAAGACGGGGTCACACTGGAGCTCGAGGTTCCCGGCGGGACCGTTAGGCGGTTTCATCACGAGATCGTGCACCAATGCTCCGCAGGAGCAGCATCCGCAGCGACGGCAGAAGTCCGGTCAGGTCGCCATCCACCGCCAGTTGCTGAGTGGCCACTTCGTTGATCGCCCCGATCCACGCCGCGGCCGCGGTGCGCGTGTCCTGCGGCGGGATCGCGCCGTCCAGCACCGCCCCGTCGAGATGTCGTTGAATGAGCGCGGCGAATCGCTGATGGATGTGCAACCGACTCCGCTCAAACTCGGCGCCGAGCGCGGCCGATTCGATCAGCAGAATCTTGGTCAGGTCCCGGTTTTCTGACGCCACGCCCATGACGACTCGAAGCGCCGCCTCGATCTTCGCGAGCGCCCCAACCTCGTGCTCGATCACATGATCGACCCCGGCCTCCACCGCCGCAGCCATCTGTTCCAGCAGCTCTAAGAAAATCGCCTGTTTGCTTGCGAAGTAGTAGTAAAAGGTACCCTTGGACGCTTCGGATGCCACCACGATGTCGTCGACCGTCGCACGGTGGTATCCTCGCGAGGCGAACACGGTCACTGCGGCCCGAATCAAACGCTCCCGAGTGGCGGACTCCAGCGTGCTCCGCCTCATTGTTCGCCCCCGCCCTGAAATTAGACTGACACGTCAGTCTAGCCAAAACTTATCGAGATTGTAGGGTTTTGTCAACATTCCGGTGTGAAACTCCGCCCTGCCGGGGTCGAAGCCAGGAAACAATGGGTAAGCGGAGTCAGGCGACTCCGCCCAAACGGGGAACGCGGTCGCCACGTTATCCAAGCGCGTCAAGGGGGGCCGCTCGCCATCCGGTCAAGCGGAGGGACGCGCAGCAGTGTGAATCGTAGCAATGCCCGCGAGTAGGTTGTGATATCTCACCCCAGCGAACCCACCGGCAGCGAGGATCTCGGCAAATCGGGGTTGGTCCGGCCAGCGCCGGATGGACGTCGGCAGATACAAGTAGGCATCCCGATGACCGGCGACCAAACCTCCCAATCGCGGCACGACCGCAAAAGAATACCAGTCGTACAGCCCTCGGAGTATGCCGTTGGTCGGCCGGCTGAACTCGAGAATCGCAAGACGCCCGCCGGGCCGCAACACGCGCTGAATCTCCCGGAGAGCGATCTCGACGTGCCCGACGTTTCGGATCCCGAACCCAATCGTGGCCGCGTCGAAGGATGCGTCCGGAAACGGCAGGGCCTCGGCGTCACCTTGCACGAAGCAACAGCCACCAGCCCCTCGGAGCGCGCCGGCGCGTCGGCGGGCGACGCTGAGCATCCCCTCGCTGACATCCAGCCCCAACACCGTCCCGGTCGGTCCCACCCGTCTCGCCAGCAGAAAAGCGAGATCGCCTGTCCCACAACACACGTCGAGTGCGCGTCCACCGGTCGACGGGTCGAGCATTCTCACGGTCGCCCTCTTCCATCTCCGGTGCAGGCCCCCGGACAGCAGCGTGTTGACCAGATCGTAGCGCTGTGCGATGGCATCGAACATCCCGCGGACATACCGCGCCCTCTCGTCCTCAGGGATCAAACCGGATCCGACGAGTTCCCCGGCGGGATCCTGCGCATGTTTGGCGGCCACGCCGTACTGTTCCGTGGACACAAGCCGTTCCCCCTCCAGACACCGAGCCGTCACGCGTGTGGGCGTTCGCACGGTGTAGCCGCGCCACGGATCACCAACGTGACCGGTGACCGCGGCCCATGCCAACGATCTGGACGAGATGCAGCGCTTCCCTCGGGGGGCATGGATTTAGGGTGGACACTGCGGGCGTTCCACGACCGCGTGCTGTCGCACGGCTCCGTACCCGTGTCGCTCATCCGGACGGCCGCGGGCAAACGCCGATCCCGCGACGGTCAGCCGTTCACGGTGGCCAGCGGGTCGGAGTAATCACAGACGCCGTGCGTCGCCATCTGCCGCGCGGCGCGCGCGACCTCGTGATCGAGCTGTCGCAGTTGCGCCTCGAGCTGGGCATCGCGAGGCCGGCCCGCATCGTCGAACGCATGGGGCGCCCGCGGAATGGGCACGACGAGCGGAACGGCCCAGCCGCGCAGTGCCCGGACGACGAAGTCCATGGTGTTGACCGCCTGCAGCCGGTGTACGCCACCGGCCGTGCTGACCAAGCCGACGATTTTGTCGATGAGGTAGGGCGGGGTGAGGTCTCCCAGCACGTGCAGCCAATCGAGCGCGTTCTTGAACGCCCCGCTGATCGTCCCGTTGTAGAGGGGGCTGCTCCAGACGAGCCCGTGCGCCGCGTAGATCGTGTCAGAGAACGCGGCGGCCGACGCCGGCACGCGCGCAAACAGCCGGTAGAGCGCCAGCGCGACGAGGCAGATCACGACACCGAACCACCAGACGGCGCGCCATCGACCCCAACCGGCGAGCGCCGGCGCCACGTTGAACATCACGGCGGCGCCGAGGGGCACCGACGTGGCCCAAATGCCCATGGGGATGCCTCGCGACTCGGGGGGAAACCACAGGGCGATCACGGTCGGCGCGACCACGGAGACCAACCCGAGACCGAGCCCTTCGATCGCCCGGCCTAGGAGCACCACTCCGAAGCTTCCCGCCAGCGCCCCAACGACGCCCCCCACGGCCACACTACCGATCGCGATGGCCCCCACCGTCCGCGGGCCGAACCAATGCAGGATATAGCCCGAGCGCAACGCCAGCACGGCACCCGTGTCGCATACACCTCGCCTCCCCAAAAAAGTAGACTACTCTACGGGGTATAGTACTGTCCATCGAGCCCAGACCTGATTTGTTCGCCTGTGGGAGAGCCCTCGCGTCCACCATTCATGTCCGACCGAATCTTCACGAGAGCGGCACCGCAGAGTCACGGACCTGCAGTACGCTGCGAGTTGCAGGAGATCTTCGAACAACTGAGTGCGAGAGTGCGCAAGCCGCCGCGATGAGGAGGACGATGTCCCGACCACAGATCATTTCCCGCCCGATAGGCTACCACCGCCCCTCGATGCGACCTTTCTCTGCGTGGCGCGCTGGATCGTGTCAACACCGGGTTAGAGGTGACCCACCTCCGCCGCTTTTGAATTGACCCACCCCCCCGGGGCCGCCTCGTGGCCGGCCGCCAGTTTAGAATTGACCTTGGTGATCCAGGGTAACGACCGGCCAATGGCCTCGCGGCCCGCGACGAGATAGCAGCGGTAGCCTGGCCTCCGTCCGGTTATTCGACTCGGACACGCCGAAGGCGCCGGGCACGCGCCGCAGTCTCCGCCCGCGCGATCGCGTGGTCGAGCACGTCGCGGATTGCGAGGAGCACTTCCCGCCGGGCCTGGCGGAGATGTGTACGTGCGGCGGGCGGCACGAACTCGTTAAGCGTCCGCAGGATGCGCTCTCCCTCCGCCGTGCGTACCCTGCGCGGCCGTGACCGTCGGGTCTGCTTAGTGGCCATCTGCACCTGCCTCCTTCGCAAACGTGACAAGCAGCCGGTCGTTCTCCAAGCGCGCGCCCGTTGCCGCGAGTGACGCGAGCGTGCGGGGGAGGGTGAGGGTGCGCTTGTAGTCGCCGATCCGGACGATGAGCTCTGCTCCCTTCTGCGACACGTCCACCGCGCCCTTCTCGACGAACGGCGCGGCGAGCGATAGCACGTAGCGGCCGTCGCAGCGTTGGATCCGCTGCGGCGCCCCCATATAGAGTCGCGCCGTTGGGTCCCGGTCGCCATAGAGCTTGCGGCCGGCTTCCATCAGGGGCTTGCGGCCCACGACCTCGCGGTCGGCGAGCGGCAGCTCGAGGATCGGCAGCGGCGCAAAGCCCTCCTGCACCATGGCCCGATAGCGCGCTTGCGCCTCGATCCACGGCCGCAAGAACCGGCCGTCCGCATCCGGGGGCAGGACGCGGTTCACGATCGCGGCGTCGGTACCATAGCCGAACAGGCTGAAGTACGTGTAGGCCCGTTGGGCTTCCTTGATGACCATCTTCTCGAGGTTGAGCACGATGCGAATCGATGTCACGGCCGGGTCCGCGAGCAAGCCGTGCATCTCGTCCACGTTCAGAACCAGCTCCTTGACCGCTTCAAACACCTCGTCGGTCGGGAGCGGGATCTCGACGAATCGCTGGACCACCGGCCGGGTGAGGCGGACCAGCGCCCGCTGGATCGGAAACAGCTTCTCGAGCCACCAGCGCGCCATCTCCGGGAAGCTCAGCAACTGCATCGTCTCCCCGGTCGGCGCACAGTCCACGATGATGACGTCGAACCGGTCTCCACGCGCCAGCGCGGTGAGCTGCATCAGGCTCGCGATCTCTTCCATGCCGGGCAGGTTGGCGAGCTCCTCGGCGACGACATCGTCCAGGCCGTGGGCGCGCATCACCGAGGTAATGTACCGTCGCAGGACGCCCCAGTACTTCTCGAGCTGGTGCAGGGCGTCGATTTCCTGACCCCACAGGTTCGGCCCGATCCGCCGGACTTCGTGGCCGATGGCGGTGTCGAGCGAGTCGCTGAGGCTGTGCGCGGCGTCCGTACTGACGACGAGGGTGCGGTAGCCGCGGGCCGCCGCGGCCAGGGCGGTCGCGGCGGAAACCGTGGTCTTGCCGACGCCCCCCTTGCCCGTGTACAGGATGATCCGCACGCTTCGAGCTCCTTTCGTCCCCCTCGCTATTCTACACCCGCTCTACACGCGGGGCCCCGGCCGAGAAGAGCGACCGCGTCTTCGGGCGTTGATCGCCGGCGCCTCACGCGCGTGTCATCGGTGTTCCATGGTAGCCCCGACAGCGGTGACATGTCGTCGGAGGGGGCATCGCGCGACCCGTGACATGACCATCCATCGTTTGACTTCCGCGACCGCCTACGCCGCAGTCGCCACGCCGTCGGGAGGATTGTCCGGGCGGTCACGGAATCGCGATTTCGTGTTGCCGCCGGTCTCAAGAGACTGGTGCTTTCACACTCGCTTCGAGGTTGTGACGTCCGCTGACGGGACCGGAGCACCCGCGTCTATCTGGGGAGCGCGCTGCCTTCATACGTGAAGTTCATGATCTTCGGGCCGGGGATGTAGCCCATCTCCAACCGCTCCATGCGGAAGCCACTGTCTTCGATCATGGCACCGATCGGCCGGTTCAGGTGGCAACCGCCGCTGATGCGGCGCCAGACTGGTGTCAAACGATCCTGCCATCGATACACGCGCTCCTCGGGCGCACGCCCGTGCTCGGCGAAGACCAGGCGTCCGCTTGGCCGCAGGACGCGGCGCATTTCATTGAGCGCAGCGTCCGCCTGGGAAAATGGTGCACAACGTCCAGGTCGTGACGACAGTATCGATACTCTCGTCATCGAGCGGAATGGTTTCCGCCGACCCCTCGATCCAGGTGACCGGCACGGTCCACGTGCTCGCCGAGCGCTGGGCCAGGGCGATCAGTTGCGGATTCGGTTCAAGCGCCAAGATCTCGCGCACGGGACCGGTATAGAAGGGCAAATTCACGCCCGATCCGACGCCGATCTCAAGCACGCCGCCCTCGGCCATGCCAACCACCCGCTTGCGATACGGCACCAGCCGCCGACTGCGCATCACAAGATCGCAGAGCGGCGGCAACACCACACTGCTACAGAAGCCCATGGAGCGCTCCCTTGACGTTTGGGGGACCCATCCTTCAGCTCAGCGTGCGCTTCATCTCCTCAAACTGCTCTTTGGTGATCTCGCCGCCCGCGTACCGGCGCCTGAGAATCTCCGGCGCACTGTCCTGGCTCGGCTGGCCGAACCCGTGCCGGCCGGTGAGCGTCCGTACGCCGACGACAATGGCCGCGATCACGAGCGCCCAGAACACCAGCATCATGAGCCACCCGCCGATCATCCAGCCCCAACCCCACGGGCCAGGTCCGTACGGCCCATACGGCATCGTACACCTCCTTTCTTCGCCTTGGCACCGTTGTCACGATCCACCGAAATGTCCCCAACGAGCTCGGCGCGACCGTATTCTCTCAGATCGTCAGCGCATTTGGCGGCGTACGCCGGTTCGGGCATCGGGTACTCTCCGAGGCCCGCGTGATGACCGACGAAAGCTACGGCTCCGTTCTTTGCCTGCCTACCTGCTGTCCCGGTCACCGCCGGTGTGTCATGGTCTCGCGCATCCAGCCGACGACTGCAACCGCCGAGCCGAGCAGCAGGACCGCGAGGCCCAGGAAGGTTGCGCGGGGCGTGAACAAGGCGGGATCCGGCCTGGAGCCTCATTCGTGTGCCTCCTGGCACGGACGGCGTAAGGGACCGAAGGAGGGAGTCGTGGCGGCCCCGATCCCCACCGCGACACCACCCAGCGGGTGGCCGAACGACCTCGTTGGCGTGATCTCTTGGCGCTCAGGTTGCTGGTCCCCGCGGCCGGGCGGCGGCGGTGCGGTTCGCCAGCAGCGAGACCGGCAACCTCGGGCACGGGGCTCGGTTGGCCTGGCAGAGCGTCAGCACCTCTCCGCCCTGGACACTCTAGGCAAACCCCCCTCCTGGCCGGGCGGAGGGTCACACGCGCCTCCAGTCGGCAATGTTGCGCGTATCGGTGTCGAACGGCGTTAGGTTCTGTCCCACGTTCAGGCTCTTCGCGCGCGCCGAAACGATCTTGCGGTCGGCGAGCGGAATCGACACCGCCTGGTCCACCACCCGATCATTCATCTTGATCCAAAGATCCGTGCTCTTCCTCGGATCGAGCTCGACGAGGACCTGCTCGTACCACTGATTGTACTGCACGTCCACCCATCGGGAGATGTTGAGCCCAGACCAGTTGTTCTCTTTCTGGGCGATGTTTTTCGCCGGATCGGCGCTGTAGAACCGGGCCATGTATGAAGCCGGGAACGGACCGAGCGGGCCAGTGGTCAGCATTTCCACGTCGGTGTAGAAGTGGGGAAACGTATCGTTGTTCCCGGGGGCGCTACTAAAGAACGTACTCGCGTCCACCGCCTTCAATGTTGTCGCGATGCCGATTTGGGCCCAGCCGGCCTTGACGATCTCCTGCTCCTTTTGCCGCAAACTGTCGACGCTCGTTTGGAACATCATCTCGAGACGGACGCCGCTTTTCGCACGGACCCCGTCTGCCCCGCGACGATACCCCGCGTCGTCGAGTAGCCGGTTGGCGCTGGCGAGATCGAACACCAGCTTCGTGCGCTTCGACGCGAAGTTCGTCGGGATCGTGAGGATGTTGGGCGTCGCCTCGGCTTCAAGCCCATAGAGTTGCTGTGCGATCGCCTGTCGGTCGATCGCCAACGCCAGCGCCTGACGGACCTTGACGTCCGTCAGGAATGGGTGGGGCGCCTTCAAGGAGGACCGCTGGCCGTCCACCGTTTTGTTCGGGTCGGTCATGTTGCAGAAGATCTGTTCAACCCCTAGCCCGGGCGCCGTAAGGAGCTGGCCGCTGCTGGCGGCCGCCATGTGCTGCAGCACCGGCCACTCGACCTGCAGATTCCAGGCGTAATCGTACTCGCCCGTCTCCAGCACCGCTCGTGCCGCAGACGTCGCATCCCCGCCGCCCTTGAGCTGCACCTGGCTGAAAGCGGGCTTACTCGGGTCGCGATAGTACGGATTGATTCGATAGACGACGAGATCGCCGGAGCGGAAGCTCTCCACCACGTACGGCCCGGTCCCAAACGGCATCGAGTTAAATGGCGCGTTTCGTGCATTGGTTCCCACGTACGCATCCAAGGCGTGCCTGGGCAGGATCGTCCCTTCCAGCCCGACAAACGGCAGGTACCAGGCTGGCGTCGGGGTCTTGAACGTGATTTTCACCGTATAGGGATCGAGCGGCTCCACTTTCGCGATGTTAGTGTAGGTGCCGTACGTGGTTGCCCCTGTCTCCCTATTGGCCACGAACTGGTAGGTGAACACGACGTCGTCCGACGTAAAGGGCCGACCGTCGGCCCAGCGGATGCCGCGCTTCAGCGTGTAAATGACCGACGAACCGTTCGGCGCCACGTGACCGTTGGCCCGCGAGGGCACGGTTGCCGCGAGAACCGGGCTGAGCGTCCCCGCCGCGTCGACGGTAAGCAGCGGTTCGCAGCACAGACGGGCGGCGTGCCAGTCCTTGCTTCCCAGGGCGACGTGCGGGTTCAGGATGGTCGGAGCCTGCCAGTAGAGAAGCTTGAGCGTCCCGTCGGCTCCACGGGTCGTCGCGGCGGCCCGGACAGGCCTCGGAGTCGCGGCGGTGATTACGGACGCGATCCCACCGCCCAAGATCCCAAGGGCGATCATACGAGCCAGCGCCTCGCGGCGACCCAACCGCCCAGTCTCAGCGGCTTCGCCGTGTCGTGTCAGATCCTTCAATCTTATCTCCTCCCTCCATTCGCACCATTGGTACACAACAACGCAATAGCCCCGTCGTTGGATCACCGCGCCGACGGGCGCACTGTGTCCATTCGGCATTCACCGAAGACCTCGCGCTTGTGAGTCGGACGAATTCCTACGTACCCTCCCTACCCCGAGTAAAAGCGATTTCCTATTGTAAGCACTTTCATGATGTATGTGAAAGTCGCTCGGATCGTGGCAAGCCCCCGGCAGGGTCAGCCCCGTTCCGTTTCTGCGGGCTTCGGGAATGTGATCTTCGATTCCCTTGCCGAGCGCACTGACGACGTTAGCGACCGGGACGTTTCGCCAAAGCCCTTCACGCCTCTCCGGGGACTCCAGCGACCGACAGCCCCCTCGAACACGAAGAGGTACGCCTTGACCGTACGACACGGCCTTCTCCGCATTCGATTGTCGGGATCAGGGTGAGTCCGGCGACGTACTGCGTTCGCGCTGCACCGGCGGGCACGGACCCGTATGAACAAAACACGCAACAGTCCCCCGCCTTCGGCCTGAGCGTCGCCCCGCACCCGCGACACTGATACACGATTTGACAGGCGTCGGCTGGCATGCGTTCCGTGGCCATCGTCCCACACATCGGACAGGTTACGACAGACTCTTCAAGCACCCGCATGGCACCACCCCTCGGGACGTATGGCGCTGGTGCGCGTCCGTTCGCCGTGTCGATCGTGCGCTCCTGTAGCCATGGGGCGTCCGCTCCCCCTCGCCTTCGCAGACAGAGCAAGGCCGCGCCCGATCTTGCGACGTGGCCCCCTGGTCTCGTGGCGCTCCCAGCTCTTAGTTACCACTGGACGAGCGCTAGTGCTTGCCGTTCCCGCCACCCATCCCGCCATCGCCACCACCATTGCCGTTCCCGCCAGCCATCCCGCCTCCGTTGCCACCATTCCCGTTGCCGTTCCCCATCCCATTGCCACCACTGTTGCCGCCGTTATTACCTCCGTTCGCGTCGCCACCGCTACTCCCGTTCCCGCCACCCATTCCGCCCCCGCTGCCACCATCATTGCCGTTAGCGTGTCCACCGGGGTTGCCACGACCAGCGCTATGCCCGGTTGAGTTGCCACCATGGTTCTCCGCCGCCGCGTCGTCGTGTAGTTCCTTCTCGTTGTGCGACGCCTGGCTCACCAACTCTCCAATCGTTACGCCGTCCGGCAGCGCTCCTTCCGCCTTGAGCATCGACGCCGATGACTGCGCATTCGACGAGGAGTTCCTCCCATTTCCATGGGGCACGGAGGCCGCCTTCAAGCAGACGGACGTTGTCAGCGGCCGGAGCGGGCTGGTCATGCTCCACGGGAATGCCCGCCTGCCTCTCACCGACTTCAGTGGACGCGGTGGAGACTTGCCGCAAGGGGTAGGTCGCCGCCGGGCCGAGGGTTTCGTCCCCGGGCGGCGTCCATTCATCTTCGGCCCCACCGATGGGGGTACCAGCGTGCGGATACCCTTCTGCGTCGGGAGTCTGGAATGGGACCTGGCCGAAGGCGAGGTATTCCGCGAACCGTTTGGCGGACAAACCCTCGAGTGCGCAGTCGACAAGCGTCAGGAAGGCGCGCCCGGCCGGATCCGGCCGGGTTGTTCCCTGAACGAAGTAGGCTGGGATACCAGCGCGGGCAAGTGCGGTTTCAAGGAGCGGCGCGCAGGCGCCGGGTTTGCGCAGCAGCACTGCCATACGGTCGAAGGCGATGCCGTTGCGCGCTTCTTCGAGGACGAGGCGTGCGATCTCAACCGACTCACGGCCTTCGCCGGGGGCGGAAAAGAGGACGACCTTGCCCGTCCGCGCCCCTCGCAGAAACGTAGGATGCCGCGCGATCCCGGAACCGACCGGTCGCGTCCACGCACGTGCGGCCGTTCGCGATCGGACATTCGGAGGTTACCCGTCACTGCGGAACTCGAATGCATCGATGTGCCCCATGACGGCCAGCATCGCTCCGTACTGCGCCTGCACCAGTGTCCGGGTGGGAATAGCAGTGTAGCATAGGTGCGACTCGACATCACTGAGCCAAGTGGTGAGCCATCGCTCCAGTCGCTGCTGTGCGTCGATCACTGCTGGCGCGCGCTGTGTTTGCAAGTGTGCCGCAAGCGCGCGGTTCAGCATGCTCGCCATAAGTACCTTGTAATACGTCTTGACGTAGAATTCATCAGCTCGCTGCGCCACGGTCGCGGGCTGCGACATACCAGGTGCTTCTTTGGCCCACGTTCGCTTGCTCTCAATTGACTTGGACTGATAGGCTACGAACGACGAAAAGGCCCTCATCAATCTGGTGCCCTGTACCACCTCGCCCGAGACCTCGGCGAGCAGGCCGGAGAGGGCATCCAGCATGTCGCGCGTCCGTTCAACACCGCTAAGAATCACGGCACCTTTCGTTTCTGTCGTCGGCGTCTGGTCCGAGATGTCCGGACTCTGAAAGTACGGTAGCTCCGTGATTAAGACCGTGGGCAGGCGATCGGGGGCACGGAACGACGTCAGGTAGTCCCAACTCGATCCGCCGCCGGCGATGTGCTCCACGGGGTTTCCCGACGCATACTGCGCATGATAGTCATACGCATCGCGAACGCTCGGGATCCGATACACGGCGGGCGCCCACTCGACTGCCCAAGGCATCTCCGGCTCGCCGAGCGACAATACCAATCCGAGTTCGTGCGGAATCTGGTGGAGCAACGCGTACGCCGCGTCCAGGCGACGAGACGGGTAGTAATAGACGCCGCCGAATCCGGCGTTGTGGAGCGAGTACACGAAATCTGGCGACGTGTCACGCAAGGCGGACATCAGCGCCCGAGTCTCTGGGAGCGGCTTGTCCCAGGCGAACGCATGACAAGCGTCAACCTGCCTCTAATAGAGAACCGCTCTGCTCGTCTGCAACAGGTAGCCGCCGAGCTGCTTAAGCTCTGTACAAGCGACGGTCATCGGCGGGTGATCCCGGACCCGCGTCACCCCTGGAACAGAAGTTCATCGGAAGCACCGAAAGGCGTGAAAAGGTCGTCAACACCTTAAGGTACACGCAGAGCAACTCTATTAGGGGGGAACGTTGCTCGAGGAACTCACACGCTCATTAGTATTGTTGGGGCGGTAGTGACTTTTTCCAAGGGGGACAAGAAATCATGAGGGTTCGATACTACAATCACGGCCGCCGCGATCGCTCAATCGTCGCGCTGACGTTTGACGACGGTCCCAATCCACCGCGGACAGATCAATTGCTCGAAATCCTATCTGCAAAGAACGCACGAGCCTCCTTCTTCGTCATTGGCAAGTGGGTGGAGCGATTCCCGAAGGCGCTAGAACGCATCGTAGAGGCCGGGCACGTCGTAGGCAATCAGAGCTACTCGCATATCAGGAATATCGGCGACTTCGATCACGCGGAGACCGTAATTACTGCGATCACGGGCAGGCCGTCTGCCTTTCTTCGCTTCCACTATCTCGAGAATTTTGCAGTAGTTCTGCAATCCCCCTTGGCAATGTCATGTGAAGTCAAGATCATTTACGCCGACGTCAATCCTGCCGACTACGAGCCAATCGATGCCAACGAAATCGTACGGCGCGTGCTCGAGTCTCGAAATCTCGCCAACGGATCAATCATTAATCTCCACGATGGTTCCGAGACTGACGACGATGCAGCCCGCCTGAGCCGTCCTCTCCCAACGATCGCCGCGCTCCCAAAATTGATCGACGGCCTCCGTGAGCGCGGCTTTGAACCTGTGGGACTGGACCAAATGGAATTCGATCAACCGTACGAGTGGGTCTCGGAATGAACCTCGGCCGCCACGGCGGACGGCAGATGAGTGGGGGTTTGTTCTCTTCGACCTGGTGAGGCAATAGAATCCGGCCCGACAAAGAGACCTCATCCTTGCGGGGCAGACAGCGCAATCTGCAAGCCTGGTGTCCATCATGGTGGACGCAGGCACTTGAATCTGAGACCATCTCAAGCTTGGAGACAATTCTTGGCGGTGCCCGTACCCAGCTACCGCCGCTGCGTCAATGTCATGTTCCGCTTCCTCCGAGGCCCGGGATCGCTAGCGGCAGCAGCTCCTTCGACATCTCCATACGCACCGTCATCCCCGGATCCACGACCTGGCTAATCCTTAAAGCGCGTCCTGGTAGCGTAGGGAGAACTGCAGTGGACGACTGACGCGGTTTCGTCAGTTTAGCACTGTTCGTGGGGGTTCAAGACGGGAGGGGGATTCAATACGTACTTGCAGCCCACGCCGAGCACCTCCCATGTTGGACGGAGGTCCCCGTGAGATAAGTTGTCAGCCTCGATCAGCGGGACAAAGCCCAGAACGAGAGGACGCAAGGACGGCGGCGGCTTGGACAGCCCGGCGAAACGCCAACGGATTGGAGTTGGTCAGGATCACTCGACCGTTCGGACGCGCCATGAGGGATTCGAACCGACGACGACGGGCCAACCTACAGGAG
>Ga0209168_10000391_pt1 | contig 44436 bp, 34 predicted proteins | sample Coa_R1_FD_187156 | JGI IMG/M metagenome (GOLD analysis project Ga0209168, IMG submission 187156) | Surface soil microbial communities from Centralia Pennsylvania, which are recovering from an underground coalmine fire - Coalmine... | ecosystem: Environmental > Terrestrial > Soil > Unclassified ...
AAAAATCAACTTGAAGATCATGTGCGTCCCAGTCGCTCATTCCGCCTACATACCAGTCACGCCCGTTCTTTCGCGCAACTAATACGTACTCAGCAATGCGCGCATCCAGCACTCGGGTGTCATCCCATGTCGTAGGCACGGCGGCCAGAAACTCCATTGCTTCCGGCTCTCTCAAATAATTCGACGGACTATCAGAGAGCATCTGCAGCGGCGCGTCATAAACCACATACATCGCGAGCTGATGGCAACGCGTCCCCATCGCCATCGGCTGATGATTGATTGGCGCAAACGTGTTCCTGGTCGCATTTCGCATCGCGCCTGGCGTGTAATCCATTGGACCGAGGAACATTCTGGTGAACGGCAAAGTTACATTATGTTTGGGTTCGGATTCCCAACTCCACTTACTCCACTCCATGCCCCGCACGCCTTCGGTATTGATAAGATTCGGCCAGGTGCGCATCATGGTTGCGGGTTTCTGATCTCCGTGGAAATCTACAAGCATGTGGCGCTTGGCCGCCTCGCGACAGACTCTGGTGTAATAGTTCATCATGATCTGATCGCTGCGCTGCATGAAATCAACTTTGATTCCTCTCACTCCCCATTTCTCAAACTGATCGAGTGCGGGGATCAGCTGATCATCAAGCGTCTTCCACGACGCCCAGAGAATCAGCCCGACATTCTTTTTCTTCGCGTAGGCGGTCAGTTCCTCCATGTTGAGATCGGGCGTCACTTCCAGTAAATTGCCCAGTTTGTACCAGCCATCGTCGAGAATTATGTAGGGAATGCCATACTTCGCCGCGAAATCGACGTAGTACTCATAGGTCTTCGTATTGATTCCTGCATGAAAATCCACGCCATCAATGTTCCAGTCATTCCACCAGTCCCATGCGACTTTACCCGGCTTGATCCACGAAGTGTCCTGAAATTGCGACGGCCTTTCGAGCAAGTACACAAGTTCATTAGTCAGTAACTCGCCATCGTTATGCGCAACCCCGATCACGCGCCAAGGATAAGTTCGCGTGCCGGAGGTCACGGCGATGTAGTCTGCGTTCTCAACCGGTTTGTAGTCGCGGTCGCTGGTCTGGACTAATTTTGTTGGATACGGAGGAAACGTGGCCATCAATGCGAAATTCGGCGCCGCACCACGCAGCCAGAGTCCGGGATAATCTTCGACGTCTGACTCTGCAATCGCCATTTTCTCACCCTGGGTTGCGTCCACTACCGCCGGCAGTGATGCAAAGAATTGAGGTGCAATCGCGTTCAAAAGCTGCGGCAGATATTTTCGCTCATTATGCGAATAGAAACTGTCCTCTTGCGGGTAATAAACATTGAAGTTGGCGGCAAACTTGAAATTCGCTTCTTCGCCGTAAACTTTCACTTCTTTCTGCGGCAGAGCAGTTTCGAAGCGATATCCGACTCCTTCGTTATAGGCACGGAACACAACTGAATACCCACCGTCGAGATTGAGCTTTAGCTCGTTGTAATGATCGCGAATCTTGGCAAATTTTTGGCGAACTACTGGTTCGAGGACTTCATCATGCGAGCTTTGTTTCGCATCGATGACTTTCGGGTCCATACCGAGTTTCTTATGGTCAATATCCATCGAAAGCGTAGCACTTTCCAGGATGGGCATGGTTTGGACCACGACGTCATAGCGAATCTGTCCCACGGTGCGCACTCTGACCTCGATGCGATTATCGGGCGACCGCAAGTCGTAGCTGGCCTGTGCGTTTGCTTTCTGCATGAAACACATGATCACACCGATCAACAGCCAGCCTGCGAAAGTCTTCATAGTTCCCTCTCTTGAGTTGCCGATATTATTTTCAGTCGTTCGGGCACTGATGTGTAAAGCTCGCCGCCAAATTTACGGTGTGTGCGCCGTAGATATCGGCGGTTTATCTTTGTACACGATCACGAACTGCTGGATTTCGCGGCGCTGTTGCTCGATGGCCGCAGCTTTGGTGTTTTGAATCTTCTCATAGGTTGCGAATTCCTGATGGGCTTTCTCTGGCTGGTTCAATTTTTTATAAGCTTGTGCTAGTCGAAAATGGGCTTCCGCCAGGTTCGGGTCCGCCTCTATAGCCTTTTCGTACGCCGTTATCGCGCTACTCATCTGTGCGGTGGCGGCATAAACGATTCCCTGTTGCAGGTATGCTTCGGCAAACTTGGAATTAATCTTCAAAGACTTGTCTAATAACTCTTCAACGCGGTCTGCGACGCGTGAATCTGCCAACCCCAGGCGCTTCCACAATGCCACCGCGAGATAATAACTTGCAAAACCGTTTTCCGGATGCTCGCGCAAAAACCGCGCCAGCTTTTCTTCTGTACAAGGAAGTGCCTGAGAAGAAGCCTGCACCATTTTTCCCAAAAACATGTAAGGCGTAACATCAGCCGGATCCAGATCCGAGGCCGCGCAAAGCCGCTCCGCTCCCTGGGCATAAAGTCCACTCGCGTACAGCGCAGTTCCCAGTCCCGCCAACATCCTTTCCGAATGCGGGTACGCGGCAGCGCCTTTTTTGAAAACTTCTGCCGCAGGCTGTATCGCTCGGTGCAAGAGCAACTCCGTGGCCCATGCAAAATAATTCTGCTCAGTGGGATCCAGTTGTACGGCGCGCTCATATTCATGCACCGCTGCAAGCGAATCATTCATTTGCTCGTCAATGTCGCCCAGTTGCCGATGCAAGTCTGCCCGCTCATCGCGTGAGATCATCATTCGCAGTTGATCGCGCCTGCGTGAAAGTTGCGGTGAGTCCGCCCGCACATCTTCATTTGGGCTTCCGCTGGCAAGTCCGCGTGTTTCTTTTGCAAGTGCCTCGCTGGCCCTCAAATTCACATCAGACCCATGGCCGCCAGCCGCTGTCCAGTCCGTGATTCCAGCCACGGTAAAGTCAGTACTATCGCTGAATTGCATCGGCTCCGGCGATTCGCCGCTAACGACCATCGGTTTGACGGGAATTAACTCTATGACCAACGGACCAACATTTTTAGGCGGAACGACGATCGATTGTGTTTGGTTTTGAAAGCCAGGCTTCTCAATCCGCAACACGTAGGCACCTTTGCTCGACGCAATGAATAAAAAATTTCCATCGGCATCTGTCGTGATTCGTTGCGGGCCCGCACCGCTTCTCTCAAGGCGAACTGACGCGCCTTGGATAGGAGATCCATTATTCTGTGTCACTTTTCCTTCAATTTGCCAGGATGGTTTTTCGTCTGCCGCTTGAGCGTTTGCCGCAAGGAAAACCAGCAAGCACGTCAGCGCCATGAATAGAATCCGCAGATGATACTTGTGCGACGAAATCATAATCAAAACAAATAGTCCAGGGCACCGTCTCGCTAAGGCACGAATTTTATCCCACGCTGGTAAATCGGCAAAACATGAAGATGGGAATCTTAATTCTGCCTTGGTGTCTGCATTCAGGATGTATTCAGGATTTGTACCTGGCGGCCTTTTGAAGTAAGCTGCATGTCTACACAGAGACCAGCACGCTGGGCTTACAGCCGTTGCGGAGGCGACTCCCACCTCCGACCCCCAGGGTCCCTTGAGAAAGGGCGATATGCGTGTTCACTTAATTAACCCGAGTGAAGTAGCTTTTGGTACGGCCGTCATTACTCCTCGCTGGCTCTATGTGCTCGCAGCGGCAACTCCAGAAAATTTCGGTAATCCGGATCTTGTCGATGAAACCCTCGAGCCGCTCGATCCGGAAACTATCGCGGCTGGTGACATTGTTGGCATCGGCATCCATACTGCGAATGCCCTCCGCGGCTACAAGTTAGGCAAGATAGCTCGCGATCGGGGCGCTTATGTTGTGTTCGGCGGAATCCACGCAACTCTATATCCCAACGAAGCCCGTGAACTCGGCGGCGCGCATTCAGTCGTAAAAGGTGACGGCGATATTGCCTGGTCTAGGGTCTTGGCCGATTACAGTAAAGGCACTCCGCTGCCTATCTATGAGGGCGGCCGGATCGAAGCCGACTCCTTCCTCCCCGCGCGTTGGGATCTGATTCCGCGCGAAAAATACATGTGGGCGTCAGTTCAGACGGTTCGCGGATGTCCAAAGCATTGTTCGTTTTGCTCAGTCTGGCGCACTGACGGTCAGCGTCCGCGACAGCGCTCCTCAGATGTTGTAATGGAAGAAATTGTTCAACTGCGGAGAATGGGATTTCGTTTCATTGCTCTTGCCGACGACAATTTTTATCCTGTAACCATCACTGATCTTCGCCTGGCAGAGCAACAGAACAATCAAGTTCGTCTCAACGAACTCAAAGCGATTCGTGCGGAGCGATTCACCCTCATGAAGCGTCTGGCGCAGCTTCCTTCCGACACAATTTTCTTCACCCAGATCACCATGGAAGCCGCGGAAGACACTGAATTCCTGGATGCTATGAGCAATGCGCACATCAAGGGCGTGCTGGTCGGCGTCGAATCGGTGACCCCGGCAGGCCTTAAAGATATTTACAAGGATTTCAATTTGTCAGGAACAGAACTGGTCGAGCGCCTGAAAACTTTCAGGCATCACGGAGTTTACGTCCTCGGCTCGTTCATCTTCGGACTTCCCAGCGACCGCGCTGAGACTTTCGACGCTACCGCTAGAGCCGCGCAAGCGGCCGAAATTGCGTTCGCCCAGTTCGTTACTCTCACGCCTTACCCCGGCACGGTTGATTTCATGCGCTGGGAAAAGGAAATGGAAGCCAAACCGGTCGAGATCGCAGGCATTCCGATCACCCGCCGATGGTTAATTCCGCAAGCTCAGCGACCCAAACTTTACTGGTCGCATCCCACTATGTCGGCGGAAGAAATCCGCAGCAACACCCAATCCGTGTGGGACACCTTTTACGGCTTCAAGTCAATCTGGACCCGCTCCCGATTCATTAAGTCCATGCGGGCGCGTTTGGCTTTTGTGTTGATTTCGAAGATCTATCGTCAAATGTATGCTGACACCGGCATCGCAACTGACAGTGCCCGCGTCTCACGTTCTCAGCGGTGGGTGCGGTTGCTGGCAAAGCCGTGCCGGCATTTGTTCGCAGGCCGCCCCATGCCAGATTTGGCCGTTCCCCAGGCTTAAACCGGGTAACCGGCAATTCGGTGCAACGAACCCGGCAAAAGACTAATCAATAGATTGGGGTCGAATTAAATCTGCGAGGCAATCATGAGCTCTCAAGTTGCAAGCATTACTGCAGCCGCTGCAGGAACACTCACCTTGGGCGGTGAAGTCACAGTCAATCGTTTGGGATTTGGGGCCATGCGCCTCACTGGGCCTGGAATTTGGGGTCCTCCAAAAGACCGCCAGGCTGCTATCGCGGTACTACGTCGGGCGGTAGAACTGGATGTCAACTTTGTCGATACCGCAGATTCATATGGTCCCGGAGTCAGCGAAGAACTTATTGCCGAGGCTTTACACCCTTATCCAAAGGGATTTGTTATCGCGACTAAAGGTGGCTGGAACCGCCCTGGGCCTGGCCAGTGGACCCACGATTCCAGTCCGAGTCATCTGCGGGAGGCCATTGAAGGAAGCCTGAAGCGCCTTCGCTTGGATCGCATTGAACTTTATCAGCTACACACGCCGGATCCCGCAATTTCCTTCGACGCATCGGTACAAACTCTTGCTGAGTTGCAAGCCGAAGGCAAAATCCATTTAATCGGGCTTTCGAACGTAACTCGTGAACACATCGACCGCGCCCAGAGAATTGCGCGAATTGTCTCTGTTCAAAACCGGTACAGCGTTTTTGATCGTGAGTGGGAACATGTCGTCGATTATTGCGAACAGAACCGCCTCGCCTTCATTCCCTGGTTTCCGCTCGGAGCCGGAGCAGTTGGACACAATGTATTGTCCCGCATCGCTCAGGCCCATCATGCCAAACCGATTCAGATCGCGAGCGCCTGGCTGCTGCAACGTTCTCCTTGGATGCTGCCAATTCCCGGGACCTCGTCGCTAGAACATCTCGAGGAAAACATCGCGGCGGCCGCAATCCGCCTTGGCCAGGATGAATTTCGCCAATTGGACGAAGTCAACGGAAAGACAGCCGCGGGAAAAATCCGCGGGTAAACTCCGAGCGGTCGTGGCAGAATAAGCAGTGCGCTTGTCGGGAGTTTCCGCCGGAAATTCCTTAACTCGCCACCGCGATCACTACCGCCAGGAGTTCGCATGACCGACAACACTCGCCGTGACTTCCTCAAGAAAACTGCGGCCGCGAGTGCCGCGTTCCTCGTTCCCAAATTCGCATCTGGAGCCCTTGGTGCCAATGATCGCGTTCGCATCGCCATGATCGGCGTAGGTTCGCGTGGCCAGGAACTACTAAAGCAGATCGTCGCCGTGCCCCGAACTGAAGTGGTCGCCATCGCTGATGTCTACACTCGCCGCCTTGAGGAGGCCAAACAAATCGCGCCCGGCATTCAAACCTTCGATGATCATCGCCGGGTGCTCGATATGAAAGATATTGATGGCGTAATCGTCGCCACTCCGCTGCACATCCACGCTCGTCATTTCCTAGACACTCTCGCCGCGGGAAAAGATCTGTACGCGGAAAAGACGATGACCTGGTCAATTCCCGAAGCGGAGAAATGCCTTGAGGCCGCGCGCAAATCCGACCGGGTAATTCAAATCGGTCTGCAACATGAAAGTGGCGGCCCTTTTATTGACGCCAAAAAATGGATATCTGCTGGCATGCTCGGCAAGGTCAACCAGGTTGAATCATGGATGAGCCGCAACACTGCTCATGGGCAGGGTCAGTGGGTGCGGCAACCCGCGGGCGATTGCACCGCGCAAAACGTAAAGTGGGACGCTTTCCTGAATGGCCGCCCTGACAAGGGTTTTGACGCGTACAAGTTTATGAACTGGCGCCTGTTCTGGATGTTCTCCGGCGGAAACATCACGGAAAACATGATCCACCAGATTGCCTGGATCATGAGCGCACTCGATCTTCCGCTTCCCAGCGCCGCTTACATGTCCGGCGGAATCTTCTCTGAAAAAGATGGCCGCGAAGTTCCTGATACGATTGCCGTCACCCTAGACTTCCCCGACGAAGTGGTAGTCACATGGCAATCCACATTCAGCAATCGACGCTACGGACTAGGACAAAGAATATTGGGCAGCGACGGCACAGTCGAATACATTGCCGGCGCCACCGACATGGTGCGAGGCGAGTCCGAAGAGCAAGTGCATTATTATCCCGAGAAGATTAATCGTCCGAACGGCTCTGAAATCGCCGGCAATAGTCCCACCATTAACCACATGGCGAACTGGGTAGAGTGCATGCGCAGCCGCAAGACTCCCAATGCGCCGGTCCAACTTGGATATGGATCAGCAGTCGCGGCCCACATGGCGAATCTGTCTTACCGGCAACAACGCCGCATTACGCTGGAAGAAGCAAAGGCATTCCAGCCTGAGTATTAGACCGTGGATTAATGACTACGCTCAGCAAACGCGCGTCCGCGAAAACTCTGACTCGCGATGAAGTCAAAGAATTCGTCGCGCAAGCGGTTTCGCAGATCTCGATCAAAGGGAAACGCGTTCTCGTCATTGTTCCTGACAGTACGCGCACCATGCCCATGCCTCTGATGTTCAAGTTTCTGCAGGATGAGGTTGGAGCGCATGCCGCCGCCTGCAATTACCTGGTTGCACTCGGCACCCACGCTCACATGGATGACTCCCAACTGAGCCGAATGTTCGGGCGGTCCGTCATCAATGGAATTTGCGACGGCGCGCACATCGTCAATCACCGCTGGGACATTCCCGAAAGCTTTGTCGAGGTCGGGGTCATTTCCACTGCCGAGGTCACCCGAATATCAGGCGGTGTGCTTTCCGAATCGATCCGCGTCCAAATTAATCGACAGCTCTTCGATTACGATCACGTCCTGATTTGTGGTCCGGTTTTTCCTCATGAGGTTGTCGGCTTTTCTGGCGGAAACAAGTATCTGTTCCCCGGCGTAAGCACGGGCGAGATGATCCATCAGACCCATTGGCTCGGCGCTCTTCTCGGCAGCTACAACATCATTGGGACGGGCACAACTCCGGTCCGTCAATTGATCGATCTGGCGGCCGCCAAGGTTTCGGTCCCGGTCTCCTGTTTCGCCTTGGTACTTAAAGGATCAGAAATCTGCGGCATTTATTTCGGTGCCGCGAAAGATGCCTGGAAGCTGGCAGCCGAACACTCCTCTGAAACGCACATCCAGTGGGTTGACCGGCCATTTCGCCGCGTACTTGCGGTAATTCCAGAAATGTACCCTGACCTCTGGACTGGCGCTAAGGGCATGTATAAATCTGATCCCGCAATTGCCGATGGCGGTGAAGTGATTCTTTACGCGCCTCACATCAAGCATGCAAGTTATGTCCATGGGGATTTTATCCAGAGGGTCGGCTATCACTGCGCCGAATATTTCCTGAAACAGCCGAAACGCTTCCCCGATGTTCCACGTGGGATTCTCGCGCACTCAATACATCTTTACGGACAAGGCTCATACGATATAACCACTCGTATCGAAAAGCCACGCATTCACGTGACTCTTGCGACATCGATTACGGAGCCGCAATGCCGTGAGCTGAACCTCGGCTACCTCGACTACAGAACCATCAAATTGGAAGACTGGAAGAATCTCGAACCCGAAGGCATCAAGCTCATTGCGCATGCCGGTGAAATCTTGTATCGACTGAAGAGATCTGGATCGATGACGGAGGATGCCGCCGCTATCAGCCAGATGGCTTGACGGTATAATTTTCCTGAACTTTATGGGATATCCTCTGCTCGATCTGACCCAAAAAACTGCAGTCGTCATCGGCGGGACCAGCGGCATCGGACTCGCTATCGCCAAAGCGCTTGCCAAAGCCGGCGCAAACGTTGTTCCTACCGGGCGGCGCGCTGAACTCGTAAAAGCCGCCGCGGCTGAGATTGAGGAGCTCGGTCGGCGGTCTCTCGCCGAAGCGTGCGACGTTACTGAAAACGCCAGCATCGAAAATCTGCTTAAAAGCGTAATTGCAAAGCTCGGAAGCGTTCATATCCTGGTGAACTCCGCCGGGCGTACCAAGCGCATGCCTACGCTCGATTTTCCCGAGTCCGAGTGGAACGCGATCATGGAAACGAATTTGTCTGGCACTATGCGCGCATGCCGCATTTTCGGACGCCACATGATCGATCAGCATTATGGCCGCATCATCAACATCGCGTCTATTTCTTCATTCCTTGCGCTTTACGAAGTCGCGGCTTACGGGGCCAGCAAGGCCGCCGTCGTTGCTCTCACCAAATCACTGGCAATCGAATGGGCCACCAAGGGTGTCTGCGTGAACGCCATCGCTCCTGGCGTCTTTCGCACCGATCTGAATGCTGCACTTCTCGACGGCACTGAGCGCGGTCGCGAATTTTTGCTGCGGACTCCCATGCATCGCTTTGGTCAGCTGGATGAACTCGGCGGCGCAGCAATTTTTCTCGCATCAGACGCCGCGAGCTTTGTTACCGGCCAGGTCTTAGTTGTCGATGGAGGAATGCTGGCCAGCGGAGTAAATCAATAGACAGAAAATCATCTGGGCCATTGCTTTGTGATACTTCGTGTTCTTTGGTGGTTGTAAGTCTGGGAATTCTGACCCGCCTATGCCTTCTTTCGACTATTCCCGTCGTAATCGTCAATATGCGGTTGATCTGCGCTCCCGAGCATCTCGTCCGCTAACTTCAGCCATCGACTAATGACCTCATAGTCGGGATATTCTTCTTGAGTCTCAGGCATGACCTGGGGAAATTGAATAATCTTGGGATCGGCGCGATCGTCGGACGCTGCTGGCCGCCGCCGTAGTCCAAGCTTCCGGCGTTTACGTCCTTTGAAGATGTGAAGGATTTTGGGCATCAGGAGGCTCTTCGGCGCACTCTATGATGCCAACCCGCCGAAGCCAGATGACTACGCTCGATACCCCTCATTCTGTAGGCGACCGTAAGTATCAGACCAGCTCAGGAATACAAAGATGTGGCTTCGGCCCGAGCAGCCTTTGTAGCAGCTTCGGCCTTACTGCGTAGACTGAGCAACCGCTCCCCGGCTGCGGCCAGCGTCTCCGATCGTTTTGCAAAGTGTAGCCGGATCAGATTGTTTACTGGTTGGTGAAAGAAGCTTGATCCGGGTACTGCGGCGACTCCCACCTCTCGCGCCATCCACTCACAAAAAGCGACGTCGCTCCTCCATCCGAATTCTGATATGTCGATCATTACGTAGTAGGCGCCCTGTGGCTGCGTGTATTTGAGCCCAGCGGCGTTCAGATGTTCCAGGAACGTTGCTCGCTTTTGCGTGTACAGCGTCTGCAGATCTGTGTAGTAGCTGTCGGGCAACTCGAGCGCCGTTACCGCTGCCTCCTGCAGAGGCGCTGCTGCTCCCACCGTCAAAAAGTCATGAACTTTACGGGCCTCATTGATGACCGTCGGCGACCCAATCACATATCCCAAGCGCCATCCGGTCATCGAATATGTCTTCGATAGAGAACTGCAACATAACGTCCGCTCGAACATTCCCGGCAGCGAAGCAAAATACGTGTGCTGATGCGGTGCGTAAACAATGTGCTCATAAACTTCATCAGTCAACACGAAGACATCGTGCTCTTCCGCTAAATTCGCAATAAAGGATAGTTCGCCGCGCGTAAAAACCTTTCCCGACGGATTCGCCGGATTGCACAGCACCAGCGCTTTGGGTTTCTGCTCGAATGCGCGCCGGATCTCGTCAGGGTCAAAACTGAACCCTGGCGGATGCAGCGTGACGTGAATGGGTTCCGCGCCGCACAAAATCGCATCCGCCGCATAGTTCTCATAAAACGGCGAGAAGACGATGACCTTGTCCCCAGGATTGCAGGCGGTCATCATCGCGACCATCATCGCCTCAGTGCTGCCGCATGTGACCACCGCGTTCTCTTCAGGATCAATCTCCATTCCCATGAAGCGCGACTGTTTGCGCGCCAGCGCCGCCCGAAAGTTCGGGGCGCCCCAGGTCACTGCGTACTGATGCGGTCCCATCCGCGCAGCCCGCTCCGCAGCTTGCAGAACTGCCTCCGGCGGATCGAAATCCGGATACCCCTGCGATAGATTGATCGCGCCACACTCGTTAGCGAGCCGCGTCATGCCGCGAATCACCGACTCCCCGAACTTGCTTGTGCGATAACTGGTCTTAGGCATGAATTTCAATTCTATAATCTTGGCAAAGTTCCAGCCGGAGATGCGCCAGGCCCAACACCAGATTCAGCGACATGCTCGCGGTAAAAGAAGGTGTTACCCGGCCTGAGGTCATGACCTTCGACACGCGTTTATTACTCACATCGCAGAACTTGGGTTTTCAATCGGAGTGATTCAAACCATTGTGCTGAACTAGATTGGGGTGATTCTACGAGAAAGTCGGGTCTGCTATTCCCGTCGTCGGAACTTGTTGAATCAGGTGGTGAGCGCGGCAGGACTCGAACCTGCGACCCATGCCTTAAAAGGGCATTGCTCTACCAACTGAGCTACGCGCCCGCTCTGTCACAATATTATTGCATTACCTGGAAAACTGTCGCTTGGGGAAATCAATTTCCTAGTAAATCAACTTCAGTGAGAGCTGAATCTGCCGCGAATTCCCGGCTGTCTTGCTGATGAAACCGAAGCCATTGGTAGTGCTGATGCTCGCCGACGGTGTGCCTCCGCTCTTGTTTGTGGAGACGCCAAGGATGTTGGCCGGCAATCCCATGTTCACAATATTAAATATGTTGAAGAATTCGGCGCGGAATTGCAGACTCACGCGCTCCACTCCGCTCTGCCGGCGTCCGAACGGAGTGTCTTTGATAAAGGCAAAGTCATAATCGTAAAAAGCCGGCCCACGAAATGTATTGCGGCCCAAGGTGCCGAAGCGTCCTTGATTGGGTCCGGTGCCGCCGGCCAGGAATACCGGAATACTAAAAAAGTCTGGCCCATTGTTCGCGCCCGCCCCGAAATAGTCTTCGCGATTTTTGCGCGCAGTCGATAGATGGGGCTCTGCAATTTGATCAGGACGGTCCACCCCGGTTGATCCCGCGCCGGTTTGCTGAATGCCGGAATAGACCGTGAAAGGCGCACCCGAACTCATGGTTGAAATACTGAGCATTTCCCAGCCCGCAGTTAATTTCTTACTGGCGCGCTCAAGAAAAGGTATGCGGTCCAGATACAAATCCTGGGCCAGACTCAAACCAAAAGCATGGGTAATATCGAACGATGACGGCCCCTTTTCCAGATTCGTATTAAACGGGTCCTGAGGAAAGGCCTGCGACACCGCGCCGGTTGAGCCTGATCCGATAACTTGACTGGTATCATCGATCGATTTGCTCCAGGTGTAGCTCGCCTGAATGGCGGGACCACCGTGACCCGCATTCCCGGAAAGCGAAGTCTGCAGTGCGTGATAGTCAGAATGCGCGGTCGCGGTGACCACATTTTCTACACCGAAGCCGCCAACGATCTGGCCCGCATTGTTGAAGCGTGTGTACCGTGCAAACGCTGGATCAGCGCCGGGATACGCATTCGGATAACTGATGCGCGGCAAATGGGCGGCAGCCGTACCAACATAGTTCGCATCGGCGGTGAGATTACCGATCTTGCGCTCCAGGCCAGCCGTCCAGGTGTAGAGAGTCGCATTATTAAATGACCGATCGACTGTGCTCAAAGCCAACGCGCTTACCACGTTGCTCGGAGTTAATGCGGCAACGTCCTGCTCGTAGCGGTCCACGTCCATCACTGTATTCGGCGGCACGGCTTTGGGATTGCCGGATGCGAATATGTCTTGCCCAGTGGGCGTGTAGACACGCGGCAATTGTGCCGGCGTAATCTGAAAGCCATACGGGATGGGAAAGTTGGCACTTGACACCAAACGTGGATAAACCACAAACGGTGTCGACCCGGTCAGAAAATTGTCCTGATAAATGTTAGGCGGTATAACCATAATTCCACCGCCGACGTGCGCCTGTAGTCTGTTGGTAACTTGCCACGCCATCTGCACCCGTGGCTCCCAGCCATTCCAGTCTGTGCGATAGCCAGGCTGCGGGTTCACCACAAATTCCTGGCCTCCGTTCACGTCCACCAGTCCGGAGGTGCGGCGAGCACGTTCGCTGATTGGCGTGTACAGCTCCCAACGCAAGCCATAGTCAAGCGTAAAACGCGGCTTCACCTTCCATGTGTCCTGCACGTACCAATTCACGTCGTTTCGATTGATCGCTGCCGGCCCAATGTGCGGTCCATTTGAAAAATATGGCGGCGCAATCGCCCGCGTGTATGCAAATGGGCTGCCGGAAAGAAAACTCGATAATGTATCCGGAAGCAGGTCGCCCGGCTTCAAATTATGTGTACCGCTCGCCGACGGAATCGCTTCTGTTGCGTACGAAGAGCCGCCGCCAAAATCATATTCTCCATTCGGGCTGATCCCGAAGTATGTCGTGTCGCGATTCAGCCGTGCTTCAATCCCAACCTTGATCGCGTGGTGCGCGCGAATGTACGTAAGATTTTGGCGGGCCTGAAATAAATTGCCGTAAACCTGAATCACGGAACCGCCGGTTCCGTTGAATGATTCAAACAGTCCGTCATTGAATTTGATGGCAGGATCGGTGAAATCTTTCGTTGGAAAACCAGGCGTCGATCGCGTGAAGCTGATCGAAGACTCACTTGTCAGCCGCGGTGAAACCGTTCGCGTATAAGTGATGATTCCATTGCGCTGATGATCGATGTAGGTCGTGCCAAACGTCGGGTCAATGGCAGTTTGATCAGGATTGGTTACCGGTCCGGTTAGGTTGTCAAAATTAAAGCGAGCGAAAAGTTGATTTTTGTCCGAAATTTTGTGATCAATGCGTGCTGAAAATTGGTTCGCATTGGTGACCACACTCGAAGCAGTGGCGTAGGTCCGCGCCTGAAATGGGCCTCGGGGATCATTCGGCATAGGATAACGCTTCAGGATGGCCGCGATCCCAGGATTTACCGGTACCATCAAAACATCAGTTGAGCCATCGGCATAATTCACCGTATCAAGGCCGGTGCGCTCTGCTGCCGTGGGCACTGGCATCACCTGCGTGGTTCCAAGCACCTGCCGGAAGCCTTGGTACTGCACGAAATAGAACGTCCGATTGCGCCCGTCGTAGAGGTTCGGAATAAAAACCGGCCCACCGTTGGTGAAACCAAATTCATTGCGCCGGAACGGTGGAATTCTTCCCGGGTAGGCAGGCGTCGGATGATCGAAGTAATTGCGCGCGTCGAAGGCGGAATTGCGCACAAACTCGAAGATCGATCCGTGAAATCCGTCGGCCCCTGAGCGGGTAATGATATTAGTGAAACCCGAAGCGCCTCGTCCGATTTCAGCCGGCATCCATCCCGAACTGGATTGAAGCTCCTGCACGGCATCAACGTTAAAGTTCGAAAACGTCGACCCGCCCATTTCCGGATCGCTGATATCGGCGCCATCCATGGCAAATGTCGCTTCCACGCCGCGTTGTCCATTGATGGCGAACTGCTGGGTGAAATTCGTCGCGCCATTTGCGTCTGTCATTGTGCCAGCTGCAAGTAAAAGCAACTGGCTAAAGTCTCGCTTGTTCAGTGGAAGTTGGCTGACCTGCTTGCCCGAAAGCTGCTCTCCACCGGTAGCGCCGGATTGCTCATTGGGAACCGCGACCGTGATTTCATAATTGGCAGAAAGAGTGACCGTGACAGATGACGAAACCGGCGTCAGCTCGATTGTCGGGGCATAGTCGAGCCAATGTGCGGCGGTCTGGATGGTCAGGTGATATTTGCCGACCGGTAATGCCGGCAGTTTGAATCGCCCATCGGTCCCGGTTTTTGTTTCTGCTTTCGAGCTACCCGCAAGGCGCACGATCGCGCCGGAAACGGGTCCGCCGCTGATATTTCGGACCACTCCCTGCCATTCGGACATTGCCGGCTGGCCGCACACTTGCACGGCGCAAGCGAACAAGATCGCAGGTAAAAGACCCAGCCACCACTTAGGTTTAGATATTGCGCTCAGCGCAGACCCCGCTCATCGTGGTACCCATTGCGGATGCGCGCTCAGCAAGCCGTTCACCACAAGAATTTGATAGGCAACAAAAATCCCAAAGCTCAGGCTCAGAACTCCAGAAGCCATTGCCAAGCGCCGCAGAAAAACCTGCTTGCCATGCGCCAACCGAAACGTGGATGCAATGCTCATTGTGATCACCATCATTCCAGCGATGGTGCCGATACCAAAAACCAAGAGATATGCCACCGCCCAGCGCGGATCGCGAATGGTGGCCAGCACAAGTAGCGCAACCGCAGCTGATCCTGCCATTCCATGCACAATGCCAATCATCAACGGACGCAGCGGTCGATAAAGTTTGAATCGTAAAAGCATCCGGTCGAGCCAGGCAACTGGATTTTGTCCCTGGTGTCCATGCGAATCCAGCCCGTGCGCATGAGAATGCGAATGCGTGTGAATGAAATCGCCATGGCTGTGCGCGTGGGAGTGAACTACTGCGAGTTGTGGAGCAACCAATTCAGCTCCTAGATCAGCGGGCGCTAGCTCCCGCTCGCTCGCTGAAGGCAAATCACTAAAGAAACTGACCACATTAATAATGCCCAGCAGGATCAGCATCAATCCCACCGCCAACTCCATGCTCAACCCAAGGCGCGGCGAGATTGCTACGTCGAAAAGAATAATGGCGGCGCCGACCGCGAAAATCGTCAAGGTGTGTCCGATTCCCCAGAACACACCAATCCACGCCGATTTCCCAATCTCTCGCTCGCGGCTGACGATGGTGCTCACCGCGATTACGTGATCGGGATCGGTGGCGTGCCGCATCCCGAGGAAAAACCCCAAAGCGATGATAGAAAGGAAGTTGACCATGCGCTTTATAGATTATTCGGACTAGGGCGAATGTGGAAAGAGCGGCCCTTCAGAGCCAGGTAGAGCGCGAATATACTTCGAGGGCTTTAGCCCCTGAAATTATCCGTGGCTATTCGATAACTCTTTGACAATGTTGCTCACAAACGCTTTTGCATCTCCAAAGAGCATCAACGTCTGGTCCATATAATAAAGAGGATTATCGATGCCGGCGAACCCCGGATTCATGCTGCGTTTGATCACCATCACGGTGTGCGAGCGCTCCACATCCAGCACTGGCATTCCATAAATTGGACTCGATTTGTCCGTCTTTGCTGCCGGGTTGGTCACGTCATTTGCGCCAATAATTAACGACACATCGGTTTGCGGAAAATCTCCATTTATGTCATCCATTTCCATCAGTCGATCATACGGGACATCGGCTTCCGCCAGCAGTACGTTCATGTGTCCTGGCATTCTGCCAGCCACCGGATGAATCGCAAACCGCACATCCACGCCGCGCTTGGTGAGGGAATCATAAAGCTCGCGCACTTTGTGTTGCGCCTGGGCGACCGCCATTCCATAACCCGGCACGATCACAACCTTGCTGGCCGCAGCCAGTATGTCCGCCGCCTCTTCCGGTGACGCGCTTTTTACTGGACGCGTCTCCTGCGCTGCCGCTGGCCCGGTCGCAACCTGTCCAAAGGCACCGAACATCACGTTTGTAAACGACCGGTTCATCGCCTTGCACATAATCACCGATAGGATGAATCCCGAAGATCCATCGAGAGCACCCGCGACGACCAGCACTTTGCTGTTGAGCACAAAACCTAAAAGCGCCGCGGAAAACCCGGCGTAAGAATTCAACAGTGAAATCACGGTCGGCATATCTGCGCCGCCAATCGGCGTGACCAGCAGCACGCCAAATGTCAACGCCACCACGATCATGATCGGAAACAGGAACGCGTTCGCCGGATTAACTACCAGCGCGACCGCCAGCCCCAGTGCGCCCCCGAGTACCGAAAGACTCACGATGTTCTGTCCACGATAGACAATTGGCCGTTGCGGAAGTATTTCCTGCAACTTGCCTGCAGCGATCAGGCTCCCCGTAAAGGTCAGCGATCCAATGATTACTTCAAGCCCGATCTCGCCCATTTGAAAGCGGCTTACCGGCGCAGTACCCACGTAGTATTCGGCGATTCCGATGAGTGCCGCTGAAAGCGCGCCGAACGCATGGCTCAATGCTGTCCGCTGCGGCACCGCCGTCATTTTAACCATGCCGAGTGGAATGCCTACACCCGCGCCGAGAATCAACGCGATCACGATCCACTTGTACTGGACCAGTTCAGGGTTGAAGAGCGTGGCCGCAATCGCCATCGCCGACGCGATTTCGCCAGCCAGCACGCCTCGTCGAGCGCTCACCGGCGAACTCAGCCACTTGATGGCCAGAATGAATAGGACGACTGCCGCGATATAAGTGAAATCGAGATACTGCTGCAGGGCAAGCATGTTCATGATTGTTTGGATTTGCCGGATTTGAACATGCGCAGCATGCGATCGGTAATAAAGAAGCCGCCCACCATGTTGCTGAACGACGCCACTACCGCAATGGTTCCGAGCACCACAGTCAGTCGGGTCTCATGGCGTCCAGTAATGATGATTGCGGCCACCACCACGATGGCGTCGAGCGCATTCGTCAGCGACATCAGCGGCGTATGCAGCAACGGCGAGACCCGCTTAATGAGTTCGAATCCCACGAACCCCGCGAGAATAAAAACGTAAAGATTAGAAATAAAATCCGCTGGCATTATGCCTCCTTAGCCATCACTGCATGTCCCATCAATCATCGGTGGGTGCCCCGTCCTTGTCTCGCGGTGTGTGCGAGACAGGGCGGGGATTTTGAATTCCAGTACGACGACCGCTGACCACATATCACCACTCGCTCGGGTGCCCCATCCTAGCCTGCTTTTGGCTACGGTGGGGATTTTGACTCTCACCCACGACTCATTGATTCACCAAGCCCGGCATACCCAATAATTCCCGCACTCGTGCATTCAGCACTTCCCCACCCTGCGTCACCAGCGTATCCCGAATAATGTCATCGCTCTCCGCCGGACGCATCTTGCCATCCTTGACCAAATTGGTGAGAAACGATGTCAGATTTCGCGCGTACATCTGGCTGGCATGATGCGGCACGCCGCTAGCGAGATTAATCGGCCCAATCACTGTCACGCCATTCACCACCACGGCCTCGCCCGCCCTGGTGACCTCGCAGTTTCCGCCTCGCTCCGCTGCCAGATCCAGAACCACCGAACCCGGAATCATTCCCTTCACCATCTCTGTCGTCACCAACACCGGCGCTTTTTTCCCAGGTACCACGGCAGTCGTAATCACCGCGTCATTCTCTGCCACCGTTCGTCCCAGCAATTCGCGCTGCTTCGCATAAAACGCCTCATCCTGCGCCTTCGCATATCCGCGCGCATCCTGCGCATCCTGCGTCTCCAGCGGCAACTCCACAAAGCGTGCGCCTAGACTTTGCACCTGCTCCTTCGCCGCCGGCCTTACATCGTATGCCGATACCACCGCGCCCAAACGCCGAGCCGTAGCAATCGCCTGCAATCCCGCCACACCCACGCCAATGATCAGCACCCGCGACGGCGTAATCGTACCCGCCGCCGTCGTCATCATCGGAAACATTCTTGGCAGCGTGTCTGCTACTTCCAGGACGGCCTTGTATCCGGAGATCGACGCCATCGAAGACAATGCGTCCATGCTTTGCGCACGCGTGGTGCGAGGCATCAACTCCACCGCGAACGCCGTCACTCCGGTCTGCGCGATTTCCTGCAGCTTGCTTGCATCAACTTTCCCATCCTTGGTCGGAGTTCCCAATGGACGGAGAAATCCGATCAGCGCCTGACCTTGTCGCATTAGTCGCAGGTCACTCTCGCCGTTTTTGTCGTTGGCACCGTGCCCCAGCACTTGAACAATGATGTCCGCCTGCGCAAACACCGCGGCACGGTCTGGCAACACCTTCGCGCCCTTTTCCTGATACTGCGTATCCGGATATCCCGCCGCGATTCCTGCACCGGCCTCGATCACGACTTCCAGGCCGGCCTTGGCCAGCATCGGCACTACCACTGGCGTTAGCGCCACCCGCCGCTCTCCCGGATAAATTTCCTTCGGTACTCCAACGATCACGCGTCTGGCTCCTTCACGCCTAAGACCAGCATTTATTAGGAAACGGTAATTGTACTCGTAGTGTCAGGACAGAAAAAGTGATGCCGATCACGACAAAGATTGCGACCGTGGGGAACGCCGCCCCCGATTCTGCGTGGGACAGCCACCGTCGGCTGTCCCACACTTACTTAGTCCTGGTTTCCGTGACCGCTGTTGCTAAACCGGCGGCCTCGTCATTGTCTTTTGTGGAAACTTAGAGATCGGCAGAGTACGATCAGACCTCCTGACAAATTCCGTCTCGACTGAGAGGACGCCACATGATCTTTGGAATGAGCCTGCATGCCTACACTCAACTTCACGTATTGATCAGCCTAATCGCAATCAGTTCTGGACTTATCGTGATGTATGGGTTGCTTGCCGCTAAACGGTTTGATGCCTGGACATCATTGTTTCTTGGCACGTCTCTGCTGACCAGCATCACGGGATTCGGGTTTCCGTTTATGGGAGTGACGCCGGGAATTAAGCTGGGCATCATTTCGTTGGTGATTCTGGCGATCGCGTATATGGCGCGATACGCGCGGCATTTGGTTGGGGGATGGCGCGCAACGTATGCCATCACGGCGGCGGCAGCGCTTTACTTGAACATCTTTGTTCTAGTGGTGCAGTCTTTTGAGAAGTTGCCTGCCCTTAGAGCCATGGCACCAACTCAAAAAAAGGCACCTTTTGCGATCGCACAAATCGCAGTTCTGGTGCTGTTTATTGGGCTGACGATTCTGGCGGTGAGACGATTCCATCCGGCAACAGCAGCTCCGGGGAAATCCCTGGGCAACGCTGCTTAATCGAGGAGCGTTTACGAGTCTCGTGATTGAAGGTAATCAGGATGGCTTCGGCGTCACCTGAGCCAGGCAGTTGGGAAATTCTTTTTGCGTTCGTGGTGATTCCATCGCATCGTAAGGTCCCTCTCTCGTCCGCCTTCGGCGAACGAGTTCGGGATGACAGCCGGTGGGAATAGACCTGACTTAAAGTCGGCCCATGGTCCGATTCGAAACTAATTTTTTCTACGCAAGGGGACTGCACGTGCCTGTTGAGGGAAGGCATAATAGAGGGATGTGCAGAAACATCAAAATGCTCTTCAACTTCGATCCGCCAGTCACGGATGAAGAGATTCGGGCGGCATCGCTTCAGTTCGTGAGAAAGATCAGCGGATTCAATAAGCCGTCGAAGGCGAACGAGCCGGCTTTCTTGCTGGCAATCGACGAAGTGGCAGCGGCCTCGAGCAGACTGCTGCGTTCGCTTGAAACCACAGCCCCGCCCAAAAACCGTGAAGAAGAAGCGGCCAAGGCGAAAGCACGGGCCGCAGTGCGATTTGGCAATTAGTTCGCTCTCATTGCAGGCGCCATGGTGACCGCTCCGGCCAGTGTCGCATAGCGTCGCTTGCCCAGGTTGTGGATTTGTCCGTATGGCATTGCGTACACGGGTTGGGAATTTTGTATTTGTCCGTCATCTGCGGCGTAATGAAGCGGAAAGTGTGGGCGTGCACAAATGTGTTCGGCGGGCCTTCAGTTTCGATCTGCGGCATGTGACAAGCAATGCATCGGCTTCCAGCTGAGTCTTTTTCGTGATGCGTGTGCTCCTCGAGAGTGGCAGTGCGCGGGCCGTTCGGAGAAAGCGGCCCGTGGCAGTCCAAACAAAGCTTGTCAGCCGGCTTGATAAGTTGGGCGTAATTGTTTGTGCCGTGGACATCGTGGCAACTGAAACAGGTGATCCCGCGGCGGTACATAACGCTCTGGACAAAGTCGTTCCCCTGCATGCGGTTTTTATGTGCAGTGCCGTCGGGGAAATAATAAAAATCAGTCGTGCCCAGTGATTGATCTTCGAGCTTCCAATAATCCTGCAACCTCCCACCGATGTGATACCCAACCGGCCAGTCGTAGTACTTCCCTTCCAGAGGAGTTGTCAGCGGGCGCCCCTGCGAGTGGCATTGAATGCAAGTGTCAGAGGCAGCGACGTAATCCAGGTGAGAGGGATTTAAAATATTCCCGCGCGCCGGATGGATCGCATGTTCACTGCCAGGGCCATGACAGCGCTCACAACCGACGTTCCACTCGGCGACCTTTTTGGTGTGAATGTCGTATCCAACAGAATGGCAACCGTCGCAGGTGGGGCCAGTCGGGCGCTTCATGTTGTCGGGCGGATAATATTGTGCCCACCAATCAGTGCCCGGTTTTACGAAGTATTTACTCCACACATGGTTTTTTATTTCCCATTGCACCGGCAGCGGGTAATAATCGTCGCCGATCTTTGTGAAGTAACGCTGCTTCCAGAGGCTGCCATAAACGAAAGCTACCTGCTCACGGGAAAATTTCGAGACGTTGTTAGTCGAAAGATCGGGAATAATGGCGTCAGGATGTTGGTGAAGGTCACGGACAACATTCGCCATTGGGGTCTTCTTCCAACGATCGTAAATATCCTGGTGACACTTCGCGCAGGCCTGAGAACCAACATAATGCGCTGTGCCGATCGCAGCCTGTTCGGATTGTTCGGTTTTTGTGAGAGGTTGCAGGCTACGAATAAAGATCACCAGCTGCCAAATGTCATCTGATTGCTGGTGCGGCTTGCCCCAGGCAGGCATGCCAGTCAACTGCACACCATTTTCAATGATGTAATGGATTTCGCCGTCGCTCAGACTTTGAGTCGGCCGGGATGTGAGGTCGGGCACTCGAGGATACAAACTTCGGCCAACCGGTGTTCGCCCGCTGCCATCAACTCCGTGACAATTCGCGCAACGCGCCCGAAAAATTTCACGGCCAGTTTGCAGGTTATGCGCGGACAATTGCAGAGGATTTCTCTCATGCCGGGCGGTGCGCGGAATCGCGAGATTCCTCACCGTTCGAGCCACAAATCGCTCTATTGGCGAAGGTTCGCGGGTTGCGGGGAATCCGCGCCAGATCAGCAATGCGCAACCGACCGCGAAAACAATTATCACGCCCAATATCACACGCATGATTTTCTGCTGATCGCTCATTTCGGATCGCTACAAAGTCGAGAATTTATCCAATGGCAAGCGCAAGATGCGTCATTTTATCCAACGGCGGAATTGATTGTTGTCAATTTTCACGGTATTCGCGATCCGGAGTATTCCGAGGTTTATACAAGACGCGCTGGGACCAATTCAGCCGCAAGGTTTTTAGTACAATGAATGCTCCGGCTGTAGCTGCGTTCTTCTGGTTGCCGTTCCTTTCTAAAGATGCTGCCTGCTCCAGCATTCCTGGCCGTTTTTCTTGCCCAGCATGGGTTTTCGCAATACGTCCGCCAGCATTTTTTTGACACGACATTCAAAGGCATTTACCACGCCAATGCCTTCGATATGGCGTTGCTCATTCCGTATTTCGTCGTGCTGGTTTTGCTCGCTACCTACGGAATCCATCGGTACACGCTGGTGTATCTGTATTACAAGAATAAAAAGAACCATACCATTGAGCCTACTCAGAAGTTCTCTGAACTGCCTCGCGTCACGGTGCAGTTGCCGATCTTCAATGAGCAGTTCGTCGTCGACCGTTTGCTGCAGGCCGTGTGCCAGCTGGATTACCCACGTGAGAAACTGGAGATCCAGTTACTTGACGATTCAACTGACGAGACGGTCGCAGTGGCCCGCGGTCTGGTGCAACATTATTCTGTTCGGGGTTACCCGGTCACATATCACCATCGCACCAATCGCGCGGGCTTCAAGGCGGGCGCGCTTCACGAGGGTATGAAATCTGCGACCGGAGAATTTATCGCCATCTTCGACGCCGATTTCGTTCCGCCGCCGGACTTTCTTCAGCGCACGATTCATCATTTCACCGGCGAAAATGTCGGCATGGTACAGACTCGCTGGACGCACATCAACCGCAACTATTCTTTTCTAACTGAGGTTGAGGCCATCCTGCTCGATGGTCATTTCGTGCTGGAGCATTCGGGACGGGCGCGGAGCAATATGTTCTTCAATTTTAATGGGACCGCCGGCGTGTGGCGGCGATCCGCCATTGAAGCTGCCGGCGGATGGGAGCACGATACCCTCACCGAAGACACCGACCTCTCGTACCGAGCACAACTTAAAGGATGGAAGTTTATTTATCTGCAGGACGTCGAATGTCCAGCGGAACTTCCAGTTGAGATGACTGCCTTTAAGACGCAGCAGGCACGCTGGGCCAAGGGATTGATCCAAACCGGAAAGAAGATTCTGCCGCGAGTGCTTGAAAGCGATCAACCGTGGCGCGTGAAGCTGGAAGCGTGGTATCACCTGACTGCGAACCTGAGTTATCCGCTGATGGTGGTTCTGTCCGTGCTGCTGCTTCCGGCGATGGTGATTCGCTTTTACCAGGGCTGGTTCCAGATGCTCTATATCGACGTGCCATTGTTCCTGGCGTCGACATTTTCGATTTCAAGTTTTTATCTGGTATCGCAGCGCGAGCTTTTCCCGAAGACCTGGCCGAGAGCTTTGCTGTATCTGCCATTTCTGATGGCGCTTGGGATTGGGCTGACCGTAACCAATACGGTAGCGGTCATAGAAGCGTTAGTCGGGAGGCAAACGGCGTTCGCGCGCACGCCGAAGTACCGGGTGGAATCCAAGAAAGATAAGTTCCGCGCTGCAAAATATCGCAAGCGCCTGGGTTGGGTGCCGTGGATCGAAATCCTGATTGGCACTTATTTCGCGCTCACCGTGGTTTACGCGGTGCAGAATGAAAATTATCTCACCGTGCCATTTCTGTTGCTCTTCGTGGTCGGTTACTGGTACACCGGTTTGATGTCGCTGCTGCAAGGCCGCTTTGCGGGATTAATTTTGAGCGCGTCCGAAAATCATTCGAAACCTTTTCCAGTTGGCGTTTGAAAGCTGAAGAGCTTTTAACCGCAGAGAACGCAGCGAAAGGCCAGAGATCGCAGAGAATGGCAAAGTGCTTAGATTTTCTCTGCGAACTCCGGCCTTTCTCTGCGTTCTCTGCGGTTAAGAGCTTTCTTTTTTCGTCCCACAACCCCCCGTTTCGGCAAGTGTTTCTTTCCATTTCAGCAGTGCAGAGGTAAAATGCGTTCGCTTTCATTGTGTTCTTGAGGAGGACCTCATGAGCTACGGCAGTCTGGCCCTTTCGGTTTGCTTAGCGGTTTTGCTGGTTGTGCTCCCAAGTTGCGGAAACGGGCACAGCGGCGAGACGTACATTTTGATTTCCACGAACGTTAAAGTGCCGTACTGGCAGAGCGCCTCAGCGGGCTTCAGCCAAGCGGGCGGCCGGCTCGGGGTGGCATATGCCTTCAACGGGCCAGATACATATGATCCGGGCGCGGAGCACACCACCTTCGAAGCCATCATCCAGAAAAAGCCGTCGGGCATTCTGGTTTCAGTCGCCGATCCTGCGGTGATCAAGGATTCGATTAATGAGGCCATTGCTGCGGGGATTCCAGTCATCACCATCGACTCCGACGCACCTGCCAGCAAACGCCTCTTCTTTATCGGTACCAATAATTATCAGGCTGGGCTCGCCGGCGGAAAGCGGCTGGTACAGGAACTCAAGGGCAAAGGCACAGTCGTAGTATTCACGATGCCTTCGCAGCCGAACCTGAATGAACGGCTTGAAGGATATAAAGCCGCGTTGGAAAACTCTCCCGGAATCAAGCTCTCTCGGATTGTTGATATCAAAGGCGACCCTCGGATTGCTTACGACACCACGACCCAGATCTTAGCCAATGATAAGAAGGAACACATTGATGCGTTTGTGTGCCTCGAGGCTTTGTCGGGAAAAGAAGTCGCTGGGGTACTGAACGATTACAAGGTCAAAAATCGCACGATTATTGCGATGGATACCGATCCTGACACGCTGCAGTGGATTCAGAAGGGCGTGATCGCGGCAACCATCTCGCAGAAGCCATACACCATGGCGTACGTAGGCTTGATGATGCTCGATAACCTGCACCATCAGCCTCCGAAATCTCTGGACGAGGATTGGGCACACAACAGCTTCGCACCCTTGCCTGCGTTCGTCGATACCGGATCGGCGCTGGTGGACAAGAGCAACGTGGATGCGTTCATCGCTGCGAGTAAATCAATTTCGGGGAAATAGAAAACGATGATGGTGACGCGAAAGATCTTGGTCGGTTTGGTCGGTTTGTTGGCTGTATCTGCTCTTTCGAGCGCTTTGGATCGTCAGCCTGCGTCCGACTATCACGCGCGGCGGGAAAAGCTTGCTGCAAAGCTGAATGGCGGTGTGGCGCTGGTGTTTGCACCGCCTGAGGCTGAAGGACCGAATGATCTTTACGGTTATCGGCCGGACGATAATTTTTATTATCTTACCGGCTGGCCAGAGCCTGGAGCCGCGGTCCTGATTGCGGCTGAGCGAGGGGCGACTAACAGCAGTGCTGCGCGTCCGTATACAGAAATTATTTTTCTTCCCAAGCGAAACTATTCACAGGAGCAGTGGACCGGACCCAAGCTCGGGCCGGAAGATCCGAAAGCCGCACAAATTACGGGGTTCGAACGTGTCGAATCGCTCGACAGCTTACGCGATGAATTGGTGAAGTTGGTTCCGGGACGCAGCACCATCTACACCGACGTGCCTGCGTCCGGCGAAGATTCCAATTCGAAAGCTCCGCTGCTATGGCTGGAAACCGCGAACGCGTTTCCGGTCGGCACCTCGTACGAGGACATCAGGCCACTGCTTGGTTCGTTACGCACTGTAAAAGATGTGGGCGAAATTGAACTGATTCGCAAAGCAACCAATGCTTCAATGGCCGCGCAACTCGCAGCGATTAGAGCGATTAAGCATGGGATGACGGAGCGAGAAATTTCCGCATTGCTGCAGTTCGAGTGGGGCAAGCGTGGATGCGAGCGCCCGGCTTATGCGCCCATCGTGGGATCGGGTATAAATTCCACGGTGCTCCACTATTCGGATGACTCCGGAACTATTCAGAATGGCGATCTGGTGTTGATGGACGCAGCGGGAGAGTATTCGCTCTACGCTTCCGACATCACTCGGACGGTGCCGGCATCAGGACAATTCACCGCCCGGCAACGTGAAATTTATGAGATCGTTCTGGGCGCGCAAAGAGCTGCAATCGCAGCTTTCCAATCAGGCGTGTCCCATTTGCAACGTAATCAGGCGAACTCGCTGCAAGATGTCGCAATGAACTATATCAATACGCATGGGAAAGACCTGCACGGGCAGCCGCTCGGCAAATATTTTTTCCATGGTCTTGGGCATTATGTCGGGCTGAACGTTCATGATCCTGGCGACTACTCGGTGCCGCTGGGGCCGGGCATGGTGTTTACCATTGAGCCAGGAATTTATATCCCTGAGGAAAAAATCGGCGTCCGCATTGAAGATATGTTTTATGTGGACAACAGCGGAAAACTGATTCGATTGACGGAATCACTGCCGCAAGCGCCGGATGAGATTGAGAAACTGATGCAATCGCATTAAACTTCTGCACCAAGAACGGACTCCCGGTTGTGAACCGTCATACCGATTTTGTAGCGGGTGTCTTAGGCATTTTGCTTCTCTTCATTCTGGAACGCTTTGTGGCGAGAGCTATTCGCCAAGGCAGGTACTCGATTGGCCAAGTTTTCAGGTCGATGCTGCGGCCAGTCTCAGATGCATTACATCGGCGCGAAGAAGTGAAGAAGATCCAAGCCGCGCGAAAATCCCGGGGATTGCCTCCTTGGGAAAACCCGCACATTTGAGGCATTGGCTTTGGTATCCTAGAGCATCGTGCGGATGATCTGGTGGTTTCTGATCGTTGCTGTTGCCGCCGGGGCTGTGGTTTGGGCCGCCTTGTCCGCTTACATTCAGGTGCGGAGGCGCTTGAAAAGGGCAGCGAATCTGCCCCACGACGCGGAGCACGGGCCGGGAGACGGCGTTAGCTAAGAAAGGTGATTTGAATGTCATCATCAGCGACACAGGTTGCGAGCCCGCGTAGTCGCGCAGTAGAAATTGCAAGCCAGAGTGCCATCGTGGTCAGCGCCAGCCTTTTTGTAGCTTTGTGTGCGCGGATTTATATTCCGCTGCCAGGCACTCCGGTGCCGTTGACGGTGCAGAATTTAGCGGTGCTACTCGTTGGACTCGCGTTAGGCAGCCGGCGGGGCTTTATCGCGATGGCGCTTTACCTGGCTGAAGGCGCGAGCGGATTGCCGGTTTTCAGCGCCGGCGCATCCGGCATAACACAGATCGTGGGGTTTACGGGCGGCTACTTGATCGCCTACCCATTTGTGGCTGGTTTAACGGGATATCTGTTCGAGCGCGGCAAGCCGGCTTTTGCGCGCGCCGCTTTGGCTTGCCTGGCGGGTGAAGTATTGCTATTCACGTTCGGCATCTCCTGGCTTTACGTGCTTACGCATTCTCTTGCGAAGGCCCTTAGCTTCGGGCTCTATTGGTTTGTTTTTGCTGAAATCCTGAAGATCATGTTCGCAGCCGGAGCAGTTCGCGGTTGGCAGGCCCTCACAACGCGAGATTGATTGGCGCCCGGTTTACTCAGAGTTCACCCACTTTACGGAGAAGCATCAGTGTCCAGCCTCACCGCGGTCAGCACTCGCGAAATCACTATCGCCCATAGTCCTGATTCAGACGATGCATTTATGTTCTACGGACTCGCCACCAATAAGGTCCAGGTTCCGGGACTGCGGTTCACGCACACGCTTTGCGATATCCAGACACTTAATCAGAAAGCTGCAGAAGGCGATGGCGTGTACGATGTGACCGCGATTTCGTTTCATGCCTATCCATATCTTCAGAAGACTTATGCGCTGATGACTTGCGGTGGAAGCGTGGGCGAAGGATATGGGCCGATGATCGTGGCGCCGCGCGCATTTTCAGAGAGCGAAATCAAGCAGAAGAAGATTGCTGTCCCCGGTAAGCTTACGACCGCGTATCTGGCGCTGAAATTATATGCACCGCAGATCGAAACCGAAGTCGTTCCCTTCGACCAGATCATCCCGCAGGTTCTGGAAGGAAAGTACGAAGCTGGATTGATCATTCACGAAGGCCAGCTCACCTATGACAAATCTGGGCTCTACCGCGTTGTTGATCTGGGAAAATGGTGGCTGCAAACTACAGGGCTGCCGCTACCGCTCGGAGGCAACGCCATACGCCGGAGCCTTGGGCCGGAGCTGATTTCCAGCGTCTCGAACGCGTTGCGCAACAGCATTCAATATGCACTCGATCACCGCGAACAGGCTTTGCAGTATGCCATGCAGTTTGCCCGCGATCTCGATCCGCGAATGGCCGACCGATTTGTCGGCATGTACGTCAACGAACGCACCTTGGATTACGGTGCGGATGGTAAGGAAGCGATTCGGCGACTGCTGGAAACTGGCTACCGCGAAGGAATTATTTCAGTTCAGCCGAAAGTTGAATTCGTAGAGTAAGCTCACCGCGAAAAACTCAAATTTCCACTAAGCTGATACCGACACGGCGTGCAGCGCGCCGTAGTTGATCATCGAGCGTGGCTAACGGCAACATCTCTCGCACGGCAAGCTCAAGGTAAGCTGCATCGTACTCGCTCAACTGCCCTTGACGAGCTACCGCCACAACATTCCCGAAAATAGAGTCCATTTGCGCGGGGTCTATTGCGATCGGCAGCTGACCAAGGTTCCTCAAAGCCGCCGTAACTTGCGCCATAGAAAGCCGCTTTCGTTTTTCGGCTGTGAGCAGGGCGTTGGCTACTTCAAACGGCCAGATCGCGGGAACAATTGCCTTGGCTCCGTCAGCCAGGAAATCGAGCAGCTTTTCTGCGGCAGGACTGATTTCATCAGGAAAGCACCAGGCCAGGGCCACTGATGCGTCCAGCACCAACAAATTAATAACGTCGGCCTTCATTGATCAGCTCGCGTAACGTCGTCCCTTTGAGACGGGCACCCTTGCGAATTTCTCGCAGGCTACGAACAACTTCTTTCAGATCGTGCCTTTCCGGGTGCCCGACAGTTACTAGCTTGGCGACAGGAACGCCGCGACGCGTAATCAGAATAGTTTCGCCCTCTGAAGCCTGTTGAAGTAATTCGGCCAAGTGGGTTTTGGCTTCGAAAGCACCGACTGTTTTCATAACAACTAGTCTATCAACTAGTTTATTAATTTACAAGATCTCGGGAGCTACGCCCCAGTGCGATGCGGGCAAGAGCGGTCGCCAGATCAGAGGCTCGCAAAATCGGACCGACTCGATATCATGATTCTGTGCCAGTCAACAATTCCCAAATCCTTCTCATCGACGCTGACGATACGCTTTGGGAGAACAACGTTTATTTTGAGCGCGCCATCGCGGACTTTATTTCTTTCTTAAATCATCGCGAGATGTCGCCGGCTCAAATTCGCGAGATCCTCGACGATGTCGAACGCGAGTGCATTACCACTCATGGCTATGGGCTGCCTAGCTTTACGCGATCACTGGTGAAGACGTTTGAGAGGTTGTCGGTTGAGCCGATCACTCCAGCGCTGCATGAGACCATCCATGGATTTGCCCGCACCATCGCCGAACAGCCGGTGCAAATGCTACCGCGCGTGGTGGACACGCTTGAGTATCTTGGCGAACGACATCATTTGATACTCGTGACCAAAGGAAACTTCGCGGAGCAGTCGGGAAAAGTGGAGAGATCAGGACTAAAAGATTTATTTCGCGCGATTGAAATCGTACCTGAAAAGAACTCCGCAGCTTATACAACCGTTATCGGGAACCATCGACTGGATCGCGAGCAGACGTGGATGGTCGGCAACAGTCCGAAATCTGACATCAATCCCGCGCTAGCCGCAGGTATCAATGCAATATTCGTGCCGCACGATGACACCTGGGTGTTGGAGCACGAAGAACTGGCGGAAGCCAAGCCGCCATCGAAGTTGCTGGTTTTGACTAATTTTGCTGAGTTAGCGAAGCACTTTTAGCTTCGGCGCGGGCGCGGTGCTTGAGTCGTTAGCTGATGACTGAAAGCTGAGAGCTGACGGCTAAGTCCAAATCTTCATTCCGCAACGTATGCAATCTGGTTTTTGAAGATAAATAAGTTCGGCTTACCCTCCCGAGTGAGGCGCAGCATGTTGCGGTCGTAATACTCGATCCAGCCGTCGACCACTTCCCCGTCCACCAATTTGATTGAGACCGGCGTCTTTTTCTCAACCAACGATTTCAAGTGTGCAGCTTCCTCATTCGTACTTTCCGGCGGCGGTGATTTGGATTTCTGCTGGGATGAATCAGAGAAAGGCATAAGGTTAATTGTATCGAAGCTGCTAGCGATGGAAGAAAAGGCCGCTGCTCGGACAATGAGCAACGGCCTCCATTTTTGGTACTCCGAACCCTAGAAATCCAGCTTGAGCTGGAACTCAATAGCACGTGGCGCGCCGAGGGCATTCACGCCGGAGCCGAGTCCAAGACGCAGGAAGTTTCCGGCCGCGCCATGCTCAAGCGCGCTGGTCGTTCCGTTTGGAGAACCCAACTGCCCGTTCAGAATGGTGCTGAAAGGAATAGCAGGTCCGTCGAAGTTTGAGAAGTTGAATACGTTGAAGAAGGCAATGCCAGGTCGTATTTCAACTCTTTCGTTGATCTTGTAGCCCCAACTCAGATTCGTGTCAAAGGTCCTCAGCCATGCCTGCCCAATCGCGCCGGGAGGGGCCAGTTGCAAAGGCCCGTAGGGCGCGCTACCGGTAGGTGTGCTGCCGCCGATGACGCCCCCCAGTGATTGTAGTTGGGCTAATGTAAACAGGCCGTGGTTGATCAGTACCTGACCAGCGGGCGTTGCCTGCCCAACCATAGTGTTGTTGAAATTTGTAATCAGTTTGTTAAGACCATTGGTACCGAAGCTGCGTCCGAAGCCTCCAAGATTTGTCCCAGGCAGAAGATCACCAGTGCCCCTATTGTTGGCCGCAGCCCCGTCTCCCGTACCGTCTCCCGTAATATCTGTCTGGAAGATGCCGCCCCCGAGTCCGCTCACGGGCAGCGTTACGTTAGAGGGCAGAGGACTGTCGAAGTGCGCAGTGAATCCGATCTGAAATCTCGCCGGCAAATCCATATAACCGCCAAATGAAATCTGGTGGGTACGATCCAGTGCGTTAGGGCCGATATATCGCGCAGGGTTTACGAAATCTGTTGAGGTGTTGATAAAATCGCTGTCCCTGGCCGAAGCGACGTAACGAGAGAAAGAGTAAGAAACCTGAAGGTTTAGACGCTTAACTCCGCGGAAGGGATCGGCAACGTCCTGCTTCAAGGTGGACTGCAGGCCGTTATATACAGAGCGACCGATCGGAAAAAGCATCTCGTTGGCACCAACAGAGCTGTTAATACCGGGGAAAGCTGCGTTTGCACACGGAAAACCACCGCAAAGCACGTAACCGGAATCGAGGCCATGCCCAGCGTAGTCAGTGATCTTAGCCCCGGCACCAATCGCGCAACTCGTGTTCGAAGCAGCGAACCCCGGACCGCATCCAAAAGCGTTATTAGTCGCCGCAATAGCTGCCTGTGCATTAGCCAAGTTAAAGTGACTCGCAGCGCCGACTTGATTGGTATCAACAATGAGCAAGTCGTGGGTAGCTACGTTGCGGAGGTAATCCACGCTGAGTACCATTCCGCGACGAATCTGGTGCTGAATGCCAACGTTCATCTGCACCGAGCGTGGAGTCTGGTAATCGGGTCCGATCAGGTTTGTGCTGGTGAGCTGATTGTCAGTAAGAGTAGTACCGATGAAGGATCCATTACTGGCCGGTCCGGCCGCCAATACCGCCGCCTGATATTGCTGTTGCAATTGGATAATCTGGGAGGAGACACTTCCGATGGGCTGCCCACAGAATGTGGGCGTAACGGTTGTGCCGTTCGGAAAGGTAATCGCGGTCGCTGCACCATTGGAGCACGCCCCGGCGAAGCCCAGGAACAGTCCTTGTTGCAAACGAGCCGGTCTATCGAAGAGATTGTTATTCCAAATGGAATTTTCGTAAAACAATCCAATGCCGGCGCGAATCACTGTCTTACCATTCTTGTTCGGGTCCCACGCAATACCCAATTGGGGAGCAAAGTTGGCATTGGGCTGATTCACTCGCGCTCCAAGATTGTGATAGTACTGGTTATCAAATTGATCGATGGCTGGGATCGGCGGAATATCACTGTCAGTCCGACCGGTGTCGCGAACGTAGCGCACTCCTGCGGTAACGGTGAAGTTAGGTCTAGCCTTCCAGGAATCTCCAACGTACCAGGAAATACGATTGTCCGGGCCCAATCCACCACCGGGGAATCCAAATGCAGGCTTCTCGGACGAGAACCCTTGTCCGTTGCCCAGAGTAACGTTATCCACGGGGTAATTCAGCGGATTAGCTGCGCCTCCAGGAAAGACATTAAAAGTCGTCGCGTTGGTCGGAGCATTCACAGCTGGCGCGAGTCCTAGAAACTCAGCGAAGCCTCCGCCGTGAATGTGGTTGTATCCTGCGCCGAAGCGAATGAGGTGATTCTTGTGGAGCTTGCTGCCGTCATATTTGACTTGGTGGTCTGACTGCATCGTGGCTTGTGGCGCCAGAAAATTAGGCCCGGAGCAGAATGGATCTAAGCCAGCAGTGAGGCAGAACTGGTCACCGCCGATCGCCAGCTCTATACCCGGAGCCGGATCGAAGATGCTGGAGCCGGTGACGGCATCTTTAATGCCGTTCTGGAATTTCGTATAGCCGAAGCGCACACTGTTGGTGAGAGAGCCAGTATTGAAGTCCACTCCGACAATATGGCTTCTGGCGTGGTCCACGTTGGCAAACGGCTGAAAGGAGTTTGGAATAAACGGAAGAACGCTCTTGTTTTGATTAAACGTGAAGCGATAGAAAACCTTAAATCGGCTCGCCTGCCAGTCAACCCGTCCAATCGTCTCGGTCTCGCGAAAAGGTGAAGTGAAGCTTCCCGTGCTACCTGCAAACGCGCCTCCCGGGATCACCGGATCGAGCAGATCTTGTTTTGTACGCTCGGCATCGAAGAAGAAGAAAAGCTTATCTTTAATAATAGGGCCACCGAGGTCACCGCCAAATTGGTTCCTTTGGAAAGGATTAGTAGAATCACTGGGCAAGGCTGCGTTTAAAGTCTGGTCGCGAAAATAATAAAAGCCTTCTCCGTGTACGCCATTAGTACCAGACTTGGTCGTAACATTCACCGAACCGGACGAAGTCAACTCCGTCGAGAGATCGAGGGATGACTGCTGCAGTGCAGACTCCTGAATCGCACCAATTGGAAGGTTTTGAGTGGTGGTACCTACCGTCTCATCGCTAATGTCCACTCCGTCAACTTCAATGCGAGCGGTACGACCGAAGCGACCGCCGAAGGAGACTGACGAGAAGCCGTTTTTAGTGGGGTCAAATGTGCCGCCATCTTGGATTTGAACCCCGGGCTCGAGCTGTGCGAGGTCAAGAAAGTTGCGCCCGTTAATTGGAAGGTTTTCGATCTGCTGGGCCGTAAGAACGCCTTGTACTGTTGCCTGCTCAGTATTGACTTCCACTTCAGATCCCTGGACTTCGATCACTTCTGATTCTTGCCCTACTGCTAGCTTGAGATTTGCCGACGAGGTTGTATTGACTTGAACCGTAATCGGAGCTTCCGCAGTCTTGAAGCCTTGGGCCGCAACCCGAACCTGATATTCGCCGGGGTTGAGCGCACCCGACGCGTAGGTGCCTGCGGAGGTGGTCGTCACGGAAAATGTCTGGCCCGTTCCCTTGTTTGTAATCGTGACCCTAGCGCCCGAAACAACCGCCCCACTCTGGTCGGTAATTGTTCCTTGAATACTTCCAGTTGAGATCGTCGTTTGTGCTGAGGTGACTGGCGGCAGTCCGACGAGGAGGAGTACAGAGAAAATTGAAAAACTGATAAAAGCAGAGAAGCATTTGCGGAAATTCACAGTGACCATCCTTTCTAGTCGTGAATTTTTATGGGCACCAAACCACTGGGTCAGAATCGCGCCAAGGAATGTACTTCAAAATCCCGATCAAGTCTAAGGAGACTGACAGACGTGCCATGAGGCGCAGGGGAATCTGATCGCCCATGTAGCGATTTGGCTGCAATCAACGCACCACGAAATTACTACGGGTGAACTCCCGAGAAATCAATGATTTAGGTGTTTTGTAACGGTTCTGATTCGCTTGAGAGCTGGATTCCCTATGAAATCTGGGATTTATTTTTTGGAAAGACATAACTTTACAATTCGAAACATCATAAGGTTAGCCTTTACTGAACCTCAAGCCCGAGTCGGTTAAGATAACTGGCGCAGGTCTTGGAAAGATCATCCATGAAAGCACTGGTTAAATCCAAAAGTAGCCGTGGCCTCTGGCTTGAAGACGTTGCCGATCCTGTCCCGGGGATCAATGACGTTAAGGTCCGGGTGCTGCTTACCGGAATTTGCGGCACTGATCTTCACATTTATGAATGGGACGATTGGGCGAAGTCGACTATTCCTGTGCCGATGGTTATTGGGCACGAGTTTGTCGGTGAAATCGTGTCGGTAGGGGCAAACGTTTCTGACTTTCATCCCGGAGAGCTGGTTAGCGGCGAGGGTCATGTAACCTGCGGGCGTTGCCGCAATTGCCTCGCAGGACGGCGGCATCTTTGTGCTCACACCCAGGGCGTGGGCGTGAATCGTCCGGGCGCATTTGCCGAATATATCGTGCTGCCAATGTCGAACATCTGGCGGCACGATCCGAAGATCAAGCGCGAGATCGCGGCGATCTTCGACCCGTTTGGCAACGCGGTCCACACCGCGCTTTCCTTTCCGGTGCTGGGCGAGGATGTGTTAATCACCGGTGCTGGGCCGATTGGGATTATGGCGGCTGCTGTGGTGCGCCATGCGGGCGCGCGATATGTGGTTATCACCGACGTGAATGCTTACCGCCTGGGGCTCGCGCAAAAACTTGGGGTTACGCTCGCCGTGAATCCGCAAGTTACTCCGTTGAAAGAAGTGCAGAAAAAACTGGACATGCAGGAAGGCTTTGATGTCGGGCTTGAGATGTCGGGTAATCCGGCGGCATTTCGCGAGATGCTGGAGAACATGAGCCACGGCGCGAAGATCGCCATGCTTGGCATTCCGGCGAAAGAAATGGCCATCGACTGGCACCAGGTGATCTTCAGTATGCTGACGATCAAGGGCATTTATGGCCGAGAAATGTACGAGACCTGGTACAAGATGACGATGATGCTGGAATGTGGGCTGGATATTTCACCACTGATCACTCACCAGTTCTCGTACCGGGAATACGAAAAAGGATTCGACGTTATGCGCTCGGGAAATTGCGGGAAGGTTTTGCTCGATTGGTGTGGTGTCAGCTGAGTGAAAAACTGAGTTCGTTCTTTGCGAGCAACTCCTCAGTTTTTCCCGCCGCGTGCGTTGCGGTACCATAAAAGGTTGCCGCCCCGTTCCCTGCAGAGCGGTGCGCCATGCTCCACGAGGAGTTCATTTCTATGGCGACCATTTCCCAAACTAATCCCACAATCCCACTTACCAAGAATGAGCACCTGCTGCGCTGGGTGGAAAAGATGGCTGAACTTACACGGCCAGACCGCACTCACTGGGTGGATGGATCACAAGAGGAATACGACCAACTCTGCGAGGAAATGGTGGCCAACGGCACACTGATCCGGCTTAATCAGGATCTGTGGCCAGGATGTTTTCTCGCCCGTTCAGATAAGAGCGACGTCGCCCGAGTGGAGCAGCGCACCTTCATTTGTTCCCTCTCCAAAGATAGCGCCGGGCCTACTAATAATTGGGAGAATCCTTACGAGATGCGCCGCAAGCTGCGCGCACTTTTCCGCAATTCAATGAATGGCCGCACCATGTATGTGTTGCCCTTCAGCATGGGCCCGGTGGGATCGCCCATGTCACAGATTGGGGTGCAACTGACGGATTCGCCCTACGTGGTTGCAAGCATGCGAATCATGGCGCGTATCGGGATGCCGGTTTTCAAAGAGATCGACAAGGATTACAAGCGCGTGGTTCCGTGCCTGCACAGCGTCGGAGCGCCGCTTAAGCCGGGCCAGAAAGATGTGCCCTGGCCCTGCAATGAGGAGAAGTACATTGTGCACTTCCCGGAAGCGCGCGAAATCTGGTCCTACGGCTCGGGATACGGCGGCAATGCGCTGCTTGGCAAGAAATGTTTTGCGCTCCGCATCGCCTCTGCTATCGCGCGCGACGAGGGTTGGATGGCCGAGCACATGTTAATCATGGGCGTAGAGGACCCGAAGGGTCAGAAGACTTACGTTGCTGCGGCATTCCCCAGCGCTTGCGGTAAAACAAATTTCGCCATGATGGTCCCGCCGGCGGAGTTCAAGGGTTGGAAGATCTGGACTGTGGGCGACGATATTGCATGGATCATGCCGGACGCGGAAGGACGGCTGCGAGGTATTAATCCTGAAGCTGGATTTTTCGGCGTGGCGCCTGGGACATCGGTCAAGACAAACCCGAACGCGATGGCCACGTTGGCTAAGAACACGATATTCACCAACACTGCTCTGACACCCGAAGGCGGCGTGTGGTGGGAGGGCATGACCGACAATCCTCCGGCGGAGTGCGAGGACTGGCAAGGTAATCTCTGGACTCCGGAGGTGGCGAAGAAGACTGGCGCGAAGGCTGCGCACCCGAATGCGCGTTTCGCGGCCCCGGCTCGGCAATGTCCGACCATTGATGCCTCCTGGGAAGATCCAACCGGGGTTCCTATCAGCGCAATTATTTTTGGCGGACGAAGAGCGCATACGATTCCGCTGGTTTATCAGGCATTCAATTGGAGTGCTGGAGTTTATGTTGGAGCGACCATGGGATCCGAAATGACGGCCGCGGCGGCGGGCGAAGTTGGTAAAGTGCGCCGCGATCCGATGGCGATGCTTCCCTTCTGCGGATACCACATGGGCGATTATTTTCGCCACTGGATCAAGATGCAGCGTTCGCTCACTGTAACTCCGCGCATCTTTCATGTGAACTGGTTCCGCAAAGACGAAAATGGAGATTACTATTGGCCAGGCTTCCGGCAGAATTTCCGGGTTTTAAAGTGGATCGTTGATCGCGTCCATGGCCGAACCCGCACCAAAGAAACGCCGATCGGGTGGACACCGTTTTACGAAGATATTGATTGGAAGGGGCTGGAATTTCCGCGTGAAAAGTTTGATGAACTGGAAAAAGTTGACCGGCCCGCGTGGAAGCGCGAGGTCATCAGCCACGAGGAACTGTTCATCCTATTACACGCACATCTGCCGCCAGAAATGATTTACGAGCGCGAACTGCTGATCTGCAGGTTATAGAGGCTTTACAGGCACGGTTTGTCCGCTTTGATCCTGCCGCAGCGGATTGCCGCGGCGAATTTCTCATAGTCCTGTGTGGTCTGATCCGCATATGCAAAGGCAAACTTTGCTAATGCTTTGTCCCACCGGTCGCTGCCGCCTAAATATCCGGCGAGCACCGCTGGATCGCCGGAACGTGCATGACCTTTAGCAAGCACCTCGCCGCAGGTGGTGGCGTATTCGATCAATCCCACACCTTTCAAATCTTCATTCGAAATCGACGCTTTGTGGTCGCTGAGTTGCCGGACCATGTAGTCGCCACCAGCGATCGAAGTCCATCCCAGCATGATGTCGGATTGTACTTGCAGCATTCGTTGTCCGTGTACCACGCGCTGGCCTTGATGCATCACCGTCTCGGGAGATTTCACATAGGGCGCATAAGCCGATTGCAACGCTTCCTTGATCTGGAGGAAAAGTGGATCGCGAGCGTCCTCGCCGGCAAAGTGGAGCACCACGTAATCGTGCGTTGCCACGCTTCCAGTGCCGACGATTTTGAATGCCACATCCACTGGCCGGTAAAAATCGAGCGCTGCCTGGCTGCAGCCGGACAGCGTTTCTCGATACGGCTTGATCGATTGCAAAACCTGCTTGGCCGTCGACTTTGAGGGGTGGGTCAACACCGGCTTCACTTCTCTGAGGACCCTTTTCGCGCCGCGCCGAACGGTCAGTTTCGCGAGCGTATGCTCCGGGGTCGCTCGCTCCGCTCGCTGCAACACCGAGACCCCTGTTTTCCCCGAGAATTGGCGATGAATTCTGTATTTGTGCACTTCGAGACAAGTCATCCGCGAAAACTCCGCCATCTTCGTGCGATATATTCTTGCGCAGGTCATCACTGCGTCGCGGCATTGATGCTCAGAATTTCCGGCTTCACGCCCGGCAAGGACGAGACTGGCGGCTAGTCTTTTCAGGTCCCATTCCCACGGCGCGCGAATGGTCTCGTCAAAATCGTTGATGTCGAAAATCAAGCGCCCGTCAGGCCCCGAATAGGCACCCAGGTTGCGAACGTGCGCGTCACCGCAAATCTGAACGTGAATCCCGGTTCTGGGCAATGTGGCCAAGTCGGCCCCCATGACCGGAACACTTCCTCGAAAAAAGCTGAAAGGAGAGAGCGCCATGCGTGCCATCTTGATCGGGACCAATTGGGGGATGCGCTGCCGGTTGACATCCAGAATAATTTCGATCGGATCGTTTTTTCGTTTGCCTTTGTCCCACCTTGACTGGTCAGTACGTTTGAGCTCTTTGCGCAGGTTTCGCCCAAATTGCAAACGCTCCTGGAGACCGCGGTCGGGCGCAATCACTAGCGAACTCCTGCACCGGGTTTCTCCAGTGCTGCTTCGAATGCATCCAGGGACAAAGAGCGCAGGAGGTTTCGGCGCAGGCCGCGTTCGACATCGCCCAGACGCTCGGCAGCTGAGGAGAGCCACGCGAAGTCGGCGGATTGAGATAGCTTCTGCAATTCGGCCATCACATCTGTGTTCCTGATCAAGGCCGGAGACTTGGATTCAAGAAACAGTAGGTCCTGCAGCAGCGAGTAAATGCAGCGCAACAGCGTTTCGATTTTTTCTCTGCCGTCGGCTCCGGCGCGGTAGGTTTCGGTGATTTTGAATAAGTCGGTGTGATCGCCGGCTTGTAGCGCGGTTCGGAGTATTGTAAGTGCGTCCGCGCGAGCAGTGGTGTAAGCATCGAGATCGAAATTCCGCGCACGTCCAACCGCGCCTTCGGACAGTCTGGCGACCAGCGATCGTTGTTGGGCCTTCCACTCAGGACGATGTTTCGCCAGATAATTCTCAATTTCTGCCAGCGAAAGATTCCGCAGCTGCAGAGTCATGGTTCGGGAACGGATGGTCGGCAGCAGCTCTCCCGCATTTTCGCTGAGGAGAAAAATAGTGGCAAAATCTGGCGGCTCTTCAAGAATCTTAAGCAGCGAATTCGCCGCCTCTTTCATGAATGCTGAATCGGTAAAAATGAAAACTCGCTCGCGACCTTCGGACGGTCGAAAATAAATAGACTCAATGACGCGCCGGACCTGGTCTACTTTGATCATCATCTGCGGTGGGTCGGGAGGGATGACCAGCACGTCGGGATGAGTCTGGATGAAAAGCCGCGTTTCCTTTTTCTCCGTCTCCTTCATTCCCTCACGCGATTCACTCGCTTCGGCACACCGCGCGGCGAGATCTTCAAGTTGGCCAATTCGAACGCAATTTGAGCACAAGCCGCAAAAATCAGGGAGGCCGTCCACGATTGGGCGCTCAAGGCAGTTCATGGCCCGCGCGATCATGGTGGTCAAGGTGTATTTACCTGAGCCCGCTGGCCCGGCAAGAATCACCCCGTGCGGAAATCGATCGCGTGCCAGCATCTCGCGGACCGTATGAACCACTTCGCCATTGCCGTGAAAATCGGAGAAAGGCATGTTTAGGAATCCATGTTCGAAAACTCAGCCACGCGATAGCATCCAGCGAAACGCGCTTCCAGCGCCGCCTTCGCCGCGCACCTCGATTGCTTCCTGGTTCACGCGCGGGTGTACCCGCATTCCATTGACCTCCGCGCGCTGCAGGTGTTTCGCTTCGTCAATGGAAAGTGACAGCCGAACGCTCCAGGTATTTCGTATCGATGGGTTATACCAGCCTTCATATCCTTTGGCAGTTTTGATCACACCCAAAAGCGGAGATTCAAAGCGAAAAGATCCAAGCGGCAAACTGGGCGCGAGCATCAGTCCGTTCTCATTGAATTCCAAACCCAAGAGTTTAGTCGTTGCATACAGAGGGCAAGCATGAGTATGCATGTTGAGCACGGGAAAATCCGTCCAGCCGAATGGCTTGCCGCCCGTGGTTTCACCGGGATGTTTGCTCAGTGCAGAATTCAAAACGTCAGGGCCGCTCCAGGTCCCATACCAGACCTGCGGATATATTTCCGCGTGGCGGGCGAAAGAATTTTTCTTCCACTCGTCCCATGCCATGGCGCCGTCCACACGGGCCAATGCCCAGATCAGCACCTGATTCAGGGAAGGCCAGACTCCACCGGCTACCTGGGTCCCAGGTTCCATTTTCCAAACGCCTTGGGTTATCCGGTCAGGGCTGTCGCTGATCTGCATCGCTCCGGTGGGAGAAGGACGTCGCAACTGCTCATCAATTTGCTTCACCAGGACGGTAGTCTGGTCGGCGCTAGTGGCGCCGCTGATCATCGCCCATGGCTGCGGTTCGAGCCATAATCCTTTCTCACCCAACCAACCCATGGTTGGGCCAAGCCAGGCTCGTCGGAACCATTTCCCCGTCCATTGCTTCTGCACTGCGTCGCGGTGATCTTCAGCCTTCTGGCGAACTTCCGACGCAAACTTCGCGTCGACCCCAGTGTAGGTCAGCATGGTCGCGTAATAGTCGAAGACATAGGCGGCCATGGCCGAGTTGAGCACGCTCTCGCCTTTTTCCAAACACTCCTGTTGTGAGGATTGTGGAACCCAGGCGTTTTCGAGAGCATCGTTCCAATCGTCGCGGAGCATCCGCATTAGGCCGTGCTGGCCGGTTTTCACGTCATCGACCAGATGGCGGTAGCAGCGGGTGAGCAAATTGCGGACGGTCTCTCCCTCGGCTCTCACTCCATAAATAGGTACGACCTTGGCATCTAAGAACGCGATGTCCCGGGTCGCCAGCACGTATTCGCTTGTGACCCAGAGCAGCCACAACGGCATGTCGCTGGAATTATCGGAGGTCGTCGGCATGGGCATGCCGTGCCCGACGACGCCGTAGGGAATAGATCCGTCTGCACGGATTTCTTTCAGGGTGTATTGCAACACATCTTTTACCATCTGTGGGTCGCTGAATATAAATGGCAATGAATGCTGAAGAGGATCGCGTGCCGCCCCTTGAAAGCCCATCACATACTGATAAATACTCGCCTGCGAAATGATGTGGTGATGGAAGAAGTCATCATAGGTGAGTCCGCTCCGAAGATAGTAGTGGTTCCAGGTAACTTCCCTCTCGACCCATGGTTCGCCGTCGGTGCTGAATCGCAAACCTGATTTTTTCCATTGCTTGGTGGAATCTTCGAGAGCTATCGCAGCACTCTGGCGATATTTGGCCGCCAATGAATCCAGATCAAATCCGCCTGGAAGATAGCCAAACAAGAACGTAAGCGTGCGGCTCTCTCCCGGCTTCAACGCGAACTTGCGTTCGAGCAATAAGGCACTTTGCGGACCAGAGGAGCTCAAATCGCCATCCAAGGGGCGATCTAAGCTGCTTGGATGTTCGACGCCACCCGCGCCGAAAAACACTTTTCCGTTGGCGCTTAATCCATCGGCAGGAGCGTCGAGCGAAAGAAGAAAGGTCGGCGGTGGGTTCAGATCCTCAAAGGCTGCCAGCGTCGGTGCATCCTTACCGGGCGGGGTGAGAAATGGGTCCGAGCCCTTCTCAAGATTCGCCACAGTAGCGGCAAATTGGCGCTCCTCAGCCGGATCGCGTCCTCTGAACTGCTTGCGCTCGATCAGCCCTGAACCGTCGCTCAGCTTGCGAAACCTATGCTCGAACCGGGCGCCAAAATTGCGGCGCAGCTGGTGCATGTCGTTCGCAGATTCCATGAACGAACGAAACGAAAACTGATACAGCTGACATCCCCAATATTCGATCCAGCGCAACTGCGCTTCGGCCGCGCCGTTGTTCGTAATTTTCACTTGCGAAATCAAGACCGGATCGTCGCCAAAAGGCGCGAAGATCACGTGATCAATGCTGTAGGCATTACCAGAAACTTTTTTGCGGAAATAACCGATGCCGAAAATGCGATCGAAATTTTTTGCGTTTCCCGGGTAGAACGTGCTGAGCGCAGATTTTCCATCTGACAGATATCCGAAGCCGCCGGCAAACGCGCCGCGATCCGGAGCGTAATCGTTCAGAAATTTCGGAGCGCCCTCATCTTGTCGTATGCGAACATGCCCGTAGTTTGATGCGATTGCAACGATGCGGTCATTTCCGACTTGATGAATATGCTCGGTGGTCGAAAATATTCCAGGATTAACTTCTGTCACAGCCTTGGGATCGTTCAACTGGTCGCACGTGTAATGGAAGGCGGGCAGGTCGAATTTGTCTTCCATCCACGAGCCGAAATAACCCGAACCGTATGGCTTTTGCGTGGCAACTCGATCAGACGGATTTGCCTGAGCAAAGCCCAGGAATTCCAGCAGCAACTTTGCACCCGCTGCTACTTTTGCAGAATTTGCGAGAAATTGCCTGCGATCAACGGGCATTGTGCGATTTCCTTGCGCTCCCCGCGACACCAACTCTTGGTAATACCGTTTGCAGAATTTTGGCGTGAGTCCGGTCTGCGGTGCCGCGCGCATCGATTACCACTACTCGCTCCGGCTCTCGCTTCGCAATCTCTAAATATGCATTACGCACGCGGGTGAAAAAGGCGTGGTTTTCCTTTTCAAATCGCCCCTCATCGCTGTCAGATGTACTTCGCGCGAGGTTCCGGCGGCGCGCTCGTTCGACGCTGGCGCCTACGTCTGAATCCATGAGAATCGTAAGGTCGGGTTTTAGGTCGCCACACAACACTCGATGCAATTCTAGAACTGGCTCACCGCCCAGTTTGCGTCCACCGCCCTGGTAAGCCTCGCTCGAGTCGGTGAAACGATCGCATAGGACAATTTGTCCCGCACTCAGCCCGGGAGCAATCACTTCCTGAACATGCTGCACACGCGAGGCGAACATCAACGCCAGTTCCGCCATCGGCACAAGGCCGGAAGTTCGAGTATCCAAAAGCAAGCTTCGAATTTTCTCACCGGTATCGGTACCGCCAGGCTCCCGTGTCACAACAACCGAAAATCCATGCTGATTCAGCTCCTCCGCAAGGCGCGCGAGCTGGGTGCTCTTCCCGCATCCGTCCAATCCTTCAAAGGTGATGAATTTACCGCGCTGCGCACTCACGCATCGATGATACCAACGAAAGTCGCCATGGGCCGAGGTCTAGCAGGGTGCCTAATTAAATCGTTTCTCGCGAAGCTTTGATGCGCAGGAGATTCGAGCGGGATGGTATAGTCATGAGTTTGTTAGGAACGAACAAAGGAGAATCCAGTGAGGACTTCCGTCCTAGTAATGGTGTTAATCGCTGTAATCACTTGTCCATTGACATCACACGCCGCAACTGCCGCGCCTCATATTGATATCGCGCTCGACGCTACCGACGCACCGCGAAAAATCCTGCATGCTCAACTCACGATTCCCGCGACTCCAGGAACTTTGACACTCTATTATCCAAAGTGGATTCCCGGTGAGCACGCGCCCAGCGGTCCCGTCATCGATTTGGCCGGACTGAAATTCACCGCCAATGGCCAACTGCTGAAATGGCGGCGTGATCTCGCAGATAACTGGACGATTCATGTCGAGGTCCCGACTGGTGCGCAGGAAGTTCACGCCTCGCTGGATTATCTTGAACCGGGAGAGTCTGACCAGAGCCTTTTTTCAGCGGGTTCATCAGCCACACAGAAAATGCTGGTGATCAGTTGGAACCAGGTCTTGCTTTATCCGAAAGGCTGGACCGGCGACCAAATCACTTACTCGGCTTCGGTGCGGCTGCCGGCAGGCTGGAAATTCGGGACGCCGTTGCCTGTTACATCGCGATCAGGCGATGAAATTCATTTTGAGTCAGTTTCACTTTTCACCCTGGTTGATTCGCCAATCATCACTGGCGAATATTTAAAAGTTGTTCCGCTAAATCAGGGACAGAACCCGCCCGTCGAAATGGATATCGCCGCCGACAGCACCATGGCGCTGGATGCGCCGCAGCAGGTATGGGATGAGTACAGCAACCTGGTAAAGCAGGCGACGACGTTATTTGGCGCAACCCACTATCGTGACTATCACTTCCTGTTCAGCTTGAGCGATCACGTGGCTCATTTCGGGCTCGAGCATCACGAGGCCAATGACAGCCGTTCGGAAGAGCGGACGCTCATCGATCCTGATCTCAGAATGCTGCATGCAAGCTTGCTGTCGCACGAATACGTGCATTCATGGAATGGCAAATACAGGCGGCCAGCTGATTTGACCACTTCTGATTATGAACAGACCATGCAGGATGATTTGCTCTGGGTGTATGAAGGATTGACTGAGTATCTGGGGGACGTGCTGACGGCCCGCAGCGGGCTGTGGACGCCGCAGGAATATCGCGATGCACTGGCACGATCGGCGGCGATGCTGGACCATCGT
>Ga0209168_10000392_pt1 | contig 44423 bp, 38 predicted proteins | sample Coa_R1_FD_187156 | JGI IMG/M metagenome (GOLD analysis project Ga0209168, IMG submission 187156) | Surface soil microbial communities from Centralia Pennsylvania, which are recovering from an underground coalmine fire - Coalmine... | ecosystem: Environmental > Terrestrial > Soil > Unclassified ...
TAGCGCACCGCGTCCGCCGCAAACGCCAGCGGCTTCCTCCTAGTCTCCTTATCGAAAACGCCTCGCGTCGAGTTCTGCTTCAGCCTCGAAGTGTCCGACCGAGGCGTTTCCGATCAAGGCTAGCGACCATCCGGGAGTCATTCCTGTGAAGTAGCTTCGGTTACGTGATCACCTCGCCTTCTGAACTTCTTTGAACCATTGAACTCCCCTTGTTTCATTGGCCGCGCGGGCCTAGAATCTGCCCAAGTTATGCTAGGGGGCGTTCGTGAACGGTATCGCGATTTCAGCGTTATTCCTCGCTTGCCTATCCGCAAAAGCAATCGTCGCTCAAACAGAGACGGTACCGCCAAAAGAGGAGTCCAAGGCAAGGAAGATTGCGCATGCAATCTCCGCAGCGCCCGCCAACATCGCAAAGGCAGCCAAGGTGGTCGATCTCGATGACAAGGGAAACGAGATAGTGCTGCGGGATGGCACGAACGGATTCACCTGCTATCCAGGACATCCAGGAATGGTCGGGGGCCAGCCGTATTGTGCCGACGAGGCAGCGGTGCAATGGGAACGAGATCTGGCTGCGCGCAAACTCAAACCCACGAACTCCGAGCCAGGAATTGAGTACATGCTGCTGGGTGGGACAGATTGGAGCGGCAGTGATCCCAGCGCTACTTCTGGTACGCCGATCAAAGAACCCCCGCATTGGATGATCATGTGGCCATTCGATCCGAAGACGACAGGGTTGTCGGTCCACGCGAAGCAGACCGGAACATGGATCATGTGGGCCGGTACACCCTACGCCCACCTAATGATCAACCAGAATCCCTAGTCCAAACCAGGCTAAGACCACTCGCCTCAAGCAGGCGAAAGCCGGACCGTACCCCGAAGTCACATGGTATCCAGTCACGGGCGATCCTGAAGTAATCCCAAAGTAAGGCTTGCCGACATTGCAGCCAGAATCTTCTTGCCTTTTGATAGCGGATCAGATCGGATCGGTGCACTTGGTGTGTGTCCCGCCGGATCCCACCAGGTTTCCCGCCCTTCAGCGCCGGAGATATCGTTATGCATTCACACACCTGGGCTTGACATTCGATACAATGCCCGGTTCGGGCATTTGCTACACGAAAACCCAGCGAGAAGTATGGAAGTCATCGCCCTGTTCTCGGTCCTACTCTACGGAACGCCGCTCGTAGTGTTGTTCTTCGGCATTATCATCGCTGCACTCCGTGGATATCCCCGTTCCTCCGGCCGGCGGAAGTATCTGGCGGCCACACTCTTTGGCGGCCTCACAACGATTGGCTTGTACGAGTATTTGAGAACTCACTTCGACGCCAGCGGTATAGTTGCGGTCGTGCTTCCGTGGGCTAGTATGGTCGTCTCGGCGACCACGGCCTTCGCGTGTCTACTTGCGACTGCCTGCTATCGTCCAAAATCGTAGAAGCCTTGGCGGGCGACACAGAAGGGCCCACGTGCCACCGGCCGTTTGCCGCGACATTGCGACAAATAGTAATCGTCCTTGCAGAACGCGAATCGCTGTGACAATTGATCGATGACGTGGAGGCCATCGATCATGAAGCAACGACCAACTCACAGAAGCCGCGGACGACAAGATCCGTGCTGCGCCTCTAGATCTCGAACACGCTAAAAGCTCTTGAATAGCCTCACCTTTGTCGGACGCATTGCGCGGTTATCGTCATGCGATCGATGAATTCGTTGATTGGTATTGCTCAGAACCTTGCGGGGCGTTCAACAGGGTAGTCGTCCCCGGAACTGTGGACGGCCCTGGCATCTTGGTAAACGCTGATTTGCAGCCTCCCGCATGGAATTCCGATAAGTCGGCGTGTGGAAAGCTGTAGTTCTGGACTCTGGACGGATAACGCTAGTGCTTTTTCGAACGCGACGCCTCACACCTTTTTCAGCGTTGAGCATTTATCCCGGCGTCGCGTCCGAAAAAGCACTAGCGTTATCCGCCCACAGGCAGGTTTTGGGGAGTCGGGCTCGAAATTTAGGGTGAGACAGATTTCAACAAAAGTGGATTCTGAATTCGGCGAGCCAGATCAGGGAACAGGTCCACGTTGGACGAATATGGCTTGACGCCCGCCGCGATTAGACTCACAATGTAGTTCTAATCATGATGGGCGAATTCGAATATCTATTGATCACCACCGCAGCCGGACTTGGCGACGGCGCTTATGGCGCATCCATTCGGAAAGAGCTTGCCGTGGCGACCGGACGAAGATGCTCCCTTGGCGCGCTTTATACCACCATCGATCGCTTGGAAAAAAAAGGCCTGCTTCAAACGCGGATGGGCGACGCCACGCCCCAACGGGGAGGACGCGCGAAGCGTATGGTTCGCGTGACAGCCAAGGGCGTGCGGGCGGCAAAGGACTTCTACGACACAGTGACCCGCGTCAGCCGCAGCGTGTCGTGGACAGTGAACAGAACTGGGAGAACCTCATGACGAGCGTGGGTTCGTCCTTAGTAGAGGTTGCTGCCCAACTACTGCAGCGGGACGAACGCGAGGCAGTGTTGGGAGATCTGGTGGAAGCCGGCGAAAGTGCATGGCAAGCGCTGCTTGATGTTCTTAGCTTAGTCCTGCTTCGACGGGCGATCCTTTGGAAGAGTTGGCGGCCTTGGCTCGCGGCATTCGGACTGACGGTGCCAGGCAGCTTCCTTCTCATGGGGACCTCCGTTTCTGTCAGCCAGATGTTTCTGCAGATGTCCGGGCACAACATTCTCAACGGCGACCGGCTGAAGACGTTCCATGGTCTCGTGTACCTCCTGTGCGAGGTTTTCCTGTTGCTTGCTTGCTCTTGGGCGGGTGGTTTTGTAACGGCGTTGGTGTCGCGGCGGACGCTTTGGGTGAGTGCAGCTTTGTGTGGGTTGGCGTGCCTTTTTTGTTTGGCTAGCTTTCGGATCGAATCTCTATCCAGGATTTCGCTGCTTCTTTTCTTGGTACCCGCGATCCTGGGAGTCCGCCGAGGTCTCGGAATCACGCGGATCAAGCTGATTTCAGCGATCATTCTGGCCCTGGCGATAACCATATTAATGGTTCCCATCCTAAGGGGCGGACGCTCGCGGGCCCTGAGTTGGACGCTCGTATGGCCGGCATGGGCCCCAGTGGGATATCGTACGTTTTCTTGCCAAGGCGGTGCCTTGGCCATACCCTCCTGACGGAGCTTTGACTTACTACCGCGACACTGCACTTCCAGCCATGGAACGAGGCGATGCCTGGCACTGGATGCTGCGGTTGAAAACAAATTCCAGACCAACTGATCGGCGCCATTTCGCTCATACGGTCCGAGGACGAGAATCGCGGATTCTGGCTCAGTCTTCCGTGGCAGCGTCAAGGTCTCATGAGCGAGGCTTGCGAAACCGTCACGGACTTCTGGTTCAACGCCTTAGGCTTTTCTGTTCTGCGCGTGCCCAAGGCTGTGTCGAACGTAGCTTCACGACGTATTTCTGAAAAGCAAGGCATGCGCGTGATTGCGACCGTAGAGCGCGATTATGTCGCGGGACGGTTTCCAGCAGAAATATGGGAGATCACAAAAGAAGAATGGAATGGCCGAAAGCAAGCGCAGGCGTCATGCAGGACTGTCTGAGATCAGTTCCGAGAGAGGCAACCTTGGCGGTGATTCCGATTTACGTCAAAAATGTTCTGTGATAAGACAGTGACCGTGACCTTGCCACCTTTCACCAAGAGAGAGTTGGGGATCCTGCTTGCACTGCTATTCCTTCTGGCGAACCTGCCGGCGCAAGAACGAAAGGTCGATCCGACATGGTTGCATCGCTACGTGCCAAGCCTCAGTAGTGCGACAGTAGCCTGGTCCTCTGAGACGTGCCACGACAAGCCCATTTTTGGGGAGGGCGATGCGGAGAATCGCAGGTTCCAGAGCGTCACTCGTTTCAGCGTAGTCACGATCGATGCTCACGGAAGTTGTCGGAGCATTTCTTACGATCGCGAAGAAGAAATCTACTTTATTCTGGCGGGTGACGCCCAGCTTCACCACGGTGAACATACCTATGCGATGCGCACCAACGATTTCACCTACCTTGCGCCAGGGGTAAATCATTCGATCGAGAACAGCGCCAATCAACCCCTGCGAGTTTTAGTGATGGGTTTCAAGATTCCTTCCAACATTTCCATTGGCGCATCGAGTGCAAGGCCGAAGATCGTGAACATGGATGAGGTGAAAGAGGAGACGGTTGACGGACATCCTAACTCGGTGCTCTATAAGCTGCTCGCAGGACCGCTGACCGGCAAACGCGACGCCATTGACCAGGCGTACGTAGTCGTCAGTTTCTTCTGGATGGATTTTGCTTCCGGCGGCACGAACTTTCCTCATCATCACGAAGCTGCGGAGGAAATCTATCTCGTCATGGATGGAGAAGGTGAGATGGTGGCCGGCGGAGGAACCGACGGAATCGAAGGACGGCATCCGGCGAAGGCAGGGGATGCCTACTACTTCCGGCCGAATTGCACGGTCGGTTTTTACAACCAGAACAAGCCAGGAGCGAAGGCGCACATTCTGGCGATACGATCGCGCATCCGGCTGCCTGAGGATCAAGATTAGACGGGGAAGCACGCCATGGATGCGGTGGGCCAGCCTATCCGACGATTGAACGAGAGTAGAATTTCCTCCGGGTTACAAGACGGCCTTTAACAGGAGGCTATCAAGTCTTGGGAGGAACAAAATGCAAGCCGTAAAACAAGGTGATTTGAGCTTGCTGCAGCATCCCGCTTCGCAAGAACTTTTGCGCTCGAAGATTCCAGCGCGATTGGCGTATGTCTGGACGGATGGAACTCCTCGGGTGATCCCAATCTGGTTTCATTGGAACGGGCGCGACATTGTGATGGCGAGCCCGCCGAAGGCGCCGAAGTTGAAGGCTCTGGCGAAGAATCCAAAGGTTTCGCTGACCATTGACGATAATATCTTTCCGCACAAGGTTCTGCTTATTCGCGGAACGGCGCGTCTGGAGCCGGTACAGGGAATCGTGCCGGAATATGAAGCGGCCGCCGCGCGCTACTTCGACGCGGCGACGGCGAAGGCCTGGCTCACCCAACTTCGCAGCCTGGTTTCATCGATGGTACGAATTACCATCACTCCCGAATGGGTCGGATTGCTTGATTTCCAAACCCGGTTCCCAAGTGCTCTAGCCAGCTAAAATCCGATCGCGGGGCTTTCCTCGCGTTGTTCATTTCCAGAATCTTTCGGGACGGCGTGCTTGCGCTTTTGCCCTTCGGCCTAAGATACTGAATTGAACCCATCTTTTCCTGCATTCACAATATGAAAACGACAATTGTTACTTCCACTCCATCTCAAGTCGAAACCGAAGCGCTGGTCGCGGTTGTGCTGGATCATGCGAACGCCGGATCGAACGAAAAAGACAAAAAGCCAGAACTGAAAGTCGCGAGTTCCGATTCAGCCGTGCAGGCTGCGGCTGCCGATTTGCTCGCTAGCGGCGAAGTTACAGGCAAGCCACTCGAGACCAACTTGCTGCATAAGCCAGCGAACCTGAAGGGGAAGCGTCTGCTGCTGGTTTCCGGCGGAAGCGCCAAGAAATTTGCAGCCTACGATTTGCGGCGAGTTGCTGGCACGGCTGCGCGCGCGTTGAAGTCACGAGGAATCCGCAGCTTCGCGTTCGTGGCTCCGCAGGGAATGGCTGAAGACGAAGCTGTGCGGGCGATCGTCGAGGGCGTACTCGTAGGAAATTTTGATCCGGACTACTATCGGAGCGATCGCAAAGATCAGAAGATCGATGCAGTTACCGTCGTGGCCAGTGGCGACAAAGCTGCGCTCGAGAAATTAGCGAACGAAGCGCAGATTATCGGCGAATCGCAGAACTTTACGCGCGATCTGGTAAATGAGCCGTCGAATCGGATGACGCCGACGATCCTGGCGGAGCGCGCGAAGAAGATGTCCGCCGAAGTGGGTTTGAAGTGCGAGGTCTACGGCGCTGACAAAATCAAGGAACTGAAGATGGGTGCTTTCTGGAGCGTGGCGCAGGGATCCGATGAACCGCCCGCGCTGATCGTGATGACCTACGAACCGGCCGGAGCTCCCGCGAAACCTGTGCTGGGGCTCGTGGGGAAGGGAATTACATTCGACACGGGCGGCATTTCGATAAAGCCCGCCGACGGCATGGAGAAGATGAAGTACGACATGGCGGGTGGCGCGACCATGATTGGCGCCATGCGAGCGATCGCGCTGCTGAAGCCGAGGGTCAAAGTGATCGGGATCGTGTGCGCGACGGAGAACATGCCGTCCGGAAAAGCGCAGAAGCCGGGCGACGTGCAGATTGCGATGTCAGGCAAGTCGATTGAGATCATCAATACTGATGCGGAAGGGCGCCTGGTGTTGGCAGATGGACTTCATTATGCCAAGCAACTGGGATGCACCCATCTAGTCGACGCGGCGACTTTGACTGGCGCGGTCGTGGTCGCGCTCGGTTTCACGAACGTAGGCATATTCACGAATGACGATGACATGTACAACCGTTTTAAGGCAGCCAACAGAAAAGCGGGCGAGAAGATGTGGCGGCTGCCGCTCGACGATGAATATAAGGAGCAGATTCGGTCGTCGATCGCTGACATTATGAACTCAGGCGGGCGCTGGGGCGGCGCGGTCACAGCGGCAATGTTTCTGAAGGAGTTTGCGGAAGACACTCCGTGGATCCACCTCGATATCGCAGGCACCGCGTGGATGGAAGATCAGAAACCTTGGATTGCGAAAGGACCGTCGGGGATCGCTCTGCGGAGTTTGGTCGAGTTCGTGAAAGGGTTCGCCGCCTAGTTTCCTTCACATTTCCAGCAGCCTTTTCTGGGCAAAGCGCGTCTTAGTCAAGCCGGGCGCGCTCGCGCGCGGTTGTGTCTGCAACTACAAATTCGGAGAGGCCAAATATGAAGGCGCTCGCAGTGATCGGAGTTATTGTTCTGATAGTGGGAGTTCTCTCTTTTGTAGTTCCGTTTCCCAGCTACCACCATCACGGAGTGAAGGTAGGAGATTCCAGCATCGGAGTGACGACCGAACATGATGAGAAGCTACCGCCTGCGGCCGGGATCGTGTTGCTTGTGGTAGGCGGGGGCTTGATTCTCGCCGGCCGGAAATCATAAGTACAAAGTGACGCTGGGGGCCTGGAAATCCGGCGCCTGCATTTCGGCTGCGGGTATCGCAGTCGATCGTCGGGGTGGAACTGACGATCAAATGCAGACACGTTGAGCGATTTCTTTGCCGTTGCTATAATCGAGTGCGTTCCACACGCTTTCCGTTTGGGCTTCAGTCGTTCGTCCCGCCAAAATCGGGCTGAAGCGGAGAGTTCTCACAGGCCGCCGACAGCGGCACTGGAAACGTGGCCAGGTAGCTCAGGTGGTAGAGCGCAGCCCTGAAAAGGCTGGCGTCGGCGGTTCAACTCCGTCCCTGGCCACCATGATTCCAAAGAGCTTAGCAGAATTCTGACGATCCAGAGCACGGAAAATCACCCACGGTTGATCACCCACGCCTACTGAATGAGGCGTTGTGCAGTTTCCTCGTTTAGACCCATGGCTTCGATCATCTTTGCCTGAGCCCTCCATGCGCTTGTCCATTCGCGAGTGCGCGTAGACTTTGAGCAGGATTGAAGGGTCCGCCCAACGCAGCATGTCCTGAATAGTTTTCGAGTCGGTTCCGATCTCTACCAGGAACGACGTCCACGGATGCCGAAGGTTGTGAAAGCCGAAACGATGGCATTTGAAATCTCGAAGACCTGCTTGGCCGCTGGTCCGAGATGATCTTCCACCAGCATATTCGGCACACGCGGTGCTTTGCCTTTGAGCCGGGAGGAGGCGAAGATGAAATCCTCGTTCCCGGCATACACTGTGAGATGTGGCCGACCCGTTTGAAGGCGAGGTGGCGACAGCGTGTCTGGCAGTTGCCGTTCGCGGGGGGAGGCGAAGGCCGTTGCTAAACTGGTACCTGAAGTTCGCGTGGTGTTGAACGCAACTGGAAAGATGTGAGGAGCGAACGCTTGCCGACTTGTTTCTTCGCCACAGATCTGCACGGGCATCCTGACCGATACGACAAACTCCTCGCGTCGATCATCAGGCATCGTCCCAGTGCAGTGTTCCTTGGCGGAGACTTGCTTCCTCGCTCGGCATTCTTAGCCATCCAATCCGGACAGACTGATTTTGTTCATGAGTATCTCGTCCCGACTTTCTTGAGAGCTCGCGACGCCTTAGGTGCGCACTATCCCGACATCTTCCTCATCCTCGGTAACGACGATCCACGTCGCTGTGAGAAAGACTTCGTCGAGGCGGCAGGCGATGGCCTCTGGCACTACGTCCACGCACAGAAGAGTCTCTTGGGGGATTTCGCAATTTATGGCCTTGCCTACGTTCCGCCGACACCATTTGTGCTGAAGGACTGGGAACATTACGACGTTTCTCGATATGTCCCGGCTGGCTGCGTCTCTCCGGAGGAGGGCAGTAGAACCGTGCCAACCGAAGAGAGCGAGACAAAATGGGCCACGATCCACAAAGATCTTGCTTCCCTTGTGGGGGAAGACCCTCTCGATCACGCGGTACTTCTCCTCCACACACCACCGTGCGATACACCCTTGGACCGAGCGGCACTCGATGGGAAGACTTACGAGCACGTTCCACTGGATGTGCACGTAGGCAGCATCGCAGTGAAGCGGTTTATCGAGGAGCGGCAACCTTTGCTAACTTTGCACGGTCACGTACACGAATCTGCAAGGTTGAGCGGAGAATGGAAAATCCGGATCGGGCGAACCGTCTGCATAAACGGTGCGCACGATGGCCCTGAGTTGGCGCTGGTGCGTTTTGACCTGGAATCACCCGAGTCTGCGACGCGGGATTTGCTTTAAGTTAGGGTCTCCGAATCTTTCATGGGCAGTTTACGCGCGGGATCTGTGATGGCATCGATCTTCACGGCGAAGCTCGAACGTTCGGCGATGTCTTTGTCGGTCACCCAGTGTACGTCGAGAAGGCCGTCTGAGCGATAGCCAGTCCGGAGGAAGTTGATTTCCGCGAGGCAGCGGCTCCAACCTTCGAGCCATAGCGTCAGTTCTTTCCTCTGTTCTTCGCTCCCTCGAACATGCAAAAGGATGTCGATGTCGCTGGCGGGCCCTGCGGTGGCGTTCTTAGTGCTACCGATTAGGTAAAAGGCGTTCACACCGAATTTCTGCGGATCGAGATCCGCTGCGATCCTCTGTGCCATACGAAAACGCCAGCGCCAGTGTTCATTGGTTCCCCGATCAATGGACTCAGCCTCCGGTTCGACGGACCCGATCTTTTGCTGCGGGGATGCCAGGAACCCAACTGCTTGGTCCAAATCGGCATTCATCAGCACGCGCAGGATGAGTCCTCCCGTTTCGAGCGCTACGTCAGTTACCCGAAGCGTCTCCGAAAGGTATAAGAATTCCGGGAGCACCTCCTCAAGTACATTGCGGGATCGTCGAAAGAACAGTTCGTTAAACACTGTCGTTGGATCGTCCGGGTAGAGCGGCAAGTAACGGATCGAGGCCTCTACAAGGTCTTGAAAAAAGTGGGTTCCGAATGACAACTCTGGCAGGTAATTTCCTCTCTGGCGCGCTACTTCGATCAACATTGCCGCGTTGTTAATATCCGAGTAGGTCACTGGAACGCCGAGTTTGATGTCTCCGCGGCTGCCCCAACGTCCGGGCCCGACCAGAATAAACTGACGTTTCGGCAACAGCTTATTGAGTCTGCCGACCGCACGGCCGACATCGCGCATGGCTGCTTCATCAGGAAGTTGGCTATAGCCCTCGAGATCGACATACACAATGTGAGTGATTTCCGGTACCTTCCCGTTCGAAACAAAATGTGCAGCCGAAAAAATGACTTTGTCCGATGGCAGGTTCTGCGGGATCGCGACGGGAACCGTGTCAGCGCCATAGCTCTGGGGCCGGCACTGTAGCAAGTAGAAATCCTTCCCATCGTAGGCGAATTCCATATCAACTGGGGTTCCGAGCTTGGATTGCAGCAGGTGCAGCAACTCGCGGATGCAGCTTACGAAGGGAGTTTTCTGAATCAGTCCTTCAAAAGTGAAGACTGCATCCTGAGAACTGAAATCCGGCATCGGTCCAATGATTGGCTCGATCCGGTCATGGCTCACGACCGATACCAGATTGCGAATCTGGGGATATGTGGCGCCAGAATTGCGCAGGAGTTCCGCGACGTCGACGGTTTCGAAAGCATTGGTTTCCAGATTGATAAGATCGATGCGCTTGGGCGAATACCGGAACACTTCGTCTGCCGTGACATTGACACGCAAACTCGGCTGGCCAGGAGCGATTAGCACGGGGTAGTCGTCGGCAACGCGATCTACAGCACGCGTTCCAAGCCCAGGGACCAGCCTTATGAGTCCATCCTCACGCTTGATGCGGGCAGACCATCGGAACTCATTGTTGCTGAATGCAACTCCAGAGCACGCCGGCAAGAAGTACTTGCCGACGGTTTGTCCGACGACCTCCTGAATCATGATCCCCATCTCTTCGTGGACATCCAGAAGACCTCTCTCGGCTCGGTATTCGGTGGGATCTGGTCCGAAGATCGAGGCGTACACCTCGGCGATCGCGTCCATCAATGCGGCTAGCCTCTCGTCCTTGGTTCCGCGGTTACCCAGAAATAGGCTTTTGTATTTGCCGGAGAAAGCGGATCCAGGGCGGTCCTCCAGCAAACTGGAGCTGCGGACGATCACCGGAACATCGCCAAGATCATCCAGTGCGAGTGCCAGCCCCTTGGCAAATTCTGAGGGGAAAGACGATCTCTTAAACAAGGCCACAAGGTGCGGGTACTCCTGCCGAACCTGGTCGATCTCCATGTATTTCCGGTTGAGAACGTCCTCCAGATCGTTATGGTGCACGAAGTCCTGAATCCAATCGGAGGTGAGATACCAAGTTCTGGGCACTTTCACTTCGCGCAGAAGTGCGCTCGCTTCAGGGGCTTTGTCGATGATCTTCTTGGCCAGGAACAAACCGGCACTCTTACCGCCGAGCTTCCCATGGCAGGCAGGCGGGTAGATGACCTTACCCAAGAGATCATAGAAATCCTTAACGTCGATGAACTTCTTGGCGACGTTGATGAAGTCGAGACTTTCAGAAAAGAAGCGACGAATGAGTGAGACTCGTAAACCCTGCTGGGTATAGAGGGAAAGTTCGCCCTCCTCGACACCGATGTGCCGATAACGCTCGACACACTCCATGACCTCTCCGAGAGAAGTGTCCTGGTTTTCCAGCGCTCGCACCAGAAAGCTGGCCTTGTCCTCTTTGATCCATCGAGTCACACAATTAAGGATTTCGGCCTCGCTCAAATGCTCGCTGGCGATCCGGAGTGCCTGGCTTGTCAAGTCAGCGGAATGGCCGGTAGCGTCATGAGGAAGAGGCCGGTTTTCATCGGTGGCAACGCTCGGTTCGCTCGGCGAGATCGCCCCTCCGCTCCGAAGCAACTCCCTAGCCTCCTCGACTCCGCTCCAACTCAGGTGATTGATCAATTTGCGCGAAATCCGCTTCAACAGGGCGGGGTCCGTTTCGCGCAGGAACTCCAGCACAACACGCCACTCCCCATGAGCCGATACGGCATCGGCTGCCGACCAGCCCTCGAATGCTGCTCTTAGTCGACGTTGCGTGACCGCGCTTGCGATTCGCTCTGCGATCGTCCCAATCAGCTTGCGCTCCTCCTTCAGGAACGGGCCTTCGTCGGATCGCGGCAGCTCCCTTCGGTAAGAGACCTCGACTGCTCCAACGGTCTCACCCTGCACGACGATGTCGGCCTTTTGGACCCATCGCGTTTCTTGGAAGTCCGGCGGCTGAATTGCCAGGTTCTCAAAGAGGATTCGAGCCTGACAGTCATGTGGATATTGCCACCCTGGCGGCAGGACTTCGATAATGTCACGAAAAATCTCCTCAAGAGGCCGGGCTGACTGGCTCAGGAGTTCGCCCACCTGATACAGACAGTTCAATTCTTTGGCCCGCTCTTGCAGAGCGTGCAGCATAGTACCGAATTGGTTCTCGTCCGTTTTCACTTTTTCTCTTGGCTTGTATTGTTTCGAAAGTGCGACAAGATCACTCCCCGCGCTGTCCGCCCGTCGACAAGCACCGAGAGCCGATCCGACGGCCGCACGTGGCGGATAAGCTCCGTCTCGTGCACAACGGGCTGCCGGTTTAGCCAGTCCCAGTTGATCCCGAAGGGGCGCCCGTGTTGCACCATGAAGTAGCTTGCGCGAAAGCTCGACAGGTTGTGAAAGAAGTGCGAACCCTGGCTCAATTCCACATTCATCTCTGGCAGCGTCGCCTCCACGATCGCTCGCGCCCCTGAGATCTGGCTCCAGTCAACCGGTATCCCCAGCGACGAATGAGAACTACCCCAGCGGCCGAAACCAATCAGCAGGAAAGGCCTCTTCTGATCCCGGAGTTCACGGTTGATCGATTCCAACTCTTCTGCGATAGCAGGCGTGTGCATTGGGGAAAACCTGTCGGGCCGCACGAAGACAATATCCTGTATGTCATCCTCGGTACCATTGCCCATCACCATGTCTGACGCAACTATGGCGTACGGATCGGAGAGGTCCTCGACCATGACATCTACCACCTGATCGGAAACAACCATGGAGCGAACCTGTAGGAACCCCAGACGTACCCGAGGACGTTCCCCGAGCCGCCCTTGCAATGTGATCGCGAACTCGATCTCGATCTTGGCGCCGACGGCCTTCTCGGCGGCAATGAGGAGGGCCCTCACGAGGCCGTTCAGGGGAAACTGCTCTTGTACGAGAAGTGGAGCGAAATTCAAGACCCGCGGTCCCCGAGATCCAATTCCAGGGATAACGCGGTCGCGTTCCGGATCGTAGGTTGAGGCGAGCAAATACAAGGCATCGTCAGCTTCGGCATCGGCTAGACTCGCGCGCACCATGTGTTCAGTTTCGCTGATTGGATTGTAAGCGGGGGGCTTGCCCATATTGACTGCCCAAAACTCGGTTTGGGTGCCCTTCAGCAGCTCTCCTACGGAATCGAAAGGCGGTGGCTTCTTCGGATAGGCGGGTGAAAACGTCCAGGCTATGCCGCCGTCCACGATGGTCTTTCCTAACCCGAGTGCCAGAGTGACTATACCCTCTTCAGGACGGGCGGGTGCAAAAGCGTAGAAGTTGTAGGAACGCGCCACACCCGAAATGTCAGGATAGAACCGGTCCCCACGGCGTTGACCGACGACTTCCTGGATAATCACCGCCATCTTCTCTTCGCCTGGATTTGTCCCAGTAGTACGAAGGTAGTCTCGCGCCTCGCGAAAATAGGTCGACGCGTACACAAATTTGATGGCCTCCACCAGCCGACGAAATCGTGCATCCGGATCGGGCTGGTTGTTGGGGATCATTTTGGTGGCGTAGACGCCGGCAAAGGGACGCTCCAACGCGTCCTCCAGTAAGCTCGACGACCGAATCGCGAGAGGGCTCTTGACCTGAACAATCAGCGCGCGGAGATCGCCGAGCAATTCAAACGGAAGATCACTCTTCTGAAAGGCATGGGCGATGCGGTCGTCGGATATTTCGTCGAAGCGCAGTTCGCCAAGATTGTTTTGCGCTATGAACTCATCGAAACAGTCCGTCGCGATGACCGCCATGGCTGGAACATTGATCTCAACGTCAGGGAAGGAAGTGGGGTCGATCTGCTTTGCCAGGAGATCCTTCACAAATACCAATCCGCTGGCTTTGCCACCGATTGCCCCTAAGCCGATCTGGGTGCAGCGAAAGGTGCCGTCCCAGAACTTGCGGTCGAAGACCGGCAACTCAGCAACGAGAGGCTTCAGGCTGCTCATCGACACCTCCCACCGCATCGCAGCGGATGCTGACGTTTCACCGCGCGGGCTAGGCTGGCCCTTCTATCGTGAAGCTGGCGACTGCCCTTTACACCCAGCCGCGTTCGTGACACGCTTTGGCCACGCGACCGATCGCGATGGCGTAAGCAGCATCTCTCATGTACAACTTCTCCCGACGAGCCAGGTCGGAGACTGCAAAGTACGCAGAGGTCATCTTAACGTCGAGCTTTCCGAGGACCTCATCTTTCTCCCAGAAGTAGTTCATGTTGCTCTGCACTTGCTCAAAATAGCTGCAGGTCACGCCGCCCGCGTTCGCCAGAAAGTCGGGGATCAGCAAGATTCCGCGTTTCTGAATCTGAGCGTCGGCTTCCGGTGTCGTCGGACCGTTTGCGCCTTCAGCGATGATGTGCACGCGGGGACTAATCCGGCCAACGTTATCGCCGGTGATCTGGTTTTCCATCGCCGCGGGAATGAGAATGTCGACATCTTGCTCTATCCATGCCTCTCCCGGTAGCACTTCGTAGCCCAGTTCCTTGGCTTTCACTTTACTGATCCCGCCGAAGTGGTCTGTGATCGTCAATAAATGACCGAGATTGATTCCCTCACTCTTCCGGTAGGTGTAGGCACACTGGTCTGCTTGATCCCAGCAGCAAACAGAGATCACTTTTCCTCCGAGCCGCTGGTAGAGTTCGATCGCGTAGTGGGCCACGTTGCCAAAGCCTTGCACGCTTGCCTGGGTATTCTCGGGGCGCATGCCCAATTCTTGGAGCGCCTCGCGCAGCGTAATCACGACACCATAGCCCGTAGCCTCGGTTCGGCCAAGCGAGCCACCCATGCCGACGGGCTTCCCGGTAATGAAGCCTGGGAACCGGCCGCCGTGGATCTTCTCAAACTCATCGAGCATCCAGAGCATGTGTTGCGCATCTGTCATCACATCCGGGGCCGGTACGTCGCTCACCGGTCCGACATCCTTTGCCACTTGGCGCACCCATCCACGGCAAATCTGCTCCTGTTCCCGGGCGCTTAGATTATGCGGATCACAGATCACCCCACCTTTCGCCCCGCCGAGCGGAATATCCACCACAGCACATTTCCACGTCATCCACATGGATAAGGCGCGTACTGTGTCGATCGTTTCTTGCGGATGGAAGCGGATGCCACCCTTGCCCGGTCCGCGGGCGTCATTGTGCTGCACTCGGAAACCGCGGAAGACCTTCACCATGCCGTCGTCCATGCGCACTGGAATAGCAAACTGGTATTCCCGTAAGGGATAGCGCAGAAGATCTTTTGTAGCCGAGTCAAGCCCAAGGTATTCGGCTACTTTATCGAACTGCGCTTGTGCGATCTGAAATGAATTGAACGCCTTGGAGGACCTTCTGGCAGGCGAGCCAGGAGCCACTTTCGAAGCTTGCTTGTCGACGCTGATCGGTTCCGTCAGTACGCTCTCCGACATGGTTTTTCTCCCGTGGTTCTTTTTAGCACACTATCCAATTATCACCCCTGAAACAGGTGCATCAAATGTGATCGGACGCACAACACCGGGTGACAGACGCACGACGTGGGCCAAGGGCAAGAACAATGGGAAGAAACAGGTTTTCCTGTCCCCCCGGGTTAGTGGTGCAAGCTGCACTTGTGGAATCGTGTAGGCTTCGCTTTTGGCGGAGTGTGCAGACTGCTGCCACAGTTCCATCCCGGCACAATTGGGTCATATCGGTGCGTTTTCCATTCTGACAGGGAAGGTCGCAGGACGAATGAAATTACCCACTACGGTCACCCATAGTTCTTTCGTTTTTCTCGTATTTTCCAGTGTTTAGCAGCCCCACGGCAACCGTTGAAGTTGATCACCAGGTCGAAACTGACGTTTGATCGGGCACGAAATGCGTCGAATCGGAGTGCCGAACCTGTCACGCAGCAGACATCCCCGCGGATGCCGCGTCGTGACATTAACTCGGCTACTTAGACTTTGCCCGTTTGATAGCACGGATCTGCGCTGTCGTGAACTCGCCTCCGCAAACGCTGCAACGCCAGGCAGGAGATGCAACGTGTGGGATGACTGGCACTCCTTGCTGATCGGCTCGCCTAGCTCTTATTAGCTCGCTACTGCACTGTGGACACGGTCGTTGAATCATCGGCTCCTGCGGAGAAAACGGCTGCTTGCTCGGAACTAGTTGCTAGGACGGATCGTCCGAGCTTCCTCAACGGTAAGTCGTGAAGGATCGCAATAGCCGTACCCCTTCAGGCAAGCCGTGTAGTTGCGTTTGTGCTCGGCGTCAGCCAGCGTTTTAGCCTCCGAGAGAGTCAATGCGGTGTAGTCGCAGGTTTCCTGCCCATTCTTGCACGCCGCAAGATTGCGCTGGTGTTCTGAGTAGGCTGCCTGTCTGGCTTGCAACGGAGTGAGCTTGGAGCGGTCGCACTCGTCCCATCCGTTCTCGCAATTCTGCGCGTTGCGCTGATTTTCTGCGGCAGTGGCGTCCCTGGTTTGCGAGGGGGATAACTGGGCGTGATCGCATTGCCCAGAACCGTTCTCACAATCAGATGCGTTAAGCTGGCGCCGGGCGATGTTCACTTGCGCACTCTCTGACGCCGTCAGTTTGGAGGGATCGCAAATGCCGGTCGCATCTTCACAAGCATCAAGATTCCGCTGTTTCTCCGCTGCCGCCACCTCACGGGACTCAGAAGGGGTGAGTTTAGAGAGGTTGCAAGACTGCATTCCCTCGTTGCAGTCGGTCACATTGTTCTGGTGGTCGGCCACCGCCAACGCAATCGTTTCCGGCTCAGAGAGCTTCGAGCGATCACAGGAATCGTAACCATTTCTGCAGTTTGCGACGTTGCGCGCATGAGCGGCAAGGGCTGAATCCGCCGCCTGCGCGGCGCTCAACTTTGATTGATCACAGGATTCACGTCCCGTCTTGCAAGCATCCAGATTTTGCGCGACGTCAGACGACTGAGCAAGAGCCGGAATCGGCGAGAGACAGAGACCAAGACAGGCTACTTGCGCCCAAAGACGTTTCCGGAGACTCGTGTTCATATTCTCCACCCTCTGAAGCTTTGTTCCATCAGTCACGAGAAACCAAATCTGTGTGTTTGTTGATCTGGCCGGACCCGCATGCGCTCCGGCCAGTCACAAATCCGTCCTGTCGACACTTTCTTATTAAAGCTACTTCGTGTTTTCTTTTGCTTCGGCAATCTTGGCCTGTTGTCCTGCATCTGAAACGGCTTTCAGGAAGGCATCTGCACTTCGCGGAGTTGCCGCTTTTCCTGAAAGAATGCTGCTGAACATCATGTGCTTGCCGTAGATGGCTCGAGTAGAGTCGTTGTCCTGCTCTACTACCGCGCCTTCCAGCGTCAGGCCGGCGAACACGCCCTTGGAGCGCGAGTAAGTCAGCATTTCGGTGTTCATCTTCCAGTCAGTTCCGGCGGACGCGTGGCGACCGACTGGTCCCGCGGCGACTGATCCCTCACCCGTGAGTTCAAACTTGCTGGACAGCAGATGCTGCAGACCCTGGTCATTCATGACCAGCATGACCAGATCTACGTCTTCGATTCCGATCTGCAATCCCCAACTTCCTCCGCCAACTGAGACGAAAGCTGGAGCGCTCCAGCCTTCCGCTGTGCGGCACGTGGCCACACCGCGCCCGTGCTTACCACCAAAAACGAAGCCGCCCTTTATCAGGTCAGGCACCACGAGGATGCACTTTGCATTGCTCAGCACTTCTTCCGGGATGCCTTTGTCCGGGGTGGCCATGATCGCATGCAGAACCGTTACGGACCGCTGCAGGCGGTCCACTGAATCTTCGCGTGCCGATCCAGCAAACGCGTATGTTCCAACCATGGCCATGACGCTTATCAACAGCAGTGACATTGTTTGTTTCATGAAAGTTTTCCTTTTAGGACTTCAGAACTAAGAGGAGAAAGCTTCAGATAGCTGACTTAGTTCAGAGGACCTGAAAGAGAGAGAAGAAGTGCTCGTCTCTGCAATGATGATCGCTCAGGCAGAAAGCGATAGCTGGTCTGAATTGCTCAGTTCTCAAACAGCGCAGATCGACGCTCCGCAATGCCGGACTGAAGAATCAGAGTGAATGTGAGCAATCCTGCACAGAATCACGGGCTTTGCCCTGTCATCGTTGTAATTGTCGGGGTTCGCGAAATCAGCGGAGAACCCCGCAAAAGGTGAAATCGAATGGAACCGTATCGTCCGTCTCTGGGTCGGCGTCTCTCTTCAGCACGAAAATTCCTTGGAACGTTGCTGGCGATGTTTAAGACGCAGAGGGAGGAAGTTCGATCACAAAGGATGTGTCCGTTTTGCGGGCTGATCACGCCACGAGCCAAGCGAGTTTGCCTGGAATGCGGGAAGTCGCTCAGCGCCGTTTCTCTTGAGAAGGCAGCAGTAAAACCAGGATAGACAAAGGAGATGATCTGATAAGAGACAGCCTCCGATCGAGAGTGATTCTCCGCACTCTTGGAGAAATGCCGCTCCGATCCTGTGGCGCAGTGGGCTACCACCTACGCACTGCGTGTTCGGGACGACGATGCCGTGTCGGCACTTGCGCACTCAGCGTTGCTCGCTCGCGTGGGTTGGACTTCACATTCAAGATAAAGTGAACAGTAGCCCATAGAAAGTGGGCGCCGTCGGCCTTGGTCACAAGGGCATCGACAGAGTTGAGCGCGCCATCAGGTAATTCCAGGTGGTCGGCAAGCATGACGATTGGGATCTGCGGCTTGGCTTTCTTGATCTCCGTTGCGACGACTGCCCCATCCAGTAGGCCCAGATGGTACTCGATCACAATTGCATCCACAGGGCGCGTCATCAAAAGCCGCAAGCCCTCCGAGCCGTTGCTTGCGGTGACCAGTTCGTAACCGTTTTCTTGCAACAGTCTCAATTGAGCCGGATCCCGGTGGATACAAAGCAAAGTGCCGTTGTCAGCCATGTGAGTCAGGTGTAACGCACCAGTCTCAGCAATTCTGCCCACAATTGCTCACCTCGCACTCAACTCCTCGACTGCAGCGCCAGAGCAATTGTGACCAGACAACGTAACCGTAAGGGCCTAGCATTGGGCATTCACTCTTCATCTCCGAGGGACCAACAATGAGGAAACAGTACCTTCACCTCTCCGCATACCCGTGCGAGGCTTGCGCCGGCCCAGTCATCGCTGGCTCGCTGGGTGTGCGCGAGAACGAAATATCGAAAGAGACTGATATCCGGCAAGTGGGAGCGATCTGTCTCTCGTGCGGTCATCGGCAATGTGCACCGACCGAGCCAGCGCGCGCCCGTCACTTGATGCCGATGGAGTGGGCGCCTGCAGATGCAGTCCAAGCTTCTCGCCTGACAAGCGCCTTCGTGGAAGCGCTCAATCTCGCAGAACTGCAGGGAAGCAGTCTGCGAAAACGGCAAATTCGAACTGAGCTATCTTGCTCAGACCTTGACCCTTAGAAGGTGAGAAGGTCTATATCAGAATCACTCGCGAACGAGACAGTGTTCCCAAGAGGTCTCGGCCCGGAAAATCATCTCATTCCATCGGCAATGCCCGCAGCAAAGCATCACCGGGCACGAAAAGCCGCGGTAATGGAAGACCTCCAGACGCGACAATTCAGAGGACAGCTATGAATGTGAATCCAAGCACCATCCTGAGTGGAACTGTACAAAAAATCATCAGATCCTGTGTTTCGAGCGAACCTGAAAGAGCGCAGATTGTCGTCGAGGGAGCGGACCACCTCTACAGGGAACTTCGCATCGAAAACGCACTAACCGACGCCGCCGGCAATCGGGTCCACCTAAAACCGGGCGCGAGAGTGCAGCTAACACTCGAAGCCGAGCCGCATCATGTGACGACCAGATACGAGCTTTGAGGATGGAGATGGGCTCTCTGGGCGTCCTGAATTTTCAGACGCACATTTTGTTGTGAACTGAGCTTAGTCGTGAAGAACGACATTGAGCAGAGAGCTGTGGACCTGCAGCGCGCCCTCGGCTCCTCCGGCGTAGTGAATGAAGCCCAGCTTCCGGAATCGGTTCATAAAGAAGCTGACTCGCGAACGAGTCGTCCCGACCATTTCCGCCAGCGTTTCCTGGCTAATCTTTGGGACCACGGTTTCGGGGATGCCCTCCTTGCCAAAGTGAGCGAGCAAGAGCAACACACGGGCCAGGCGTTTTTCGCTGGAGTTGAACAGTTGGTCGACAAGATCCTCTTCGTACCGGATATTCCGCGCCAGCAAATAGGCCACGAACATTTCAGACAGTGCGGGCTCACGATGAAGAGCATCCATCATGGTCTTCTTCTCCACGCGGAGAATCTCGCAATCGGTCATTGCTGCGGCTGAGCCCATTCTCAACAGCTGGCCCGCCAGCGAACCCTCTCCAAAGAAATTTCCCTGGTTGACGATCGCGATCGTTGCTTCCTTGCCGACTTTGGAAACGACGGTGAGCCTGACTTTGCCTTTTTGCACGTAAAAAATTGCATCGGCTTCATCCCCTTGCGCAAAGATCGTCTGCTTCTTGGAAACCGCGAGAATCTTCCTGCCGTCGCCGATGGTTGCGAGAAACACGTCGGGGGCGAATCCACCGTTCTTCCTGATTGCTGGCGAGGAAGGCATCTTCGACAAGTATAGTCCGCGGAGCAGCAATTGCATAAATCGGCAATACTCTCACTTCCGGAACGATCCAAACTAGCGTCGTGACTCCCAGCAAGAGTGGTCACTTTTGAGCAGTTTCTTGATTGCTAGTCGGCCATCATTGGTACAACTCAACGGAGAGATGACGATTCATGCAACAAACCCTAAAAGTCGGCACGATTCTGATGAAGATGAAAGAGTGGGTCGGAGCACCTGTTTTTCCGGGGCTGGAAGCTGAACTCTGCTTCGGGGAGTGGAGCGTGGTTACGGTTCCGGATGCATTCGCTCTCGAACGCACGATCCATGCTGCGGGATGGAATTTCTTTTTCATGGCCACGGAAGTTAAAACCATGTTTTTTGGGTTTCTTGGGGAAGAGAGAATACAGGGTGCGTTGAAGCGGATATTGGCAAAGGTGAAGCTGCAACACTTCAATGGTCTTGAGGTCACTGAAATCACTGCCCGGCGTTTCCTGGGCGTGCCCTACGTGACCGTTTCCGCGCATTCCCGACACATGCAGCAAAGCTGCAATCTAGACAGCTCCGAAGCGCGGGGTACATCTCAGAACAACGCCGCGTGGGCAAGGGGTTGATGCAGTTCGGCACTCCGGGAGTCACGATGAAATCTGAAGTAAAACAAAGTCTAGAACGAACTCTTGACTCTGCCGTTATCGATTCATGGGCAGATCTGATACATGAAGCCCAAACCGGTTTGATTCACATTGAGTACGGCTTTGCTCCAACTGGCACATTGGACTATCTGAAGATCTGGTCATCCCTAACCCGGGGCCACTGGCTGCTGGCTTGTGAGTACTGGATGTCAGAGTCAACCTTCCACGGCGCGGGCGTCCGGTTCGACAATGGATACGAATCGGAGGGCCTCGCGAACATTCTGGAATGCGTGATGCAGCACCAAACCTCCTTTGAGCTTCCTGAGAACAGGGGTCGGCAGGGGCTGCTTCAGATTTCCACTCCCACCGAAGAGGACCGTTCGGCGGCTAGCGAGTGGATTCGCGAGGCCTTCGATCGTCTCGATTCAACTTTGGCCGAGCCCGCTCTGCCCTGACTCCTCCGAACTGACTTCCGAACTGGCTAGACGGCGATCCCGATGTGGCTCGGTGCGAGGGAGGCCCGTGCTCAGTTCGCACTTTTCTCCGGGCTTTGCGCCGCATGTAGGGCAACGAACCGCCAGCGCTTCCTTCTGTCTGATTTTCATGCCTACACCTTGCACGGTAATTCGCCAACAAGATGGTCAATTGTGACCATCACGCAATTCTTACGAGGTGCATGATCTCTATAGACAGGATGCAAAAGCATGGGTCCGGCGCAACGCATCCTCCGAGAGCCGCGGCTCTCGCACTCGAACTCTTTCTCAGGAGCGATCCATGTTCTATCAATCGGCCAGCAACGGAAACCTATCCACAAAGGAATCAGTATCTCCCGCGGGAGCACAGCCGGATTCGGAGCCAGTCCAACAGCCAGAGCTGCCGGGGCCTCCTTACAAGCCTTACTCCGAGGAACCTGCCGCGCCCGCTTATACGCCCTACGCCGAGAAGCCCGCGCTGTCAGAACCTCCTTACGAGCCTTACAAAGGCATGTAGTCGCGGATCCAATATTGCAGGAGAAACAACCACCTCAACGACAGGAGAACCCAGATCCCTAAAGAACAGTAGAAAATTATGACCAATATCAAGTTTGTCGTAAGAGTGAACCATGGCGGCACACGCGCGCCGGCATACGTGCAACGGATTGATCGGAGTCCCGTCCAGATGACAACCAACCGCAAGCTGGCGCTGATGATGGGAAAATTCACGGCCGAAGACGCTGCCAAATCCATCGAGAATTCCCGGTGCATCCCGGAGTTAGTGCCCGTGCAGGTCAATACCTAGTGACGCAGACTCAGCGCCTTGTGCGCAAGCGTCCTGCGAATACTTGTGATTCCGAGGCGGAACTGGTCAATTTTGACCAGTCCGCGAGACCGAGGTCAGTGAATACTAACAAGAGAAAAACTCACCGGTGGACGCAGTACCAGGCCAAGAACGGGCCGAGACCAGCTATCGGTCTCAAATGTGCCGGCGATTGCTTGCTCTCGATCGGAGAGCGACTCCTTCGTCGCTGTTTCCCCGCCAGGCTCTAGGGGGACAATGTCACAACCAAACACACTGCTGCCCAAGCCATTGCTGCGAGTCGTAGCCCCGAGGCCTTTAGTAGAAAGTCATGCAGCGCCTCGTTTGCAGTCGAGGGGATCTCTGCCAAGTCGAATCGCGGTGATCGGAAACTATCTTCCGCGGCATTGCGGAATCGCCACGTTTACCACCGACCTGTGCAGCGCGATTTCCGCGGAATATGGCACCGCTCGGCTGTTGGCGCTTCCGGTAAACGACACGGAGGAGGGGTATGACTATCCTTCGCGCGTGCGATGGTCGCTGGCCCAGGACGATCTCAGGTCGTATGAGGACTCAGCTGACTTCCTGAATTTCAACAACATCGACATGGTGTGCCTGCAGCACGAGTATGGAATCTTCGGCGGCCCCGCCGGAAGCCACATCCTGCATCTGCTGCGTGGCCTCAAGATGCCCGTCGTAACGACCCTGCACACGGTATTGCGCGAACCCGACCCGAACCAACTGATGGTCATGGAGGAGATCGCAGAACTCTCCGACCGCCTTATTGTCATGAGTCAGCTGTCGTCCCAGTTCCTGCAAGAAATCTTTAAGGTGCCCGGCAGCAAGATCGACATGGTGCCGCATGGAGTTCCCGACCTGCCATTTCTGGACCCCAACTTCTATAAGGATCGTTTTGGAGTGGAAGGAAAAGCAGTTCTGCTTACGTTTGGCCTGCTCTCACCAAACAAGGGAATCGAGAACGTAATTCAAGCCCTGCCGGAAATTCTATCCAAACACAAGAATGTTGCTTACATAGTCGCGGGCGCGACTCATCCTCACATCCTGCGCCGCGAGGGAGATAAGTATCGAGCCAGCTTGCAGGCCCTGGCGAAGGATGTAGGAGTGGAATCGCAGGTGATCTTCCACAACCGCTTCGTCAGTCCCGAAGAAATGGTTGAGTTCATTGGCGCCGCCGACATCTATATCACTCCGTATCGCCACGAGGCTCAGGTGGTTTCCGGAACCCTCGCCTATGCGCTGGGTGCGGGTAAGGCGATTATCTCCACTCCGTATTGGCATGCGATCGAGTTGTTGGACGACCGCAGGGGGGCGCTGGTTCCATTCCAGAATCCAAGCGCAATTGCGCATAAGACAATCGAACTCCTTGACACTCCTGCGATTCGTCATGCCATGCGCAAACGCGCTTACGTGTTCGCGAGGGAGATGGTATGGAAACGGGTGGCGCAGGGATATATGGAAAGTTTCGCGCGGGTCCGAAGCGATCGTATGGAGTACCCAAAAGTCCAGTTCTCGGCGCGCATGATTCAAAAATCGCTGGATCAGTTGCCGGAGTTGAAGCTGAATCATTTGACCAGGATGACCGACGACACCGGAATGCTGCAGCACTCGATCTTCACGATCCCAAACCGCAGAGAGGGCTATACCACGGACGACAATGCTCGTGCCCTCATTTTGTCGGTGCTGCTGGAGCACACTGATAACGGTCAGCTTGAAATGGCAGATTCCCCGTCTGCAGATTCCGCTGGCCTGTATCTGTCATTTCTGGAGCATGCCTTTAATGCCGCGAAGGGCAGATTCAAGAACTTTCTTCGCTACGACCGTCGGTGGAACGAACCTATCGGCTCCGAAGACTGTCATGGGCGTGCGCTGTGGGCTTTGGGAACGGTCTTGGGTCGATCCCAAAATCAAGGATTGAAAGGCGCGGCCGGCCGACTGTTCGAGTTCTCTCTGCCCGCAGTGCTGGAATTCAATAGTCCGCGGGCATGGGCTTACACCCTGCTCGGAATTCAGGAATACCTCACTTCGTACCCTGGAGATCGCGACGCTCAGAAACTGCGATCCGCACTCAGCCGTCGACTCCTCGAAATGTATGAGTCTATCCGCCGCCCGGATTGGAAATGGTTTGAGAACATTCTGGCTTATGGAAATGCGAGATTGCCCCAAGCGCTGCTGCTGGTAGGCTCAGCTTGCTCGGATGACCGAATGATTTCCGCCGGGCTCGAATCGCTCGATTGGCTCTCAACCGTGCAGCACTGCGAGATCAACCGCCACTTTGTGCCCATCGGTTCGCAAGGCTTCTATCGCCAGGATGGCGAGAGAGCCCGTTTCGATCAGCAGCCGCTCGAAGCCGCTGGTGCGGTTTCTGCGTGTCTGCAGGCGTACCGTATTACTGGCGATAGCCGATGGCGAGGCGAAGCCTGGTCTGCTTTCAACTGGTTTCTCGGCGACAACGATCTGCAACTGCCCCTCTATGACTCCGTTACCGGCGGTTGCCGGGACGGCCTGCATCCCGACCGTGCCAACGAAAATCAGGGAGCAGAGTCAACGCTGTCGTTCTTGATGGCACTCCTCGAAATGCGCTCGCTGCAAGAGCCAGAACAAAAGGAAATCCTTTCATGACCGTACCCGCAGAAAAGCAGGTGACCCTGCTGAGCACTCGCTTCGAACCGCTACTTCACCGTCATCCCACGAACCCGATCCTGACGAGCAAAGATTGGCCTTATCCGATCAATAGCGTCTTCAATGCGGGCGCAACGCTCCTTGCAGATGGCACGACTCTGCTGCTTTGCCGCGTGGAAGATCGACGGGGGTTGTCGCATCTCTGCGCCGCGCGATCTCTCAACGGAGTCGATGGATGGAAGATCGATAGTGAGCCGACATTGATGTCCGATCCCAAGAACTACCCGGAGGAAATCTGGGGCATTGAGGATCCTCGTATCACGTTCGTTCCCGAACTGCAGAAATACGTGGTTACTTACACGTCCTATTCGCGGGGCGGCCCCGGTGTGTCGCTGGCTCTGACCAAAGACTTCCGCACCTTCGAACGATATGGCGTGATTATGCCGCCCGATGACAAGGACTCGGCACTCCTGCCTCGGAGGATCGATGGTTGCTGGGCGCTGATTCATCGACCCATGACGACACTCGGGTCGCATATGTGGATCTCCTATTCTCCCGACCTGCGTTATTGGGGCCGGCATAGGCTCATGCTCGAGGCGCGGCGAGGCGCCTGGTGGGATGCCAACAAAATCGGACTGTCACCGCCGCCAATCGAGACGTCGAGAGGATGGCTAGTGTTCTATCACGGAGTAAGGCATACGCCCTCGGGCTGCCTGTATCGATTGGGGCTGGCTCTCTTCGCTCTGGAGAATCCGGAGAAATGCCTGCTACGGGGAGATTCCTGGATCTTCGGACCAGAAGCCGAGTACGAGCGCCACGGCGACGTTGACGATGTCGTGTTCCCGTGCGGATACACGATGGACGCCGATGGCGACACGCTCAATATTTATTACGGAGCAGCGGATTGCGCAATTGCCTTGGCTCGGGCCAGCGTTCGCTCGCTACTCGAGTGGTTGGATGCCAACGGTAGTTGCGAGCGCCGCCAGCGCGCGCAGGATTTATGAAATTCTTGCTGAATATCTATCAGTTCATTTTTGGCTGCCGGCATCGTCACGTCAGCCGTGTATTTACGATCAAACACCGCACGTACAAGGTCTGCTTTGATTGTGGACAGGAATTCGACTTGCCGCATGGTCACATCCCCGTACGGTCCGCTGGCGGCCGGACGGCTGCTTAGGGATGAACCCCTGATCCTGCGAAAGGGAATCGCATCCACTCCTTGTTTCGCAACGATCTTTCTTCACTTGTGAGCTGTCTTGCTCAGACGCTCCCGCCCAGAGCTGTCATTCTTAATTATCTTCTGAGTGTGTATACGGAGCCGCGGCGCTGAATCGCAGCTCTTACCTTTAGGTCGCTTGGCGCGTGTCCAGATCAGGCCACGAACGGCGGCCACATCCAGCAAATCAGCTTCTTCATCCGTGTGCCTGCCGCCAAACCTTGCGGCACGACGCGATTCAAAGACTTCCGAAACATCGGGCAACACCCTCAGGCGGATGAGACGGGAGCCCGCGAAACAAGAAAGGTCAAAGATCATGCCTCTGATTCAAATTCTCGAAGTTCTCATCGTAGTGGGTGTCCTGCTGTGGCTGGTGAATCGCTTCATTCCCATGCAGGGATCAATCAAGTCCATCCTGAACGGCGTAGTCGTCGTCGCCGTGGTCTTGTGGCTCCTGAATGTTTTCGGACTGTTCCATTCCTTGTCCCGAGTCCACGTGGGCACATTGTTGTTCCCTTAGGAAAACCTGCCATCGAAGTTCAACGTACCACTGAGGCTTAACGGCAAGCAATTGGGGAGGCATCTGCCCCCAGGAGGATTACTTTGAAAAGCAAGCTCTTGTTAGTAGTAGGAATCACCCTCAGTTTGAGTGCATTCGCTCAAACCAAATCTCAATCTTTAACGATCGAGCCGGCAAGCACGACGCCCACGTTCCGTGTGACCGTGATCAGCCGCAGCGTACAGGCGGTCAACTATCAGCATCGCAGCGGATCGTCGAAGCTTGACTTCGCCGGCACCGACTTGATGCCTTCCGCGAATGGCGTAGCCGAAATAAACAGCAAGCGCGGATCCATTGCCATCGAAGCGGAATTCGGCAATCTGCAAAAGCCGACGACGTTCGGTAACGAGTATCTCACTTACGTTCTGTGGGCGATTTCACCCGAAGGCCGTGCCGTGAACCTGGGTGAAGTCCTGGTCGGCGGCAACCACCGCAGCAAGCTAAATGTGACCACCGATCTTCAAGCCTTTGCCCTGATTGTCACCGCGGAACCCTACTACGCGGTCAGGCAGCCCAGCAATGTAGTGATTCTCGAAAATGTAGTTCGCGAAGAAACCAAGGGAACGACGGAAGCTGTAAACGCAAAGTACGAACTGATGGAGCGTGGCGGTTACATTCCGACCGGTTACAAGTTTGACCCCGTGATTCTGAATGCCAAGTTACCGCTCGAGTTCTTCGAGGCCCGTAATGCTGTGCGGATAGCTCAGTCCGAGGAGGCCGAGCAGTACGCCCCCGACAGTTATCAGCATGCCGTTCAGTTGATGAACAAGGCGGACGGAGAAGCAACCGATAAGCATATCGACAAGAAACCGCTGATCGCGACCTCGCGCGAGGCAGTGCAAACTGCGGAAGATGCGCGCGCAATCGCCGTCAAGAAAATGGAGGATGTCCGCCTCGCGAATGAGCGCCAGGATTCAGCTGACGCACAGGCGAAATCGCTCGCCCAAGCCGATGAGGCAACGCGCCGCAAGGAGCAGGCCGAGTCAGATGCGGCGAAAGCTCAAGCAGCAAAGGCCCAGGCGGAATCCGATACGGCGAATGCGCAAGCGGCCAATACTCAGGCTCAGTCCGATGCAGCTAAAGCACGCAGTGACGCTGCTGATGCACAGGCCGCGACCGCGAGAGCTCAATCCGACATGGCCAACAACCAGGCTGCGTCTGCAACAGCACTATCGGCGGCTCAAGCGGACGCCGATCAATCCCGGGTTGCGGCTGAGAAGGCGAACTTGACCGCGCAGCAGGCGGAGACAGACAAGGCAGCCATGCGTGCGAAGTTGTCCGCGCAGTTGAATTCAATTCTTCAGACACGTGATAGTGCTCGAGGCCTCATTGTCAGCATGTCAGATGTCCTTTTTGACACCGGAAAATATTCGCTGAAGTCGGGAGCGCGCGAGAAGCTAGCGAAAGTGGCCGGGATCCTACTCGCATATCCGTCTCTCAACATTGAAGTCGGCGGGTATACAGACAACGTTGGCGGCGATGCCATGAATCAAACACTGTCGGAAAATCGTGCCGGCTCTGTTCGCGACTACCTCGTGCAGCAAGGAGTGTCGTCGAATTCGGTTTCCTCCAAAGGCTTCGGCAACACTTTGCCTGTCGCCTCCAACGACAGCTCCGCAGGTCGTCAACAAAACCGACGAGTGGAACTTCTCGTCTCTGGCGAAGCTATTGGTAAGCCGGTCAACGCGACCACCGGAAGCTTGCGCTAAACAATGGTGTAGCGGTGAGGGGTGCATCTCCGGACAGGGGTGCATCCTTCACATTCAAACGAGCCAAACATGCTTGGAACGACATTGATCGTAATCCGAATTCTGGCATTTCTTGGAGCTCTGCTGCGGTGGTCCCATAGTCGAAGCTGCGTTTACGCCCCAACCGGCGGTGTCGGACTGATCCTGGTCGGTGATCATTATTCTGTTAGTTCTCGGCCGCATTTGAGCCGAGGACGACCCAACGTCGGCAGGTGCCCCAAGCGGCAGAGGTCGGCCTGTTTTGACTCAAACCTGGATGACAAATCGACCATGAATACTAATGTTGTCTGCTGCATCGAAATCGAACCGCCAGCAACTGACTAACAGTCGACCCTTGTTGCAGAATCAACGCACTGATCACCATCACACATAGCCTTCATACGGCAAAGGTAGGAGGAAGGACGACTGATCGGCCGTCAGACGATCAGTTTCTTCCCATGGAGATAATTACAAGGGGCCATGGCTCTGGAAGGGCAACGCTCGGTTGTCCGCGATACAAGTTCCTAAAAGCCGCGACCCCGGTCATCGCTCATCTCTGGCCTCCGTATTGCCCATTCAGCTATAGACTCGAAGAAGGAGGATTACGACGGATGGAATCACCCACGATGATCACGCACGGTTCTTACGTATTCGTCGTACTTTCCAGTGTTTGGCAGTCCCACAGCAACCATTGAAGTTGTTGGAAACACTGAAATCTAAGTTCTGAAAAGGCTGGCGTCGGCGGTTAAACTCTGTCCCTCGGCCCGCCAACTATTATAATAACCAGTAGCTTACAGTCCATCGTTGTAGTGGTACATTGAGTTAAAAATCTTAAAGATCGATGATCTTCGATCTTCCTAAGCCAGTCCATACACTAAGGTTACCGAAGGCAGAGCGCTGCCCACAAGGGCGTGGCGTCAACGGAATTTGGCTATTTTCTTTCTATTCTGCAGTGCTTTCGAGTTCTGCGGGCTTCGCTTTCGTGGGGTGGCGATACTATTGCGCGGCGAAAAACTGAGCACATTCGAATCGCAATGAGCATTCAGCCAACGTTCAGTTTCATCGTTTATGATCGGGGTTTTACCGGCGTCAGTACGAGAAGAGGAGGCCGAGCCGTGCGAAGATCGCACCTGCTACTGCTGATTTCAATGGTCTTGGTTTTCGGTTCCAGGCCGCAAGCTCAAAACTCTAGTCCAACTCTCAAGAAGATCGCAGAGTTTGATTTGCCGGGGCCAGGTGGAAAGAGGTTTGACTACCTGACGATCGATCCTGAGGATCGCTATTTGATCTCCACCCACCTCGCTGCCGGCCAAACATACGTGATTGACTTGCGCACGAACAAGGTTGTAGCGACAGTTGCCGACACTCCGGGAGCAGAAGGCGTCGAATATGTCGCTGGGCTGAAGAAGTTCTACACTTCGAACGCGGGCGACAACACGATTGGTGTCATTGATCTGCGACAAATGAAGGTGGTCAAGAAGCTACCGACCGAACGCAAGCCCGACGGAAGCTCATATGCAGCACCTTTCCACAAACTCTACGTTTCTGACGAACGTGGCAAAGCCGAGGCAGTTGTCGATGTAACCAAAGACGAGATTGTGAAGACCCTGCACTTCAATAGCGAGGCTGGCATGCCACAGTATGATCCGGTGGCCCGCAAGATATACGTGAATTTGCAGGATGAGAACATCTTTGCCCTGATTGATCCTGCGACGGATGAGGTAATCGGCCGCTATCCGGTCGGTCGTTGCAAAGGCAACCATGGCATGACGCTCGACGCAGAACACCATCGTGCATTTCTTTCCTGCGAAGGAAACAACCTCATGACGGTTTTTGATCTGGACAAACACGAGCCAATTGCCTATCTCTCAATGGCGGACGACCCGGACGTGATCAAATTCGATCCTGGCTTAGGTCGCATCTACGCTGCTTGTTACAGCGGAGCGATTTCCGTATTCCATCAGGATGACCCACAGCACTACCGAAAGCTGGAGGACTTCAAGGTTCAACACGCAGTGCATAGTCTGGCCGTGGACGAGGAAACCCACCGGGTCTATACACCTGAGCAAGAGGCGAACGGAAAGCCTGTGGCGCGTATGGTCGTGTATGAATCGGTGACTGGCCCCTAGCGGGCTGCTTACAGGGGGAATTCAAGTTTCTATGACATGTTGTTAACAGGCCAGGCAGATGGAATACTACGGAAAAGGCGGAGGAGGGGTCAGCATAGTGAACTACGGAGCGCTTTTTCAATCGGCAATGGTGGTCCTGCTTAGAAACAAACTCCAATACATCTACTGTTGTTTGCTGGCGGTCCCTTGGTGCTGTTGGGATGGTTCGGCCCGCGTCCGCGTGATATCGCAGCGGATCCTCGTTCTTGTCGCCTTCTCCGGGGCCTAGCTGTTTCTCCGACTGGCCGAATTCGATACGCTCAATCCACTTGTCCATCTTGTAGCCGAGCTGATTCTCGACGCGCAGCCGCAGCTTCGCGCAGCGTCATGATAAGTTTTCACGACCAATTTCTAGCATCGGTGCGTCCCAGGCTGAGTTGCGATCATACATCTCTGCCGTGTACTATCGAAGTTCGTCAACTCAATTAGATTATGCTGAAAAAATCCTCAACCGATGCTCTCGAAGAGCATCGAGAACTATATTCCGGCCTAATCCGCTTACATGTGCTGCATCATGCCGTTAAAGAACCGATCTTCGGTCTGGGTATGATCGAAGAGTTGGGACGCCATGGCTACAAGGTCAGTCCCGGCATGTTCTACCCACTTCTGCACTCGATGGAGAAAAGGGGTTTGCTACGCTCCAGGCAGGGTGGCCGGCGCAATGACAGGAGAATCTATCGTGCCACGCCGGAAGGCCGGAAAGCGCTTGCAATCGCAAAGCATCGCGTCCAGGAGCTATTCAGTGAACTCTTCGAAGATGTTCTTGGTGCTCGGTCCGGCAAGAATTCCCTGAGGGTTGGCGCCAGATGAGCACGCAATGGCGTCTCCTCCTTGCCTCATGCCTTATAGCAGGCATGCTCTTTGTGCGTGTTGAGGCACAAACCAATTTAGTTTTATCTGCGCCCTCGATGAACCAAGCTGCGGCGCAACAAGCTCAGGCTCGAAAGCTCACTCTATCTGCGGCAATTGACGCTGCTGAGGCCAATTATCCCAGGACACGCGCCGCACTTGAACAGCGAAACTCGGCACAGGCAGCGGTGGGTGTAGCGCGGTCGGCCTACTACCCTCGTGCCGATTTGCTTTGGCAGACCAACCGTGCAACAGCTAACAACATTTATGGTCTGCTGCTTCCACAAGGAGTTGTTCCGTCAATTTCCGGGCCTGTGATCGCCAGCGATAACACACGGTCAGCTTGGAGCAGTGCAGGTGGGACTCAGATCTCGTGGCAGCCATTCGACTTTGGACTCCGAGCGGCTCAGGTTAATGCGGCGAAGCAGGGTGCCCAGGCGGCGAACGCCGGATTTGCCCTGACAAAATTAGATGTCGCTGTCCTAACAACGAATGCGTATTTTGATCTCGCGACGGCCGAGCAACTCGCGACGACTGCGCAGGCGAACGTCGATCGTTTACAGGTTTTTGCCAAGGCAGTGCATGTCTTAGTGGACAATCAACTGCGCCCAGGGGCAGATGCAGCGCAGGCGGACGCTCAATTAGCTTTGGCGCGAACACAGCAAATACAAGCTCAAACGAATGTTGAAGTACGGCGCGCCACGCTTGGTGAACTGGTTGCTGATCGGGACGTAGAAGTCGAATACACCACATTGCTCGTCCCGGCACCTTCGGAACGGGCAAACACCCCTCCGATTGCGAACCATCCTGCTGCCCAACGAGAAGCAGCGCTTGTGAACCAGCAAAAAGAACAGTTTTCGGTCCTCTCGCACTCCTACGTGCCACAATTCAACGCTCTGGCATCTCTGTCCGGGCGTGGATCGGGAACGGATCTTACTGGAGCCTTTCCGGGCGGAGCAAATGGGCTGGCACCGAGCACGATGAACTGGGCAGCCGGCGTACAGATGACGTTCCCAGCTTTCGATTTCTTCCGAGTAAGGGCTGAAAAGAAGGTACAGGCGGCGAACGTACGAGCGGAGCAGGCAAATTATGCGCAGCTTGTGGACGACCTCTCGACAGGAGTACTGCAGGCACACGCCCAGTTAGCAGGCGCTCGCCAGGCAGCACTAAACACACCCATTGAATTATCGGCGGCGCAGCAGAGTGAATCCCAGCAACGTGCCCGATTTCAAGCGGGCCTTGCGACCGTCATCGATGTTGCCGCTGCTGAGAGTGTGCTAGTCCAGGCTGAGGCCGACGACGCGGTTGCTCGCTTGAACGTCTGGCGAGCGATGGCAGCGGAAGCCGCTGCTCGTGGCGACCTCGCTCCGTTTCTCTCTGAGCTAGCCGGGCAACCGTAGCGAACAAAGAGGATTTGGTATGTGGCTTATTCGTGCAGCGCTCAGGCGTCCGATCAGCGTGATGGTCATCGTCGCCGCATTGGCGCTTTCTTCCATCCTCGCCTTGCTTCGCACCCGGATCGACATTTTCCCTGACCTCAACCTGCCGGTGATCTATGTTGCCCAACCATATGGCGGCATGAGTCCGCAGCAGATGGAGGGCTTTCTTTCCTACTACTACGAGTACCACTTCCTCTATATCAACGGTATTGAGAACGTCGAGGCAAAGTCAATCCAAGGCAACGCACTCATCAAGCTAACGTTCCACCCTGGTACCGACATGAGCCAGGCATTGGCTCAGACGATTTCTTACGTCAATCGTGCTCGGGCTTTTATGCCGCCGGGAACTGTTTCCCCATTCGTGATCCGGTACGACGCCGGCACGCTTCCGGTTGGCTATCTCGTGTTCTCCAGTCCGTCGCGAACACTCGGAGAAATTCAGGATCTGGCACTGAACCGCGTGCGCCCGGTTTTTGCGACGCTGCCTGGCGTATCTTCACCACCACCGTTTGGCGGAAACCAGCGCACGATTGTGATCAGCGTTGATCCGAACAAACTGCATGCATATGGTCTGTCTGCGAACAATGTGGTGCAATCCCTGCTCTCCGGAAACAGCATTGAACCTGCGGGGAACGCGAACATCGGCAACTACCAGATGCTGGTCACAACCAACTCAACTGTTGACCAAATTACGGATCTACTCGATATACCGCTTCGAACCGGCACCGGCCCTGCCGTTTATTTGAGGGACGTTGGTAGCGTGTCGGATTCGTCCGATATCCTTGCGGGTTACGCACTGGTGAATGGAAAGCGCACAGTCTACATTCCTGTTACCAAGCGGCCCGATGCTTCAACGATTACCGTCGTGAATGAGGTCCGGCACAGCCTGCCGAACTTCCAATCTCTGATTCCGGAAGACATCAAGCTCACGTATGAGTTTGATCAATCGCAGTACGTGCGCGATGCGCTCTTCTCCGTTCTGCGCGAGGGCGCTTTGGGTGCGCTGCTGACTGGGCTGACGCTGCTGCTCTTTCTGCGTGACTGGCGCAGTTCGCTAGTTGTGGTGATCACTATCCCGTTCGCACTGCTGATTGCAGTCGTGGCGCTTTGGGCAGTTGGTGAAACCATCAACATTATGACTCTTGGCGGCCTCGCCCTAGCCGTCGGCGTCCTCGTGGATGAAGGCACCGTGCTGATGGAGAACATTCATGTCCATCTTGCGCAAGGCGAGCCAAAGGCGAGAGCCGTGCTGAATGCGAGTGGCGAAGTCGCGATCCCTCGCTTGCTTGCGATGCTGAGTGTGATGGCTGTTTTCCTGCCCTCGTTTTTCATGACCGGTCCGGCCCGCGCACTTTTTGTGCCGCTTTCGCTGGCTGTGGGCTTTTCGATGGGCGCTTCGTATCTTCTCTCCAGTTCACTGGTTCCGGTGCTATCCAACTGGACGCTAGAGCCAGAGACTGTCGAGGCGCACCACTCCGTCGATGAACGGTTCGATCGATTCCGACGGAGATTTGTGTCGATCTTGGACTGGATCATGAAACGGCAACGGTTATTGCTTGCCAGCTATGCCGCGGTTGCGGCTGTGGTGCTGATCATCATTTTGCCGCGCTTGAGTCGCGAAATCTTTCCGTCTGCAGCAGCAAGCCAGTTTCGTCTGCGTTTCGATGCCCCTGACGGAACGCGAGTGCCAATTACGGAGGAACTAACACGCCACGTTCTTGACGTTGTGGGCCGCGAAGCGGGCCAAGGCAATATTGAGGCTACACTCAGCTACGTCGGCATGCAGGGATCGTCGTATCCGATCAATACAGTATTCCTCTGGACAAGCGGCCCGCATGAAGCAGTGATGAACATCGCACTGCGGCCGGGAGCGTCGATTTCACTGCGCGACCTTGAAGACAGATTACGTAGCGTGTTGCCGCAACAATTTCCTGGCTCGCATTTCTCATTTGATCCGGGTGATCTAATCGGCCAGACATTGAATTTTGGTACTGCGTCTCTGATCGAGGTTGCCGTGCATGGTCCCCAATACAACGATGTGGTCAGCTACACAGCCAAGCTGCAGCAACAGATGAGTGGAGTGAGCGAACTCCGCGACCTCGGCTATGAGGAGCCGCTGCATTATCCAACGGTAGCGGTCAAAGTAGACCGCGTCATGGCTGGCCAATTAGGAACGACGGCGGATGAAGTGGGCAAGGCGGTGGTCTCCGCGACAGCTTCCAGCCGCTTTGTTGCGCCCGATTATTGGCGCGACCCAAAGTCCGGCGTCAGCTATCAGGTCCAAGTACAAATTCCCCAGCCGGAGATGACCTCAATCAAAGACATCCAGACAATTCCCGTTGCCAGCGCTACTGGGGCCGATCCACTGGTTGACCAGGTTGCGTCGGTACGCTCAGACACAGTACCGGGTGAACTCGATCGCCTGAACGGACAATGGCAGATCGCACTCTCGGCCAACCTCTCTAAAGTTGATCTCGGTCGCGCCAGTACCGATATCGAGAAGGCAATCGCACGACTGGGTGCCCCGCCGCGGGGCGTCAGTGTTCAGGTGCGGGGCCAAATCAGCGTTATGAGTCAGATTTTTGGAAACCTCACGGTCGGACTAGGTGTGGCGCTCCTGGTCATTCTGCTCATACTAGCCGCAAATTTCGAGTCCGCCCGTCTTGCACTGATCGTGGTATCCACCACGCCTGCAGTATTGGTTGGTGTCGTGATCACGCTGCTGATCACGGGAACCAGTCTGAACCTGGAAAGCTTCATGGGAGCAATTATGGCGATAGGAGTCGCCGTGGCGAATGCCATCCTGCTGATGACATTTGCCGAGAAGAATCGCAAGTCGGGCCAAGATGCAACGACCGCGGCGCGGAATGCTGCTGCCGAGCGCCTCCGTCCGGTGCTCATGACGAGTGTTGCGATGATCGCCGGCATGATTCCGATGGCACTAGCCATCGGACGCGGCAGCGAAGAAGTGGCGCCTCTGGGACGCGCGGTAATCGGCGGATTATTGTTTGCCACAGTTGCCACGTTGTTGGTGCTGCCGACTATCTTCTCGATCGTGCAGAGTCGTGCGTCCATCAAGTCTCCCACCTTGGATCCGGATGATCCGAACTTTGCGGCTTCGGCCCCGGAGGTGAGTTAATGCGCCTGCGTCAGCCGCTGGTAGCTCTTTCTGGGTTCGCGGTGATTATCTGCGTTGGATGTGTCGGAACGGCAGGAACTCAGCCGCAGAACTCGGGTTCTGCACCAACTGTAAACGTAGTCGTAGTGGAATCGCAGAAGCTAAACACGACGTTGTCACTGCCTGCGCAAACTACTCCTTACGAAGCGGTCGCAATCTTTCCTAAGGTGACAGGTTTCATTGAGAAGATCTCGGTCGATCGGGGATCGCACGTGAGAGCTGGCGAGCTCATCGTCCAACTGTCGGCTCCCGAGTTGCTTGCTCAGCGGTCTCAGGCTGAGGCAAACCTTCAAACTGCTCAATCTCATCTCGCAGCAGCTCAGGCTAAACTCCTGTCTGACCAAGGCACGTATGAGCACTTGTCGTCAGCGGCGAAAACACCCGGCGTGGTGGCGGGTAACGATTTGCTGGTTGCAGAACAAAGCACAGCCGCTGACCGTGCGCAGGTCGAAGCAGCTCAACACAACGTTTTTGCTGCACAAGACGCCGTGCGAAGCGTTACCCAGCTTGAATCCTACCTCCAAATCCGTGCCCCATTTGAGGGGGTTGTGACCGAGCGCAATTTACATCCCGGTGCCCTGGTGGGGCCGTCATCCGGCCAAGGCGCGTCGCCACCGATCGTTCGAATCGAAGACATGGGCCGATTGCGGTTGGTTGTGCCTGTACCGGAGCAGTACGTTTCGGGAGTCCGCGAACGACAATCCGTAGCGTTCACTGTCCCGGCGTATCCCGGTCAGCTTTTCCATGCACCGATTGCACGTATTTCCCACGACATTGACCAGAACACTCGAACGATGGCTGTCGAACTTGATGTACGAAACGCACAGATCACACCCGGGACGTTTGCGAGCGTGCAATGGCCCGTTCAGCGCGGCTATACCACCTTGTTTGTTCCGACGTCGGCGATCACCACTAACTTGCAACGGACGTTTGTGATCAGGATTCGTGACGGCAAAGCTGAGTGGGTAGACGTAAAGACCGGGGCCACAGTCAGTGGAAGCAGTGAGGTCTTCGGAGATCTCAAAGGTGGAGATGAGGTCGTGGTGCCGGCAAGCGACGAACTCGCTCCCGGAACTGCGGTCGTGGTCCATGTCGGCAAGAGCAGCCCTTGAAAAGAGTTATATGGCTGGGGGAACTGGACACAAGCGCCACCGTGAAGCGAGAAGGGATTAGGAAAAGTTTCGATCACTGCGATTCGTGGCATTCGTTTGCGGCTGGGTTGTAATCAACGTCATGGTCTTCATCACGCTGCTTAGTCTTTGTGGCTGGTTATGATTGATGCCCGCGCTGCTTTTGGAGCAGTCCTTTTCTACATGACTGCATACTAGTCAATAGCCAGAACACCCCGCCCTGTCTATCGTGGAAACGCACGCTTCATGCGAAAACTTTGCATTTTCACGACTCACCATCAATTCCAGCGCGACGAACCGATGGATTCTGTTTTCCACACCAACCTGCGTGCCGTCATCGAACAGTATAAAGTCGAAGAACCATACTCGCGGTCCATCACTATGTGGGGGCCGCGCTAAGTTCGGAAATCGTGGTCAACTACCCTAGAATGCTGATGTGCTCTTCCAGAAAACTGTTGGGCGAGTCCAGCGGGTGCTGACGGCGCTCTCCACGCCCGTCATGTACGGCACCCGTGTGCCTTTAGACGCGGGAATTTGTGGGAGCTGCTGTGGTCAGTTCAAGACCGAACTGTGAAAGATCGACACTTGTGGAAGAATACGCTAACGGTGATTGGCTCTTGGATCGGCGTCGCTGGTGTACGGGGAAAGCGCGACGGTTTGATCTAGCAAGAAAGCCAGAATTACGCGCTTAAGCAACTCTGGTTGCTCGAATTGAATGTAGTGCCCAGCCCTCGGTATGTAATAGATCTTCAAGTTGCGCAGTGTTGCGCGATAGTCAACCGCGCCCTTCCACGATAGGTAATTGCACTCCGGATAGAGAAGAATTGCAGGCGTACTATTTTCGCGCAACGATGCGTGCGGATCACCTTCCGCGTGCTCCGTATCTGGAATCACCTCTTGTACAACATAGGGATTGACTCCGGGATTTTCATGCCCATCGAGAACCTCGATCAGGTCCTTTGGGATCTTATTGAAACTGTCTTTACAAACGACTGTGCCGAGTGTATTCCGGAACCAAGGCACGACGAGGATTTCCGATTCCAACTGAGGGACCAGGTTTTCACCGGCCTCCGTATTCCGGTCTCTCAGGAGTAGCGCTGCCAAAAGGCGGAGGTGCGGCAACCCCGAAACGGTACCGTCGGTGCGAGAATAGTCATATTCTTCTCCACTCTCTAGATTCCAAATCCTGGCAGGCGCGTGAAATACGACCTTGGAAACGTGGGTCGGAAACTTTGCCATGTAACTCGCGGCCAAGGTGGAACCCCAGGAATGTCCAATGAGGATCATCTTGTCGACACCGATTTTCTGCCGTATCGCTTCCAGATCGGCCACCGAGCGGGCCACTGAGTAATCCCTCAGATGTGGCAGAAAGCCGGAGAGACCGCCTCCTGCCTGATCATAGAGAAAGACTCGAAATCCATTGGCTGCAAAGCTGCCGTAGATGTCTTGATCAAAGGGACCCTGTCGCACTCCGGGCCCGCCGTGCAAATAGACGATGGCTTCGGGCTTCACCGCGACTCCTTGTGGCGGATCGAACTCGCTGTAGGCAATCCACGATCCGGTCGGCAGTTGCCAGTACTTTGTGTTCGCGTAAGGGATAGCTTCGGCAAAATGCGAACTCGAAGGCCGCAGTACCAGGATGTACAGGCACCCAAAAAGGATGAGAGTGAACAATCCGCTGATTGCAACGGTTAGTCTTCTCTTGTTACTTCCCCAGCAGAGGAGGGTCAGCTTTGTGCCGAACCATGTCGCCAGCGCAAAAGAAATGACAGCGCTAAGCGTGAGCAGCGGAATGTTCGCCGTTCGCGCTGCCAATAAATAAGGAGTTATCAAACCTGCAGCAAGAGCTGCAATGATCGTAACGAAAAATATCAAAACAGCCGCTACTCGTCGAACCCAAAACAAGAATTGCGAGCTCATAGTATTAACTCTCTCTGCTATCCTGGATTTCATTGGATTGCAATGTGCCTACATCACACGGCTTCATCGATCTCTTCTTTGCTGAGTGGCGCTCCAAGAAGTGTCAATCCATGCTTTTCGAACTCTGCCTTGCACGCCTCCTGATTCTTCGGATCTTCATTTTGCGCAACCGAGGCCCATTGTGTTTCCATTAGTCCGGCTGGTGTATAGAGGTGAATTGCGCCACAATGGGAATCCTGCGCTACACTCCATCGGTGCGGGACTTTCATCGGCATCAGCAAGGAATCGCCGGGCTTTAGACGCATGCGCTCGCCGCCCACTTCAGCGACAAACTCACCCGCCAGAACGTAGATCCACTCATCCTGCTCGTGGTGCACGTGAAGTGGAGCACCGTGATAAGGATGATGCTCTCCTTGCGGAAACACGAAGATTGCGAGCCTCGCCCCGGAGTCCATTGAACGAACGACCTCGGTGTCGAACATCCCCGACGGCGAGGGCGCGCGCTCATCGGTGCCGTCGGGTTTGCGTGTAAACCCAGAGCGGACCAGCACGGGATGTCGATTGTTCCCTTGGTCGGAGGCCTGATTTCTTTCGCCCGAAGTTCGCAGTGAAGATGCAACACAGAAAGGAAATCCGGTGAGTGTCAATCCTGCTCCAGCTGCAAGTAAGTCTCTGCGATTCATAGCGCCTCCTTCAATTGCCCGATGAGTTCGAGGATTATTTAGTGCGCATCTCCTCTTTTGGTCCCGTGAATTGCGACGGCCCTCTTCAGCGGACCGCCCACCTCGCCTATCTCGCCCGTTTGCGTGAAGGAAGTCGCAGTGATGCCCGACCAAATCTCGTGCCAGGTCATTTTCTTTCCATTCTGCGGGAATTCCATATCGATGGTTAGTTGTTTTCCATCCCAATTCAGCGAACTGTTGGAGTAGGTGTTGAAATCGCAAGCGGCGGCACCGGAATTGTTGCAGAGCATTCCGCGGAGACTCTTCGTGGTTTCGTCCCACCAGTGAAGTGCGATAAGAAACATCTCGCCAGCGGGCCCATGTACGTGCTCTTCTTCCATCAAAACGTATCCGCCTGGGCCTGTTCGCCAGTTCTCTTCACCGGTCCCGGTACCTCCAGTCGGCGAGATGCCACCTGGCGCAAACTCATAGGTTGTGGACCAGTTGCCCTTCACAGCCTTTTCGAGACTCTGCAGTTCCGGCGCTGGATCTGTAGCACTTGATGCTGGAAAATTCCCATGAATTTCGTTCTTGCTCTGCGTCGCGGTGATCCTCGTCGCATGAATCGTGAATAGCCGCTTCCTCGGGCCGCCGGGGTCGCCGTATTCCCCAGTCTGAACGAATGACGTGGGAGTGATGTCTGACCAGACTTCGTGCCAGATTGATTTCTTTCCAGACGGTGAGGTTTCAACTTCATCGATGACGAACTGTCTGCCATCCCAGTTCATCGTTATGTCTTTCTGCGCGCCGTTTATGTCACATGTGTATGGCAGCAGATTCTGGCATTCCATACCTTGCAAGGTTTTGGTCGTGGTGTTCCACCATATGATCCCAAGGAGAAAACCATCCGCCTCGGGAAAACGTACGTGTTCTTCCTCCAGCAAAGTGAATCCACCTGGCCCCGGCCGCCAGGTCTCTTCTCCTGTATTTGCCAGGCCATTTGGCGCCGACGTGCTGGGTTCAAATTTCACACTCAGCGACCAATCCCCTGTGAGCGCCTTGGTCAGGCTCTCAATTTCAGCCGAAGGTTGCGGAGCAGATGTTAGTGACTGACCATATGCTCTCGCGCAAGCGACGGATATTCCACAAATAGTGACAAGACCGATTCCAACTAATCTGGTAATAGAAACCTTCTTCACGTTTGGCTCCTTGTCATAAACGAGTTACGTCCGAAGAGAGAAACTTTGCCCGATTCGCGGGTTCGAGCGCTGTCGTTCCTGCCACACATTCCGAAACGCTTGACCTCTGTCAATCCTCAATGCTGATCGCCAGCATGTCCAACAATCCCGCCTGCCATCGCCTCCTTTGAAAAAGCGCAGCGAATCACTCTGAGTGGAGAATCCCGACCGGGCGGATCTCGTCCCCAGACTGTGCGACCGCAAGTGCGGAAATCACCGATGCGCGGGGGAGAGAAACCTTCGGGCGACACCTGACATCGTTGAGCTTGTGGATAGCATTTTCCTTATGAGTTATCTTTTGTTTGGCTGGAAGTAATTTCATCGCGTATGCTCCGCGGCTGGCGTGGACAAGGCTGACGAACTCTTTCCGGTGGCTGTGGCTCCGTCACCCTCTTTGTGGAGTTCCGTGATGCGCTTCATAGTCTCGGGATGGCGGGCCCAACTCACCGAGCGTTCCGCGGGCGCACCGTAAAGTTCCGGATGCAGATAGAACCCGCGTTCCCGTTCGTTCTTCTCCTCTTCGATGGGAATGCGATGCGCATTGGCCCAAGCGTCCTGACGGATACCCGTGACTTGCCATGAGACCTCGACCTCGGGCTTGTCGGTCTTAATACCGAACTGGTGATTGGAGACTTTCTGCGTCACGATCGCCTGGGCGAACTGGCCGATGACCGTGAGCTGATAGCGGAAGTCGCGGTTCAATGCCTCAAACCATTCTGGAAGTTGGATGGTCGCGTCTCCAGTACCGTCGGTCACGATGTTGCCGTTGGAGATGTCCATCATGTCGGGCGATTCGACGAACGAGTGGTAAAGGTATTTGTTCGCCGGATCAAGGGGATGATCGATCTTGAACGACCCTCCTCCCTTGGACAAGCTGCCGGTGACGACGACATTGCCATTGAAGAAGCCCGCAACACCCGATCCAGCAAAGGCATCGATACCATCGCCGCCTGCCGAACCGCCGCCCCCATGAAAAATGCCTCCAACACCGTCGGAACCGGACACGCCGGCGTCGCCTCCAATGCCCTCGATCCCCGACCCACCGTCGCCCGTCACGCCGTCCGCGCCAATGCCCTCGACACCCATTCCGTTTCCGAGTTGCGACTGCCCCAATATGGCCCCCCCCTGGTTGGAGGACCCGACACCTTGGACGTAAAATTGGAAATTGGGGCTGACGCCTTGGCGAAAGCCGACCGACACATGGCCGTCGCCGTCGTGGATGAACATGGCTTGGGGGACTTGGTATGCGCCGAAACTCAATCCCTCGCCGAACGTAGCGGTAATGGGGTGAAGGTTGTCGCCAAGGTAAAGGTTGGCTGATTGGTTGTTGCCTTGGAAATTTGTGGCACCCCGAATGAGCGCGTCTCCCGAATCCACTTCCAACTGATAAGCGGGCGTTCCCGTGCCCACGCCGAGGGAACCCGTAACCAGTGCGCTGCCCTCCAGCCAGATTCTGCTCTTGCCGGTAAGATCGGTGATGCCGAGATTGCCTGCGCCTTCCGCGTTCTGGCTTCCCGCCGAAATGAGGTTCCAGGTATGTCCGGTGCTGCTGTTGCCGATCGCAAGCCAAGTGCCGAAACTGCCCGGACTACTGATTGAAAGCGGCGTGTAACCTGTGCTGCTCGGCGCAATCCCAACTCCCACATTGCCTGCAAACCCTTGACTGCCGGAGAAAGTGTTGTTGCCGGCAAGCTGCGGCACTCTCGTCGTATCCAGGCTGAGCTTCACATTGCCGCCGGTGCCGCCGCCCGTTAAGTCGGTCCCAGCCGTCACGCCAGTGATTGTCCCCGTTCCCGCGCTGCCACACGCCCAAGCGGTCCCATTCCAAGCAAGAATCTGTGCGTTCCCGCAACTCGTCAGCAGGCTGAGATTCAGCGTGCCACTCGTGCCGCCGCCTGTCAGACCGCTGCCAGCACCGGTTAACACACCCGTAATCCCGCCACGCTTGCCGCTGGCAAACACGATGTCGAGTTCCGGTGGATGGCTCTGCGTCGTGCTTTCCTTGCTGTCGAAGCTCGCATTCAGGGGGCTGTTCGCAACCAGCGCGATGCCGTCATTAGCTTGGGTACCGTTCAGCCACGCCTGCACCGCCGTCGTGATATCGATGAGCAGGTAGTCTTTCGTCTGGTTTTTTGCCAAAGCGACGCTCGGGACGATGGTGGTGCCCAGCGCCGGCCCCAGGTTGGCGGTAATCGTGCCTTCTGACCAACTGCCGTTGACGTAATCGACGTTAAAGCTTCCGGCCATTGTGACTGCGTTCACGTAGAGCTTGAGCGTAGCTTTGGCAATGCTGGAGCCGGTATAGCCGGATGGGATCGAAGAGAGATCGAACTGGATGTAAGTCGTCTGTGACGGACTGCCCACATCGAGCAGCGCCCTGGCGCCGTAGTTGGTGTCGGGACTGGCGGTGTCGGTGTAGGCGTCGGCAGCGGGCGTAATCTGCGCAAAGGCCGTGATGGCAGAAACGCCCATCAGCAGAATCAGAAGCAACAGGGTGTGAAAAGTTGAAAATCGTTTCATAGTGCTTTCTCCGATAACGAAAGGGCGTTCACTGTGTGGTTGCTACAAAACTTCCGGCCGCTGCCAGTAGAACCACTACCATGACGGCTAGAGGGAAGATGGCAGTCGTCTTGCTCCCGTGCAGATTTCGGATTCCGTGTCGCTGCGGCTCGGTACTGCTTGGCTTGCCATTTACGACCCCGGTGGAATAGCTGTGGCTAGGAGCCGGGACAAGCTCTGTGATGGCATCAAAGACCGGCTGGCAGGTATCAGCCGCGAGTGCTGTCACTGCCTGTCCCATCCCGAGCAGTGAAAGAACGGAAAGCGTAAAAACATGATTGCGAAACATGAGGTTCTCCTTGATCGAAACTGATTCTGTTATCCCTTCTGCGTGCTGCCAACGCATTGATGGCTCGACCTACTCCACGCCTACGAGACCTCGGACTGCGCCGAACAACTTGGCGGAGCTGTAGCCGATGCCTTTCCGAAAAACCAGCTCGACATTGCGAATGTCAGAACTTTGCCGCGATGGATCGCCACGCACTACAACCAGGTCCGCCTGCTTGCCCACCGCGATGGTCCCGATTCGCGACCCTTGGCCGAGAAACTCTGCTCCATTTTCCGTGGAAATATGAATAGCTTGCTCAGGCGTGAAGCCTGCCTGGACTAGCAGTTCGATCTCACGCTGATCGCCGTACCCCGCAAGCGTCCCACCATCTCCAGTCGGATCACTGCCCGCCAGCAGAGTTCCTCCGGCGCCGGCAAACTCGCGCTCGAACTGCATTTCCTTTGTGAGCAAGTGAGGCAGCGAGTGCTGCTCTAATTGCCGGCGTATCATTCGATACATCAACCCGCTCCGCCATCCGAGTGCTCTTATCTCTCGCGAGTGTTCA
>Ga0209168_10000393_pt1 | contig 44301 bp, 54 predicted proteins | sample Coa_R1_FD_187156 | JGI IMG/M metagenome (GOLD analysis project Ga0209168, IMG submission 187156) | Surface soil microbial communities from Centralia Pennsylvania, which are recovering from an underground coalmine fire - Coalmine... | ecosystem: Environmental > Terrestrial > Soil > Unclassified ...
ATACATTGAGTGGCAAGGCAGAAAAGAAAAACCCCAGACAACGAAGTTGTTCTAGGGTTCTCATGACGACCAAGGAAACCCCGGGCGGAAGGACGAAGTCCTGGAGTCCGGGGAGGAGGTCATTATTGAAATTACTGGAATAATTATTTATGCGGGTTGGATCATTTTCACTGATTTTTTGTTTGCAGTTTTAATGCAGCGGGTGCAGGCGCGAACGCGTTTGCCGTCAATTCTGGCATATTGTAAATTCGGCAACAGTCTTCTGATGCTTGCTCGCATTGAGTGGCTGCGTTTGATAGTTTTGGAATATCCTTTTCCGCAAATTTCACACATTCTTGGCATGGAAGTTCTTTCGGATTAAAACAATTAGTCAATTTTAGATCTTAAGTATTTTAGCAGAAACTGATATAATGATCAAGCTATGTTAGGCGGTGCAATCCCATCAATTATAATTTCCCTGCTAATTTTATTGTTTTCCGCAATTTTGCATGAGATCGCACACGGTGCGGTTGCGGAGTATTTTGGCGATGACACCGCGCGCAGGATGGGTCGGATTACCTTAAATCCGATTGTACATATTGACCCGTATTTTTCAATATTGGTGCCGCTGTTGCTATTTTTGTCAGGGTCGCCGGTTATTTTCGGCGCTGCCAAGCCGGTTCCGGTAAATTATTTCAATTTGAGGAATTTTCGCTGGGGAGTGTTCTGGGTTTCGATTGCCGGGATTCTCACAAACTTATTTTTAGCTTTCGTATTCAGTCTGCCATTGCATTTGCATAATATTTCCCAACCGGTTGCAACTTTATTTACCAACATTGTCGAGATCAATATTTTTCTGGCAGTGGTCAACATGATTCCAATCCCGCCGATTGACGGCTCAAAAGTATTGGCCGCATTGATCGGTGAGCGCGCAATTCAAGCGATTATGCGTATTGAGATGCGCGGTTTTTTAGGAATTTTACCGTTTATAGTTTTAATTTATCTGTTATTTACCACCGCTGCGTTCCAAAGCGTGCTCTTGCCAGTTGCCGGATTTTTCTTTAAAATATTCGGATTGGGTTAGAATTTATTATCATTGGAAAAGAGGGGCAAAATGGTGACATCTACAATAGCAGTACGACCCAGGACCAAAAAACCGTTCTTTCACGACATAACCAGCGTAGAATATTGTCCGGGGACGAAACATCTTCGACTACTTACGGGCGCAGAAGAGGTCCTGACAGTGCCGAACTGCAGTACCGAAATGCTCGAGGTGTATATTGCGTTGCTTGAGGTACTCCTGGCAAAGGAGTTTAACCGCACGCCCTGGAATCGTAATTTGGACGTGCAAGGATCGGCAGATCAGCTGCATCCCTTTGCCCAAGGTCGTGAGCGTTTCGTTGGTGTCGTCCATGTCTATTATTTGACCTAGCAGGAAGGGTCAGCTGTCAAAGCCGGGTTACCGCATGGTAGCCCGTTTTTTTATTGGATCATAAAAAAAGCGAGACACCTAGGTTCTCGCATAAGATTTTTTTGGCACTGGGCAGCGATCATTATTTGTCTTCAGCCAAGAGGTTATAAATCTGGTTAGTCAAAGATGCTGGCAAACGTTCAGATAAGCCAAGTCTAAGATTTTCGATGTTCAGAGGTTCTGGGCAAATAAACCGCAGCTTTTGCTCAAGATCCAAGATTTTTGCGCCTTTATGGTTGCGCTCCGGCAATTTTTCCTCCAATGTTTTGCTATTTTTAATTTAGCACCGAGAAAATGTTTTGCCAATGTAACATTATTGACATCAGCCGTTTTTATTCATATAATGCACAAGCAACTATAAACTTTTAAAGTTTTAGTTTTAATAAATTAATCGCGAGATTCGGAGTAACCTTTTGCGCAGGCCAGGGCTGAAAAGCCGGCCAAGTAAAAGGCGAATGCACAGCTGGCGGACCGAGCAGGTCTCAAGCGTATCAAACGAATTCGCAACGCTTTTTTAATTTCTGGAAGTTTTTTAATCGGCGACGATATTAAACGATCTGTAAATTAGAAGCGTAAAAAGAAAGGTTTAATGCCAACAGTTAATCAGCTGGTCCGCTTTGGGCGGAAATCGGCAAAAATAAAGTCCAAGACTCCGGCCTTGGAACGTCGGCTTAATTTGATCAAGGGCCGAACGGTCTGGAGAAACAGCCCGTTTATGCGCGGCGTTTGTTTGAAAGTTTACACGACCACGCCAAGAAAACCGAACTCGGCTTTGCGTAAGGTCGCCAAGGTCCGTCTGACCAACGGTATGGAAGTAATTGCATACATTCCAGGAATCGGTCATAACTTGCAGGAACACTCAGTGGTAATGATTCGCGGCGGAAGAGTTAAAGATCTTCCTGGCGTGCGTTATCACATTGTCCGCGGCAAGCTTGATACATTAGGCGCAGAAGGTCGAAAGCGCGGCAGAAGCAAATACGGAATGAAGAAAGGATAAGCGCAAAAGCGTAACTCAAATTTATGCCAAGAAAAGCAAGGTCATTCAGCCGACATCCAATCATGGCTGATCCAAAATACGGCAACGTCAAATACGGAAAGTTCATCAATTATTTGATGGAACGCGGCAAAAAACTGGTTGCTCAGAAAATTTTTTACAGTGCAATTACTGAAGTTGAAAAAAAAGTCAGCGGTGAAAAATCCGCTGATGGCGAGAAGAAGCCAAGCGGTATCCAGATTTTTGAAATCGCCTTAAGAAACGTTTCGCCTCTGGTTGAAATTAAAGGCAGAAGAATTGGCGGCGCAAACTATCAGGTGCCGGTAGAAGTGCAAGAACCGCGCAAAACCACTTTGGGAATGCGTTGGCTGATTGCCGCGGCAAAGAGCCGCAAAGGCGCGCCAATGCATCAAAAGCTCGCGGCCGAAATTGTTGATGCATACAATAAAGTCGGTGCGGCAATCAAAAAGCGTGAAGATACTCATCGAATGGCTGAAGCCAACAAAGCTTTCGCGCATTTCGCTAAGTTTAACAGGAGATAAAAAATGCCACGAGAATATCCAATTGAAAAAACCAGGAACATCGGAATTATCGCGCATATTGATGCCGGTAAAACCACTATTACTGAAGGAATTTTATACGAGACCGGCGTTACTCATAACATCGGCGCGGTGCACGAAGGTGAAACCGTTACCGACTGGATGGAGCAAGAACGCGAACGCGGAATTACGATTACTGCCGCTGCTGTAACTTGTTACTGGAAAGATCACAAAATAAATATTATTGATACCCCGGGCCACGTTGATTTCACAGTTGAAGTTGAGCGTTCTTTGCGGGTGCTTGACGGCGCGGCAGTGATTTTTGACGGCAAAATGGGAGTTGAACCGCAGTCTGAAACTGTTTGGCGCCAGGCTGATAAGTACGGCGTGCCGCGGATTTGTTTCATCAATAAAATCAACCAGACCGGCGGCGATTTTTATAAGTCCTTGGATTCAATTCACAAGCGCTTGTCACCTAACGCTTTCCCAATTCAATTGCCGATCGGCTTTGAAAAGGACATTGTCGGCGTTGTCGATTTGGTCAAAATGAAATCCTACACTTATAAGGATTTCCATGACAAGACTTTGACTGAAGGCGAAGTGCCGGCTGAGATGCTTGAAAAGGCAAAAGAGTACCGTCAAAAATTGGTGGAAAAAGTTGTTGAAATTGATGATGCCCTGATGGAGAAATATTTAGCCGGCAGTGAGCTGAGCGAACAAGAGCTGATCGGCGCGATCCGCAAAAGCATTTTGGCAGGAAAATTCTATGCAGTGCTTGGCGGCGACGGTCGCGGCGTGATCGTGCAGACCTTGCTTGATGCGGTGACAATGTACTTATCATCTCCTTTGGACCGCGGCAATATTCTTGGAGTCGACCCAAAAGTAAAAGAGTCAGAAGCGGACAAGGCTGAAAAAATTATCCGTAAGCCCTCAGATACAGAACCGTTTACGGCTTTGGCGTTTAAGATTGCAAGCGATCCTTTTGTCGGTAAACTGGCGTTCTTCCGGGTTTATTCCGGAAGCTTGCAAGCCGGTTCTTATATTTTGAACACCAGAAGCGGCAACAAAGAAAGAGTCGGCCGGATTGTTTTGTTGAAAGCCAATGATCGTACTGAAGTCAAAGAGGTTTTCGCCGGAGATATCGCGGCGCTGGTCGGTCCAAAAGATACCGTTACCGGCGACACTTTGTCAGACGTTGATCATCCGGTTCGTTTGGAGTCGATCAAATTTGCCGAACCTGTTATTTCCATGGCAATTGAACCAAAGACTAAGGCGGACCAGGAAAAAATGGGCATGGCTTTGGCGCGGTTGTCAGAAGAAGATCCGACCTTCCATATCAAAGGCGATGAAGAGACCGGTCAGACCATTATTTCCGGAATGGGCGAATTGCATTTGGAAATTATTGTTGACCGGATGAAGCGTGAATTCAAGGTCGAAGCCAATGTCGGTAAGCCGCAGGTGGCGTATAAAGAAAAATTCCGCAAGATCGTCGAAGAAGAAGGCAAGTACATCAGGCAGTCCGGCGGTAAGGGTCAGTATGGTCATTGTCGGATTCGTTTGGAGCCGCGCGAGCCTGGCACAGGTTTTGTATTTGAAAACGAGGTGGTCGGCGGCGTAATTCCGCGCGAGTTTATCGCGCCAATTGAAAAAGGTGTTAAAGAAGCGGCTGAAAACGGGGTCATAGCCGGCTATCCGGTGATCGATTTCTTCTGCGCGGTTTACGATGGTTCATATCATGAAGTTGACTCTTCTGAAATGGCCTTTAAAATTGCGGCATCAAAAGCCTTCCAGGAAGGCGTGCGCAAGGCTGACCCGTGTTTGCTTGAGCCGATCATGAAAGTTGAAGTGCTTGTGCCGGAAAGCTTTATGGGTGATGTTATCGGCGATATCAACTCCAAACGTGGGCAGGTCAAAGAGATGACTGACCGCGGTAATCTGAAAGTTATTGATTCATTTATTCCTTTGGCAGAAATGTTCGGGTACGCTACGGCGTTGCGTTCTATGACTCAGGGTCAGGGCAACTACACCATGGAATTTGATCACTATGATGAAGTTCCAAGGAACGTTGCAGCCGGAATTATTGAATCGCGTGCGGCGGTAAATGCCAGAAAAGGACAATAATAAAAAGGCCAAATTTTTTCTCCGAAAAAATTTGGCCTTCAACCGTTTATGCCTGACAATAGCTTAAAAAAACTGATTGAACTGGCTAAGATTGAGGGTAATAAGTTCTTCGTACTAGACGAAAAAGGTGAGCCGGTCTTGGTAATGATGAGCGCTCAGGAATATGAAAAATTGCTGGTCCGCAAGATTGAAACTCAAATGGCGGACATTGAACAGATTAATCGTGAAATTTTGGAAGCGCAAAAGCGCGATGAAACTCAGGCAAGAAAAAGTTATCAGGAGCAGCTCAGAAGTGAAGTGATTGATTCAACTTTTTCTTTTGAAGCCAAGGATCCCGAAGCCAATTTAGCGGAAGAAGAATTCTAAAATCGTAAAAATTTTAAGCAAAGAAAAAAGGGAGAAGTCATTGCGACTTCTCCCTTTCCGCAGCTATGTGCGGATTAGTTATGAACGGAATCCGTGGCCTCGGAGTTGCCCGAGATCCAGATGTAGATCTCAGCGTGTTTGTGAAAACCGCTTTGATCTAGGGTTCCGATATGAATGTAACCTCCATTCGGTCCCTCGGATCTGATATCCGAGGGTACTTTGATTTCCTGATACCAAACCTGACTTTCGCCAGAGTTCGAAAACCAGGAGTTATTGGTATTGCCGCCGAGCTGAACAAACATCTTAGAGATGTCGTCAGCAGCGACTTCGACAAATTGCACGCAGACCTTAACGGTCTGCCCAGGGCGAACCGCTTCCTGTGCTTCATCGCTGAAGTGCAGGACGTGGTTGCCCGGATAAGCGTCTGCCACTCGGTTCCAACGAACTCGCCTTTGGGCGCAGCCAACCTCAGTTGCAGCGGATTGCTGCATGGTTTGCTGCGTTCGCTCAGCGGTGTTTTGGTATTCGGCGGCGGTGGCGGAATTGGCAGTATATTGCGCCGGGGTATCTTTGCGCAGGCTTGGGATCGTGACATGATCTCTGCCACGAGCGCGGTCACTGACGTATAAATACGCGTCACCGAGCTGCGCGGCCATATGTTTTGGACCTGCTAAGTGATCCTTGCCCGGGTCAAGTCGTTCTGCATCCTTATAAGCGATCCATAACGGCAGCGCTATAAAAAGTAGAAAAACTGTGGCCCAGCCAAGGAGTAATCCCCAGCGGAAATGGCTGTGTTTTGTGGGAGCATGGGCGCCGGCAACAGTTGCCGACGCCGGATTAGGGTTGCTGGCACCGCCTGCGTTCGGGTCAGGGTTTTCATGACCGCCGACCTTGGCGACGAACAGGATTGCCAGCGCTCCGCCTACAACCACAAAAATGATGAACTGGGTTGTGGTTAAGGTTGGAATGTGGAATTCCTGTTTTGTCATACTCTGATAGAGCATGATTAGAAAAAAGCAGATGCCAATCAGTAGGTGAGCTGCCCACCACAGTCTGAATCTGAAGCTGTTCCGGGCTAAGCCGCCCCAAATAGCGATGGCGCTAATTGAGCCAAGGAATGCCCAGTACCAGCCTGAATTCATTCCTGATGTGTCCACCAGGAAGTTCAGCAGCCAGACGTCCGCAGCAGCCGCGAAGAATCCCAACACCGCTCTGCGGATTTTTGATCCGAGGTTGGTGTTGAAGCCGATGTCCGTTCCCGGAATACCGACCTTTTTTGGGAGTAACAGCGCGACCGTACCTGCGAACCCAAGGTTCAGCATGAGCAGTACAAAAAACAAGCTCACGACCCAAAGGTATATCACCGGAGTCCACATTCTAAGCCCATAGGCATCCAGATCGTGGAATAACTGGGCCATGACCAAGAAAGACATGGCTAGTGCCAGCACAGTTGGCGTCAGTTCGATTCGGAGATCGTTAAGTTCTTCGATACCGAATCCGATCCACTGGGCGATGCTTTCCAGCCAGGGCCATTGGGCAAGTGGGCCGGGATTTGTGTTCTGTTGGGGCAGGCCATAGATCGGCGCGTTGCCGGTCCGGTTTTGTCGCTGTGAAGCGTTGGCGCGTTTCTGTTGCGCGCCAGTTATGTTCCACATGATGATGAATATCGTCGCGATCCACAACAGATTCGCGACAAGAATTCGGATCAACACTACGGTGCCGTCCATTGCCATGAACAGCTCCCCTTTGGTGTGGATCCCATCTATGGCTGGCGAATTGTAAAACCACCAACCAAGGATGAAAAGAACCGCGAGCAATGTAACGAGTTTCTTCATATCTTGTCCTCACTTCTGTTGTTATCGCCTGACAAGGCGATGCGCCGCCTTTTGAGCGGCGGTGCGCTTTGATTTGTCCCTTTTTGGCGGGCGGTGTGCCGCCATCCAAAAAGTGAAGCCGTGCCAGATTTTTTCCGCCTCTTGCAAGGCGATTTCCTCGGCATGCTTCATTTTTACCGTGGGATAGCCGGATTCAGAGGCGTGCTCGGTCAGCCCTTGCACGTACAAACGGTGACGCTGTTCCTGATAATCGTCACCACGAGACACATCCATCAGCGAATCTGCCAATTCATCAGGTTGACGGTGGGCAGCATGCTTTAGAAGATCCGCAGCGCTGTGCGGCTCAGTCCTAGCCAGCTGTCTTTCAAACTCGCGATATAGCATCGCGAGGTTGATATCCCGTTCAACCATCTGAATGATGGCTTTGCCATAAATGGCCTTGCCCTGAACCAGTACTTTCATCTCCTCTCTGGTTTCGGACAAGGGTTGGGCTTTGACCGGCTCAACATGACCGTCGGTTTTCACAAGCGGGGTATGACTTTCCGCCCACCTCTTTTGGATGTAGGCGATAGCAGCACTCCCGCTCTTAAAGGTTAGACCGGTAAAAATCGCTCCCGCGGCAAACTCTGCCAGTTCATGGAGGAAGTGTTGAAGGCCGCTTTTTGCGCCGTCTTTAACCTTTTCTTTTACCACTGCCTTTATTTCTGCCGAACTCATGCGTTCCTCTCAATTCTTCCAGATCATGCTGGAGTGTTGCGGCAAACCGCTGGTTGAAGGTGTGCCCAAAGTGAACCGAATATCGGTTCGTTTCTTTGTCAGGGGAGTTTCTACAAGTGTAGCAACCACCCTGGCTGATTTTATCTTCAGTGAAACGGAACCAACGTGAAGATATTTTGTGAATATGCCGTCAGCTCCGAACACTTCCAAGTTCATGAAGAATCCGCCGTTGAGGGCAATAACAATGTCCCTCTCGGCAAGCTCTTCGTCCTTGCGAAGTTCAATCTGAAAAGGGTGCCCACCGGTTTCAGGATTCCTGGCCTGAGCAAAGACATTGAGGTCTTTAGGTTTGGCAGGAACTGCAGGTGCAGTCACAGGCGTTACCGTGGGAGACCCGGATCCTTTCAGAGTCTGCATCACGGTGTTGATAAAATCGGAATTGCCTTTAACAAAAGCATCGTCAAAAGTCATGCCGATCGTCCTGTTGTCCAGCTTCAAACCATGGCCGCCTGCAATTGTCAGTAGGGCAACTGCGGTTTTTATATCGCCTTGGAACTCGACGCTGCCCCTTGTGGACTTAGCGCTTGCATCCTTTGGCGGCTGAATCTTCACCGCTGCGATACTCAACTTGATATCAGCCTTACTTAGTGTCGGCTGGATATCAGTCAGCATCTTTCTAACCTGTTCCTCGCTTGCGCCAGGAGGCAGGTTATTCAACACAAAAGTGAGTTTCTTTTCCATTATTTTTCCTCCCGGCCAAGTTGGCCCGATCGTAAGAGCACCCAGTTACAAAGATTTATCCTTGTAAACAGGGCGTAATTCTCAATAAAACAAAGTATTTTTGAGAATCACCCTCAATTTACAATACTGAATTTTAACCAGCAATTATAATATAATTTGTCTCTTTTGTCAATATGAGGCAGTTGATATTTGCTAAAATTTATAAATTTTGGTATAATAAATAAAAATAGCAATAATAACGTTAAATTATAACCCATATGTTACCGCAGTTTTCGTCAGCCCAATTGTTCGAGGATTTTTTAAGCCAATTGCTTACTGATGCCGGAATGGACACGGTTTCTCCGGAGGTCAGGGAAGAGATGCTTAGTGATTTGCGGTCCAGGCTTGAAAATCGTTTGCTTGGTACAATTGTCATGAATCTTCCGGAAGAAGAGTTAAATACTTTTAATAAAATGCTTGATAATGGTGCTGGAGACGAACAGGTCGCCAAATTTATCGACGATAAAGTTCCAAATTCAACCGAATTGTTTGCAGCAGCAATGGTTAGTTTTAGAAATGATTATTTAGGAATACAATCCTAAATTCGCAATCAACTATTAATTTTCGATAACTATGTCAGATATTTATTCGGCCAAGGACAAGGAGTTTTTAGCCCAGCCGACTGAGCTCGAAAAAAGATTGGCAGCCAAACGCGAGGAAGAAGAAGGTACAGAAAATCAAGAAAAAAAAGAAAATAAGGTTGAGATTGAGAAGCTCAAGGCTCTTGAGCAGGTTGGTTTAGCTGTCGTCGAATTAAAAAAGATTAAGGAACAGTTTGAAAATTTTAAAGACAAGCCGGAAATAAAGAAATATTACGAAAGATTAAGTCATACGATCAACGCCGTGGAGCATTCTGTTAACGGTTTGGAACAAGACGGCGACAATAAAGGTTTATATAAAGTTATTATCAAAAACCGTGAGGGAAGTCAGGCCAATTGGCCTGATGGCAGTCCGGCTTTTCAATTTGAAGGAGTACCGGTTGATGAAATGATCGATCTGCTTTCAAAGCAGGCAAAACACCTCAGGGATAATCAAAACAAGAAACACGAGCAGTTAAAAAGGCAGGTTGATGAACTCTGGGAAAAATACGATCGGTACAATGAAAATATAGACAAGTCTTTAGATTATGCAAATTGGGAGACGAAGAAAAAAGAGCTGGATCATTTGGAAAAAGAACTTAATAAGGGCGGATCTGCTGAGGCAAAAACTTATGCTGATTTGGCAGAAGCACTTACTAAAAACAGCAAACCTTATTTTGAAGCACACTATGGCCACGATCTTCCTTTAACCGAGGCTGAATCACAAAAACAACATCTGCGCACTCAGCATGAAGCCTATTTGATCGCACAGGATTATCGCGGCAGTAAGGATCCGAACCCCGACGAAGCGATGCGCCGGGATTATGAGTTGGCCATGGCAACCATGAAAAATCGCCGGGAACTGATTGCAGAAAAAGAACCAAAGGAACCGGTAAAAATTGAAACCCCAGCGGTTTTGGATCAAAACAAATGGCCTGAAAAAAACAGGCTGCTCCGAGTTGATATAACAGATGTTGCTGATCGATTGGCTTATATTCGCGCTGATAAACGTTTGAACGAACTGTTGAACGCCGGCAAGGATATGACAACCAAAGAATTCTTTAAAGCCTTTGGTTTTAAAGGTATTTGGAACAGAATGAAGACCCGGGCACTTGAAGGCCGTTATCGCGCAAGATTTGTGGAAGAAGAGCAGCAGAAGATGTTTGGTCAAGGTAAGAATGTTTCTACAGCGCATTTGATGACTCTGGCCCAAAGGGTCAATTTACATTTAAGTGATAGAGACGGCGATAAGTGGAAAAAGCAAAGCGATCAAGAGTTTACAGCCTTGATGGAACGTTTTGAAGAAGATCTGTTGATGAACCGCGACAGCGAAAAGGGTGAAAAAAAGAAAACCTTGAGCGCAAGCGAGCAGGCTTATAAAGACCAGATAAATAAACTTATGAATGAGTACATCTATCCGACCAGGGCAAGCGGCGGAGCAGATGTTTTTATGACTGATGAACAGTTTGAGGCGCGCAAAGAGGCGATCATGGAAGATTTGTCAAAGCATCATCCTGAGTACGTTGATGCAAATAAACTTTCTATGGATGACTTTCTTGAAACCGCAAGAGAATATCGCAAGATCCAAGAGCATACCACAGGTCTTGAACGACTTGATCACCAATTTGAAGTTGATCTTGGAGTTGCCCGCGCAGCTATAAAAAATAAGGTGCACCTGGAAGGATTCAGTCGTCTGGTTAACGACATGCAAAAAGTTCCTTTTCTCGGTAGATTTCTGACTCCAACCGGGGTTGGCACTGCCTGGTCGGTTGGCGCTTATTTCTTAAAGCGCAAAGCTTATCTGCTTGGTCCTTTGATAGGCGCTGCTGCAATTGGTGGCGCAAGAAAACACAAAGAAGTCACTGCCGATATGATGATGCATCGCACCGAGCGAGCGATGGGCGTTGAGATGAACCAGTTTAATAATGGCAAAGAGGCAAGACGGCGCCAAGAATTTGATAAGTATACTTATCAAATGCGTAATGTCGGTAATATTAAGGTTGAAATGGATGCCGCTGCTGCCAATTTTGATTTAGAAAAGAACGAAGCTAACACAAAAGTTTTAATTGACCAAATTGCCGACGTCGAGGCCAGAATGATACTTGATGAAAAAATGAGTTTGGACCTGATTCAGTATGAGGGTGTTACTCAGATGGAGCGCGGCAGGCTTGATTTGATGCGCAGTTTGGCCGAAGCTAAAGGATTACTAGGCAGCGAGCATAATCAAGAATTGCAGAACGCAATTGTTGCCAGATCTTCAGAGCTGCAAAAAGACATTTCTGAAACTAACAGCCAGTTTGCATTTTTCCGCACAGTTGAAACGGTCAAAGGCGCCGCGGTAGGCGCGGCATTTGGCGTAGCGATCGGCGCAGCATTCCAGGAAGGAGCCGCAAAGCTTGGTGATTGGACCGGAATCCACTGGTTGCGGCCGGATGGAAAACGCACATCGCTTGAAAAAGTTAAAGATGTCGTGGCTGAAAAACTTTTTGGCATTCATCCCGCTGCTGAAGGTATACACCAAGATTTAAAACCAAATCTGGAATTAGTGCGGAACATTGATGCTGCCAGAGTTAACCTGCCGGTAGGAACGCACCTTCTTGAACAGCGTGCCGGAGAGTTTGCTTTAATCAATGATCGGGACGGAAGAGTTTTGACCGAGGGAATTAAATTTAATCCTGATGGTACATTATTCGGCAGAACCCAAGACCACGTTCCAATGGCAATAAATAGCAGGTTGGATCCCAACAGTACTCATCGGATCGGCGTGCTTGATTACGTCCGTGAAAAATTTCATGGCCGATTAAGTAAAATTAGAACCGAAGATTGGTATAGGAATGCCAAGGTTAGCACATCCGATGAAAATGAACTGCGTCTGATGTTCGGCGGCGAGCATGGCAGCGGCTATGATCATAACGGTAATGTAGATTTTGATTTGAGCCATTTTAAAGAAGGCAAATCTTGGATTGCGGAAGGACCAAACAAGGGCAAGGTTGCTCAGAGAATAATTGAGGGGATTCGGACCGGTAGGATAAAAGCTTTGCTTGCTCCGGACAGCGCTCATTCCAATGACGTTGTAGAATTGAGAGTCGGTAGCAATGGCCATCTTGTTCCGGATCAACTGTTGAATGAAATGGCAAAAAAGGGGCCTAACGGCAAACCAATACTGTCAGGTATGCTCAGAATCACCGAACGCCAGCCAAACGGTAAATATATTGATTTGGCTGCGTATGTTGGTAAGGGCGATAACACTAAGGAAGTCCATAACGTCATAACAACTTTTGTTCCAAAAGGAGAAAAGACTGCTGATTGGCTTGCTGCACCTTTATTTTTTAAATTTCCAAGAAATCCTTTGGAAGATTATGAAATGCACGATGATCAGGATATTGCGGCCCGAGAAAAGAGAAGAGATCAAATCCGAAAAACCGGGGGCGCTCCGGACATTGTAATCCCGGTCAAACCTAAACCTAAAGGTGAAACCGAAGACGACGATATCGTAACCAAGCCACTTGATCTCAATCAGTTTAATCCTAAATTTAGCCATGTAACCCGCGGCCACGGTTTGGAAGGTTCAATTCCGGAGATTGATGTTTCTCCTGGCTATCCTGAACAGCCGGTTATTTTTACGGATAAAGAGATCGCCGATTCTTATATAAGCATCGGAAGCTTTACTCAGGAGGATAAAAATAATATTAGAAAAGTAGATCTACAAAAAGACACTCAATATGTAATTGAAAAGGTTAGAGCTGAACGTCAAAGAGCCCAAAATTCAGAATTGGCAAAACATTTGCCGGAATACCTTGAAATAGCAGCAGCTGCTTTAAAGCGGACCTATGCTAAATACACCAAAAATTTGAATGCACTGCCTGATTTTAAGAAAGCCCGTGTAATAGGCGATTACGAAGCCGCAGCTTTGAATTTGGGTTCCAGGCCTACTGGATTGACTGATCTTGGGACCGGTGAAATTATGATTAATATTGATCGGTTAGAAGCCGTGCCTGAAGAACAAAGAATAATGGTGATAAAAGATGTGCTTGCTCATGAGCTGACCCATGCAATAGACGCTAATAATTACTGGATTTTTGAACCTAAAAATACAGCTCAGAAGGTGCCGATATTACGCAGAACTGGTTTGAAATTCGGTGCTTTACGCCGTGGATTCCAAGCGCCGCATAGTTATGAGCACCGCGGAACAGCATTTAATGAAGGTATCAAAGAGGAACTTGCCGCTGAAGTTACCAAAAATATTTTTGGAGAAAACTATAAATCTGAATATTCGCCTTTTTACTCAACCGAAAGAGCGGTTATTCGGGTCTTGATGGACGCTAAAAAATTAGACTTCAGCGTTCTGGCCGAAGCTTCGTTGGACCGTAAGGCTCTGCCAAAATTAATCCGGGCATTAAGGGGTGAAAATCGACAGCAGCGTGAATATTTGGAAGTATTGCTTGCGATTATGGATTATGAATTCAGTCATGGCGAAAGAACATATCCAAGAACATTAAGTTTCATCAGAGGTTTTCCGGTTTCCTTGAATGCTGATAGGGTAATATCATTCCCACCTTCGTTAAAAGATAAGAGCGGAAGAATTAAAGAGAGCATCATGAAAAAGTATAACCTCAGACGGCCGAGCGTTCAGCAGATTACTCCGGCACCGGCCGCTCAAAGACCGGCAGTTCCAACCAGGGCGGCAGCTTAAGAATTGATATAAATAAAGAAAGACCGGCCCTTTGAGGCCGGCCTTTCTATTTTATTTTAACCTTTTTGTTTAGTTGACCGAATTTGACAAAGACTACTTGCCCTGTTAAACTTTGCACTAGCGTTATTTAAAAAAACGTGATTTTTTTAACGCCGGTTGGCTGACTAAGACGTTAGTGAATCGGCGAAACTAATTAAGAATAATAATTAATCTTGCCCTGGATCCCCATGCGGGAAAAAAGAGATGCAAGCAGCGCCTTTCAAGCTTTTGGCTTTGGGGCGCAACCAATGCGCTCGGGCCAAAAGGAAATGTAAATGGCAGACAAATTTCAACGCGGCAAGCCGCACGTCAACGTTGGTACTATTGGCCACGTCGACCACGGCAAGACAACTTTAACTGCTGCGCTCACAACTGTCCTTGCAAAGAAAGGTTTTGCAAAAGCTCGCGCCTATGATTCGATCGACAACGCTCCGGAAGAAAAGGCGAGAGGTATTACTATTAACACTTCGCACGTCGAGTACGAATCTGACAAGCGCCATTATGCGCACGTCGATTGTCCTGGCCATGCTGACTACATCAAGAACATGATTACCGGCGCGGCTCAGATGGACGGTGCGATTTTAGTTGTTTCCGCAACTGACGGTCCAATGCCACAGACCCGCGAGCACATTTTGCTTGCAAAACAGGTCGGCGTGCCTTATATCGTAGTTTTCATGAATAAGGTAGATATGGTTCAGGATAAAGAACTCTTGGACTTAGTTGAAGAAGAAATTCGTGACTTACTTAAGAAATATGACTTCCCAGGCGACAAAACCCCAATCATCCGCGGTTCAGCCTTGAAAGCTTTGGAAGGCGATCAGTCTGATCTGGGCGAGCCGGCAATCATGAAGTTGGTTGAGGCCTTGGACACTTATATCCCGGATCCGGTTCGCGAAACTGACAAACCGTTCCTGATGCCTATTGAAGACATCTTCTCAATTGAAGGTCGCGGCACTGTTGTTACCGGAAGAGTAGAGCGCGGTGTTATTAAGCTGAACGATGAAGTTGAAATTGTCGGTTTGCGCCCAACTACCAAGACTGTTATCACCGGTATTGAAATGTTCAACAAGCAGTTGGATGAAGGCCGAGCCGGCGACAATGCTGGTTTGCTTTTGAGAGGTACTAAGAAAGAAGAGGTTGAGCGCGGTCAGGTTTTGGCCAAGCCGGGTTCAATCACTCCACACTCAGAATTTGAAGGTGAAGTCTATGTTTTGACCAAGGAAGAAGGCGGCCGTCATACCCCGTTCTTTAAGGGCTATAAGCCGCAATTCTACGTCAGAACCACGGACGTTACCGGTGAGGTTATTCTGCCGGAAGGTCAGGAAATGGTTATGCCTGGTGACACAGTTAAAATCAACGTTAAGTTGATTACCCCGGTCGCTATGGAAGAAAAGATGCGCTTCGCTATCCGCGAAGGCGGCAAGACCGTCGGTGCAGGTGTGGTCACCAAGATTAGCAAATAAGATTTTAGAAAGGCCATCGCGATGAATCGAGATGGCCTTTAAAATTAAAATCGAACAATTATGAATCGAACTGAAAGCAATTATGGAGAAATTCTTTTCAGGTTTGATTGGAAAGTTTTGCTTAAAGATCCTAAAAGTATTTCTCCTGATTTAGCCGTTTTAATGGATGGCCTGATTGAGGCACTTGGTGCAGAAGGTATCAAACAAGCAACCGAATTGATGTTTCGCAATAATTCGCGGTTATTATTTGGTCATGACCAGCCGGATAATAAACAGAGGCTGTTGGCAGTGATTGATTTTGCTGAAGAGCAAGGTTTAATTAAGGCGGAAGAAAAGAATAGATTGGTTTCGGATCTTGTGAGTCGTGCAAAATAGATTAAAATTTAACGTATAGGTTATGAACCAACAATCAAGTTCAATCAGTCACGAAATGACAACCACCCAATTTGAATTAGCGGGCTACAAAGTAGTTAAAAGCTACGGTTTAGTGCGAGGAATTATTGTTCGTTCCAGATCGTTAATCGGCAATATAGGCGCGGGTTTCCAGATCCTTTTTGGCGGGAATATCACCTTATATACTGAGCTTTGTGAAAGGACCAGGGAAGACTCATTTAACTTAATGCTTAAACATGCCGCAGAACTTGGTGCAAATGCCGTGGTTGGTATTAGGTATGACGCTACGGAAATCGCCGGAGGGGTTACCGAAGTTCTGGCATATGGCACGGCGGTGTTTGTCGAACGGCATTAAGATGGCTTTGACAAAATCCACAGGATCCGTTAAAATGACCAAGTGTAAAAATTAACCCGGTTACTTAAAAATCTCTTTCACCCATGGAAGCGGTAAAAAGCAGAATCAGAATCAAGATCAAGGCATACGACCACAAACTGATCGATCAGTCTGCAAAGCAAATCGTAGATACGGCAAAACGCAGCGGCGCTCAAATTACAGGGCCAATCCCGTTGCCTACAGAAAAGACCAAATATACGGTCTTGCGCTCGACTTTTGTCCATAAAGACAGCCGAGAGCAATTTGAAATGCGGGTGCATAAGAGATTGATTGATATCACTGATCCAACTCCTAAAACCATTGATGCTTTGACCAATCTGAATTTGCCGGCAGGCGTGGATGTAGAGATTAAGATGAACTAGCCCTTCAAGGGCAATCGGAAACTAGTTTTTTACAGAGAACTTCCATAAAAAGGACAACCTCTGAACAAATAAAGTTTCCAAAGAAGCTTAAAAAATTATTTTCAGCCCAATCAGCTGAGTCAAAAAATAAAGAGCCTTAAAGAACCAAGATGGTTTACTTATACTTTTTGCGATATTGCGAAAAGTGATAAGCGGGTCGCCTTGGTTTTTTAATTAAACCTTTGGGCTCAATGAAGTTTACTGTCGCAAAAAAGTTGAACATGACCTCACATTTCTTACCGTCCGGCACAATCGTTCCGGTCACTGTTTTGCGCGCGGGTCCGGTAGTTGTTACTCAAATCAAAACTACTGATAAAGATAAGTATCAAGCGGTTCAAGTCGGCTTTGGTGCCAAGAAAAAAGTTAACAAGGCCATGGCAGGACATTTAAAAAACACCGGCAAGTTCGCTGTTTTGAAAGAATTCAGAACTAAAGATTTAAACGGAATTGAAGTTGGTAAAAAGATCGACATTTCAGACTTCCAAATCGGCGAATTCGTCAGTGTTACCGGCATTATGAAAGGCAGGGGTTTTGCCGGACCTGTGAAGCGCCATGGGTTTGCCGGTATGCCTGCCTCACACGGTCATGATAAGCCGCGCGCGGTTGGTTCTATCGGCCAAAGATTCCCGCAGCACACCAGAAAAGGTTTGCGCATGGCAGGCCGGATGGGTGGAGTAGGCGTTACCGTAAAAAATTTACAGATTGTTGATATTGATCCAAAGCGCGGTTTGATTGCGCTTAAGGGTGCTGTACCGGGCCATAGAAACGGCCTGGTTTCTGTCGTCTCTACCGGTAAGGTTAAAGATCTTGAACCAAAGCAGGATGTTAAGAAAGACAAGAAGAAATAAGATTTAAGCGATGAAGATCAAGATTTATAATAAGAATTTGGAAGTTGCCGGTGAAGTGGAATTAAATCCAAAGATTTTCGATGTTAAAACTAATGTCGGATTAGTTGAAGAAGCTGTAAGAATTCAGCGTGCTAACGCCAGAGCCGCAACGGCACACACCAAGACTCGCGGCGAAATCCGCGGTGGCGGCAAAAAACCATGGAAGCAAAAAGGCACCGGCCGTGCTCGTGCCGGATCAATCAGGTCTCCTTTGTGGCGGCACGGCGGTGTGACCTTTGGCCCAAGAAGCAATCGCAATTACGAACTGAAAATGAACAAGAAGCAATGGCGCAAGGCATTGTATATGGTTTTGTCAGATAAGGCCGCTAATAATAATTTTTTGGTGTTTTCGGATTTTTCATTGGAAAACGCAAAGACTAAAGAAATGTCGGCCTGGCTGAAAAATCTGAAAACTAAATTAGCTAAAGACGCCCGCAAATTTCTGGTTGTGCTGCCGAAGAAAGACGAGTTAGTTGAGCGCGCTACTAGAAATTTGAAGGATGCCAAGGTTATCCACGCTAATTCTTTGAACATTCTTGATTTGTTGAAATATGATTCGATAGTCACCCCAAAAAATTCTTTGGAAGTAATAGAAAAGACATACTTAAACTAATTTATGGCGTTATTTGGAAAATCTAAAAAAGAAGAAGATCAGAAGAAAACGGCTGTACCAGCCGAGGCATCTTCAGATTCGGCAGAAAAAAGCCCGGTCAAATCCAAAGAAAATACCGGTGATGCTTTTAGAATTTTGATCAAACCTTTGATTTCAGAAAAGTCGCAGCGCGGAATCGAGCGTGGCAAATATTCTTTTATGGTTAACCGTAAGGCCAATAAGATTCAGATTCGCAATGCTGTAGAAAAAGTTTATGATGTTAAGGTTGTGCAGGTAAACGTCACTAATGTTCGCGGCAAACACCGTAATTTTGGTAGAATTTCAGGAACAACTTCTGCCTGGAAAAAGGCCGTGGTTACTTTGAAAAAAGGACAAATAATCGGCGAGGCGCAGGTATAAATTTATGGCGGTCAAACTTTACAAACCAACCAGCAGCGGCAGACGCATTCACTCAGTGACTGATTATTCGATTTTGCAAAAAAAACACAAGACGCCAAAGAATTTGATTGTTTCCAAATCAAAATCTGGCGGACGCAATTTTTCGGGAAAGATCACTGTCAGACATAGAGGCGGCGGTTTTAAGAAATTGATAAGAGTTGTCGATTTTTCCAGAAACGATAAGATGGATATTCCGGCAAAAGTTTTAACTGTTGAATACGCGCCGGGGAGAAGCTCGTTCATTTCTTTGGTTTCATACAAAGATGGCGAGAAGCGCTTCATTATTGCTCCGCATGGCATCAAAGTCGGCGAAACAGTGATTGCAAGCGCTAAGGCTGAATCAAAACCGGGAAACAGAATGCTTTTGAAAAATATTCCGGTGGGAACCTTCGTCCATGACATTGAACTGGAGCCGGGCAAGGGCGGTGCAATTGCCAAATCAGCCGGAAGCTACGCAGTTTTGCAGGCAATCGAAGGCGGCTACGCTTTGCTAAAAATGCCAAGCAACGAAATTCGCAGAGTTTCTGAAAAAAGCCTTGCCACAGTCGGGCAGGTTTCTAATATCGATTGGGAAAATGTTCGGGTCGGTAAAGCCGGCAGAGTGCGTTTGATGGGGTTCCGTCCAACAGTTCGCGGTAAAGCGATGAACCCGGTGGACCACCCGCACGGTGGTGGTGAAGGTCACAACCCGATTGGTATGAAATATCCGAAAACTCCTTGGGGCAAACATGCTTTAGGCGTGAAGACCAGAGATAAGAAAAAGCCTACCAGCAAATTTATTGTTAAACGCAGAACCAAGTAATTTTTATTCAATAAACTTATGTCACGATCACTCAAAAAAGGTCCATACATTGATCAACGTTTGCTCAAACGCGTTTTGAACAACCCCAAGCGCGGTACAAAGTTCAAGACCTGGTCAAGAGATAGCACTATTGCTCCAGAAATGGTTGGATTCACTTTTGAGGTACATAATGGTAAAACCCATATCCCGGTATTCGTAACTGAAAACATGGTCGGACATAAGCTCGGTGAATTCGCGCCGACCCGCAAATTTATCAGACACGGCGGTAAGATGGCAAAAGAACAAGAGGCTGCCGCAGCAGAAGCCGAAAAATCCAAACTTCAGGCGGCTAAGGCTGATGTAGCGCCGGCAAAATAATTTAATTGTTTTAAATCTATGGCTCAAATAGCTACCGTTGAAAAACAGAATACCAAAGGAAAGCAGACACAAAGTGCCAAGGCTTCTAAGCATGCGGTAGCCCACGCCAATTATTTGAGAGTTAGCCCGCGCAAAATGCGCCTGATCACAAATTTGGTTAAGAATATGTATGCTTCAGATGCTATTCAGCAACTGCAGTTCACTCCGAAGAAGGGTTCAAAAATGCTGATTGACCTGATTCGTTCGGCCGTTGCTAATGCTCAAAATAATTTTAAAATGAACAAAGATAATTTGTTTATTGTCAGTATTACTTGCGATGCCGGCCCAAAGTTGAAGCGTTACATGGCACGCGCTCAGGGCTCAGCTCACGAGATTCGCAGGCCAACCAGCCATTTGCATGTTATTTTGGAAGAGCGCATTTCAGGTAAGAAGAACCGTAAATCAACGGTAAGATTCACAAAGAAAGAACCTAAAGCCGCTGAAGTGGAAGTAAGGGACGGCAAAGCAGCAGAAGAAAAAGGAAAAATCCAGCACAGCCAGGTTGATAAAACCGAACAGCAAGTTAAGGCCAATAAAGTTCAGCAAAAGCGCAGATTATTTAACCGCAAGAGCGGGGTATAAAATTTAGAATATGGGTCATAAAATTTCTCCAACCAGCTTAAGATTAAACATCACTGATACCTGGCGCTCCAGATGGTTTTCAAAGCACGATTTTGCAAAGAACCTCCGGGAAGATGTCACAATCCGTGACTATTTGATGAACGCTTTGAAAAAAGCTGGCTTGGTTAGAATTGACATCGAACGCAGCGGCAAGGAAGCCGTCACCGTGATTATCAAGTCTACTAAGCCCGGTGTAATTATCGGCAAAGGCGGAGTTGGCATTGAAGATTTAAAGAAAAAGATGAAGCAGAAGCTCAGAATTAAAAAAGATCTGAGAATTAACATTGAAGAGGTCCGTGATATTAATTTGCAATCTCAGGTTGTTGCCCAGAATATTGCCGATTCTTTGGAAAAAAGAGTTTCATACCGCAGACTGATGAAGCAGTCGATTGAACAGATTATGAACGCAGGCGCCAAGGGCGTGAAGATTGCGATCGGTGGAAGACTTGGCGGTGCTGATATTGCCAGAACCGAGCATTTGTCACAGGGCAAGTTGCCGCTGCATACTTTGCGCGCCAATATTGATTTTGCCCGGGCTACGGCGTTTACAACTTACGGAACTGTCGGTGTTAAGGTCTGGATTAATAAAGGTGAGATTTTTAGCAGAGATCAGCAGCCAGCTGCGGCAACGGGCACATCAGTGACTCGCCAGAATACCGGCAGGAATTTTGGATCTGGATCAGCGGGCAGCAGAACTCCTCGGCCAAATTTTAGCCGTCCGGCAATCAGAAGATCAGATGCAACTCAGGCTCCGGCAAGCAAGCCCGCTGCAGAGGGAGTTAAATAAAATTTTATGATGATTCCGAAGAAATTAAAGCACCGCAAGCATCATCGCGGAAATACAAAGGGAAAAGCGATGGCCGGAAATGACATTGCATTTGGCAGCTTTGGATTGAAAGCATTGGAAAATTCCTGGGTGACCGCAAGACAGATTGAGGCGGCAAGAAGAGCAATGACCAGATATGTCCAGCGCGGCGGTAAAATTTGGATCAGAGTTTTTTCAGACAAACCGGTAACGGTGCACGGCAATGAATCCCCGATGGGCGGCGGAAAAGGCGCAGTTGATCATTTTGTGGCGGTCGTAAAAAAAGGCAAGATTTTATTTGAAATGGACGGTGTACCTCAGGCTGATGCCAAAGAAGCAATGCGGCTGGCCAGCCACAAACTCCCGGTCAAAACCAGATTTATCGTTAAGGAGCACTTAGCTTAATTTTATGAAAACTACCAAGATCAAAGAGATCAGAACCAAGAACGACGCGGAATTGAAACGTGATCTTGCTGCTATGCAGGAAAAAATGCGCGAATTGCGTTTTAAGCTGCATTCCCAGGAGCTGAAGAATCCTAAAGAGCTTAATGTTTTGAGAAAGAATATTGCTAAAACTTTGACAATATTAAAAGAGCGCGAGGTCGCTAAATAATTTTATGGACAAAATTAAAAGAGTAAAAGTCGGCGTAGTAGTTTCCGACAAAATGCATAAAACAGTTGTGGTCAAAGTCGACAGCCTTAAGCGCCACCCGAAGTACAAGAAAACTTATAGCGTCTCCAAGAAGTTCAAGGCCCACGACGAGAATAACGAATATCACATCGGTGATAAGGTTGAAATTGAAGAAACCCGGCCGATTTCAAAAGATAAGAATTTTAAAGTAGTCCGCAAGATTTAAACATATGTTGCAAGTAAGATCATGGCTAAAAATAGCTGACAATACAGGCGCGAAAATCGTGGCAGTTTTCTCCGTCAACGGCAAAAACTCCAATCGTTATGCGCGCTTGGGTGATATTGTTGCCGGATCAGTAAAGGAAGCTTCACCTAAAGGGCAGGTTAAGAAAGGCGACAAAGTTTATGCTGTGATTGTCCGGACCCGCAAAGAAGTACGCAGAAAAGATGGATCTTACATTCGTTTTGACGATAACGCCGGAGTGCTGGTTGATAAAGAGAGCGGCGAACCAAAGGGCAGCCGTATTTTCGGACCGATTCCAAGAGAGCTGCGCGATAAAGGTTTTACAAAGATTGTTAGCTTAGCTCCTGAAGTAATTTAATTTTTGATATTGATTTATGAAAGCAAATACAGCATTAAAAAAAGGTGATACCGTTGTGGTTTTAGCCGGCAAGGATAAACGCAAAAGCGGTAAGATTATTGAAGTAGACCGCCGTGCAGGCACTGTTACTGTTGAATCGATAAATATCCGTACCCGTTTTGAGAAAAAGCAGGGAACCAAAGCCGGTACCAAAGTTTCTTTTCCGGCAGCAATGCCAGCAAGCAAACTTATCCTGGTTTGTCCGCATTGCGGCAAGACCACCAGAGTTGGCCATCATTTTTTGGAGAATGGCAGCAAGCAGAGAATTTGTAAGAAATGTAAGAAAGCTATTTAAAGTTTTTTGATTGAAGTTATGAACAGACTCAAGGAAAAATACGTAAAAGAGTTGAAGCCACAGCTGCAGAAACAGCTCGGTCTTGATAATGTCAATGCCGTACCGCAGATTAAAAAGGTTGTGGTTAACGTCGGTGTCGGTAAAACTTTGAAGGATCCCAAACTTTTAGAAGCGATTATTAATGATTTGAAAACGATCACCGGACAGATGCCGGTAAAGACGCTCGCCCGTAAATCAATCGCAGGTTTTAAGATTCGCGAGAATCAGGTGGTCGGATTGATAGTTACCTTACGCGGCCGCAGAATGTATGACTTTTTGGATAAATTGGTTAATGCTGCAATGCCTCGCATTCGCGATTTCCGCGGAATTCCGGCAGAAAGTTTTGATGGCCGCGGCAATTACCATGTCGGTATTCGCGAACAGCTGGTTTTTCCTGAAATTTCAGAAGAAAGCATTGATCACGTTTTCAGCATGGAGATTTCCATTGTCACTAATGCCCGCCAGGACGACCGGGCGCGTGAACTATTAAAGAGCATGGGTTTTCCATTCTCCTCGGAGCAAACCAAGTAAATTTATGGCGAAGAAATCCTTAATTGCAAAAGCGCTAAGATCAAGAACGAAGCCGAAGTTTAAAACCCGGGTAGTCCGACGTTGCTGGCGTTGCGGACGTAACCGCGGTTATATGCGCGACTTTGACTTGTGTAGAATTTGTTTCCGGGAACTCGCTTCCCGAGGAGAAATTCCCGGCGTAGTAAAGGCCTCTTGGTAAAATTATAAATCCTATGTTTACAGATCCAATTGCAGATATGTTAACCAGAATAAGAAACGGAATTGCGGCTCGTAAAGAGCAGGTCGTTTTGCCGTATTCTAAACTCAAGGCCAACCTTGCTAATATCCTGAAGTCTGAAGGCTACCTTAGAGAAGCAGTAATCCGTGACAGCGGTAAATTCAAAGAGTTGGTTTTGGTTTTGAAATATAATTCTGAAGGCGAAACCCCGATTTCCGGAATTAAGCGGGTCAGCAAACCGGGCCAGCGCATTTATGCACCGGTGACGAATATTCCTAAATCTAATGGCGGTACCGGCATTACAATTTTGTCGACCTCCAGAGGCTTGATGACCGATAAAGAAGCCCGTAAGCAAAAGTATGGCGGTGAAGTAATCTGCCAGATTTGGTAAGGAAAAATATATGTCACGTATAGGAAAAAAACCGATTATATTGCCAAATGGCGTTAAGGCCGAAAAAAAGGACCTGACTTTGAAAGTTACCGGACCAAAAGGTGGCTTGGAAGTAGTATTGCATCCCAAAGTTAAGGTAAATGCAACTGAAAAAGAGCTCACAGTTGATATTGATAATAAGGAAGAAAAATTTGACCGTTCACTCTGGGGTTTGACCCGCGCTTTGATTCAAAACGCAGTGACCGGAGTAGTTTCAGGGTTTGAAAAGAAGCTTGAAATAGTCGGTGTCGCTTATCGTGGATCGGTCGCCGGAAAGAAAATCACTTTGTCACTTGGGTTTTCACATCCAGTAGAAGTTGATATTCCGGAAGGCCTGACAGTAACTATTGATAAAAATGTTATCAGCATTTCGGGAATTGATAAGCAGTTGGTCGGAGAGTTTGCCGCAAATATCCGTGGCCTGAAAAAACCAGAACCATATAAAGGCAAGGGTATTAAATATGCCGATGAGGTTGTCCGCCGCAAAGCCGGTAAAGTTGTCAAAGCGGTAGGGGCAGGAAAATAGCAAACTACAATAACTATAGATTATGAAGGCTACAAAGATTGATAAAAGAATAAGAAGACACGACCGGGTTCGCACCAAGATTTCCGGTACAAAAGACCGTCCGCGTTTGGCGATTTTCCGCGCCAATCAGCATATTTATGCCCAGTTAATTGATGACTCAAGCGGCAAGACTTTGGCCTCGGTTTCTGATCTTGATCCAAAACTGAAAGGCAATAAAAGCGAAAAAGCTACTCAGGTAGGTACGATGATTGCCAAGAAAGCCGAGGGTTTGAGTGTTGCAGCGGTTGTTTTTGATCGAGGTGGGTTTAAATATCACGGTCGAGTTAAAGCCTTGGCAGATGCCGCTAGAGCAGCTGGATTAAAATTTTAAGTAAGAATTATTTATGGCGATGAGACAAAAAAAAGATCGAGGGGGCGGTGAGGCAACAAGGCGCGAGTTTGACCAGAAAGTGGTTGAAATTAAGCGCGTTACCCGCGTTGTGGCCGGTGGAAAAAGAATGCGTTTCCGCGCTTTGGTTGTAGTGGGCGACCACAAGGGTAAGGTTGGCATGGGTTTGCGCAAAGGTACCGACGTTGCCGAAGCGGTGAACAAGGCTGTTAATGCTGCCAAGAAAAATATGGTTACTGTGCCGCTTACCAATGAAACCATTCCGCACGCAATAAAGTTAAAGTATAATTCCAGCAGAATCTTATTGATGCCCGCTGCTCCTGGAACCGGAATTATCGCCGGTGGCGCTTTGAGAAGCGTTTTGGAACTTGCCGGAGTAAAAAATATTTTGAGCAAGATGCTTGGATCTTCGAACAAGGTTAATAATGTTAAGGCCGTGTTTGAAGCTTTCAGAAGAATGAAAAGCAAAGAAAAGCTTAAAGAAATGTTGAAAGCATAATTTATGATAAAGCTACATCAGTTAAAACCGCATCGCGGCAGCCGCAAGCGTAGAAAAGTGGTTGGACGCGGACTTGGTTCCGGTCACGGAACTTATTCCGGGCGAGGCGCTAAAGGCCAGAATGCCAGAACCGGCGGTGGGGTCCGTCCGGGTTTTGAAGGCGGCCGTCAGCCGCTGATCCGCCAGATTCCGAAGTTGCGCGGTTTCAAGAGCCCACACTTAAAACCAACCGCGTTGACCGTTTCAATTCTGAATAAATTTAATGACGGCGAAGTTGTAACAATTCAGAAGCTTGCTGAAAAGAAAATCGTATCAGCAAATGCTTCAGTCAAAATATTAGCCGGCGGTGAACTTAAGAAAAAACTGGAAGTCCGCATCCCGGTATCTGCCGGTGCAAAAGCCGCTATTGAAAAAGCCGGCGGTAAAGCTCTATAAACAAAATTTTTTATGAATAAACTAGCGCTGATCTGGAAAACCAAAGATTTGCGGAACAAAATCCTGATTACCATCGGATTATTGATTTTAACCAGATTGCTAACTCATATTCCGATTCCGGCGTTGAGCAAGGTTGATTTGCGCGGAATTCTAAATCAAAATCAATTTTTGAACCTTTTGGACATTTTTTCTGGCGGCGGACTTTCAACTTTGTCGATTGCAATGCTCGGCGTTGGACCTTACATCACCGCCTCAATTATTGTTCAGCTTTTGACAGTAATAATTCCTTCTTGGGCTGAAATGCAGAAAGAAGGCGGGGATGCCGGCAGGGAAAAACTAAACCAGTACACTAGATATTTGACCATCCCGCTTGCGCTATTGCAGGCGTTTGGTGAAATTCGTTTACTTCAGTCCGGGCAGCTTGGATCGGTTTTGCCGCCGTTCACTCCGTTTGAATGGTTCGTAACTTTGATTGCAGTGGCTACTGGAACCGTGATTTTGATGTGGCTTGGCGAATTGATAACTGAATATGGCATCGGTAACGGTGTTTCCTTAATCATTTTTGCCGGTATTGTTGCTCGAGGTCCGCGCGCATTGCAGCAAATTATTGCGCTTTATAATCCCAGCCAATTGCCGCAGATAATCGGATTTGCTGTGGCTGCAATAATAATTATTGCGGCGGTTGTAATTGTTACTGAAGCGCAGCGCAATATCCCTGTTTCTTATGCCAAGCATGTCCGTGGCACTAAAACGTACGGCGGCGTTAATACGCATTTGCCGCTTAGAGTTAACCAGGCCGGAGTCATTCCAATCATCTTTGCGCTTTCAATTTTGACCTTTCCGCCCTTGGTTGCAAATTTCTTTTTGAATGCAAAAAGCGCGGCATTGGCGCATTTTGCACAAGCGGTAATCACTTTCTTCCAGAACCAAACCTATAAGCCAATTATGTATTTCATTCTGGTGGTGGTTTTTACATACTTCTACACTGCCGTTGTTTTCAATCCTGACGAAATTTCTGAAAACGTTCAAAAGAACGGCGGATTTATTCCTGGGATGCGTCCTGGCAAACAAACCGCTGATTATCTTTATAAGGTTTTGAATCGGATTACTACTTTCGGTGCGGTATTTTTGGCGTTGATTGCGGTGCTGCCGTTTATCTTTACAAAGTTTACCAATTCTCAGTCGCTGACCATCGGCGGTACCGGTCTTTTGATCGTGGTTGCTGTTGTGATAGAAACCATCAAGGCTGTTGAAGCGCAGATGGTTATGCATAATTATGAATAAAAAATAAGAAGCATAGATTGACCCGTGGCATCTTCTGTGTTAAGATCGATTTGCGTTGAGCTCTGTCTAAAATTTTAAAAAAGTTCTGGGTGCGCAGCTTCGTGCATAGTACGGAACGCATGGATTTCCGCCCGGATTTCCCTGATCAGCAATTCTTCCTTCAAAGGGAGAATCGGGGAATGAGCGCCCGAGCTACTGATACGCTCGGGACCTGATGACGCCCGAAGGTCGGCGGCCGCATAATCATACAGGCCTGATCGGGCTTTTAAATGGGCCATGTCGGCGAGCATCTAAACGCTTGCCACTGACACTCGCCCGAACGCTTCCGCGACCAAGTCCGGAGCTAACTGACAAAAAGTGGACGATTCGCCGGTCGACTTCTGCAGAGTGCCGGTAAAATTCGTCCGAAACTAAAGCTCACAGCCTAAGGAGGTTTGTGACGATCCTGTGCCTTGTATTCGAGACACTTATCCCTACCTGGACTGCCATGTAGGCTCGAACCGCTAAGCAAAGTTGCTTGGCGGTTCTTTTTTTCTGCTATAATTAAAGGGATATGAACAAACTTAACACTGTAATTTTTATCGGACCGCAGGGGTCGGGTAAGGGAACCCAGGCTCAAATTTTAGCCAAAAAAATCGGCGCGGAATATATTGAGATGGGCGCGCTTTTACGCAAGGTCGCTACAGAAGATTCAGATTTCGGTAGAATGGTAAAAAAGACAATTGATGCAGGAATTTTAGTTGATGACCCGACCTGGTACGAAGTGATTAAACACAAGCTTGAAACTTTAGATTTTTCAACTCCAGCAATTTTTGACGGCAGTCCGCGCCGCTTAGGACAGGCGCACATACTTATTGATCATTTGCAGACAATTGGAAGAAATAACATTGATACTTTGTATATAAGTTTGCCGAGGGAAGAAAGTATCAAGCGTTTGCAGTTGCGTCGAATTTGCTCAAGTTGCAAAACTCCGACCGTGGCAAACGGCGAACCAAATCAAGTTTGTGCGGTCTGCGGCGGACCATTGATCCGCAGAGCGGACGAAACAGATCAGGCAATTGAACGTCGTTTAAAAATGTATGAAGAAGACACTGTCCCGGTAATCTCTTATTTGAAAGCGGTCACTAAACTGCATGAAATCGACGGCAATCGCCCGATCTCGGAAGTTACCGCTGAAATTGATCGGCAGCTGGAAATTTAAACTTGGAATTCAATTGAATCTGAAATGCAAATAATTTTACTCGGTGATCCGGCGGCCGGAAAAGCAACCCAGGCTAAAAAACTTTTGAAAAAATACAACCTCGTCGATTTTGATATGGGTGAAGAGCTGCGCAAGATTCAGTTTGGAAGAGGGAATGCGAAGCTCAAGAAAGTTTTGGCCCGAACTTACAGTAAGGGCAAGCTGACCCCAACCTGGCTGGTTCGGGCAATTTTAAAAAAGAAAATTTTCAGCATTCCAAAAAATAAAGCAATTTTATTTGACGGCCATCCTAAAATGATCGGCGAAGCGAAACTGGTTTCCAAATGGCTCAGTCAAATCGGCAGGCCTGAAGTACAGGTTTTATATTTGAGCATCCCTGAAAAGGAGATCATCAAGCGAATGAGCAAACGCATCGAATATGTTAAGGGGAAAAAGATTAAACGCACTGATGATAATCCAAAAGCCATGCATTTACGAATCAAATATTTCCGTTCGGGAATAAATGAGGTTATCGATTTTTTTAAGAAAAAATATCCATTTAAAAGAATCAGCGGATTGGGCAGTACAGCGGCTGTGCACCAAAGAATAATTAAGGCGATTGGAAAGACTAATACTACTCGTGGCTAACAATCTAAAAACTAAAGAAGACATCGAAAAGATCAGGAAAGGCGGCGGCATTCTCGCCGGAATTTTGCAGCGTACCATCGCGCTTGTTAAGCCAGGAATTTCGACCTGGCAGCTTAATGATTTTGCGGAAAAAGAAATTTACGCTGCAGGAGGCAGGCCGTCATTTAAGGGGCACGGGCCAAAAAATAATCCTTTTCCTGCTGGACTATGCACTTCTATAAATTCTGAAGTTGTGCATGGCATTCCTTCCAAAAAAAGAATTTTGCAGGAAGGCGATATCATTGGTTTGGATATAGGCATGGAATATCTTGGCAGATATACTGACCACGCTATTACCGTTGCGGTTGGAAAAATCGATAAACAAGCACAAAAATTGCTGGAAGTCACCAGAGAGTCAATGTTTTTAGCGATAAAGCAGGCCAAGGTCGGCAACAAAGTCGGAGATATTGCTGATGCTACCCAGCAGTACATTGAAAAAAATGGTTTTAATGTTGTACGCGATTTGGTTGGTCACGGGGTAGGTTTTGCTGTTTGGGAAGATCCACAGGTACCGGGTTTTGGCAAACCCAATACCGGAGTGACCTTGCAGGAAGGTATGGTTTTGGCAATTGAGCCAATGGCAACTATCGGAGATTATCGTTTAATAGTTGAGAATGATGATTGGACCATTTCTACCGCAGACGGAAGTTTGGCAGCACATTTTGAGCACACTGTGGCAATCACCAGGCATGGGCCGGAAATTTTAACAGTGCAGTCCTAATTTTGATAATGAGTTAATTTATGTTAAAATAAAATTATGGATTTTGATAATTTGAGCGAAAAAAATCAGACAACAAACGAAATTAGCCCCAGTTTAAATTCGGCACCAGCTTCAAATAACGGTGGCGTAAAAAGACTCGGTAACGGTCTAATTATCAGCATCATATTAATCAGTTTGCTTTCAGGACTTTTAGCCGGAGCCGCCGGCACTTATTTAGTTGCAAAAAATATCGGTTTGACAGGAAAGGTTTCTTCGCAAACCTCTAAGAACATTGTGGTTAATGAGGACTCTGCAATCGTCGATGTTGTAAAAAAAGCCAGCCCGGCGGTAGTTTCAATCATAGTTTCCGCTGACGTCAGCCAGAACCAGAACAGTGCATTTTCCAATCCATTTTTCTTTGATCCATTTTCACAAAATCGTCCGCAAACCCCGTCAAATAGTAATACGCCGAATTTTCAACAGATCGCAGCTGGCAGCGGATTTTTTATAAGCTCTGACGGACTGATTTTGACTAACAAGCATGTTACTTCAGCGGCACAAAATGCAAAATTTTCAGTTGTTACCTCGGACGGCAAACAATATGATGCTAATGTGGTTGCTCAGGATCCGATCAACGATATTGCTTTGATTAAAATTAAGATTTCCAATGCGCCAACTTTGAATTTTGCTGATTCTAATAGCATCGAGATCGGTCAGAGGGTTATCGCAATTGGTAATTCTTTAGGACAATACACAAATACCGTTACAACCGGGGTTGTTTCCGGAATAGGCAGAAACATTACTGCCGGCGACGAACAAACTTCAGAACAGCTTGAGGGGGTGATCCAAACTGACGCCGCAATTAACCCGGGTAATTCCGGCGGTCCTTTGCTTGACGTTGGCGGCGATGTAATTGGGATGAATACTGCAATTGACCAGCAAGGCCAATTAGTTGGTTTTGCAATTCCTTCTGACGACGTTCAAAAAGATCTGGCTTCATACCAAAAGCTTGGGAAAATTGTTAAGCCGTTTCTTGGCGTTGAATATATTCAGTTGAATGCCCAAATAAAACAACAATATAATTTGGCTACCGACAATGGCGCTTGGGTTACAAACCAGCCTAATAATGACGGAACGCCGGCGGTGGTTCCTGGAAGCGCCGCTGATAAGGCTGGAATCAAAGAAAATGATATTATCACCGCACTTAATGGCAAAAAGCTTGATCAAAACACCACTCTTGCCGGTTTAATCAAAGATTTTGATCCTGGCCAGACCATGGATTTGCAGGTTTTGCGAAACGGTAAGACTATAGATTTGAAAGTTACGCTCGGTCAAAAATAATGGGCAGAATATTAGCTATCGATTACGGCGAAAAGCGCATTGGTCTGGCGCTAAGCGATGAAAATAAAGAATTTGCATTTGAATATGAGATTTGGCAGGCAGCAGATTTTTTTAAAAAAATTTCAGGGTTAATTTCGGAAAAAGAAATCGAAAAAATCGTTCTGGGTAAGCCGGTAAATTTGAAAGGCGAATCCACAAAAAAAACCCAAGAGGTCTTAAGGTTTCAAGAAAAATTGCAAAAGACTTTGCCGCAGGAGTGTAAAATTGACCTGCTCGATGAACGGCTCAGTTCCAAAATGGCGGAAAAGATTGCCGGAACCTCAAAAAACATCGATGCGCTTGCCGCCCAAATATTTTTACAAAACTATTTAAACAAAAATGCAAAACAAAATTCATCGGAAACGGAAATTTAACAGAGTATTGCATCCGAACCGCCATTTTATATGGGCGATAGTTTTAATTGTGCTCAGTGGTACGGCGCTCTGCGCTTATATTTTGATCAGCTCATATAAAGACGATTACGGTTCGGTCTCAGCTCCTTTGACACAGCGGCATGTTTTTGTCGATCAGGGGGACGGCTATTCGGCTTTTTATCCGCAGGATTGGCAGTTGGAAAAAGACCGGGCTGGCAGCATAATTTTTGAAAATCCTTCTGATCCTGGGGAAAATATTACGGTGGCGGTGACCTTTTTAAAGTATGAAAAAGTAATTCGTAATTCTCTGAATATTTTAAATGAATCAGATTTCAGCAGGGGTAATACCCAATACGCCGTAATAACCACCGGCACAAAAGGCGGTGTTGCCGACATTGACGTTGCTTTGGTTAAAACCGCAACCAGGCTTTATTATATTTCCGGCCATTCTGATTTTTTCCGAGAGTTTGTCGGAGGCTTTAAATCTTTTTAAGATGTCCCAATTCAGACAAAATCCAATTTCAAAACACTGGGTGTTAATAGCGCCGAACCGCGGTAAGAGGCCGGAACAGTTTGCTGACGGGCCGGTAATGCCGGTAAATTTTCCTGAGCAGGATGCTGATTGCGTCTTCTGTCCGGGAAATGAAGCCAAGAATCAGGAGATTGCGCGTTTTCCTGACAATAAAAATTGGCAAGTGCGAATTATTCCGAACAAGTTTGAGGCGCTTTCGCATGTGCCGTTTTCCAGAGCCGGAGAATTTTTTGTGCATCGCGCAGGATCGGGCGACCATGAAGTGATTATCACCAGAAAACATAACGAACCCCCGGCGCTCCAATCAATTCAAACGGTTGAGCTCAGTTTGCACGTCTTTAGACAACGCTTACTTGATCTTTATGAGCATAAAGAGCTGGTTTATGTTCAGATTTTTTACAACCACGGCCGTGATGCCGGCGCTTCTTTGATTCATCCGCACTATCAAATTCTGGCCACCCCGATGCTGCCCACCGGAGTTCATGATGAAATGGCCGGTTGTTACCATTATCATCGGGATAGCGGCAAGTGCATTTATTGCCAGATTATTTCAGAAGAGCGCCGTCAAAAAGAGCGAATAGTTTTTGAGACCGAAGATTTTATAGTAATGTCTCCCTACGCTTCGCGTTCGCCATTTGAGACCTGGATTTTGCCTAAAGAACATTCCGGCAATTTTCAAAACATTACTGATAAGCAAATCACGGCTCTGGCTTACGTTTTGAAAGTGACGTTAGGACAATTATATGTAAAACTTTCTGATCCGGCTTTGAATTTTTATTTACATACATTGCCAAGTCCGCAATTCAAGCATGTTTATAACAGCGATCTTTCTTACCATTGGCATTTGACGATTTTCCCGCGATTGACCATTTGGGCCGGTTTTGAGTACGCCACCGGCATTCCAGTAAATCCGATGCCACCGGAAGAAGCCGCGAAGTTTTTACGCTAGCGTTAATGCCTAATCTTAAAATAAGCTATAATTAGTTCGATAATCACTGATTTTTTGAAATAAAAATGAAAATACTGGTTGGCAATTGGAAACTTAATCCGCAAAAACTTTCAGAAGCGCAAAAATTGCTTGCTGCTTTAAACAAGGTCAAAACTAAAAACCGGGTGGTTATTTGCCCGCCGTTTCCTTATTTGCCATTGCTTAAAACAAAATTTGAGCTTGGCGCTCAAAATATTTCGGTTCATGACCAGGGCGCTTATACCGGCGAGGTTTCAGCCAGAATTCTCCGGCAATTTAAAGTAAAATATGGTATCATCGGTCATTCCGAGCGCAGGGCCGAGGGCGAAAGTGATGAGCAGGTTAATGCCAAACTGAAGCAGGCCATTGAAAACCAGATTACTCCGGTGTTATGCGTCGGTTTTGGGATCGGCGCCGATGCCGAAGAGGAAGATGTTTTGGCGCATCTCCGCAATCAGCTGCAGGCGGATCTTCCGGGCATTGATCCTAAAAAGATAATTGTTGCATATGAACCGGTTTGGGCAATCGGCACCGAAAAAACTCCCGGGCCTGATCATGTTGAGCGGGTTGCGATGTTTGTAAAAATTAAGTTCAAGATCGGAAAATTTATATACGGTGGCGGTACAAGCTCGGCAAGTTTCCGCGCGCTGCTTGATAAGGCCCCGGTTGACGGATTATTGGTTGGTCATAACAGTCTGAAAATCGGCGAATTTTCTGAAATTATTAAATACTAATTTTAGACATGCTCTATATCGGCTCTGACCATGGCGGTTACGCCCTAAAAGAAGATCTTAAGAAATTTTTAGAATCTCAAAAGATTCCTTTTGTTGATCTTGGACCGAATCGGATTGATCCCAAAGATGATTATCCGGAGTTCAGTGCCAAGGTCGCGCGCGAAGTTTCCAAGGATTCGCAGAACAATAAAGGCATTTTACTGTGTCGTTCCGGGCACGGCGTCAGCATTGTTGCCAACAAATTTAAAAATGTCCGCGCGGCGTTATGCTGGAACGAACAGGTTGCAAAAGCTTCTCGTTATGATGACGATGCTAACGTTTTGGCGCTGCCTTCTGATTATATTTCTCCGGAAAGCGCTGAAGAGATTACCCGAGTCTGGCTCAAAACTCCTTTTTCTGAAGAAGAACGGCATCAGCGTAGGATCAGAGAAATAAAAACTTTGGAATAATATGGCGCAGATAGTCCCGTCAATTTTAGAAGATACCCAGGAAGGCTTTGCTGACCGTTCAGCAGAAATTTTAAAAATTCCCGAAGTGCAGCGAATTCAAGTTGATATTTCCGATGGAAAGTTTACGCCGCGAAAAACCTTGGAACTTTCGCAGATTGACCTACTAAGCCCGGCTTATTTTTGGGAGGCACATTTAATGGTTGAAAATCCCGGAGATTATTTGTTAGACGCAAAAATCGCCGGATTTAATAGCGCAATCTTTCATTTTGAGGCGATTCCTGATAAAACCAATCTGAAGACCATGCTTTTGGAGCTGCAGAAATTAAAGCTTCAAAGCGGATTGGCGATTGATCTGGACACGGCGGTTGAGGATATTCTGGAATACGCGAGATTTTTTGACCAGGTTTTGATTCTAGATGTTAGACCGGGATACAGCGGTCAGAAGCTTGCCGGCGATACTGTCGCCAAGGTTGAAAAATTGAAAAAGCAGCTTAAAAATGTTAAAATTGAGGTAGACGGCGGGGTAAAATTCGATAATATTAAGGCGCTTGTCAGGGCCGGAGCAGAGCTTTTGGTTGTAAATTCCGCTCTTTTTGATCCGGGACCTGATAATCTGACACCGACACAAAACTTCGAAAAATTATTGTTAGAGGCACAAAACTTGTGAAATCAATTTTTGCCGGGAGCTTCGCTGAGGCTTATCGAAAAACCAACCGGCAGTTACCTGTACTTTTAAAAGTTTTTTTGGCCCTTTGTCTTTACTTCCTTAGGGACTTTTTATTTTTGGCGGTTTTGATTGCCGCCGGAACTTATCTGCAAAATTCTTGGCGTTATGTTTTTGAAATCGGCGCAGGTCTGGAGGTTCTTTGGGTTTTTATAAAGATTAACGGCGCGATCGGTATAATAACCAGCATTATTTCTACCGGAGAAGGTTCAATTTGGCAAATCGCCCGCAGGGGATATAAGCAGTCGGGAATATTTTTTTGGAATGGTTTGGTGACAGGAGTTCTTTTGTTGTTTGGTCAAACGCTTATTTTCTGCCCGTGTTTTCTTTTTCTAAACAATTTTTTATTCAGTTCGCACCTTTTTATTTACGAAAATCTGCGCGGTAAAGCGGCCAAAAAACGCAGTAAAGAACTGGCGGCCGGATTTGGCTGGATGATTTTAAACCGTACGGTGGTGTTTATTTTTATCGGATATGTTTTTTTATTTTTTATTGCGATGCTTTTGTACATAAAGTTTTTTGGGCTGGCAATAATATTGGTATTAGTTTCAGCTCTTTATTTTTCGCAATTGCAGGCTAATTACATCAGGCAGATTTATCAAAGAACTTTAGAGGCTCATGATCAGGGGGTGACTGTTCCGGCTGGCAGCAGTTATAAATTAGTCACGGTTTTTTCAATTTTTGTTTTGTTTTTAATTTATGTTGCTATCAAGTTCTTTTCTCCGCACGTCCAATCAAATTTTTAAGCTAAATGCAAAAACTCACCATTCAAGAATTACAGTTGAAAGCCAATGATATCCGCCAGGACATCATTGAAATGCTTTTGGAAGCAAAATCCGGTCATAGCGCCGGGCCTTTGGATATGGCAGACGTTTTTACCGCGCTGTATTTTTCGGTTTTAAATCACAACCCCAAAGATCCAAAATGGCAAGGCCGCGACCGGCTGGTTTTATCCTGCGGACATATTTGTCCGGTCTTGTATGCCACTTTGGCTGAAGCCGGTTATTTTCCGAAAGATGAGCTTAAAACCTTGCGTAAACTCGGCAGCCGTTTGCTCGGTCATCCTCATAATTTGGCATTGCCTGGAATTGAAAATTCTTCAGGCCCACTTGGACAAGGCTTATCTCAGGCAATCGGTATGGCGCTAGCCGCGCGTTTAAACGGCCAAGGCCACAGGATTTATTGTATTTGCAGTGACGGCGAGCAGGACGAAGGCCAAATTTGGGAGGCGCTGATGTTTGCCGGCAAAAATAAGTTACATAATCTAACCGTGATTTTAGATCGTAACAACATCCAGATTGACGGCTATACCGAGGATGTCATGCCCTTGGAACCGCTGCGCGAAAAATATCAAGCTTTTAATTGGCACGTTTTGGAAGTGGACGGAAACAACGTTCGTGCGGTAATTGATGCTTGTGCTGAAGCCAAAGCAATTTATGAAAAGCCGACCATGATCATTGCCCATACCGTACCGGGTAAGGGCGTTCAGTTTATGGAATATAAATATGAATGGCACGGCATGCCGCCGAATAAAGAACAGGAAATAGAAGCAATAAAAGAATTGCGCAGTTTGCGTGGCGCGATTAAAAGTGAGCATGATTAATGTCCGATACTAAAATAAAAACTGAAGAAGCCGGCGCAGGACCGATCAAAGAAATTGTTCCGATTTCACAAAAAATCGGTTCTGCGGACATTGAGCAGCAGCAAACCCGCGCCGGATACGGCGAGGGTTTGGTTGAACTTGGAGAAAAAGATCCAAACATTGTGGTTTTGACCGGAGATCTTGCCGACTCTACCAAAGTTTCGGCTTTTGCAAAAAAATTCCCGCAAAGATTTTTTGAGGTTGGTGTAGCCGAACAAAATCTGATGGGTATTGCAGCAGGACTGGCGCTCGCCGGTAAAACCGCATTTGTTTCTTCTTATGCGACTTTCTCGCCGGGCAGAAGCTGGGACCAGCTGCGTGTTTCGGTTGCATATAGCCGGGTAAACGTTAAGGTTGCAGGGGCGCATACCGGTGTGTCAGTTGGACCGGACGGTGCGACCCACCAGGCTTTGGAGGACATTGCGATCACCAGGGTTTTGCCGAATATGACCGTAATTGTCCCTTGTGATTACATCCAAACTAAAAAAGCTACGATTGCCGCAGGACTTATGCAAGGCCCGGTTTATTTCCGATTCGCGCGCGAAAAAACTCCGGTGTTTACGACCGAGCAAACTCCGTTTGAGATAGGCAAAGCGCAAGTACTGCGAGACGGTTATGACGTTGCCGTTATTGGTTGCGGTCCGGTTTTATACAATGCCTTGATTGCCGCCCAAGATTTAGAAAAAGAAGGTATAAGCGTGATGGTTGTGAATAACCACACTGTCAAACCGATTGACGTGGAAACAATTACCACAGCCGCAAAAAGATGCGGCGCGGTAGTGACTTTGGAAGAGCATCAGGTCATGGCTGGCGCAGGCAGCGCGGTTTGCGAAGTTCTGGCAAAAAATTATCCGGTACCGCTGGAAATGATCGGAATGCAGGATACCTTTGGCGAAAGCGGGGAACCTGACGAACTCATTGAAAAATACGGGATGGGCAAGAGCGCGGTTGTTAAGGCGATTAAAAAAGTAATCAAAAGAAAGGTCCAATGAAGAAAAAATACGACATCGTATCAATCGGCGACTGCACGATTGACGCGTTTCTCAAGGTAGAGGAGGCAACGGTTTTAAATCAAAAAAATGGGCACAAACTTTTGGCGTTCAGTTTCGGAGACAAGATTCCTTATGAAGAATTATATTTATTGCCTGCCGGTAATTGCAATAATGTCGCGGTGGGCATGGCAAGACTTGGGCTAAAAGCGGCTTTTTACGGAAGCGTCGGGCATGATCATAACTCCCATGTCATCCTGAATAATCTGCACAAGGAAAAGGTCAGTACTGAGTTTATGAGCGTACAAAAAGGAATTCAGACCAATTTTCACGTAGTTTTGTGGCACGGCGGTGAACGCACGATTTTGATTAAACACCAGCCATACAAGTATAAGCTGCCAAAAGGGATTGAAAATACCAACTGGGTTTATCTGTCATCAATCGGTCCGCGGGGTCTAACAGTGCAGCCGCCGCTGGTCAAAATGCTTAAAACTCATCCGGAAATAAAATTGGCATTTAATCCGGGTACTTTTCAGCTGCGTTTGGGCAGGAAGAAGTTAATGTCGTTATTCAAGCTCACTGAAATAATTTTTGTTAATAAAGAAGAGGCGGAGTTACTAGCCGGCCACGACGGTAATGTTTTGAAGATGGCGCAAACGATTCATCGCTTTGGCCCGAATATCGTAGTTATTACCGACGGTCTAAAGGGTTCCTACGCATTGGCTGAAGGAAAATTCTATAAGTGCGGAGTTTATCCGCACATTCCGTATGAATCAACCGGAGCAGGAGACGCTTTTGCAACCGGCTTTACTGCCGCAATTATGCATGGGCTGCCGATTATGGAAGCAATGCGTTGGGGCGCGCGCAATGGCGCTTCAGTTGCTACTAAGGTTGGCCCGCAGGCCGGACTGGTTCATCAAAATTCAATGGTCCGCGACCTTAACGCCCACAAAAACTTTAAAGCCAAATTAATTTCAAGCATGTAAAAACAAAAATTAAATGAAGTTAACTTTAAAGAAAGGAAGTGGTATGGCAAAAATAAAGTTGGCAATTAACGGTTTTGGCCGGATTGGCAGGCAAGCTTTTAAAATTGCGCTTGAAAAAAAGGATATTGAGATAGTAGCGGTAAATGACCTGACTTCGCCGCTGGTTTTGGCAAAACTGCTTAAATATGATTCGAATTACGGCATTTATAACCACGAAGTTTCCGCTGACGAAACAAATATTATTGTTGACGACAAAAAAATTCAGGTTCTCGCAGAGAAGGATCCCACGGCTTTGCCATGGGCTAAACTCGGGATTGATGTGGTGATCGAGTCGACCGGCAGATTTACCGACAGTGAAAAAGCTTCGGCGCATTTGAAGGCCGGCGCAAAAAAGGTCATTATTTCGGCGCCTGCCAAAGACGCCGGCGTTACCAAGACCTTTGTTTTATCGGTCAATGAAGATGGCTACAAAGGTGAGCAGATAATTTCCAACGCTTCATGTACCACAAACTGCATTACTCCGGTTGCTCAGGTTCTACATTCAAAGTTCGGTATTAAAAAGATAATGATGACCACTGTGCATTCTTACACGGCTGAACAAAATTTGGTTGACGGGCCGCCGCCAGGGGGTCATTCCAACGACCTGCGCCGCGCCCGGGCAGCCGCACAGAACATTGTACCAACCTCAACCGGTGCAACAATTGCGGCTACCGAAGCAATTCCGGCATTGAAAGGTTTATTCCACGGATTGTCGATTCGCGTGCCGACTCCGGTCGGATCTTTGTCTGATTTCGTAGCGGTGCTAGAAAAACCGGCAACCCGCGAAGAGCTAAACCAAGCTTTTATCGATGCCAGCAAACAGCCTCGTTTCAAAGGCATTCTGACGGTGAGCAATGAGCCACTGGTTTCTTCCGATATTGTCGGTAATCCGGCTTCCGCGATCATTGATTTGGAGCTGACTCAGGTTATTGACGGTGATCTGGTTAAGGTCGTGGCCTGGTATGACAATGAGTATGGATATAGCAATCGGCTGGTTGAAGAAGTAATCATGGTTGGAAAAAAATAAAATTGTGGTTTGGTTCTGGGTTGGACATCAAAATATGAAATTCATCAGTCAACATAAAAACTTAAAAGGCAAAACCGTATTGCTACGCGCGGATTTTGATGATCCGCATCAAGGTGGCCGTCTGCTCGATGATTATCGGATTAGAATGTCGACCGAAACCATAAAGTTCTTGCATCAGAGGGGTGCAAAGGTAATTGTGGTATCCAAGACCGGACGGCCGGATGGTTTTGACGTTTCCGAAAGTCTGATGCCCGAAGCCCGTCGTTTAGCCGACCTGCTTAATAAAAAATTAGTAGTAGTTAAAGATCGCCTGCCTGAATATGACCTCAATCATATTATTTTTTTTCCGGGAGATATCAGAGAACAAAAAAATATTGACCTGATAAAAAAAGTTCATCCAAAAGATCTTGTAGTTTTGGAAAACATTCGTTTTTATCAGGAAGAACAAAATTTGGATAGAAAGTTTGCAAAAAGTTTAGCCAGCATTGCCGATTTATACGTCGATGATGCTTTTGCAATGGCACATCGCAATGAGGTGACCACCGCTGTTTTGCCGGAGCTTTTGCCTGGATTTGCCGGATTGCGTCTGGAAAAAGAGATTAAAGCCCTGGATAAACTTTTAACCTCAAGGACCCATCCGTTTTTGGTGCTGATGGGCGGCGCAAAAATTTCCGATAAGGTTGGAGCTATAAAAAGCTTGGGCAGGCATGCTGATAAAATTTTAATCGGCGGCGGTCCGGCAAATTTATTTTTGTTGGCTAAGGGTTATGAAATTGGTAAATCGATTTGTGAAAAAGATCAATTAAAACTGGCAAAAGAGCTGTGGCGCAATTTTAAAGACAAGCTGATTTTGCCGGTTGACGTCTTGGTTGCAAAACCAGATTTTTCCGATCCGCATTTTGTTGGCGTGGATCAGGTAAAAAAGGATCAGGCAATTTTTGATATCGGGCCGAAAACAATTTTAGAGTTTGCAATGCAGATTAAAACCGCAAAAAAAATGGTTTGGAACGGCCCAATGGGGCATTATGAAATCAAAAATTTTTCGCACGGCACTTTTGCCATCGCAGAATTATTTGCTTCGAAGTGCCAGAGAAATTGTTACGGCGTGGCGGGCGGCGGTGATAGCGTTAGTGCGTTAACCAGAGCAAAGGTTTTGGATCAAATTGATTTTGTGTCAACCGGAGGTGGCGCGATGCTTGATTATCTGGCGGGAGAAAAGCTTCCGGCACTTGAAGCCCTGGAGCATTCAAAATGAAAATATATTTTATCAGGCACGGTGAAACCACCTTTAATAAGGCCGGACGGATTATGGGGCAACTTGATGAACCGCTTGATGCCGAAGGAATTGAGCAGTCGCGCAGGCTGGCCGCAAAAATCGATCCGGATTTTGAGAGGTTATTTTGTTCGCCTTTACAACGCGCCAAACAAACCGCGCAAATAATAAACGAAAAATTGAAGCTGCCTGAAATTGAATATCGGCAGGAATTACGAGAGAGAAATTTCGGTAGCCTGGCCGGCAAAACTTTGGAACAAATGGATCAGCAGACGCTTGGACAGATCAGCATAAAAGACCAGGAGCAAAGCTATGACTATCGTCCGTTCGGAGGCGAATCAGTGCAAGATGTTAAAGCTCGGCTGGAATTTTTCTTGAATTTTTTACGCCGGAATCATAGTGAAAAAAAAGTTTTGGCCGTGACCCATACCGGAATTATCCGGCTGATCTACCTGATTATTTTGCATCAAAATTATCCGAAGATTGATAATGACTCCGTTCACATCTTCGAAATTTAAAAAATATGTCTGAACTAAAACAGCCAAGGTTTAAAAAAATAGTATTGCTGATTCTTGATGGATTTGGGGTGGCTTCGCAGTCGCGGGGCAATGCTATTTCTCAGGCAACTACTCCGAATATTAATGCGCTGCTTTCACAATACCCGGCCTTAACGCTGCAGGCCTCAGGACCTTTGGTTGGCTTGCCCTGGGGCGAAATGGGTAATTCCGAAGTCGGGCATCTAAACATCGGCGCGGGCAGGATAGTCGGGCAGGACCTGCCGCGGATTACCGCGAGTATTCAAAGCGGTGAATTTTTCCGCAATTCGATTTTTTTGAAAGCTTGTGAACATGTCAAAAAAAATAATTCTAAACTGCATTTGCTTGGAATGGTCAGCCCGGGCGGAGTGCATAGTTACGACGAACATCTTTACGCACTGCTTGGACTTGCCGCCGAACAAGAATTGAAAAATGTTTTTATTCACATGATTACCGACGGCCGCGATACCAAGGAAAAAGTGGCTTTAGAGAGTCTGGAAAAATTGCACACCAAAATTACCCAGATCGGAGTGGGTAGAATTGCCACGGTAACCGGCAGATTTTATGCGATGGACCGCGGCGGGCATTGGCAGCAGACCGAATTAGCTTATCAAGCTTTGGTTAACGGCAGCGGCGAGACCGCTACTTCCGCCCTGGATTGCATTGCGACCAATTACGCAAAAGGAATTTATGATGAAATGATTGCGCCGACCGTAATTACCGATCAGGGCGAGCCGGTCGCTAAAATCGGCGACAATGATGCAATCATTTTTTTCAATTTCAGACAAGACCGAGCCGTTCAATTGACCATTGCTTTTGTGGCGCCGGAGCGAATGAAGCTTCCAAATCCGCATCCAAAATTGCAAAATTTGGATTTTGTGACGATGACCCATTATGCCGATGAACTTGCGGTTGAGGTCGCTTTTGGCCCGATTGAAGTAGAAGCCGACTTACCGACCGTAATTGCTGCGGCTGGCCTGAAACAATTTCATTGCGCTGAAAGCGAAAAGTACGCCCACGTTACCTCTTTTTTCCATGGCGGCAAGCTTGATCCTGTAAAAGGAGAAGAACGTTTGATTGTGCAGAGCCCTGCAAATACTAATAATTACGTTGACGCCCCGGAGATGTCGGTAGAAAAAATAACCGATGTTTTGATTGATAAAATCAGCCATACTGATATGAATTTTTTCGTAGCTAATTTCGCCAATGGCGACATGGTTGGGCACACCGGTGACCTCAGAGCGGCTATTAAGGCTGTTGAGGCGATGGATGAGCAAATCGGTAAAATCGCAGAGGCAGTTTTGAGTGTCGCAGGTTGTTTAATCATCACCGCTGATCACGGTAATTGTGAACAAATGATTAATGCACAAGGTGAGATAGACAAAGACCACTCTACCGCCCCTGTGCCGTTTATGGTTATTGCGGCGCCTTTTAAAAAACCCAGTTCAGAGCGAATGGGTTATAACAGCCTGGCCGCGATTATGCCGGAAGGAGCGCTTTCAGATATTGCGCCGACAATTTTGGAACTTTTTGGTTTGGAAAAACCCAAACAAATGACAGGTGTTTCTTTGCTCCAGCAAGTCTTGGTAGCGGCGGGGCTTGTTCGCGAAAGCTGACCGTTATTATTATTTTTTCAGGGCGATTTTTTGATCCTTGAATTCCTTTGATTTTTCAGCTATTCTTAGCCCAATCTGCGTTTAAACGCAGCATTTTAACAAGGGGGACTAGGATGAACTTCTCTAGTCTTATTGAAAAGCATACCGGAGCTAACAGTCCTTTTATTGCGGTTGATCACGCGGTTCTGGTTCGGGGTAAAGAAACAGTATTTTGGATGACCCTAAATTCTTCAGAGCCTTTGGAGGATCGCATTCTGCAGGCTCATTTGGACACCGAAGAGAATCACGGTCTGCTCAATCACACTATTCGAGTCAGAACTCAGCGCCGGGGTTGTTATTTGAAATGTCAGTTTTGCAAAGCGTCTGAAATGCTCTCGGGAAAAAATGTTCCCTCAGAGCAGATTGTTGCTCAGGCCGCTGAGATTTTGAAAAGCTACCTGGTCAAACCGTCCGAGATTCAAAGTCTGACCATTTCGACCAAAGGGCTTGGTGAACCTTTTGTCAACAAGGCTGTGGTTGAAGCGATTGCTGAAATGAGGGGGTTTTTGCCAGATGCCAACTTCGTAGTTTCAAGCAGCGGTCCAAAGGCCGGGCAGCCGGTTTTTGACGCTTTGCTTGGTATCGCAGGCAAAAATGTTCCGATTGATTTGGAATTCTCCGTGCACCATTTTGACGATACTGTGCGCGGGCATGCGCTTATGCCCGAGAATCCCAAGTTGCTCTGGAGCGTTTCAAAACTTTCTTCGCTTGCTGAGCAGTGGTATGCAAAGACCCAGCGGCAGGTAAGGTTTACAATCGCTTTCGGGCCGGCTTTCTCTAACGCCCAGCCGATCGACCTTGGCATCTGCAAGGAGCTTTTTCCGCCAGAAAGTTGTGTACCGCAACTTACCTTGCTTGCACCCAAATCCGAAACTCAACGTTGGAATCCTTATAACTTCATGCCGGAACTGCAGAGAGTTGAAAGGATGCTGCTTGATAGCGGCTACTCACCGCTGCGTTTTTTTCCGCCCGGGTTTAATGAGGGCGGCAGTTGCGGAACGTTGGTTGACAAAGTTGCTGAGCAAGAGCTGCATCATATTGAGCTTTGATTGGAGATTTGAGATTTGAATCGGGCCAAAACGCTTTCAGCGTTTTGGCCCTTTTTATCCAAGAGGAAACCCCGGACGGAGGCCGTGTAGATCACACGGTCTTTTTTAATTCCTCGCCGCAGTCCGGGGATGAATCG
>Ga0209168_10000394_pt1 | contig 44300 bp, 41 predicted proteins | sample Coa_R1_FD_187156 | JGI IMG/M metagenome (GOLD analysis project Ga0209168, IMG submission 187156) | Surface soil microbial communities from Centralia Pennsylvania, which are recovering from an underground coalmine fire - Coalmine... | ecosystem: Environmental > Terrestrial > Soil > Unclassified ...
TCGGCGCTTTTCCGAATCTGCGCCGACCGCGTGCGGTGTATGTCGGCGGAGAGTCTCTGGCGGACGGGTTCGCGCGAACCGCAGCTGCGGTTCGCTCGGAATTCACCGGACTCGGCTTTCGCTTCGACGACGACGCGATCGCGCACGTGACGATCGCCCGATCGGACGGTCGTTCGCCGATCGACGCACCGGCGCTCCCCTCCTCGGTGGAAATGCCCGTCCGCCGGCTCGTGCTCTTCGCGTCGGTGCCCGCAGCCGGATCGGTACGCTATGACGAGATCGAATCGGTCGACCTACGGAACCCCTGACGCTCGAATTGCGTTTCAGGACACGAACGCCGCTCTCGTGCTTTGCACCCTGCACCTCTGCGGCGTTCCCATTGTTGGGCGGACCTTTACGGTCCGCCGATTTAATTCTTGGCGATATTCATCATCCAATCGATGCCGAATCGGTCAGTGACTTGGCCGAATCGCGCGCCCCAGAATTGGTCTGCAAGCGGCATCGTCACGTCGCCGCCTTCGGAGAGCCGTTTGAAGATGCGCTCGCCTTCGTTTAGATCACCGGTTCCGATCGACATCGAGATGCGCTCTTTCGTGCGCGATTCTCCGGTCTGGCCATCCGCGGCCATGAAGTTGATTCCGGGGCCTTTGAACGTCGCATGCATGACGCGATTGCTCTGATCTTTGGGCATCTGCGCGGCCATGGGCGTGTCGCTCACGCGCATGAGGTCGACGATCTCGCCGCCGAACACATCTTTATAAAACGTCAGCGCGGCTTCGCAATCCCCGTCGAAAAATATGTACGGCGAAACTTCCACTGGTGGTCCCCCCAACGTCCCCGAGCGAAAAGAGCCGTTGCGTTCCTACACGACGGCGCGCATACCTCCAGCAAGAGCGCACAAAAAAGAGAGCCGGCCTTTGCGGCCGACCGCCTTTCGCGAACCCCCATCAGGTTAGCGCGGTGACAACCTCGTTTAGTTCGTTTGGTTCGATTGCACGAACGCGAGTGCCCAACCGCGGGCAGTCATCTTGCGGACGAGCGTCGTACCGCCTTGGCGATCGAAGAACAGGAAGCCCGACCGTTCCGCTTCGTCGAGGTTTCTGAAAACGAGCACTCCTTGCATTGCCGGGCCCCCTTTCCGTTGTTTCGTTCTATCTGTATAACGGCGCGGAGGTGGCAACTATTACAGCGATGTCCCGGCTACGATGTGGGAATGTCATATGTTGACGCCGCGCACGCCCTAGGTGGCCCTCGAACGGGACGCGAAAGCGCGAAGCCGAGATGGCTCATCGCCCGCTCGCCCACGAAATAGCGAAGATCACGCGCCGGGAGTGTGTAGCCCCCGGCTTTTGGTGTGTGGGCTTTCGGGCGCCGCGCATCGCCCGTGAGGCCCGAGCGGCACAGTACGTCGCGATCGATCAACCAGGCAGATTCGCCGTGCGGCTCCCCCTCGGCATCTGGACAGTCGAGGGCGACGAGATCACGGTTCTCTTCCGAGAGTGGGGCGAGCGGACGACGCAGCTCGCGCAGAGCGGCGTCGGCACGTCCGTGGATCTCATCGGTCCGCTCGGGAATGAGTTCTCCGCTCCGGCGGCAGGCTCGCGCGCGACTATCGTGGCGGGCGGCCTCGGAGTCGTTCCGTTCTGGCTCCTCGGCAAACGCTTACTCGAAGATCACGTGCGCACCAGAGTCGTGCTCGGCGCGCGAACGGCGTCGCTGCTCGTCGGTGCCTCGGAATTACGAGCGCTCGGCTTGCGCGTCGAACTGTGCACGGATGATGGAAGCGACGGTATTCGCGGCACCGTGCTTGACGTGCTGGCAGATGGCCCGCCTGCGGACATCATCTACGGCTGCGGGCCGCCGCAGATGCTTCGAGCGCTTTGCGCGCACGCCGTATCGTCGCGAGTTCCGTGCGAGATATCTATGGAAGAGACATTCGGCTGCTCGATGGGCACGTGCTGGGGCTGCGTCGTTCCCGTCCGCCGCGGTGCGAAGCAGGGGAGCGGATATCCGAAAGCGCCGGGCGAGTCGCGCCAGTACGACTATTCACGGGTCTGCGCCGACGGCACCGTATATGCTGCCGCGGATCTCGTGTGGAGCACATGACCCAGCTGCCGGGCGAACGGATCGATCCCACAACGCGCATCGGAAATGCAGAGCTCAAGAACTTTGTCATCGCGGCGAGCGGCTGCTACAATCGCGGGGCCGAGTTCGCGCGCGTCACCGATGTGAGCGCGTATGGCGCGATCACACTGAAGAGCGTCGCTCTGCAGCCGCGGCTGGGCAACGGGATGCCGCGCGTGCTGCCCACGCCGGCGGGAATGCTGAATGCGATCGGCCTGCAGGGGCCGGGCATCGAGCACTTTCTCAAGCACGAAGCGCCGCATCTTCACGAAGTTCCCACGGCGGTGATCGCAAGCGTCGCCGGCTTTTCGGTCGCGGAATTCGCCGAAGTGGCCGCGCGCATGGACGGGTTGGCGAACGTCGTCGCCATCGAACTCGACGTCTCATGCCCGAATGTGGATCGCGAAGGCGAGTGCTTCGCGGCAAATCCGGACAGCACGGCTGAAGTTGTCCGGGCCGTCAAAGCGCGCGTGCGTCTTCCGGTCATCGCGAAGCTGACACCGAACGTCTCCGACATACAACCCATCGCACGCGCTGCCGAACGCGCGGGCGCGGATGCGATCTCGCTGATAAACGCGGTGCGCGGCATGGCGATCGACGTCGCGCAAGCGCGCCCGTGGCTCGCTAACGTGAGCGGGGGATTGACCGGTCCGGCGATCCGGCCGGTGGCGGTGCTGGCGGTCTGGGAGGCGGCGCAAGCGGTGCGTGTCCCGATCATCGGCATGGGCGGCATCGAGACCGGCCGCGACGCGCTCGAATTCGTCTTGGCGGGCGCAAGCGCGGTTGCGATCGGCACCGCGAACTTTCGAAATCCGGACGTCGCCGCTCACGTCGCAGACGCGCTGTGTGTCGCAGCCGAGCAACGCGGGGTCGCGTCGGTCCGGGAACTGGTTGGTTTAGCGAATCCGGGGTTTGCCGCCGAAAGGTTGCGCTAGGTGACGCAGTTGATCGTCGCGCTCGACGAGCCGGACTATGGACACGCTCGTGTCGTCGTGGAGCGGACCGCGCCGGCGGTCGAGTGGTATAAAGTAGGCTACGAAGCGTACTACGGTTACGGCGACCTCATTCTGACGCTGCTGCGCGAAGCCGGCAAGCAGATATTTCTCGACTTGAAACTGCACGATATCCCGAACACCGTCACCGCGGCGGTGCGGGCAAGCGCACGCAGCGGGGCCACGCTCTTGACGGTGCATGCGGGCGGCGGTGCGACGATGCTCAGCGCGGCAGTCGCGGCGAAGACCGCCGGATTGCGCATCATCGCCGTCACAGTGCTCACGAGTCTGACGGCTGAAGATCTGCGCAGCGTGGGCATCGCGTCGGACCCGAAGGATCAGGCGCTGCGCCTCGCGCTGCTTGCTCGGAACTGCGGCATCGACGGCGTGGTTTGCGCGGTTGAGGATGCTGCGCGCATACGGCGTGAGTGCGGACCTGGCTTCGCGATCGTCTGCCCAGGAGTTCGGCCGCCGGGTGCGCCGGCCGGCGACCAACGCCGCGTCGCGACCCCGGCCGACGCCGCGCTTGCGGGCGCCGATTTCATCGTCGTAGGCAGGCCTGTGACGAAGTCCGACGATCCAGGCGCGGCGGCTCGCGCGATCGTCGACCAACTGCGCCTGTCGTAGTAGGGCGAGCATCGCTCGCCCCGCATCGACATCGCGCACGTTTCGAATCCGACACAAACATTGCCCCGGCTTTGCCCGCTCTTCCGGCCTCACTGACACCGTAGGTTCCGCGGCGATTTCGCGCCAACCAACGGCCATGACATCGGATGAAGTGCTCGCGCTTCTCGAACGCCGCGGCGCCATGCTCACAGGGCATTTCGTGTTGTCTTCCGGATTGCACAGCGATCGCTTCATCCAAAAATTCCGGATCTTTGAGGATCCCCCAACGGCAGAAGCAGTGTGCGGGGCGCTAGCGGAACGGCTGAAGGACTCGAAACCGCAAGTCGTGGTCGCGGCGGCGATCGGCGGCGTGATTCCAGGCTACATCGTTGCAAAGGCGCTTGGTGTGCGCGATATCTTCATCGAAAAAGAGAACGGCGAGCCGACGCTGAGGCGCGGCTTTTCGATCGCGGCCGGCGAGCGCGTCGCCGTCGTCGAAGATGTGATGACCACCGGTAAATCCACGGAAGAGATCATCCGCGTCGTGCGCGCACACGGCGGCGACGTCGTGGCGATCGGCGCGGTGGTCAAACGCGGCCGCGTTCATCTGCCCATAGAGGTGACCGCGTTGCTCGATCTTCCGCTCGCAGATTTTCGACCGGATGAATGCGAGCTTTGCAAGCGCGGCGTGCCGCTCCAGGACCCGGGCAGCCGCCGCTCGTCGACTCCTCAATAAATATTACGGGTCCACGGGGTCAATAGGCGCGTCGACGGGCGGCGCTTCGACGGGCGGCGGGTCGCCGCCGAAAGCGTTCACTCGATCGATTGCGGCACTAAGACCATCCTGACAGAATGTGCGGATGCCGGCCGTCGCGCGGTCGATCGCCTCCGGAAGTGCCTTCTCTTCCTCACCCGTGAATGCGCCCAGAACCGTGCCGATCGCGTCCATGGTCGCGCGCCCGACGCCGAATCGCAATCGCGGATATTCTTGCGTTCCGAGCGCGTACGTGATGGACTTCAAACCGTTGTTGCCGCCATCGCTTCCGCCCCGCCGCACGCGCAGGCGCGCGAACGGCAGATTGATGTCATCGCATACGACGAGGATATCGGAGATCTCTATTTTATAGAAGGCGGCGATCGGCGCCACCGCGTCGCCGGAGGCGTTCATGTAGGTCTGCGGCAAGACGAGCAGCGCGTCGAGCGCGGGTGCCTGCACGATGCGGGCGTCAAAGCGCGAGCGCCACGTCTCGAGCTGCTCGGCGGCCGCGATGGAGCGCACGATACGAAAACCGATGTTGTGGCGAGTGCGAACGTATTGGGCCCCGGGATTGCCGAGGCCCACGATCAAGCGCATAGGCGACTACGCCCCGATCAGGCTTCCGGCTCCTCCGCCGGCTTCTTGCCGATGAGCTCCGGCTCGGCCACGACCGGTTCGCCGACCGCGGCAACAGGCGCGACTTCCTCAACCTTCGACGGCGGCAGAACGGCGATGACCACATCATCGGGCTCGTCCACGTAGCGGACGCCCTCGATGACGGGCAGCTCGCGGATATGGATCGCATCGGTGATGTTGAGATCGCGAACGTCGACCTCGATGTGGTCGGGGATGCTTCCGGGTAGCGCGGCCACCGTGACTTCGCGCGCCACGATGTCGAGGATGCCGCCTTCTTTCACTCCGGCCGCAGTGCCGATCGCGACGACGCGCACCATCGTCTCGACCTCTTCGTTGAGATCGACGGCGTGCAGATCGACGTGCAGCAGATGTTTGGTTATCGGATCGAGCTGGCGCTCGTGCAGCAAGACCGGTGTCGCGCTGCGGCCGTCGATCTCAAGGTTGATGACGGAGTGCGCGCCGTGGCTGAGCGCAGCGCGCAGGTCTTTGGCCTCGATGACGATCGCGACGGCTTCGCCGAACGCGTGCCCGTAGACGATGCCCGGCACCTTGCCCTCTTCGCGCAGGCGTTTGACTGATTTTGTGCCGATGGCCGTGCGAGGCTTAGCGGCAAGGGTTATCTGTTCCATTATGTTCCTTTGTGTCAGTGGGCGAGCGATGCTCGCCCCACGACGAACTTGTGTCTATGGGCGATGTGCGAGCGACGCCGGCTCGCCGACAGAAAGTTTGTCGAACAGCGAGCCGGTTCGCTGCGTCGCCGCCAGCTCGCCCTCTTGCTCTTCGTAGAGTTCGGAAATCGAACGGTTGGTGCTGATCCGCTTGATCGTCTCGGCGAGCATGGGCGCGACCGAGAGCACTTTGATCTTCTCGCCGCGGATGTCGTGAGGCACCGGAATCGTGTTCGTGACGATCACTTCCGCAATCGGCGAGTCGATAAATTTCTTTGCGGCATCACCCGCGAAAATGCCGTGCGTCGCGCACGTGACGACCGATACGGCACCACGCTCCAAGAGCGCTTCGGCCGCCTTGACGAGCGTGCCGCCGGTGGAGATCATGTCGTCGATAATGACCGCCGTCTTCCCCTGAAGGTCGCCGACCACTTCGCTCACTTCGTTGACGTCCGGCCGCGGCCGCCGCTTGAAGACGATGGCGACCGTTGCCTGGAGACGCTTTGCAAACGCTTCGGCGCGCGCGACGCCGCCGGCATCGGGCGAGACCACCACGATGCCCGGACCCTGCAGCTTCTTCGAATTGATGAGATGATTCGCGAGGATATAACTTGCAGTGAGGTTGTCCACCGGCTGATCGAAGAAACCCTGGATTTGCGCGGCATGCAGATCGACGGTCACGATACGGTCCGCGCCGGCCGTCACGAGCAGATTTGCGACCAATTTTGCGGAGATCGGCTCGCGGCCTTTGGTCTTCTTATCTTGCTTCGCGTAGCCGTAGTACGGTATCACGGCCGTGATGCGCGCCGACGACGCGCGGCGAAGCGCATCGATCATCAGCAGCATCTCCATCATCGAATCGTTCACGCCGCACAGGCCGTCGGCCGACTTGCAGATGGATTGGATCACGAAGACATCGGCGCCGCGCACGTTCTCGTGGATCTCGATGCGGCGTTCGTCGTTGGCGAACGTCGTCACGAGCGCTTTACCGAGGCGCGTTCCTAAACTCTTGGCGATATCTTCAGCGAGCGCAGGATTGGACGTGCCCGAGAAGAGGACCGGTTTTGCCGTAGCCATAACAGCGGTTCTCCCGTAGTAGGGCAAGCATCGCTTGCCCATCTCCACCGCGCACGGCCGAGCGACCGGAACCAGGCCAGAGTCGTAAGCCGCAGGCGCCGCATGGACTTCTACGAAGCCTTCCAGCAAACCCCTGGCGATGGAGCGCCGCGCTGTGCCGAAATTCGAAGTCGTTTCCCCATTTTCTCCCTCCGGAGACCAACCGCAGGCGATAGCCAGTCTCGCCGACGGGATTCGCCGCGGCGACCGCGCGCAGACGCTGCTGGGCGTGACCGGCAGCGGCAAGACCGCGACGATGGCATGGACGGTCGAAGCGGTCCAAAAACCAACGCTCGTGCTCTGCCACAACAAGACGCTGGCGGCGCAGTTATGCGGCGAATTCAAGGAATTCTTCCCGAAAAATGCAGTCGAATATTTCGTCTCCTACTTCGACTACTATCAGCCCGAGGCGTACATCCCGTCGTCCGACACATACATCGAGAAGGACTCGTCCATAAACGATGAGATCGAGCGGCTGCGGCACTCCGCAACGCAGTCGCTGCTGACGCGCCCCGACACGCTCATCGTCGCGTCCGTCTCCTGCATCTTCGGTTTGGGATCGCCGTCGGACTATATGGAGATGTCGCTTAGCGTGCGCCGCGGCCAAGAGTTCGATCGAGACAAGCTCTTGCGCAAGCTCGTGGACATGCAGTATACGCGCAATGACATCGCGATGGTGCGCGGCACCTTCCGCGTGCGGGGCGACGTGCTCGAATTCGTCGCGGTTGACGACGAGATCGTGACGCGCCTGGATTTCTTCGGCGATCAGGTCGAGAGCATCACACGGATCAACCAAGTCACCGGCGAGCTCATCGAAGAGGTCGACAGCCTGACGATTTTTCCCGCCAAGCATTTCATCACGCCTGAAGAGAAATTGCGGCGTGCGTGCCTTTCGATCCAAGAAGAGCTGGACGACCGCCTGGCGTTCTTCAAACGCGAAGGCCGATTGCTCGAAGCGCAGCGCCTCGAGATGCGCACGCGCAACGATCTGGACAGCCTGCGCGAACTGGGCTACTGCAACGGCATCGAAAATTATTCGCGCCATCTGACGGGTCGCGCACCAGGTCAGACTCCGTTCTGCTTGCTGGATTTCTTTCCCGACGACTGGCTGCTGTTCGTGGACGAATCGCACGTCACGCTGCCGCAAGTGCACGGCATGTATCAGGGCGATCGTTCGCGCAAAGAGGCGCTCGTGGAGTTTGGTTTCCGGCTTCCGTCGGCGCTCGACAACCGGCCGCTCACGTTTGACGAGTTCGACAAACACCTCAACCAGGTCGTGTATGTCTCGGCGACGCCCGGAAAATACGAGCGGACGAACGCCTCGCAGATCGTCGAACAGATCATCAGACCCACCGGCTTGGTCGATCCGCAGATCGTGCGACGGCCGACGGCCGGCCAAGTGGACGATTTGATGGAAGAAGTGCGCACCCGCGCGGAGGCCGGTGAGCGAACGCTCGTCACAACACTGACGAAGAAGATGGCCGAGGATCTCACGGACTATCTGCTCGAGGCGAACGTCCGCGCACGCTATCTGCACTCGGAGATCGAAACGCTCGAACGCATCGCGATCCTGCGCGACTTGCGGTTGGGTGAATTCGACTGCCTCGTCGGCATCAATCTCTTGCGCGAAGGCCTGGACCTGCCGGAAGTCTCGCTGGTCGCTATCCTCGACGCCGATAAAGAAGGCTACTTGCGTTCTGAGACGTCGCTCATCCAGACGATCGGGCGCGCGGCGCGCAACGTCAGCGGCATGGTGTTGATGTACGCGGATAATGTGACGGCATCGATGGAGCGCGCGATGTCCGAGACCGAACGGCGGCGAGCCAGACAAGTCGCCTATAACACCGAGCACGGGATCGATCCGCAGTCCATCCGTAAGTCGGTGCGCGACATCTTGACCGCGGCGTATGAGTCGTCGGAGACGAAGTCGCGGCGGGTGCTCAAAGACGTGCCGCGCGACGTGCTCATGGCGACCATCACCAAACTCGACCGCGAGATGCGCGAGGCTGCCGCGAAGCTGGAATTCGAGAAGGCTGCCGCACTGCGCGACGAGCTATGGGAATTGCGCAAGCAGCTTCCGGACGGCGGCGACTCCACGCTCTCGAAGAAAGCGCCCACGATCTTCGGCCAGAAGGTGCGCGAAGCAGCCCTGTTCTGACGGCCTAAATCTCAAACGGCGGAACTACTTCGGTTGCGGCGGCGTGAACAGGTCTATCACGGACATGCTGAAGCCCGGCAGACTCTCGTGCTGGAACACATCGGAGCGAGCGAGCCGCTGTGTTCCCGTGCTCTTGCGAATCGTCACGGTCTGCTCGGCTGTGTCCACAAGCACGACCGCTTGCGCGCCGGCGGCGAGATAGACGCGTACTTTCTCTTCAACGTCCTTCGAACGATCGTCGGGGGAGAGGATCTCCACCGCCAAGTCGGGCGCAACGCGAGGAACTTCGGTCTCCAATTGCACCAGGTATGGCAAGCGCGCATACGACAAGAACGCGACGTCCGGTACGAGCGGCCGCCGCTCCTCACCTGGCGGCGCGACCTGGAATCGCCACTCCGTGCCCACCATGCCGGCGCCAGTGGTGCGAGCCCACGTGCCGAGCGCTATGGCAAAGCCCGTCTGCGCGAGCGCGTGCTTGCGCTGCGGGCTCACCTTTTGAACGGCTCGGCCATTGATCCATTCGAGCGCCGGTTTGGTCTCCGGCAAAATGATTTCGCGCATTGCCATGAACTCACTCGAAGTATATCATGGTGGTGCGCCGACCCGTCAATAATTCTTCTAGAACACGAGCATCGAAAGGCGAATCAGCGATGAGAGCGTTGGTATTGAGCGGCGGCGGGGCGCGCGGCGCGTACGAAGCCGGCGTCGTCACGTCGCTCTGCAAGGCGAAGCAATTCGACATCGTGTGCGGCACCTCGATCGGAGCGATCAACGCATCGCTCGTCGCACAGGGCGACATCGATGCGCTCGGCCGCCTATGGCATGGTATCGCAGCGCGCGATATCATCCGCTATATCCCGCAAGTCGACATCCTGAAGAACATGGTCGCTATCGCCGGCGCCGTTGGTGCGGACAACGCGTTCAAGAAAATCGGCGACCTCTTGCACTTGTGGCACGACTATCGCGCACTTGGTGCGCCAGCAAATCTCATGGGGTTGCGGGGTGCGGTCAGCTCCGACCCCGTCATCCAGATCCTACAGGATTGTCTGGATTGGCAAAAACTCCAAGCATCGCCGACGACGCTTGTCGTCACCGGAACCAACCTGACGCGCGGCACGACCGAAGGATTCTTTCGCTTTCATACAAGCCGCGCGGCGATCGAAGCGACGTTCGCCGACAAGGCTGGGGCCACACGGTTCCCTCTCGCCGCCGAGACGTACAACAGTGCGGTCCGCGCATCCGCCGCGATTCCGGGCGCGTTCACCCCAGTCAACTTTGCGCCGGCGGGCTCGATCGCATTCGACTACGTGGATGGCGGCGTCGCGAACAACACGCCGATCGGGCTTGCGGTGGACGCCGGGGCCACGGACGTCACGGTCGTCTTCATGGATCCGTCCGATGACAAGCCGCGCCAGCAGTCGGCGAACAACCTCGCGCAGATCGCGTTTGCGAGCTACGACGTCATGCAGCAGAAGATCCTCGAAGACGACCTCAAGCTTGCGTGCACCGTGAACGATCTCGATGCGACGACGCGCGGCGCGAAGCATAAGATCGTCATCGATCTTTGGAGCGTGCGGCCGAAAGAGCCGCTCGGGCTCTCCGTGTTGGGATTCAACGAGCAAGCTGCGCTGGACGCGGCATTCGCACAGGGTTTGCAGGACGGTCAATCACCGCAACGCGTGACGTTCCCGTAAAAAGAGAGGGGCCGACGCAAGGTCGACCCCTCGTTTCGGGTTCCGTCGTAGGGCAAGCAATGCTTGCCCTCGCGCCTAGAGTCTCGGTAGTTGCGGGGGAACCCGCTTGCGGACCGGGATCTTCATATGCACGAGATGCGCATCTGGTCCGGTTCTGCCCGACGCCAGCGCCATGCGCGCTCCGGCTGTGCCGAGCGCCGGCGCGTAGATGTGGTAGTCGAAGCTCAGCGAGTTGCGGCCGCCCTGCACTTCGCGCACGACGAAGTAGCCCGGAGCTTTGCTTGCGACGTAGAGCCCGCGAGTGTCGCCATCCGGCGTCAGCATGACATGATACGCCGAACGGAGATCGATCGTCTGAGCGAACGTCGAGTCGAGACGAACGATAGCTTGACCGTTCACGAGCTGACCCGTGCCGTTATCCTCAATCGTCGGCGATGTCGTCTTGGAGCCATACGCGTTCACCGTTTGGCCGCCGCGGGTCGGAGTGAACGTGTTGAGCGAGCCATGGTAGAAGACGTTGCCGGCGCAATCGACGAAGAACACATCGTTCGCATTTTGATCCGTGAGGACGAGAGGATACGTCTTGCTGGTCGAGCAGCTCGAAGCATCCGAGCGGCCGATCATACCGATGTATTGGCCCTCGATGTCGGAACCGCGTCCTCCGGAAGCCGGATTGCGACCTTGGATCGCTTGCAAACCTGCCGCATCCGCTGCGGCATCTAATGCATCACCGGTGCCGGCGAGCGCGTACATCGCAGTATTCCCGGTATATGAGATCCCGAGAACGCCATAGCCTTGACCGGACGACGTCCCCACGACGCCGTCGAAAGCGCTGCCGCCGTCGGCGTCAGCATAGATCGCATCGCTGCCGAAGCTGATCGCATAGACACCGTATCCGCCGGCATCGCTGCCGAATTGACCGCCATTACCCGACTGGCTATTGCCGTCGACACCCGGCCCGCTCGTTGACTGGCCGTAGACGCCGAAGCCCTTGTTCGCGACACCTTCGAGGCCGAAACCCTTGCCGGTCTTGCCTTCCAGACCTGGGCCGGCGCCGTTGTTGTTGTACTGCTGACAGGGCGACATACTCGTGCACGTCACGATGCTGAACGGCCCTAACTTGACTGCATCGCCGTTTGCGAGCGCCGGCCCCAAGGCCAATCCGCCCGCGAGAATGCCGGCAGACGCCGTCACGGCGGCGACCGCTAATAGCGTCCGCCAAGATTTCGATTGCATGAAATTCCCCTCCGACAATTGAGTAGCGATAGACTTGACCGGCGCCCTGTTTCTCACGCGCACGACCAACCGGGCTTAGTTTACATCGCAGGCGTCCGCGTAGCATCCCGGCCAAGTCCCCGCGGCGAAATAATGATAAGAAAGACCCACCGACTGCACGGTCCCTTAGCATCGGGCCAACCGGTCGGTGGGTAGTCTAGACGGCAATCAGTGGACGGGAGACGGACCCTCCCTCGTTAGTCGGCCTTTGAAAAAGAATGCAACACCGTAAGCGCGCCGTTCTCCGTTAATTTGAAGATCGTACCGTAACCGAATTGACCGCCGGTAAACGTCGTGCCGTAGAGATTCCCATCGCTTCCCAATGTCAAAGGTGCTAGCACGGTGTAACCTTCGGAGGATGAAAACGAGTGGATTGTTGTCGCGATCTGGGTTGACGGATTGTACTTGTAGACATAGCCCAAGCCGAACGTACCGCCGAAGCACGTCGCACCGTATACATATCCATCATTGCCAAACATCGGCCCGGAGCAAGCGCCGGATTGGTGGGGCGGGGGCGCAAATATTAGGAGCGCGGTGAACAAGTTTGAGTACTGAAACGCGAAGAGATTACCGTCTTGATAGCCGCCTAGTCCGCTTACATTACCGTATACCACGTCATTGGCGGGCGCGAGCCAGCCCACGGGCGATTGATTGGCGAGCATGCTCGACCCCGAGAAGTTGTAAACAACCGACTCAGTAGGTTGAGATCCCTGATGAAATTGCAATTCATACAACGTTCCATAGCCGAATCCACCACCACTCTGTGTCGTACCAATGAGTGTTCCCGATGTAGGATCTATCACTACAAGCGGTGAGTTCGGATGCGAGCCGTCGCCGCTTGACCCGAACGTGTGCAGCGTGGTCAGCGTGCCGAAAAAATCTAAGCTATAGATCGTCTGGCTTCCGCCTATCAATCCCGTTGTACCATAGAGTGTTCGCAATCCGCCCTGACCGAATCCGTAGTAAAGTCCGCCGCTCGGATGGCATCCCTCGCCTGAACCAAATTGGTGAAGCGTCGATAGCGTGGTGCCGTCGAACCCGAACACTGTGCCGCAGCTCAGCGTCAGGTTGCCGCCTGATGAGGTGATGCCGTATAAGTTACCGTCCGGACCAAGCATGATGTCTTGCGGGTTAGTGCCGTTACCAACGTTGCCGGCGCCTCCGAAGTTGTATTCCAAGGCAAACGATCCAGCAGCGGTGACCCGAAATATAGATCCATAGCCGAACGCTCCGCGCGTCGGGATCGTACCGTAGAAAACGCCAGGCGATCCTTCGAACAACGGCGATGCCTGTGTCCCCTGCTGTAATGCGCCCATGCTCGCTTGCGGAGAAGCGAGAGAACACAATGAAAGAATCGAGAGCGCCAAAGCTAGTCGCTTATGTCGAATACTCGGATCGGAGTGCTGCATGATGCCGCCCCTATTCGTCAGGTTGCAAATAAGAAAGCCAACCACGGCGCGAGCTTGAGCTCGCGGCCTTGATCGGCCTTCGAGGCGCCTTGGCGTTGCCCTTGATTAATGCAACGCGATACCCGCTGGGCGGATGAGAAAGCTGTTGCCCCCGCCCAATGTTGCGCCTGGAAACGAAGCGTTGGTGTAGCCGGGTCCGTAAATCGTGATATAGCCGAATTGATTGCCTACGAAGCCTGAATTCGCCACAAACAGTGTGCCGAGGGAGTTCACCGCGATGCCAGATGGGTTGTAAAGATTGGGATTCGGCGACCCGATGCCGAGTCCGCGCGTTTGCGTAGGGCGGTTTGTGCCATTCAGTGCGGTGTATTCTCGAACCGTGGCATCGAAGTCGCATGAGACATAGATATGACCGGCAGCGTCGAGCGAGATGCCGTCGGGTTGGTTGCAGTTGCCGCCAAAAAAGACATAAGGCGCGACGTTGCCGGTTGCGCCCGGCGCGTAGATCGTGATCGTGTTGCTGTTAATGTTCGTCACATAGACGTAACCATTGGCGTCGACGGCGAGGTACTGCGGCTGGTTCAAAAGCGTGGTCGCCCCGGCGATCGTGGCAATCGGGGCCTGATTGCCGGTGGGATTCGGGCCGTATTCGACGACGCTGTTCGAACTAAAATTCGCCACCCATATGTGCTGGGATGAATCGATCCAGATACCGACCGGCGTGGATAGCCCCGTCGCATTTCCGATAACCGTGTTGATCGGCGCCTGGTTTCCGTTCGCACCCGGCGGGTACTCCGTGATGCTACTCGTATTGCTGTTCGTCACCCAGATATTCCCCGCATTATCCACGGCGACGCCCTGTGGAACGGAAAGACCGGTCGACGTTCCAATGATCTGCTGCGACGGCAACTGTCCGCCCTTGGCCGACTGCGGAAAAACGAGTACTTGGTCGATTTCCTGAACTCCAGATTCATTGCTCGCATCCGTGATATACATCGAACCATTGCTCGGCGGCGGCGTTGGTCCGATGGGAATACCACCCCCGCCGGATCCGCCGCAGCCCGCGAACAATGCGCACGCAGCGGCGATGGATGCAGCCGACATAACCGATGACGTGCGAGAGGAAGTCTTACTGATCATTGCACTCCTCGACAGTCGCCCTCATTTTCAAGCATCATACTCCAGACAAGCGTCCGCTTGATGAGAAGGGGGTAAAAAGTAGCGTTCCCATGTCGTATTGTCTTCAATCCGGCGCTATCACCTGTTGCGCTGAAGGACCGCTGCGAACCTTAGGATTTGCCAAGAGCAGCAGCGCGAGCAACGACACGAAGAACAGCACGCCCGAGATCCTAAATAGGTTTTCATAGGCGATCGCGTTCGCATCGAGTTGCGTCATCTGCGCGATTTGCGCAAGAGCTAAAGCATGCGCTTGCACAGCGCCGTAACCGTGTTGTTCGAAAAATGCCTGCAGTTGTGCGAGCGTCTGCCCGACGACCGCTCTTCCGGTGTTGACGCCCGATGATAGTCCTGCATACACCGACGCCGTATCCGACTGCAAGTACGTCGTCAGCGCCGCGATGCCCAGACTCCCGCCGAGCTGACGGACGAGAGTGAGCAGGCCGGACGCGCTCGCCGTCTGATCGAGCGGCACGGACGACATGGTGACGACCGTGAGCGGAACGAAAAGCAGACCGATCCCGAATCCTTGCGCGGCGCGCGGCCAGAAGAGATCCCAGTAGCCCGCATTTTGGTAGAGATAGCCCATCACCCACGAACCGATGCCGAACACGATCAAGCCGGCAGCCATGAGCACGCGCGCGTCGATGCGCGACGAGAGCCTGCCTACGACCACCATGCTCAAAGCCGTCGCGACCGCTCCCGGCAGCAGTGCGACGCCCGTCTGCCACGCATCCCAACCCAAAAGCGTCTGCATGAACAACGGCAGGACGAGGCTCAGTCCGAAAAGTCCGAAGCCGGAGACGATGCTGATCACGTTGCCCGCGGCGAACGATCGATTCTTGAATATGCGCAAGTCCACGAGCGGATACCGGGTCATGATCTCGCGCGCGATGAACGTGATGAGCCCTCCGACCGCGGTGATGCTCAAGATCACGATCGTCGGCGAGTTGAACCAGTCGTCGTGCTGACCGCGCTCGAGCACGTATTGAAGCGAGCCGAGTCCGAGCACCATTGAGCCGAGACCGATGTAATCGAACGAACCTGCGGGCTTCACCCGGTACGGCGGATCTTCGATGTATGCGAGCGTCATCAAGAACGCGATGATGCCGAGCGGGATGTTGATGAAGAAGATCAGCGGCCAATCATAGTTGGCGACGAGGTATCCGCCGAGCAGCGGTCCGATCGCGGGCCCGGCCATCGCCGCCATGCCGAAGATCGCCATCGCCTTGCCGCGCTGATCGCGGGGGAATGATTCGAACATAATGGCCTGCGCGGTCGGCTGAAGCGCCCCGCCGCCGAAGCCCTGAACGATCCTATAGAAGACGAGCTGCCAGATGTTCGTCGCCGTGCCGCATAGCAGCGACGCGAGCGTGAAGATCGCGACGCAGATCGCATAGAAGCGCTTGCGTCCGAGCGCCGCCGTCAACCAGCCGTTGAGCGGCATGACGATGAGCGCGGACAGGATATAGCCGGTCGCGACCCATGCCACTTCGTCGATGGACGCGCCGAGATTGCCGGCGATTTTGTCGAGCGCGACATTGACGATCGTCGAGTCGATGATCGCCATGATCACGCCGAGCATGACAGTCGCGGAGACGAGCGCGAGCGAACGCGGCGCGATCTCCACGTGAGAAGGCGCGCCGGCCGCCGTCGTCTGTGCGGGCACTTAGTCCGAGGTTTGCTCTGCCCGACGAGCGCGACGCTCGCGGAATCGGTCTTCGGCTCCCGCGATGATCATGTAGAGCAACGGTATGATCACGAGGTTCAGCAGCGTTGAGACGAGCATGCCGCCGACGACAGCCGTGCCGAGTGAATGCCTGCTGTTCTGACCCGCGCCGCTCGCGAACACGAGCGGCATGATGCCGAAGATGAAGGCGAATGACGTCATCAAGATCGGGCGCAACCGGGTTTGCGCCGCTTGCAACGCGGCCTGGGCGACCGGTACGCCCTGATTTCTCAAGAGATTCCCGAACTGCACGATGAGAATCGCGTTCTTGCTTGCAAGGCCGACGAGCATCACAAGACCGACCTGGCAGAAGATGTCGTTCTGCGTGCCTCGCAAGTAGACCGCGCCAAGCGCACCCAGGATCGCAAGCGGCACGGCCATGATGATGATCAGCGGATCCACGAGGCTCTCGTACTGCGCCGCGAGCACGAGGAATACGAACACCACGGCCAGACCGAAGATGACGATGGTGACGCTGCCCGCTTCGATCTGGTCGAGCGACGTGCCGGTCCAATCGTACGTCATGCCTTTGGGAAGTATCTGGCCCAGCAGCTTCTGCATCTCTTCGATGGCCTGACCGGACGAGACGCCGGGGCCCGGACTTCCGTTGAATTCGATCGAGCGGAAGAGATTGTAATGATAGATGGCCGGAGGCCCGAGCGTGCGCTGCACCGTCATGAACGAGCTCAGCGGCACCATGGCGTTTGCATCGTTTTTCACGTAGTAGTTGTTGAGGTTCTCGATTCTCGACCGATACGGCGCATCCGCCTGCACGTACACGCGATACGATTTGTTCTGATAATTGAAATCGTTGACATAGTCGGAGCCGAGCAACACTTGCAGCGTGTCGAACACGTCGCTGAGCTTCACGTGCAGCGCCTGCACGGCGTCGCGATCGATGTTCAGCTCGAGCTGCGGGCTGTCGGCGCGGAAGGTCGTGAAGACGGAGCTCAGTATCGGGGTTTTGGCAGGCGACAGGTCGGTGTTGGCAATGTACTCGATCTTGCCCGCCGTCTGCGCGAGCGCCGGGATGCCGAGGTTGCCCTGATCTTCCACCTCTAAGTCGAAGCCGCCGATGCTGCCGGCGCCTTGAATCGCGGGCGGATTGAACGCGTACACCGACGCCCCGGTGATCCCGAACAGTTTGCCGCTGAGCCGCCCGATGATCGCCTGCGCCGATTGATTCGAAGCGCGCCGGTCGGACCACGGCTTGAACTTGCCGAACATGATGCCGTTGTTCGAGCCGGACCCGAAGAACGAGAAGCCCGAGACGCTGAACACGTCCGTGACGTCCGGTTCAGTTTTCAAGACGCCGTAGGCTTGCGCCATGATCTTGTCCGTGTACTCGAGCGGCGACCCCGGCGGACCTTGCGCGACGACGATGAAGTAGCCTTGATCCTCGTCGGGTATGAATCCGGTGGGAACGATCTTGAACATGAAGACCGTGGCGACCAGAAGCACGACGAAGACGCACAGCACCCACGCGCGCTGGCGGACGATGCCCGGCAGCAGACGCTTATAGAAATCGCGGACACGCTGTATGAATCCGCCGACCGCGCGCATGAAGGCGTTGTGGCTCGGCGCTTCACCTTCGAGCAGCACGGCTGCGAGCGCGGGGGCGAGCGTCAATGCTGTGAAGGCTGAGATGGTGATCGTCGACGCGATCGTCAGCGCGAACTGCTTGTAAAGCTCGCCCGTCGTTCCGGGGAAGAACGCCACCGGCACGAACACGGCGAGCAGCACGAGCGACGTCGCGATGACTGCGCTCGCGATCTCGGCCATGGCGAGCGGCGCAGCCTCCTTCGCCGATTTCTTGTGCTCGTGGATGTAACGGACGATGTTCTCGACGACGACGATCGCGTCGTCCACGACCAATGCGGTCGCGAGCGTCAGGCCGAAGAGCGTGAGCGTGTTTATCGAGAAATTGAAGGCCTTGAGCAACGCGAACGTGCCGAGCAGCGAAACGGGAATCGTGCATGCCGGGATGAGCGTGGCGCGCCAATCCTGTAAGAAGAGGAAGATCACGAGCACGACGAGTGAGATCGCGAGCGCCAACGTCTGCAGCACTTCATGGATGGATTCGTTGACGAAGGTCGTCGCATCGAAAGCTACGTTATAGTGGACGCCCGGCGGGAAATCTTTCGCAAGCCGCGCCATCGCGTCGTTGACGCCCTGCGAGACCGTTAGCGAGTTCGCGTTCGCGAGCTGCAGGATTCCGATGCCGATCGCCGTCTTGCCGTCGAACTTCAGATTCGTGGAATAATCCTGCGCGCCGAGATCCACGCGGCCCACGTCCGAGACGCGAACCAAGTAGCCGGCGCCGCTCTTGATGACGATGTTGGCGAATTCTTGCGGTGTGGTGAGACGGCCGGCGACCCGCACGTTGAGCGTGTACGGCTGTCCGGGCGGCGACGGCGCCGCGCCCACTTGTCCAGCCGCGACTTGGACGTTTTGCTCCGATAGCGCCGTCGTGACGTCGTCGGCCGTCAGGCCGTATGACTGCAGCTTGGCGGGATCGAGCCAGAGCCGCATCGCGTACTTGCGCTCGCCGAACACGAGGACGCTGCCGACGCCTTTCACGCGCTGCAGCGCTTCCGTGACGTAGCGGTCCGCGTAATTGCTCAAGAACAGGCTGTCGAGTTTCGGGTCGTCGGACGTGATCGCAAGCGCCATGACAAAAGACGACGAGTTCTTGTTCACGATGATGCCGGTCTGCTTGACCTGCGCCGGCAAGAGACCTTGCGCTTCGTTGACGCGCGTCTGCACGTCTTGCGCCGCTTTGTCCGGATCGCGGCCGAGGTCGAACGTGGCTGTGATCGAGCTCGCGCCGTCGGCGGTGCTGCTCGACGACATGTAGCGCATGCCCTCGGCGCCGTTGATGCTTGCCTCGAGCGGATTGGTGACCGAAGTCTCCACCGTCTCGGCGTTCGCGCCGATGTACTCCGACTGCACTGAGATCTGCGGCGGAGCGATGTTCGGATACTGCGCGACGGGCAGCGACGGGATCGAAAGCGCGCCAGCAAGCAAGATGACTGCCGAACACACCGATGCGAAGATCGGCCGGGTGATGAAGAATTGCATCGGCTAGTGCTGCCCGCCCGTCGGTTGACCGCTGCCTTGCGGCTTGCTGCTCTTCGCCTTGCCTCCCGGCGCGCTGCCCGCCGGCGGACCGCCTGTCGATCCGATCGGCTGGACCGGAGTCCCGGGCTGGAGCGTGACGGAGTGGTTTAGAATCGCCATCACGTTCGGCGCGAGTCCTTGACCGGTCACCTCGGTGAAGTCATCATTCTGAATGCCGATGTCGACCGGAAGCTGCTTCGCTACCCCCTTGTCGATGATGAACATGCCGTAGCCGGTGTCGGTCTGGAAAACGGAAGCCGTCGGCGCGAGAAGCACGCCCGTCTTGCGCGATTGCACGAACGATGCTTGCGCGACCATACCCGGTCGCAGGGCGAGATCCGGATTTGCGATACGGATACGCGCCGTGTACGATACCGTTCCCGGATCGGCCGCCATATTGAAGTAGGACACCGTGCCATGCCACGTGCGGCCCGGTATCGAGCTCACGCTGACTGTCACAGGCGTTCCGGCGCGCACATATGCCAGACTATTGCCGGAGACGTTTGCGTTGATATAGACCGAATCCAACTGGTTCACTTCCATGAGCGGCGAGCCCGGCGCGGCGAGCGCGCCCGGATCGACGGCGCGATAGACGATGACGCCGGAGAACGGCGCGCGCACGTTTGTCAGATCGATTTGGCTGAGGACGCCTTCCACGGCGGCGGATGCCGTGTCTACCGCGGCCTTGGCATTGCGCAGATCCGCCACGGCGGAGCTCGGGCCTTGCGGCGACAGGCTGGCGTTTGCGGCCGTCACTTGTGCGGAGCGAAGCGCGGCGTCGGCAGCCGCGGCGGCGGATTGGGCTTCATCCAGGGCCTGCTGTGAGACAAAACCTTGCTTGAATAGCGCGCGATCTCGCTGGTATGTCGAGTCGGCGGTCGCGGCGGCGCTTTGAGCCGATGCGAGACCGGCATTGGCACTCGACACGGTGCCGCTCGCGTTCGCCAGCACCGATGCGTAGTGCGCCTGGGCGGCCTCCAACTGCGCCTGGTTTTGACGCAACTCCGCTTGCAGGACGCTATCGTCGATTTTCACGAGGAGCTGACCTTGCGATACGTGCTGACCGATCTGGCCATTGACCAGCAACACGTTGCCGGACACGACCGATGACAGCGAAGCGATCTGCAGCGGCGCCACAGTCCCGACCACACGAAATGTCTGAGCGATATCGCCGCGTTTGATCGGGGCGGCAGCCACCGGAATCGAAAACGCGGCCCCGCCGCCGTAACCGCCCGCGCCGCCGCCGCGATGGCCGCAGCCCGACGCGGCGATCGTCGCGGCCAGTAGGAGGGCCGCACTCATAGGTCTCATCGCTATCTGATTCGCTCGCACTGATGTCGTCATGACGGCGCTATACTCGACGCGGGCGTCGAAGTCATTGTGCTTTTGCAGTCCCTTTGGTCAAGGGCCTTTGCGGCTTGCCGACGCATTGGTGGGACGGCATGTTGCGGGCAATTTTTTTCGATTTAGACGACACACTCGTGGATGACACGATCTCGACCGAGCATTGCGCCGAGCTCGTCGCGCAAGAACTTGCGGCGGACCGCGGCATCGCGCCCGCGGAACTTGCGAAAGCGTATCTCGATGCTGCGATCGCGTTTTGGGAGGGCCTAGGGCCGGGCGCCGGCCGCCCGCCCGAAGGCGGCATCAGACGAGCTATGTGGAGCCGCGCGCTTCAACACTTCGGGGTCGAGGATGCAGAGCTGGCCGCTGCGCTCGCTCGCCGATATGACATCATCCGCGCGGAGAGGGTTGAATATTTTCCCGATGCCGTACCCGTGTTGGCGCGTCTGCACAACCGCTACCGGCTTGCGATCATAACCAACGGATTCACCGAAACGCACAAAGCGCGCGTCGCGCCGCTCGAGTTGGGGCGCTTCTTCGATCACGTCGTCATGGCGGGCGACTTGGGATTCGTGAAGCCTGATCCGGCGGTCTTCCATCATGCGATGCGTCTGCTGGGCGTCACGGCGCAGGAAAGCGTGATGGTGGGCGATCGTTTCAATCGCGATGTCGAAGGCGCGCACGCAGCCGGCATGCGGGCGATCTGGGTCAACCCTCATGGCGAGCCCGCTCCTGCCGGAGCTCGGCCGGCGGAGGCGATCATCGCATCGATGCGTGAGCTGCCGCTAGCCCTCGAGCGCATCGCCTAACCGCGTTTCCTTTAAAAATCGCGTGCGCACGGTCACTCTTGGCGCGTCCGTGAAATTTGCGGTGCTGCGCCTAGTCGTATGATACGAACACACGACTGGGGAGGACCAAACATGTTCAAGCACATCGCCGTAGCCGCCGCCGGCGCGATCGCGTTCTTCGCTCTCACGGCGCTGCACCCGGCGCCTGCGCTCGCGAGCTTCCGCGTCTGCAATCAGTCCGGTGAAAAGATCGCCGTGGCGATCGCATACTATGGAAGCGATGAAGACGGCTGGGTCAGTGAGGGCTGGTGGAATCTCGCCGACGGCGACTGCGCCACGCCAATCGCGAAAGACCTCGACAATCGCTATTATTATCTCTTCGCCGACGGCGACCAGCACACGTGGACCGGCGACTACGATAACTGTGTCGATCCGAGCACTGCCTTCACGCTCAAACATGCCGACAGCGACTGCAACTTCTCGAAGAAATCGTTCTTCAAAGTTGACACCGGCGACACCAGCACGGACTATACGTACACCTTCCATTGATGTAGCGAAATCCCGACGGCCCCGACTTGAAAGCGGAAGGGGCCGACGTTAGTCGGCCCAAGCACTCGTAACGTGGGCCGACTGACGTCGGCCCCTTCGATTTGTTTTACGTCTTCAATTTGTTTTACCAAGGGCGCTCACGGGCGCAACCCGAACTTGTACCGTCCTCCATGGCCGATCGAAAAAATGGCAAGACGCCCCATCGCCACGCCGTGCCCGCCGCAGCGGTTCCGCAGCGCCATGGCTTGGATGCGATCGTCATCAAAGGCGCGCGCGAACACAATCTCAAGAACATCGACCTGACGCTGCCGCGCAATCAGCTCATCGTGATCACCGGGCTTTCAGGCTCAGGCAAAAGCTCGCTTGCTTTCGACACGATCTACGCCGAGGGCCAGCGCCGCTACGTGGAGTCGCTCTCGTCGTACGCGCGCCAATTCCTCGGTCAGATGGACAAGCCCGACGTCGACTACATCGAAGGGCTCTCGCCCGCGATCTCCATCGACCAGAAATCGGCCAGCCACAATCCGCGGTCGACGGTCGGCACCGTCACGGAGATCTACGATTACCTCCGGCTGCTTTACGCGCGCATCGGCGCCCCGCACTGCCCGAATTGCGGCAAGGCGATAACGCCCCAGTCGGCCGAGCAGATCGTGGAACAACTGTTGGCATTGCCGGAAGGTTCGCGCGTCCAGCTGCTTGCCCCGATGGTCAGCGGCCGAAAGGGCGAGTATCAGAAGCTGTTCGAGCAGGCGGTGAAAGACGGCTACGCGCGCGTGCGGGTCGACGGCACCATGCGTGAGTTGCGCGAGAAGATCACGCTCGACAAGAAGCGCAAGCACAGCGTTGAGATCGTGGTCGACCGGCTCGTCATCAAGCCCGATCTGCGCCGGCGCCTCACCGACTCCGTTGAGACCGTGCTCAAGCTCACGCAGGGCGTCATGATCGTCCTGCATTCGCCGCCCGGATCGCAGGCGCAGAAAGAGATGAATTTCTCCGAGAAGTTCGCGTGCATCGACTGCGGCCTCTCGTTCGATGAACTCGCGCCGCGGATGTTCTCTTTCAATTCCCCGTTTGGCGCCTGTCCGGAATGCACCGGGCTCGGCGTCAAGATCGAGATCGATCCGCGACTCGTGATCCCAGACCGCACGAAGGCCGTGCGCGAAGGCGCGATCGTGCCGTTCACCAAGAATCTCTCGGCGGGGATGAACGCGTTTTACTTCCAGCAAGTAGCCGCGATCCTCAAGGCCGAGGGCTACGGCATCGAAGTGCCGGTGAACAAGCTGCCCGAGAGCGTGGTCGATCTGATCTTGTACGGTCTGGATTCGAAGCGTGCGTTTACGTTCAAGACCAAGGCCGGCAAGAAGTGGACGTACGAATCGCAGTACAAAGGCGTGATCCCAACCCTGCAGCGGCGCTATGAAGAAACGTCCTCCGACTACGTCAGAGCCGAGATCGAGAAACTGATGACCACGGTCAAGTGCGCCGCGTGCGGCGGGGCGCGCCTGAAACCTGAATCGTTGGCGGTCACCATCGGCGGACTGAACATCGCGAAGCTCACGTCGATGCCCGTGGACCGCTCGCTCGCGTTCGTCCAGGAATTGCAGTTGAACGCGCGCGAGGAACAGATCGCGCGCCAGATCATGAAAGAGCTTCGCGCGCGGCTCGGATTTCTCGTCAACGTCGGCCTCGAGTATCTCACGCTCGACCGGAGCGCCACCACGCTTTCGGGCGGCGAGGCCCAGCGCATCCGGCTCGCCACGCAGATCGGGTCGTCTCTGGTCGGCGTGCTTTACGTCTTAGACGAACCTTCGATCGGACTGCATCAGCGCGACAACGCGCGCTTGCTCGCCACGCTGAAAACGCTGCGCGATCTGGGCAACACGTTGATCGTCGTCGAGCACGACGAAGACACGATGCGCGAAGCGGACTTTCTCGTCGATATCGGTCCGCGGGCCGGCAAGGATGGCGGCCGCGTTCTCGCAGCCGGCACGATCGGCGATATCGCGGCAAATCCGGAATCGCTGACCGGGCGCTACCTCACGGGAGAGGCCTTCATCCCGATCCCGCCGCGCCGGCGCGAGCGTACCGGCACCCTGCTCGTGCGCAAAGCAAACGCCAACAATCTTCACGATCTTGATGTAGCGTTTCCGCTCGGCGTCTTCACCTGCGTCACAGGCGTCTCGGGATCGGGAAAGTCGACGCTCGTCGAAATGGTGCTGCACCGCGCGCTCGCGCATCATCTCCACGGCCAACCGCCGGACGAGACCTACGGCAAGCTGATAGGTTTGGACAGGCTCGACAAGGTCGTCGTCATCGACCAGTCGCCGATCGGACGGACGCCGCGCAGCAACCCCGCGACCTACACGGGCGCGTTCGACCCGATTCGCGAGCTCTTCTCGATGACGCCGGACGCGCGCACCCGCGGGTACGCGCCGGGCCGATTCTCTTTCAACGTCAGGGGCGGGCGCTGCGAGACGTGCGACGGCGACGGGATCATCCGCATCGAGATGCACTTCCTGCCGGACGTCTATGTTCCGTGCGAGACCTGCAAAGGCCGGCGCTACAATCAGCAGACGCTCGAAGTGAAGTACAAAGGCAAGTCGATCGCGGACGTGCTCGAAATGCGCGTCGACGAGGCGGCGGATTTTTTTGAGAACCAGACGCGCATCGCGGGCAAACTGCGCACCATCTGCGATGTCGGGCTCGGCTATATCCAGATGGGCCAATCGGCGACCACGCTTTCCGGCGGCGAAGCGCAGCGCGTCAAGCTCGCGACCGAATTGTCGCGGCGGAGCACCGGACGAACGTTCTACATCTTAGACGAACCGACGACAGGCCTGCACTTCGCCGATGTCGCGCATCTGCTGCGCGTCCTGCAGCGCTTGGTCGACAGCGGCAATACGGTGCTCGTCATCGAGCATAATCTCGACGTCATCAAAACCGCCGACCACGTGATCGATCTCGGGCCAGAAGGCGGCGAAAAGGGCGGCAGGCTCGTGGCGGAAGGCACGCCCGAGGAAGTCGCGGCGGATCCGGCCTCGCATACCGGGCAGTATCTCAAGCGCGTGCTCGCGGATTCGCGCGCCCACATCGCCATTTCGAGCGAGCACGGGGCGGTCGCGGAGTACCAGCGCGTGAACGACGAACTGCTCCGCAGCCTCGAAGGCACGAAAACGGCCTAACCAAGGCGCCATTCCGCGCTGTGACGAAGGTCACGCCGGGGTCAAGTGGCATCGGTTTTTGTCCGAAGACTAGAAGGGAAGCGGATTCCCGCTCCTACCGTCTTCATTAAGGATTGCATCCGAACTCTATGGCGGACGCCTTGGGCGCCGAGCATGTTCCACCGCCGATAACATTGCCGGTGGTCGTGACCGTGCGAAACGCCGACCTCGGGCTCAATGAGACCGGTCGGGTCAAGCGCATCGACAAGACCGGCTTTGTCGCTACTCTCGCGGTGGCCATTCCCGACGGAACCGTGCTATTCACCACGATCGACATGCGCACGCTCAACGCGACCGCGCGCGGTCTCGTTCGCGTACGGACGCAGACGACCATGGGTGAGGGCGCCGGCTACGAGACCTTCGCCGATTTCATCGAGATCAACGATGACGGTAAACAGAAGATCGATCGTCTGATCGGGCTCGCCGAAACGCCGCCGCCGCCGAACGCGGGCGGGTTCAACTCGACGGGCGGACCGGGAGCCACGCGCAATTTCGCAACCGATCAGATCGGCGTGCAGCCGGTCTACTCGCGCGCCGTTCCTAACAGCCCGGATTTTTCCGTTGCGAAAGAACGCAAAGCGTATTTCGAACCGGCCCCCACGCGCGGCAAAGCGGAAGCGACGAAGAGCACGAAGTTCTGGAACAGCATCGGCGTATCGGGCTACACGGTCGCGATCCTCGCCGTCGTCGCCATCTTCCCGCAAGGGCGCGCATGGGAATACTACGTCTGGAGCCACTTCGCGTGGGGCGTTTCGCGGATGTGGTACTGGGCGTGGCATGTCGGCGACGTCAAGCTGTATAACAACACCCCATGACACACGGACACGAAGAAACGGGCTCGGAGCGCCGTCAGCATGACCGCGTCGCGAAAGCGCTGCCGGTTCACGTCCATCGGGAGCGTTCGCCGGAGTCATTTCCGGGCGAGATCGTCAACATCGGCGCGGGCGGTGTTCTGCTTCGGACATCCATGCCGATCGGCACGAACGATCTCGTCTCGATCGATCTCGACGTAGACGGCGAGAACGATCCTATCTACGTCTATGGTACCGTGGTGCGCAACGACGCTCGCGGCGTCGGCGTCTCGTTCGTCCGGATCAGCGAAGTGACGGCCGACCTCATCTCGTATCTCATCCGCAAGTGGCAGCGCGACGGAGCCCCCGCGGCGTAATTTCCTGGCCCCTTCAGATCGATCGTCATCGCCATGTAGGGCGGACCTTTATGGTCCGCCTTCGAAATTTTGCGCATGACCGCCGCCGCAGCAAAAAAGCGCGCCGCAGAGCTGCGCGCGCAGCTCGAACGCTGGAGCAGGGAATACTACGTCCTCGATGCGCCGAGCGTGTCCGATGCGGAGTACGACGTCGCACTGCGCGCACTCGCCGAACTCGAAGCGGAGCACCCGGAACTCGCATCGCCCGATAGCCCGACGCAGCGCGTCGGCGGCGAGGCATCAAGCATTTTCGCGCCGTACCGCCACCGCACGCCGATGCTCTCGCTCGGCAATGCGTTTGGCGCGGACGAGCTGCGCGCATGGCATGCTCGATTGCGACGGCAATTGCCGGACGAAGATATCGCGTTCGTCGCAGAGCTGAAGATCGACGGGCTCGCGATCGCGATCCGCTACCGCGACGGTCTGTTCGCGGACGGCGGCACCCGCGGCGACGGCACGACCGGCGAGGACGTCTCGCACAACTTGCGTACCGTGCGGGCCATTCCGCTCCGCCTCCACGACCATCCGCCCGCGGTGTTCGAAGCGCGCGGCGAGCTCTACATGCGCGGGAGCGAATTCGAGCGCTTTAACGCGCGTCGGTCCGCTGCGGGTGAACAGACGTATGTGAATCCGCGCAACGCGGCGTCCGGCGCCGTGCGCCAGCTCGATCCGAAGGTGACCGCATCGCGGCCGCTTCGATTCTATGCATACGCTCTCGGCGAGTGCGCGCCGCCGCTCGAGGTGACGACGCAGTGGGACTTGCTGGCGCGCCTGCGCGAATTCGGCTTTCCCGTCAACGAACACGCAAAACGCTTTGTGGATTTTGACGCGCTCGTCGCCCATTGCGAAGCCTGGGAGACCAGGCGCGCCTCCCTCGACTACGCGATCGATGGATTGGTCATCAAGGTCGATTCGCTTGCACAGCAGCGCCGGCTGGGATTTGTCGGTAAGGATCCGCGCTGGGCGATCGCGTTCAAGTATAAACCCGAGGAGGCGACGACCAAGCTGCTCTCCATCGAAGTCAACGTCGGGCGGACCGGCAGCATCAATCCGTACGCCGTGCTTGAACCCGTGTTCGTCGGCGGCGTCACCGTCAGCACCGCGACGCTGCACAACGACGATTACGTTCGCGCGAAGGATCTGCGGCCGGGCGATACCGTGATCGTTCGGCGGGCCGGCGAAGTGATACCCGAAGTCGTCGGGCCGGTACTCGAGGATCGCAAAGGCCGGCGGCTTCATACGTGGACTATGCCGACTATCTGCCCGGCGTGCGGCAGTCCGATCGAGCGAGCGCAGGGCGAGGCGATGGCCTACTGCACCAACGCCGCCTGCCCCGCGCAACGCAAGGAGCGCATCCGGCATTTCGCCTCGCGCGAAGCGATGGACATCGAAGGGCTTGGCGACAAAATCGCCGAGCAGCTCGTGGAAGCCGATCTCGTGCACGACGTCGGCGATCTTTATTCTCTGACCGCAGCGCAGGTCGGCGATCTGCCGAGGTCGGGCGAGAAATCGGCGGCAAATCTTGTGCGCAACATCGCCGAGAGCGCCGGCCGGCCGTTCTGGCGGGTGCTTTACGGATTAGGGATCCGATTTGTCGGCAGTCAGACGGCGCAACTGCTTGCCGGCGATTTCGCCGACATCGACGCGCTCGCCGCGGCAGACGAAAGCGAACTCGTCGAAGTGGAGCAGATCGGACCGAAGATCGCCGCGGGCGTGGCGCAATTCTTCCATGAACCGCACAATCGAAAAGTCGTGGAGAAACTCCGGCGCGCCGGCGTCAACTTGCGCGGTGAGCCGCGTTCGGCCGCCTCAGCGAGCGGCAAGCTCGCAGGAAAACTATTCGTCCTCACGGGTACGCTTGGGGGGATGACGCGCGAGGAAGCGGCCGCGGCGATCGTGGACGCGGGTGGCAAAGTCGTGGGTTCGGTCAGCAAGAAAACCGACTTCGTCGTGGCCGGCGACAAGCCCGGGAGCAAGCTCGCGAAGGCTGAGTCGCTCGGCGTGCCCGTGATCGGCGAAGACGAATTGCGCGCGATGTTATGATCGGGCAATCGCCGTGATCCGCAATTGGGCGTGATTCCCAAGCTGATCGCGCTGGACCTCGACGGTACGACGCTCGACTCATCCGGCCGTATCTCCGCTCGGACGAAACGTGCAGTCGCGATGGTGCGAGATCGCGGCATCGGTGTCATCATCGTCACGTTTCGCGCGTACCGGTCGTCGAAGCCGTATGCTGTGGAACTTGGTCTGCATGTACCCTTGATCTGCGTCAACGGCGCGCTTGTGAAGGACGCGAGCGACGATCGCGTGCTCGAAGAATTTCCGATGCCTGCGCACGCGTCCCAAGAAGCTGTCGAATACGGCGTCAAACACGGTCACGAGATGTGCCTGTTCGTCGGCGAATGCTACGTCGGCTCCGCTGCTGTGATCGCGAAATATGGGACCGGCTATGCACATCAATGGGAGCGCGCGGACGACCTCCGAACGGTCGTCGCGAAACAATCCACGCTCATGGTGCGTTATTTCGGTGACCATATGTTCTCTGAAGCGCGCCGCGACCTCGCACACCTGGGGATCGAATACGTGGACGACTGGCTCAACGACACTTTCGAATTGACGCTCATGCGCTCAGGTGTTTCTAAGCATTGCGCGCTCGCGCGCTTCGCAGAGCATCGGGGCATTGCGCGCGAAGACGTCCTGGCTATCGGGGACGGCGCGCTGGATGCGGGTATGCTGAAGTGGGCCGGTCGCGGTGTCGCGGTGGCGAACGCCGCGCCGGAAACGCTTGCCGCTGCAGACGAGATCTCGGGTTCAAACGACGACGACGGGGTAGCAGAGATTCTCGAGCGATACGCTCAAGGAGACCGATGATGATCCGATGGATGGCGGCCGGCGCCGCGCTGATCCTGGTGCTTGGCGTACTGGCCGCCTATGCCGCTCTTTCGTTCGGCCTCGTGCCTGCAAACGCCGATGCAAGGCCGAGTGCACTAGAGCGGTGGGCTGCCCGGACGTCGTTGCAGGCCACGGTCGCACGTGAAGCGAGCGCGGCCGCGAATCCGCTCCCCCTTACCGATGAGAACTTCGACGCCGGCATCAAGCTCTATGCCTCGAATTGCATGGTCTGTCACGCAGCGTCAGACGGGAATTCCTCAAACATAGCGAGCGGCTTGTACCAGCATCCGCCGCGCTTCGCCCACTTCGGAGTCGAAGACGATCCCGAAGGCGAGACGTATTGGAAGATCGCCCACGGAATCAGACTCACCGGCATGCCGGCATTCGGGAGCTCGCTCACCGATTCGCAGATCTGGCAGGTCACGATGTTCCTCAAGCATATGGACAAGCTGCCGCCCGGACCAGACGCGCTGTGGAAGAAACAGCCATCGGTCGCCTCAGCGACATCGAAGCAAGCAAACCCAGGGAAATCGACCGTCCGCAGCCCTTAGGAGGGCCGACTGGCGTCGGCCCCTTCATACCGGCCCGTAAGAGGGGCCGACTCGCGTCGGCTCCTTCAAACGTTCAATCAGACCACGCGAGTCAGGTAACCGTCGTCGTCTTCCTCGAGTTCGTCGAGCCACTTCAGCGCGTCTTGCAGCGCGGCCGGAATGTCGCCCGCGGTGATGCTGTGCTTTTCGAGCGACGCAAGATAGTCGCTCGTGACGCCGTGCCAGAACGCTGCGATCGCCGCGGCCTGCCGCGATGAGCAACCGGCAGCGAGCATGGCTCCCGTCATGCCGCTCAGCACATCGCCGGACCCGGCCGTCGCCAACAGCGCGTTGCCTGTCAGGTTGACGTACGACGCTTCCTTCGTGGCGACGATCGACCGCGGGCCCTTCAACAGCAGCGTCGCATCGAGTGATGTTGCGAATTCGTCGGCCGCTTTCATGCGATTGGCGATCGCGGCATCGGCATGCTCCCCCAGCAAGCGCGCGAATTCGCCGGCGTGCGGCGTCAGCACCGCCTTCTTATCTTTGATGATATGGGTGTGGCCCGATAGAGCGAAGAGCGCGTCGGCGTCGACGACAAGCGGTCGCGCCGTGGCTGCGAGATACGAGCGGATGATCGTCTGCGTGAATTCGTCGCGCCCGAGACCCGGGCCGATGACGACCGCGCCGGCGTGCCTTGTCGTCTCGAGCAGCGCATTGACGACCGTTTGCGCATCTTCGGTGGCGGGCCACGGCGCGAGGACAGGCTCAAGCGTGTGATAGCTGATCGCCGCCGCCGCGCTGGCCGGGCAGGCGATGGTCACATAGCCCGCACCCGCGCGCAACGCTCCTTGCGCCGCCATCACCGGTGCCCCGACGAAATTCGCGCTGCCGCCGATGATGACGACATCGCCCGCCGTCCGCTTATCGGCCTGCGGACTGCGATGCGGCAGCCAATAGAAGAATTGCTCCTTCGTCATCACGTGATAGCGCCCGCCGGATTCTGCGAGTACCGATGGCGGAATGCCGATATTCGCGACCCAGAGTTCGCCGACATAGGACGCTGCGGGATACAAGAGCAGTCCGACTTTCGGCGCCGCCATCGTGACTGTCGCGGTGGCTGTGACCGCCGGACCGGGGACGCCGCCAGACGACGGGTCGACGCCGGTGGGCGCGTCCACGGCGATCACTTCGCGACCGGCGATGTTGATCTCGTTCACCCAGCTCTTGTACGGCTCGCGTAAGGCGCCGCTCGCGCCGGTCCCGAGAAGACCGTCGATGATGAGCGCCGCTGCGCGCAGGCCCGACCGGAAGAACTCGGGCGATTGATCGCGCAGATAGCTGATCGACGCACCGAGACCTTCCATGATGTCGAGTTGGACGCGGCAAAGGTCGTTGCAGTCGCTGGCCTTCGCCGCCATGTAGACGTCGGGTTCGAAACCGAGCTGCATGAGATGGCGCGCCGCGACCAGCGCATCGCCGCCGTTGTTGCCCGGACCGGCGACGATCGCGATGCGGATGGGGTCGCCTTCCAGGTCGTCGACGAAATCGCGCGCGAGATCGGCGACGGCGCGACCCGCTGATTCCATGAGGATGGATTCCGGGATGCCGACATCGTCGACCGTGCGCAAGTCGGCAGCGCGCATCTCGGCGGCTGTGAGTGCGTTCATCGCGCGGCCACTTCCGCAGCGGCCGCTTTCGCTTCGTCGCCTTCCAAAATGACCACGGCCACGGCAGTGGACTTCGTGTGCGTGATGCTCAAATGCATCCTCCTGACGCCGCGCAGCGCCGGCAACGCCGATGCGCGTCCGAGCAATTCCATGTACGGCTTGCCGCTCCGCTCGTGCCGCACGCCCATCATGCGCCACGGAATGGCATGGCCGAATGCCTTGCGCGTCGCTTCCTTTGCCGCAAACGCACCGGCGAGCCGCTCGGCGAAGTGACGATGTTTCATCGCGTGCGCCATCTCCGCCTCGGTATAGATCTTTTTCGCAAATCGCGCGAGTTTGATTTCATCGAAGTGATAGCGCGCAACTTCTGCGACATCGATGCCGACGCCCACGATCATGTGAACATGTCCGGAGGACTGACCCGGAATCCGACCGAACTCACGGCGCGTTGGAGCGGCCGAGCTTGCGCGGCCGGATCGGTATTGGAAAAGATAAGTCTCGTTCCGATCAATGGAGTCGGATCCGGTTTCTGCGAACGATTGGCGCCTTGTCTGGAGGAGAGATTCTTCCATAAGTTCGCAATTGAAAAGCCGCTCACCCTCTCACCGACGCAAGCCAACCTCACGCGCGGTCAGTTCTTCCTCAACACGGTCTTCAATCGTCTTCTCGCGGCGTACCCGGCGCGCGACGGGTTTCTGCTCGGCATCATCGCGAGCGATCTGTATAAGACCTCGCACCCGTTCATCTACGGCGATGCGAGCGACACCGACCGCGTAGGCGTCGTCTCGACATTCCGGCTTCGACCGGAATTCACAAACGAGCCGCCCGACGACGACGCGCTTTTCCAACGCACGCTCAAAGAATGCGTGCACGCGCTCGGCCACTCGTTTGCCCTCAAGCATTGCCACAACACGCGTTGCGCGATGTATTTGAGCCATTCAGTCTTCGACATCGACGCCAAGCTGACGTATTTCTGCGACGCATGCGACAAACGCGTTCGCGCGAACCGCTGACCGGCAGATACCGGACCGACGGATCGTCTAAATTGCAAGGGTCTCATTGAAGGGGCCGACGCTAGTCGGCCCAGGTTCTCAACGCCTCGCGCCAAAAAACCCGGGGCGAGCGATGCTCGCCATACTACGAGATTGACGACGCGCGTGGCGGCGGTGGCGGTGTGAATAACTCCGCGATTTGGAGGTGGAAACCTGGGAGCGCGGCGTGTTCGAATGCGTCATCTGGGCCGAGCGATCGGCTGCCGCCACCCTCGTGAATCGTCATGCTCTGCGAGGCCGGATCGATGAGAGCGACGACAGCCGAACCTGAAGCTAGATAGACGCGAATTTTTTCCGCGATGTCCGCCGGTCGATCGCTCGGTGATAGGATCTCAACCGCGACATCGGGTGCGATATCTGGCTCTTCGGTTTCGAGCTGCGCGGCGTAGGGCATTCGAGCATACGACAGAAATGCAACATCCGGCACCAGTGGACGTCTCACTTCGTCGGGTGGCGCGATCCGAAATCGCCACTCGGTGCCCACCATCCCGGCGTGGGCGGAACGTGCCCATGCGTTGAGGGCGGCGGCGAACTGGATCTGTGCCAACGCGTGTTTCCGCTTGGGGCTCACTTTTTGCAGCGCCCGACCGTTGACCCACTCCAGCGCCGGTTTTGTTTCCGGCAGCGTAATTTCGCGCATGTCCACTACGAGTTCGCTCTACACCACGCGAGCGCGATCTGGGTCTTCGCATCGGGCAGCTCGTCAAGCTCCACCATAGCCCATGCTTCATTGAGATCGAATTCGCGCGCGTGCAGCACTTCCGTCGCCTCGGGTCGCGGAGTTCCGCGCGTCAGGTCTTCGGCCACGAACAAGTGCAGCCGCTCGTTGCAAAATCCGGGCGCCGTGTAGAACGTCCACAACTGACGGATCGCACCGCACTGATAACCCGTTTCCTCGGCAAGTTCGCGTTTCGCGCAGTCGAGCGGGTCCTCACCGCGCTCAAGCTTTCCCGCCGGTACTTCCCATAGCTCACGTCCGGTCGCCGGCCGCAACTGTTTCACGAGGACGATGGAACGCGGCGTCGGCTGTGCGATGATCGCAACACCGCCGTCATGCTCGACGATCTCGACATTTGCGCGCGCGCCGTTGTCGTATTCGACGTCGTCCACGCGCAGTCTGATGACGCGGCCTTCGAAGATGCGGCGCGTTCCGTGGATTCGGGCCATGCTATTGCATCAAGTTCGCATCCGCGGCAAGCCACGGATCGGCCAGGCCGAGACGTTGGATCTCCTTGGGCATCGTGCCGTGCGGATGCAACGCGAGCCACTTTCGCGCGCGAATCGCGAGATATTCGAAGTTTTGGTATTGGCTTGCGCCGCGCCGCCGCCGGATGATGGCAAGCGTCGGTTCGAGCAGATCCCAATAGACGGACGTGAGTCGTCCGAAGATGTCGAGAAAGATCGCCGAGTCCACGACGTCGTGTTTGAGCAGCGTCCCCATCTGCTCGAACCAGTTGAGGACCTCGATCTCCAAGTGCTGACGGTTGTCGATAAATCCGCGCGCAGCGAGTTCTTGCCTGAAGTTCTGGTCGGTCATGCGCTGGGGAAGATATTGTTGGACGTAGCGAAACGCTTCTTGCAGCTCCTTGTCGCCGAACTCGCGATAGAGCGCGAGGATCGCCGCGAGTTGATTGTTGGCGCGCATATGGCGTAACTGCACGATCGCAGCCACCGCTGTCGCCGCGATGACGACGAACGTGCCCAGCGCGGCGATGGTGTTCAGGTTTTCGGACAACGCAAGCATCCTTTGGCGCCAAGGCCGGGCGTGTCGCACGCGGGTGCGGCGCGTTCGCAGAGCGAATCACGTTCGCAGATCAGTCCGGGCCTGTCACTTCACCTCGACAAAAGGAAATCCATGCGCGAAGTCGTCATCGTCGCCGCCGCACGCACGCCCATCGGGAAATACGGCGGCGCCTTGCGCCACGTGCGGCCCGACGACATGTCGGCGCTGATCATGCGCGCGCTCGTCGATCGCGCGAGTCTCGATCCGCTCGACATCGAGGATGTGATGTGGGGCTGCAGCAACCAAGGCGGCGAAGATAACCGCAACGTCGCGCGCATGGCGGTGCTCGCCGCCGGATTTCCGGTTGACGTTCCCGGCACGACGCTCAATCGGCTGTGTGGGTCCGGCTTGCAGGCGGTGAACAGCGCGGCGCAGGCGATCGCGTCCGACTGCGGCGACGTCTTCATCGGCGGCGGTGTCGAGAGCATGACGCGTGCCCCGTACGTGATGCCGAAACCCGAGACCGAATTCGCGCGTGCACCGCAGCTCTACGACACGACGCTCGGCGCGCGCATGTACAACCCGAAACTGACCGAGGCCGGCTGGCCGCCGATCTCCATGGGCGAGACGGCGGAGAACGTCGCGGAGCGCTACCGCATCACGCGCGCAGAACAAGACACGTTTGCGCTGGCGAGCCAGCACAAGACGGGCGCCGCACAGAAATCGGGTGCGTTCGACGCTGAGATGGTCGGCGTGCCGCTGGTCAGCCGAAACGGAAAGGCGAAAGGCGCACCGCCGGAGATGTTCACCATCGATGAGCATCCGCGCGTCGATGTCACGATCGAGCAGCTCGCAAAACTCAAGCCCGCATTTCGCGAAGGCGGCAGCGTGACGGCCGGAAACTCGAGCGGCATCAACGACGGCGCCGCCGGCGTCGTATTGATGAGCGCCGATGAAGCCAAGCGTCGCGGCCTGCGACCGCTCGCCCGCATCATCACGTCGGCCGTCGCCGGTGTAGACCCGAACTGCATGGGCCTCGGTCCGATTCCGGCGACGCAGAAGGCGCTGTCGCGTGCGAACTTGCGGGTCGACGACCTCGACCTCATCGAATTGAATGAAGCGTTCGCAGCTCAGGCGCTTGCGTGCGCACGCGAGCTCGAGTTGCCGATGGAGCGCGTCAACGTCAATGGCGGCGCGATCGCGCTCGGGCATCCGTTGGGCTGCAGCGGTGCGCGCATACTCGTGACGTTGCTGCACGCCATGCAAGCGCGTGGCGCGAAGCGCGGCCTCGCGACCATGTGCATAGGCGTTGGCCAGGGCATCGCCACGATCGTCGAACGCGTTTGAGGCGGGGCTGGCTCTAGCCGGGGACCGTGCCGCGGATCGCCGATGCTTGCGAGCGGATCACGAACGGCCGATCCGGGCCGACGCCGAGATATCGGTCTCTCAAGCTGCGCATGATCGCAGTACGGTTGTTCTCTGATGCGGCCGCGACATATGCACCCGCCGGTCCCTGTCCGGCCAAGAACGGCGACCAGTAATCGTCGAATGAAGAGAACGTCATTTCGACCATCAGCGGCTCAACGGCGACATCTTTGAGATCGGCCTCATGCCAGAGCGCGGCGATGACGTCGCGACTCATGTTGGGCTGTGCCTCGCCTGGCTTGAGCGATGCGTCAACGCGATCGGCCTCTTCCCAAAACTGGCTCAGCATCGTCTTGCCTTGCGAATGATCCCATACCGTCGCCGCGACGGTTCCGCCGGCCACCGTGACCCGTGACATCTCCGCGACTGCGGCGCTCGGTTTCGCAACGAACGCCAACACGAGCGAGGCGAGACTAGCGTCGAATTCTCGATTACCGAAGGGCAAGCGCTCTGCAGCGCCCACGGCAAAGCGAGATGCCGGAAATTCCTTACGGCAACTCTCGATGAAGGACTCCGTGGGGTCGATTCCCGTGACGCTAACCCGGGAGTACCGCGCAAGAACCGCGGCGCATAGAGCACCCGTGCCGCAACCGACGTCGAGCACTCGGTCGCCATCGCGAATGCCCGCGAACTCGGCAAACGCAACTGCAAGCCGGCGGCTCCATCGTCCCATGAAGCGCTCGTAGCCCGACGTCGAAGAGAACATGCTCAACGATTCCATCGGCAAGAGAAGCTGCCTGCAAGTGTGAACCTGTACGGTCCACCTCGCGCCCCACGGCAAAGGAATCATGCATGGCTCTCGCGCTCGACAAGAAGACCTACGATCTGTTCATCAACGGCGAATTTGTGAAGCCGCAGTCAGAGAAGTATATCGCGGTGATCAATCCCGCTACCAATGAGGAGATCGCACAAGTTGCGGCGGCCGGCATTCACGATGCAGACGCGACCGTAGCGGCCGCTCGCGCCGCATATGCAGGCAAATGGGCCACGATGCCGCCGGCCCGGCGAGCGCGCGTGCTGTTCAAGATCGCAAATATCCTGACGGAGCGGACCGAAGAGCTCGCTCACATCGAAGTGCTCAACACCGGCAAGACGATTGCCGGAGCGAAGGGCGAGATCGGTCAGATCATCGAGCTTTTTGAATTCTACGGCGGCGCCGTGACCAAGCTGACCGGTTCGACGGTCCCTTCGATTCCTAACTACTTCAATTACACCTTAAAAGAGTCGCTCGGCGTTTGTGCCCAGATCGTTCCTTGGAATTATCCATTGCTGATGGCGGCGTGGAAAGTCGCGCCGGCGATCGCAGCCGGCAATACCGTCATCCTCAAACCTGCTTCGCCCACGCCGCTCACCGCGATCATCCTCGGTCAGATCTGCCTCGAAGCCGGCTGCCTGCCGGGCGTCGTCAACGTGTTGCCCGGACCCGGCGCGACCATCGGCGCACACCTCGCGCAACATCCAGGCGTGGACAAGATCGCGTTCACCGGCGAGACGCGCACCGGAGCCACCATCATGGAGCTCGCGTCCGCCACGATCAAGCGCGTGACGCTCGAATTGGGCGGCAAGTCGCCGAGCGTGATCTTCGACGACGCCGATATCGATGCCGCGGTCGCGGGGGCGGTGTACGGCATCTTCCACAACGCCGGTCAATCGTGCGACGCGCGCTCACGGCTGCTCGTGCACGAGCGCGCGTACGATGCCTTCATCGCGAAGTTCGTCGAAAAGGCGAAGGGTTTGCGCGTTGGGGATCCGCTCGATCCAAAGACGCAGGTCGGAGCGATCATCTCGCGTTCGCAGCTCGAGAAGATCGAGGGCTACGTGGGGATCGGCGCGCAAGAAGGCGCGCGCGTCGCATGCGGCGGCACGCGACCCGACGGAGCGCTTTCGAAGGGCAACTTCCTACTTCCGACCGTATTAGATAACGTGCGCAACGACATGCGCGTGGCGCAAGAAGAGATTTTCGGTCCGGTCGCAGTCGTCACGACGTTTGCCGATGAAGCCGAAGCGATCCGCCTGGCCAACGACAGCGTGTACGGTCTCGCAGCGTCCGTGTGGACGCAAAACGCCGGGCGAGCGATCCGTCTGGCGCACGCCATCCGTTCGGGCGGCGTCGCGATCAACACGCCGTTTTCCATCCACCCCGGCATGCCGTTCGGCGGCTACAAACAGTCCGGATTCGGCCGCGAACTGGCCATGCAGACGCTTGACCTGTACACGGAGACCAAAGGCGTCGTGATGTACACGGGCACGAAGCCGGTGAACCCGCTCGGAGTCTGATCCTCCCGACCTTGCCGCACGGCAGCCGCACGCGATGCTGCTACTTTGGCAGCATCGCACGGGCCTAGCCGCACGTCGGCGCGGCCCGCCACGCGCGGGCATCGCCCGGGGGAAGGTCAGCCATGAAAGATTCGAGAGCTAAGATTTTCGCCGCGCTGGCGGTTTTTTCGGTACTGGGCGTCGCCGCCGCGTGGATTCCGCCGGCGCGCGCGGCAATCGAGGCGGCGATGTCGTGCGCAAAATCCACACCCTGTCTGGAATGGGATAACACCTCGAGCGGCGATTCCGTGAAAGGCGTTTCGACGAGCGGCAATGCGATCCACGGCCAGACGAAGTTCAAGAGCGCCGGAAAAACCGCGGGGAAAGCCGGCGTGCTTGGCGAGGACCTGAGCACCACGGGAAATCTCGACGCCGGTGTTAGCGGCGTCTCCAAGAACGGTGCCGGCGTCGTAGGCACGTCTACCAACTGGAACGGCATGGAAGGCCTGACAATGGGAGCGGGAACGAGCGGCGTGTACGGCCAGAACGCCGCGGCCAGCGGCTACGGGATCGCCGGACGCAACGTGGCATCCACCAACGACCCGAACGGCGCCGGCATTTTGGCGGACGGCGGACCAAACGATAACGGACTGCACGCGGTATCGACGTTAGGCGTCGCCGGTTTGTTCAACAATCGTTCAGGTGATTTCTCACCGGCGCTCGGCGTTCTCGGCGGCACCGTCGGCACTGGAGCGATTGTGGTGGAGATCGAAGCCCACGATGGAAGCGAGGTGATGGGAGTCACCGACGTCGGAAACGTCTTCATACCAGGACAAATTTTTACCAACGGAACGTGCCAACACGGCTGTGTGGCCGGTCCTCATCAGACTCGCGCGGTGACGGAGTATACGCCGGCGGAATCCGAGCCCACGATCGAGGATTTCGGCGATGGGATTCTTACAAACGGCCGCGCCGACGTCGCGCTCGATCCGAAATTCGCCAATGTGATCGATCCAAACGCAACGTATTTCGTCTCGTTGACACCCGAAGGCGACTGCCGCGGACTGTACATCGCAAGTCAGACGGCGCGCGGCTTTACGGTGCGAGAGCTGCAAGGCGGTCACGCGAACGTGTCGTTCGAGTACCGCATCGTCGCGAAGCGCTACGGCGTGAACGCGCAGCGACTTCCCATGACTCCTGTCCGTCGCGGCATCGCCCCGCGTCTGAACCGATCGTAGTGAACGCCGGCTAAGCGCGGGCCATTACGTCAGCCTATGACGGCGCGGGTGCGTCGTCATAGGCGCGCTTCACATAAAGGCGCAGTCCAAAAAGTATGCCGACCGCGAACATGAGCGCAATCGCGCTGACGAGAGCAGCTTCGGGTGAGAGCCGTCCGGAGGGATCCGGCGCGGCGAGGCCGCCGGTGAAGTAGCGCGCGCCGAAACGAAATGCGATAGCCGCTACAAAAAGAAAGGCGCCGAACGGCGACGTCTTTACGAACGCCGTTTTCGCCGCTTTGTCCACGCGAACCGTGCTGTGCACGCCTTGATACCAGCCCAGGGCGGTTCCGGCGACCAAACCGAGCAGCATAGAGATGACATCGAGCGGCGAATCGACACGCTGATACACGATGCTAGCAAGAGCGATCAAGAGGACGATACCGGGAAGTATCCACAAGCTGCCGATTGGGATCTTTCGCTCGCGCGCGATTCGAAATGCGATAACACCGACGAGCAATAACCCAATTGCGATATTCACGTATATCTGTGGGTTCACTTCACGCATCCTTCGCGATGTCGGCGACGAGGCGATCGCTCAACCGCTCGATGATGTCGGCTTCCTGACGCGCGCGCTCCATCGCCGCTTCAAGCGTCGCGCACGCGGTCGCGCCCGGCATGGATATCGCCGATGTGTAAAATTTGTCCGGGGCTTGAAACAAGGGCTCGACGCGGATGTCGCGCTGTCCACCGTCGGGCGTGGCGAAAAGATAACGCACGCACGCGAACCGGCACGCTCCGCCGAGCGAATCCCACTCCGCGCGCGGGGGCGCGTGACGTTTCAGGACGGCGACTGGATCAAGCCCTTCCCAAGCCTGGATCGTGCCGTCGGCTTCGACTTTCACGCGGTACGGCGCGGGATAGGCGACGATACGCAGCGTCTTCTGGAACTCTTCACCGATCCGCTCGATCGCCTGACTTGCCGATCTCGGGCTTGTCTCGCTGGATTCGACCCGAGCCTGATCGATCACGAGGGTTCTGCCTTTTGGCGGGTCTGAGAAGAGAACGCCGCCCTGGATCTGCGTCAGCGACGGGTAATCGCGATGCAGTTCTTTCAGCAGCTCGCCCTGCATGCCGGGATCGAGCGGCGGTCCCGGCACGATGCGATAGAGGCCAACCGTGATCTTGAAAAAATTGAACGGCGCGAGATTGATGGCAGCGTCCCCCATCGGCGGACCATAAAGGTCCGCCCTACATGATCCGACGGTGGGGCGGATTCCATGTCCCCAGCCAAGTATCTTGGCGCGCAAGCCATGAAGGACGCCGCACGGATGTATTTTGCGTTTCTGCGCGCGGTCAATGTAGCCGGTCATCAGCCGGTCGCGATGGCCGATCTCCGGGCCATGCTTGCCGCGATCGGCCTGGCTGAGCCTCAGAGCATCTTGCAAAGCGGTAATCTGATCTTCCGGTCAAGCGCGAAGCTGACCGATGAGCTCGAAGATCTTCTCGAACGTGAGTCCGCGAAACGTTTGGCGCTGAAAACAGACATCATGGTCCGCTCGGCCGAGGAACTCGCGGCGATCGTCTCGGCAAATCCATTCCGCGTCGAGGCAAAGAGCGATCCGGGGCATCTGGTCGTGTTGTTCTGCAAGGCAGAAGCTGAAAAGGGCCGCGTGTCCGAGCTTACGGCAAGCATTACCGGTCGAGAAAAAGTCCGCGCGAAAGGCAAGCAGCTCTACATCTACTTCCCTGATGGTATAGGAAGATCGCGGCTTACAAATGTTGCGATCGAGCGAAAGACCGGCACGTCGGGCACGGGCCGCAATTGGAATACCGTGCTCAAACTCGCAGCCCTCTCCACGATAGTATCCGGGTAAGGCGCGTTTTCGCGCGGGCCGACTAGCGTCGGCCCCTTCAGCCAATCGAAATGAAAACATCAATCCGGCAGGAGAAACGTTAAGCTCCCGGGCCGGGTCGTGTGGGTCGCAAATTCCATCTTTCGGAGGGATTGGTCGAAAGAGAAACAAGAAGGCCCAGGAAAAACCGCCGCAATCTTTCGTTCTTTATACCCATCGCGTCGGGACTGCCGGGCTTCCTTATGAGGACTCGGGTTCGAGTGGTCCGCCGCCTACGGAGAGCACGATGCAGATCAAGCCGTTCACCGATACGCCGATCAAATATCTCGAATACGATGGCCGCCCGTCAGGCGACGTCAAAGAGCTCGGACTTTCCTCCGATGACTACCTCCGCATGTATCGCTGGCTCGTGTTCGCGCGAGCGGTCGACGATCGATGCTACATCCTCGTGCGCCAAGGCCGTTCGGGATTCTTCGCGCAGATCGCCGGACAAGAGGCGAGCCAGATCGGCAGCGCGCTTCCGCTGCGGACCCAAGACTGGATGTACGGCGACCATCGATCGCAAGGCAGCCTCATGGTCAAGGGGCTCAAAGCATCGGAATGGTTTGCGCACCAGCTCGGAAGGATGCTCGATCCGAGCCAAGGCCGCCTCATGCCGCATGGGCCGGGAAGACGCGACCTTAATATGCCGCCGCCCTCGTCGACGGTCGGCAATCAGATAACCGAGGCGGTCGGCACGGCGATGGCGCAGCACATCAAGAAAACCGATGGCATCACGATCTGTTACTTCGGCGACGGCGCGACGAGCGAAGGCGACTTTCACGTCGGCATGAACTTCGCAGCGGTCTACGGCTCTCCCATCATCCTGTTTTGCCAGAACAATCAATACGCGATCAGCGTGAAGCTCGAAGAGCAGACGCATACGAAGACCATCGCCGAGAAGGCGAAAGCGTACGGCATGGAAGGCTTCTTGGTGGACGGCAACGATCTGCTCGCGGTCTACGCGGTGACCAAGCATTGCGCGGACAAAGCGCGCGCCGGTCGCGGACCGAGCTTGATCGAGTCATACACGTACCGCTACGGTCCGCACTCCTCCGCCGACGACGACACGCGTTATCGGCCCAAAGGCGAGCTCGAGATGTGGCGCACGCAGCGCGACCCGATCACGCGCTTCCGGAACTTCCTCGCATCGCAGAAGCTCTGGGACGAGAAGAAGGAAGAAGCGTTGCTCGTCGACGTCAAGGCCGAAGTCGCAAAGGCGCTGGCTGAAGCCGAAGCAAGTCCCGTGCCGGAGATGATGACGGTGCTCGACCACACTTATGCGACGTACACGCCGCAGCTCGAGTGGGAGCGCAAAGAGCTCGCCGCCGAGCTCGGCGTCTAAAGGGGCTGCGACGAAATGGCAACCGTAGAAGTAGAAAAGAAAACGACGCTGTCCACCATGGTGCAGGCGGTGCGCTCGGCCATGATCGACGAGATGACGCTCGACCCCAACGTGGTCACGCTCGGCGAGGACATCGGTCCGCGCGGCGGCGTCTTCTTGGTCACCGAAGGTCTGATCGACAAGTTCGGCAAGGATCGCGTCATCGACACGCCGCTCGCCGAGCTTGGGATCATCGGCGCGGCCGTCGGCATGGCGATGTTCGGACTGCGGCCTATAGCCGAAATCCAGTTCATCGACTTTCTGTTCCCTGGATTCGACATGCTCGTATCCGAAGCCGCGAAGATGCGCTACAGGTCCGCCGGGCAGTTCTACTGCCCGATGGTCGTGCGCTCACCCTACGGCGGCGGCGTTCGCGGCGGCGGCTATCACTCGCAATCGCCGGAATCGTACTTCGTCGCCACACCGGGGCTGAAAGTGGTCGCGCCCAGCAACCCGTACGACGCGAAGGGGCTCCTCATCTCATCGATCCGCGACGACGATCCGGTGGTCTTCATGGAACCGAAGAAGATCTATCGGTTTCAAAAGCAAGAGATTCCGAACGGCGCGTACGAGGTGCCGCTCGGCAAAGCGGCCATCGCTCGCGAAGGCAAGCACGTCTCCCTCATCACCTTCGGCGCGATGGTGCAGCTCGCGCTCGAAGCGGCGGAGAAGATGAAGCCGCAAGGCGTCGATGTCGAGGTGCTCGATCTGCGCACGCTGCAGCCGTATGACTGCGACGCCATCATGACGACGGTCGCGAAGACCGGTCACGTCGTCCTGCTCCAGGAGGCGCCGCGCATCGGCGGATTCATGGGCGAGATCGCGGCCTATATCGCCGAGAACGGCGTCGAATACCTCGAGGGTCCGATCGTCAGAGTGGGCGGCTGGGATACGCCGTTTCCCTATGCCCTCGAGAAGGCGTACATGCCGAATGTCGATCGCATCAACCGCGCCATCAAGAAGACGCTCAACTTCTAGTCGTCGCCGCTTCTACATGGCGGCCGTGCGCCGGCCGCAGCCGAAGAAGGATGCAACATGGCAGTCGAACTGGAGATGCCCGAACTGGCCGAGTCAGTCGTCGAAGGCGAGATCGTGAAATGGCTCGTCAACGAGGGCGATAGAGTCGAGCAAGATCAGCTGCTCGTCGAGGTCATGACGGACAAGGTGACGGTCGAAGTGCCGTCGCCGTACGCCGGCATCTTGTTGAAGCAAGTGGCGAAGGAAGGCGAGGTCGTTCCGATCGGTAAGCCGATCGCGATCTTCGGCGAACCAGGCGAGAAGATAGACGATACGACAAAGCTCGAGCACGTCACGCCGCACGTGCAACCGGTGGAAGCGGCAACGCCTGCGAACGGCAAAGTCGAGCAGCAGACCGCCGCCGCCTCCGAAGCTCCGAAGAATGCGAGAGCCGCAGAGCCGGCAGCATCGACCGCGCGCGAAACGGCGGATACGTCGCTTGCCGGTAAGCCGCTGGCCGCACCCGCCGTGCGCAAACTCGCGCGTGAACTCGGTGTCGACCTCGCCGCGGTTCGCGGATCCGGCGAAGGCGGGCGCATTCAGCGCGGCGACGTCGAACGCGTATCGAAAGCCGGTGCGAGCGAGGCCGCTCCCGCCGCGGCACCGCGGGCCCAAGCGGCACCGAGCGCGCTTCCGGAACGCGTGCCTCTGCGCGGACTCCGGCGCAATA
>Ga0209168_10000399_pt1 | contig 44048 bp, 46 predicted proteins | sample Coa_R1_FD_187156 | JGI IMG/M metagenome (GOLD analysis project Ga0209168, IMG submission 187156) | Surface soil microbial communities from Centralia Pennsylvania, which are recovering from an underground coalmine fire - Coalmine... | ecosystem: Environmental > Terrestrial > Soil > Unclassified ...
CTCCCGCAACCCACTCGTCCGAAAACCACCAAGCCCGCACCGAACCCGAACCCGCAGAGCTGACCTCCGGGGTCCGTGGCCTGTGGTGTGAGATTTCGCTAGAACCCCATCTTGTCGTCCGCCGAAGGTCCATACGTCGCGGGCAACGGCTTGTCATTCAGCCTTAAATAAACGCCCAACTGCGCTCGGTGGTGCACCAGGTGATTCATGAACATCTGCCGATATGCCATGAATTTCGATCCGCTGAAGATCGTCTTACCCTGAAAGCTTAGTTTCCACGGCTTTTGCCAGGTCTCATCCGAAATGCTCTGCAATGCCTCTCTCGTCTTAGTTACGTTTTCATCGAACGCTTTCAACAATCCGGCCGACTCAAACGGCGGTCGCGTCCGCTGCGGAGCCGTGCCGAAATCGAGTTCGGGAGTGGTGAGGATCGTTGTCCCAAATCCCGGCAATTCCGCCACGTGCGGTGCGAGTTTGTCCAGCGGCATCGACTTCGGGTGAGGCGTGTACCCCTGGTTTTCGAACGGCACGCGCTCCAGCGTGGTGCGTGTAGTCTTCATTTCTGCGTCAAATTCCGGCAACAGAAGTTCGCTGATGGGCAAGTTCGTGTCCTCTCAATTTGTCGATTAGTTAACTGCATCTTTTGGACGCTCGGAATATTCCCAACGACTCTCTTAATTTGAAACTCCTGCTCGGCTCCTATAGATTGACCCTTTGCCGTTTTTCACTGCGCTCGGAGCCGTGCGTTGAACGGTTCGAATTGATCCGTGTTCGTCCGCGTTGATCCGCGGCTACTCGTTGATAGGAGCTTTCCTTGCGTCCCAAAACTCTCGTACTTGTGATCCTCGACGGCTGGGGTTTTCGCGCCGATCCCAGTGCCAACGCGATCGCCCTCGCTCGCAAACCCGTTTACGACCGCCTGCTCAAGGATTATCCCAATACGTTGATCCACACCAGCGGTCCATACGTCGGCCTGCCCGAAGGCCAGATGGGCAACAGCGAAGTGGGGCATTTAAACATCGGCGCTGGACGCATCGTTCACATGGACAGCACCCGCATCGAGCTGATGATTCAGAACGGCGAATTCTTTACCCACCCGGTTCTTGTCGCTGCCATGAAGAATGCGCGCTCCGGAGGCCGCAAACTCCACCTCTTCGGACTTGTCTCCGACGGCGGCGTCCACTCCTACCAGTCACATCTTCACGCCTTGCTGAAGATGGCCAAGGAGCAGGGAATCGACCGCGTCTTCGTCCATGCCTTCATGGACGGACGCGACACGCTGCCGACCAACGGTGCCGGGTACCTCGAGCAACTTCAGCAGGCAATGCGTGAATACAACACCGGCAAAATCGCATCCGTCAACGGACGTTACTATGCCATGGACCGCGATCGCCGCTGGGAGCGCATCGCCAAAGCCTTTAATGCCATGGTCAACGGCGACGGCGAGGCAGGGAAGTATGTCGACTCTGTGCAGGGAGTAAAAGATTCTTACAACAAAGGCGTCACCGATGAATTCGTCGTCCCGTTTGTCTGCATCGACAACCGCGGCGAACCGCTGGCGACGATTCGCGATGAAGATTCCTGCATCTGCTTCAACTTCCGCGCCGACCGCGTACGCCAGATCACGCGCGCGCTCACGCGCAACTCCGGCCTTAACGCGCAGGCCGGTCGCGATCTTCTCGGAGCCGACGATCTCGACGCTACCATCCCTCGCGACCGTGTGCCGAAGAACCTGCACTACGTCTGCATGACGCAATACGACAAGAATTTCACGCTACCCATCGTCATCCCACCCGAGTCGATGAACAACATCCTTGCGAATGTCATGGGCCAGATGAACATGCGCAACCTGCGCGTCGCCGAAACCGAGAAGTATGCTCACGTGACTTACTTCTTCAATGGTGGCGTTGAGCAGCCTTTCCCGGGGGAAGACCGCGTCCTCATCCCCTCCCCAAAAGTTGCCACCTATGACCTGAAGCCTGAGATGTCAGCCGGCGGCATCGCTGACGCGGTCGTCAAAGCCGTGAACGACGGTACTTTCGATGTCATCATTGTTAACTTCGCCAATGCCGACATGGTTGGCCACTCCGGCAAAATCGAGCCGACCATCAAAGCCGTTGAAACCGTTGACGCCTGTCTCGGACGCATCGAACCCGCCGTTCGCGCTCGAGGCGGAGCCATGCTGATTACGGCCGACCATGGCAATGCCGAAATGATGGTGGACCCAGTCACCGGCGGGCCGCACACAGCCCACACTACCAATCCGGTTCCATTTATTGTGATTTCCGAAAACAGCAAGCAGTTCACGCTGAAGCCGAATGGCTCACTGCGCGACATCTCGCCGACGATTCTTGGCATGCTCGGCCTCGACGAGCCAAGAGAAATGACCGGCCATGACCTGCGCATTCCCATCGGGCCATCGGGAAATCGGGTCATCAGGTGAATGCAAGCTGCAGCGAGTTGGTCGCGATCTTTGCCGAATCTAAAACGACACCTAGAGCGCGAATGACCCGATCAGCCGATTGCTCGATATGAAGCTCATTATTGTCCTTCATCACCGCTTCGAACTCTGGAACGCCCCCGACTGGTTTCCTCAGCGCTTGCAGCAGGATTTCCCCGATCTCACTATCACCCATCTGCCCAATTACGATCACATTGACCAAGAAATCCCCGACGCCGAAATCATCATCGCCTGGTCCCTCCGCACAGAGCAGTTCTCGCTCGCCAGGAAACTCCGCTGGATTCACTCGCCTGCCGCCGCTGTGCATCAGCTTATGTTTCCTGCACTCATCAACAGCGATGTGATTCTCACCAATGCCCGCGGAGTCCACGGTCCGGTTGTCGCCGAGCACGTGATCGCTCTGATCTTCGCCTTCGCCAAGAAAATTCCCGAAGCTGTACGATTTCAGCAGCAGCACCATTGGGCACAGGAGGCTTTGTGGCGTGGGCACCCTCGTCCGCGTGAAGTGGCCGGGGCCACGCTCGGCCTCGTCGGACTCGGTAGCATCGGGTGCGAAGTAGCAAGGAGAGCAGCAGCCCTTGGGATGGCGGTAATCGCCAGCCGCGAAAATCCCGAGAAGCCGAAGCCGGAAAGCGTCACGACAGTTTATTCGCCGAAAGATATCGATCGACTGCTCAAGGTGTCCGATTACGTCGTTCTCGCCACTCCCATGACTCCTTTTACACGTAGCTTGATGAACGCCGATCGCTTTGCCGCCATGAAGTCTGACGCGTGCTTAATCAACGTTGGTCGGGGTCCGCTTATTGATACCGCTGCTCTTATCCAGGCCCTCGAGAATCGCAAAATCGGCGGAGCTGCCCTCGACGTCTTCGACCAAGAGCCGCTGCCGGCAGACTCTCCTCTGTGGGACATACCAGACCTGCTAATCACTCCCCATAGTGCCGGTCTAACCGACAAACTGTGGGAGCGCCACTACGCCTTAATCACGGAAAATCTTCGCCGGTATCTCGCGCACCGCCCGTTACTGGCCGTAGTCGACAAGCGTCGCGGTTACTGACAAGGTCTCAGTTTTCCTATGCAACTCTGTGCCCTCTGTGGTTAGGTTTCCTAATAATTCCCAAAGGTCCATGCCCCTCGGTTCGGCGCGTCTGCTCGCCGGCAGCTTAAGATCAATAGTGGGAGTAAGTAACTTGAAAACGGGGACCGAAGTCAAGCGGCAGATCATGTTTTACATCTTTCAAGCGACTGCTTTGATATGGGCCTTGGCTGTCTGCCTCCGCACCATCGACCTTGGTTGGAACCCGTTTGCCGGAATTGGTCTCGGAATGTTCGGGGCCTTACCCATTTCTTTCCTCGGAATTCGCATCCACTCCAAACACCCCGAACCAACCGAAAGCGTGATCGATCCCGGGCATCCATCGTAGCCGAAATCTCGGCCTCTGACCCCAGGTTCTGCATCCCCCCGGCATTTCCCACATCTCATCTAAGGCGTGCTTGTAGAATGGGCAGTAACTTCGCATGAGATTTCTCGTCCAACGCTGTAAGGAGAACTGTCGGTGAAAGCCGAGTGTGTGCCTTACAGCCAGATTCCGCATACCACTAAGCTGTTCTCCGACTTTCTTTCTTACCTGCCTCCCATTCACCAGTTCTATCCTCGCTCTCCGTATTTTCTCGAATGGATGAAAGACGAAGCTGTTGCCCTCCGCTATGACTCGGACCGTCGGGAGCGCGTGGCTTCGATCCTGCAGGCGCAGAATCAAACGTTCGGCTCTTCGGCAAAGACTCTGGACAACATTGCTCGCCTCCGCGCCGGTGCTGCGGCGGTCGTCACGGGCCAGCAGGTCGGACTATTCGGCGGCCCGCTTTATTCGATCTTCAAGGCCTTGACCGCGGTCAAACTTGCTGACCTTGCCACGCAGAACGGCGTTGATAGCGTTCCGGTGTTCTGGCTGGCGACCGAGGACCACGACTTCGCTGAAATCAACCTCGCTCAGCTTCCCGGTTCTGACTACTCCTTGCAGGCGCTGAGAACTACGACCAATGCGATTCCCGACGCACCTGTGGGAACCGTCAAGTTTGGTGAGGAGATTGGTTCTGTAGTTGAAACTGCCGCGGGGCTGCTGGGAGATTCGGAAGCTCTGACCGCATTGCGTGAAAGCTATCAGCCTGGCGCGACATTTGGAAGTGCCTATGCTCGCTTCTTCGCCCGGATTTTCGCCGATTGGGGCGTGATCCTGCTCGACCCGTCTGACTCGGGTTTTCACGACATTGCCAAACCACTCTTCCACGCTGCGATCGAGAAGTCTGCCGAACTCGACGATGCGCTGATGGCGCGTGGGAGTCAACTTGAAGCCGCTGGATACCACCAGCAAGTCAAGGTGACCCCTTCATCGACGCTGCTATTTGCCGTGCGCAATGGCGTACGCACTCCCATTCACCGTGGCAATCACGGCAGCACTGAATTCTTGATCGGGGACGAACAGCTATCGACTGCAGACTTGCTCGCTCGGATCGCCGATGCGCCTGCGAATTTCAATCCCAACGTACTGCTGCGTCCGGTAATCCAGGATTACCTGTTGCCGACGCTTGCTTATACCGGGGGCTCTGCCGAGGTCGCATACTTTGCCCAAGCTGCGGTTGTATATCAATCACTTCTGGGACGAATCACGCCGATCATCCCGCGTTTCTCTGCGACCCTCGTCGAAAACAAACCTCGCAGCTTGCTTGATCGCTATGGATTGGCGTTCTCCGATCTGTTCCAGGGACCAGATGCGGCCCGCGAACTTCTTGCAAAAAAACTCTTGTCCCACGAAGTACAGACTTCATTTGACTCCGCCAACACGGCTGTCGAAACGTCAATGACGGCAATCCGCAACGCGCTTTCAGCCCTCGATACGACTTTGATCGATGCAACCGACAATGCCATCGCGAAGATGCGGCACCAACTTGAGAGCCTGCGCTCCCGTGCTGCCCGCGCCGAGGTGCGGCAAAACGAAGTGATCACGCGCAAAGCCCAGGTGCTCAGCAACCTGCTATATCCCAACAAGACGCTACAGGAACGCGAGATTTCCGGGATTTACTTCGTCGCGCGTTACGGGAAGGGACTTTTACACGACCTGTACAAGTGCATCAATGCTGACTGCCTTGATCACCAAGTGGTTACCTTGTAAAAGACGGTCGACTTGCAGGGCCCAAGGAGCCGCGAAGCGGCAGGAGAAAAATAGGACGGCGATCGTCATTTCTCACTTGTCGCCAAGTACGTCCCCAACCCGATCATGATCACGCCCGTTGCGGTTCGCTGCCTTTTCCGGAACGTCGGCGAAGACCGGATGTAATTCCCAATCGGCCCGGCCAATAACGTCACAATCAAGTCAGCCGATGTGTTCAGCGCGACCGACAAGCTTCCCAGCAGCAGAAATTGCCAAAACACATGCCCCGCCTGGCGATTCACAAATTGTGGAATGAACGACAGGAAGAACAATGCGGTCTTGGGATTCAACACCTCGGTGGTCACGCCCTGCCACAGTGGACTTCGTCGGGGAAGGGAAGCTGCCGCCTGGATTTCGGTTGCGGCGCCATTCTTTCGTGCTTCAACAACCATTCGCACGCCGAGATAACAGAGATAGCCAGCACCCACATACTTGACCACCGCGAACGCCATCGCCGATTGGGCGAGAATCATTGACACTCCCGCGGCCGCGGCTAACACATGCACCATCCCTCCAAAGAACGTACCAACGGCCGAGAGCACACCTTCGCGTCGTCCCCCTGCCAAACTGCGTGCGAGCACATAGAGCATTCCCGGCCCCGGCGCCACGGCCAACAGCACGGCCGCGGTCAAAAAAAGAACAAAACTTTGCGAGAAGATCATTGCCGTTTCCCCCTGCGAATGTCTGCGCCCTCTTTGGTGAGATGATTTTCTAGCTCTTCTAGACTCTCTACCCTCGGCAATCCCTTATCCCGATACGCACCCGCGACATCAAACAGCACGGCTTGCATTCCCGCCGCTGTTGCCCCTAAATAGTCCACCGAATATACGTCCCCCACGTACAAACAATGCTCCGGCCTCACCTGCATCGCCGAGACTGCTGCCTGAAAGATCGCAGGGTGCGGCTTTTCATACCCGACCAGGCCCGAGTCCGTGATCGAGTGAAAGCAATCTGCGATTCCGCATCGACCCAACACCGCCTCGATCTTGCCATCTGCATTGGAAATCACGGCGATCGCATACTTCTGAGCCAGTCTCTGCAGAATGTCCCGTGTACCGGGACGAATGACGCACCAGTTTGCCGACAGCCGGGTGTTCTCTACCAGAGTGTCCCGAACCGCGTCATTCTTGACATTTAGCTCCTTCAGCAGGCTCGTGTAGAACATGTACCAGAACCCATGATCCACCGCCCCGCCATGTTCCATCATGTCGTCGAAAGATCGCTTGGTAGCGCGTTCGATGGCCTGCCACTGCTCAAGGCTTGGATGTGCGGCGTGTCCGTTGAGAGCCGATAGAATATGCTCCCGGTTGGGAAAGAGAAGGGTATTGCCAACGTCGAAGAAAATGGCTTTCGGTTGCATGTCTATTTATGTTCGCACATTACTGCGGAGAGAGCTCGGGCGGTTGTGGAATCCTTATGCCAAAAACTAAAGGGCCCCGATTCGCGGGGCCCAAAATCCCTGTCATGTGCACCATCGTATCCTGCGGGCAAGGTTTTGCGAACCGCCGCCTGCGCGGTGGGCTGTACTCTTGCGCCGCTTCGCAGTTGCGATTTGCCCAATCACTACAACGTTCGGGTGAGTTTTTCTATCCCCAGTCCAACTGCTGCCTCAGGGTAGAACCCGCACCTTCCCCTGTCTTCTCGTCCAAATCACCCAAAACGCCACTGGTCCGGAAGCCAGATTCAAAATTCCCCACAGCCGCGACGCCGGATCGCTGTTGATCATGGCCCAGGCAAACAGTAGCAGCGGCAGGACCACGACGGCCCCAGCTCCTAACGTCCCTCCCGGCGCGCGAAAGCTCCTTGGCAAGTCTGGGAACTTCCGTCGTAGCGCCCAGAATGAAAGCAAGGTCAAAGTTGAGGTCGCCATACGCGACCAGGCATAGATCGCAATCAGTTGTGGCACGCTCAACAACGCCAGCGCCGCGCAGAACGCTGTGGAAACGACAATCGACCGGACGGGAGTTCCAAACCGCACGTCAATCGTAGCCAGGCTCGAATGCAGATATCCGTCTTCCGCCATCGTTAAGGGCACGCGAGTGATCGATAGGACTGTGCTTTCAAGCAAAATGAAATTCGCAATCGCCGACGCAATAAACATCGCGGTGCCGAGGCCCGCGCCCCCGATCAGCCGCGCCGCAGTCACCATGTATCCTGTCTGCCAGTCCTGCCAATTGCCTAGAGCTGTCAGTCCTGCCGATAGTGACAAAACATAGGTCGCGATGGTCAACGGAATCACAACCGCGAGTCCCAGCGGAAAGTTTCTCGCCGGCCGTTCCACTTCCTCAATCACCGTCGACAACTGCTCATATCCCGCGTACGACCATATCGCCAATGCCAGTCCCACTCCATATGCCTCCCGCCAGGGTTTGCCGGTCGGCAGGAACGGATGCAACGGATTGAAATGTGCCTGATGAAATCCGAGAACCACAAAAACGATAATTGGGATGAACGAAGCGATGAGCAGTATAAGTGTGAGATTTCCGACCAACCGGATCCCTAGCACGTTGATTCCCGCGACCAGCAGCAGGAACAGAAACGCCACCATCCAGTGTTCAAAGCGCGAATGTAGCGGAATCCATGCGTCGACATAATCCGCCATGGCAACGCCGTATGACGCGCTCATCAGGAACGTACCCGTCCAGTTCCACCACCCCGCCTGAAACCCCCAGAAGTCTCCGAGTGCTCCGCGCGCCCAGCGGTAGAAGCCTCCCTCTACCGGCATAATCGTTGTCATTTCGGCGGCGGCAAGCGAGATCGGCACGGAAAACACTAGGGGCACTACCACAAGAAACAGCAGCGCCAGGCCGGGCCCCGAGGTGGAGACCATTGATTCGAACCCGAAGGGCCCGCCGGTACAGTACGCAAAAAGCACCGCGATAAATGGAAGTAAACCAATTTTCCGAAGATTATGAGTTGGAACTGAAACCAGTTTGGAAGCCGAAGATGTGGGAGTTGACAAGGAAGTTCTTAGCGACCTTTGCGGTTAAATCGTCATCGCGCCAGTCCGCCAGTTACCTAAGCTGAAATCTAATCGTGCTCCTGATCTCGCTTCTTGCCGTACCTTACGGCCATACCCACCCCCAAGGTCATGAACCCCAATGGTGGCACCAGCAAGACCAGAATTCCGCGGCTGATGGCGCGCTGTCCATCTTTCGTCGTGCCTGCAGCATTGCTGTAGCACATGGCGCAGCCTTGTCCGAGCGCCGATCCCGCGCACAAAAGTAGCGCCACTAAAAGTAAAGCAATCCGAATTCTCATCGCACACCCAATTGCAGAATCCTAAATGCATCCGCGAAGAAAATGCACATCAGGCACAAGCACGCGCAAACGGCGGTCATCATGACCCACTTCATAGCCGCAATCTCGTATTTCAAGTGCATGAACCACCCGATGATCAGCGCCGACTTGATCACCGACAAAACCATCAGTGCCTCGAGCATCTGGACTGGCTGAAACACCTGCTTGTACGCCAAGGCCACCTCTACGGCCGTAAGCAGCAGCAGTACTACCCACACCCACAGATACTGGCTCTTGCCCTCATCGTGATGTGCCGCAACCGTATGCATCGATTGTTTTCCTCTGTAAGGCTCTGAGTCTTATCCCTGCACCCGCGTCGACATCAGGTACACCAGCGGGAAGATGAACATCCACACCAGATCGACGAAGTGCCAGTACAATCCGGCGATCTCCACATCATGCGCATCGTAATCCTTCGGCTTGAGGAACAGGATCACCGCTGCGATGACTAACCCGATCAACAATGCATGAACCCCGATATGGAACACGTTATCTGCCGGCGTGGAAAAGAACACAATTCCCCAGATCACCAGCAATATGGGTAGAAATGCTTTGCGCAGAGCCACCACGCCGAGATAGATCACGCCGATGGTCACGTGTAGCATGTGCATGCCCGTGAGAGTAAAGAATGTCCCGCCAAACTGCGGCACCGTCGCTGCCCAAGGATTTTTGAACGGCGTCATGCCTTCCCCGATCAGCTTGGTCCACTCCAACGCGTGCAGCACGATGAAACCCGACCCAAAAAGCATGGTCAGCAGAATCCAGTTGCGCGTCCAACTCTTGTCCCCACGCCGCGCCGCGAGCACGGCAAGAACCATCGTCAACGAGCTGGAAAGCAAGCAGCCCGTCATGACCGTGGCATTGGTGATGCTCTCTTTATGAAAAGGCGTAGGCCAATCGGGATTCGAAATGCGGCCGTAGCTATACGCGAACAGTAGCGCCCCGAACGTTAGCGTGTCGGAGAGCAGGAACAGCCACATCCCGATCTTCTTTGAGTAGGTCCCGAATAATGACGGCTCGTATGCCTCTGCCGAACCGTGTGCAACTGCCGCATCAGCCATGCATCTGTCTCCCGTAGCGCCGGCATCCCGCCGGCATTCACGGAGGCATCTCGCCCCCGCCTATCTTGCGAACCACAACAACGCAAAAATCCCAATCCACAGCAGAAACATGAAGTGCCAGTACCACGCGGTCACATCGACCACAATGCTTCGCCCTTCTACCGGCTTCCGTAGCAACGAGACCGTCGCGGCGTAGAGCAGAACCATCACGCCGCCGATCAGGTGCACTCCATGCGCTGCCGTCAACAGATAAACAAAGGAACTGCTGGGGCTGGTTGCCACATAGAAACCCCGGTCAGCCAGCTTCCGCCAAGCCTGCCATTGCCCGATCAGGAATCCGCTGCCCAACAGTACTGTCACCGGCAGCCATGGAAATCCGCTTTCTTCTCCCAATGAAACGCCGGGAATCGATTGCACGGGCGCCAATGCCGCCTGTCTCGTGATCTGCCTGCGCGCGAACTCAGCCGTCAAACTGCTTGCCGCCAGCAAGCCGGTATTCACCAGCAACAATGCGATCGGCAATTGCACTGGAATCCAGTCGCGAACATAGGTGTCCGTTCTGTTGTCCAGCGTCGGTAGTCCTTGACGTACCACATACGCACTCACAATCGAAATAAAAAACATGAAGATCGGAGCGAGAGCAACGATCAGACCAAGTCGGGCTCTTCGCAGTCTTCGCCCATAATCGGGGTAACTATCTCCACGATCCCCGTCACCGCCGCCGAACACCGGAGGCTTTAGATCGCTACCGCCGCCGTGTCCGGGCTTCGGAACTTGAACCGGAACTGTTGAACTCAAAGTCGCCATAACTGCTTCTGCTTGTGTCGGGCGGATATTGCTGTCCGCCAGCTTTGTTCGCGGGCACGAGTGCCCGCGTTACATTAATGCGCCGCTACTCCCGCGGGATCGGTCTGCATCACGTAATCCTTCGGAGCACCGGGCACGCTGTACTCATAGGGTCCGTGATATACGATGGGCGTTTTCCCGCCGAAGTTGTCATGCGGCGGCGGGGTCGCCGTCGTCCATTCCAGCGTTGTTGATTCCCAAGGGTTGTCGCTCGCCTTCGGGCCCTTGAACATGCTCCAGAACAGATTGAAGACGAAGATCAATTGCGCCCCGATCGTGATGAACGCGGCGTAAGTCATAAAGGTCTGCACAGGAATCAGGTGAGTCATGTATTGCACTTCGGTGAACTGCGAGTAGCGCCGTGTCTGACCCGCCATCCCGAGATAGTGCATCGGCATGAAGATGGCATAGGTGCCAATAAGCGTGATGACGAAATGAATTCGGCCCCAGGTCTCATTCATCATGCGGCCGAACATCTTCGGGAACCAGTAAGCCGTTCCGGCAAACATGCCGAAGATGGCCGCCACACCCATGATCAGGTGGAAGTGCCCCACCACAAAATACGTATCGTGAAGCGGAATATCCAGGACCGGTTGCGCCAGGAATGGGCCACTCAATCCGCCAGACACGAACAGAGAAACGAATCCGATCGCGTACAGCATCGGCGTGTGGAAGCGAATCTTTGCTTTATATAAAGTGCCCAGCCAGTTAAAAGTCTTAATCGCCGACGGCACGCCGATGCACATGGTCATGATGGAGAATGCGAATGCCGAGTACGGGCTCATTCCGCTCATGAACATGTGATGGCCCCACACCACAAAACCCAACAGTCCGATCGCCATGATCGCGTAAACCATGGCCTTGTATCCGAAGATCGGCTTGCGCGCGAACGTGGATAGCAGCTGCGAAGCCACGCCCATGCCGGGCAGAATCGCGATGTAGACCTCCGGGTGTCCAAAGAACCAGAACAGGTGCTGCCACAGCAGCGGCGATCCGCCTTTGTGCCCCATGACCTGCCCGTTCACCACTACGAGCGGAACATAGAAACTTGTTCCCATATTGCGGTCGAGCAAGAGCAAGATTCCCGCTGAGAGCAACACACCGAACGCCAGTAGCCCGAGAATTGCTGTGATGAACCACGCCCATACCGTCAAAGGCATGCGCATCATCGTCATGCCCTTCGCCCGGAGATCGAGCGTCGTGGTGATGAAGTTCAGCGCGCCCATGAGCGACGCAATACAGAAGATCGCAATGCTTGTGATCCACAAATCTGCGCCCAACTGCTCACCTGGCCCCGAATTCGTCAGTGCGCTGAGCGGTGCATAACCGGTCCACCCGTGTAGCGGTGCTCCACCGGTCACAAAGAACGCTGCGATGATCACCACAAACGCCACAAATGTCGTCCAGAACGAAAGCATGTTCAGGACAGGGAAGGCCATGTCCGGCGCGCCAATCTGAATGGGCAGAAAGTAATTTCCGAAGCCGCCCTGTGGCGCCGTCGTCAGCACGAAGAACACCATGATCGTGCCGTGCATCGTCAGCAGGCTCAAATAGGTTTCGGGCTTAATCTCGCCCACTAGGGGCAGGACAGCCGTTGGCCAGATCAGGTGAATGCGCATCAGCAGCGACAAGAACATTCCGACAAACACTGCCGTCAGCGCCAGGAAGTAATATTGAATCCCGATGACCTTGTGATCCAGGCTGAAAATGTACTTGCGAATAAAGCCCTGCGGGGCCGCGTGCGCGTGGACCTGTGCCGAACTCGACATTATTGTTTCTCCGCCTCCCGTGCAGCCAGCCACTTGTCAAAGTCCGCCTGGCTCACAACGTGTACCATGCCGTGCATTTTGTAATGACCGAGCCCGCACAACTCGGCGCAGGCAATCTCGTAATCTCCAATCTCTGTTGGCGTAAAGTGCATGTGAATTCCAAGCCCCGGCACCGCGTCCTGCTTGAAACGGAACGAGGGCACAAAGAAACTATGAATCACGTCCACCGCTTTCAGTGTCAGATCGACTTCTCGGTTCACCGGTATGTACATTGTGCCGGTAACGACGTCGTCCTTCGCTGCTGGATCCGCCGTGTCCAGCCCAATCGCCGATTCGTTTCCGGCAGATGGGTCCATCAGCTTCGCATCCGTGCGTCCGTACTTTCCGTCTGCCCCCGGATACCGGAAGTACCATGCAAACTGCATGCCCGTCACTTCCACTGGAACCGAGTTGGGTTGCGCGGGGGCAAAGCGCTCGCTCGCCCACACATGGCTCCCCATCAGATTCAACCCTATAAAAAGGATGGCCGTCAGCGCGGTCCAGAGAAGTTCGAGCTTGGTGTTTCCATGGGAGTATTCGACTGGGCCGTTCGATGCGCCTTCGCGATACTTCCAAACCAGGTATCCCAGCGCGCACTGCGCGGCTACAAAGATAATTCCCATCAGCACATAGGTCAGGGCGAACTGATGGTCAATCCAAGGCGCGGCCGTCGAAACGCCGTGCGGGAGCCACCAGGTTTTTGCTGCGAAGAAGTATGTGCTTAGGAACGTGATCAGCCAGATAATAACCAGCAGGACGAGCCCCATCTACAACACCCCCCGAGGTTGTGGTTCGCGTAGATTCATGGCCGGCAGCAGAAATGGGTCGGCCACGAAGAATATCACAGGAGCCTGTGACGTTTGCAATAGTTTGCTGCGGTGTAATTTGATTTGTCATCCTGAGCGAGTTTCCGTTGCGCTGCGCAGGATCTGGGCGAGTCGTACGAAGGTGTCGCGTTCCTTGCGACACTATAATGCGACACTATGAATCGTGCGCCTGGCTCGCATCCATATACTGGTACGACCTAATGCCTGGCGAGCGGCAAACCTGGAATCACAAGTACTCTATTGGCCCACACGGCCCGGCGGCTGCCGATCCGTTTCTCGTGCGGGCATTCGAAGACTTCATCGAGCCTTTGTTTCCGCAAGCCGGCAACGCGCTCGACCTCGCCGGAGGCCTCGGCCGCCATGCCATCTGGCTCGCAAAACGGAATTGGCGCGTCACCCTGCTCGACATCTCCGATGTTGGAATTAACAAAGCGCAGAAACTCGCTGGCAAGTACAAAGACAAAATAAAGTTCCGCATCGCCGACGCTTCGAAATTCAAAGCTACGAAAGCAAGATACGAGCTCATACTGGTCTTCTTCTACCTTGAGCGAAAAATTTTCCCGGAACTCCTGTGTGCCCTCAAACCCGGTGGCCTGCTGATCTATAAGACCTACACACGACTTCATCCCAGCTTCGGCCGCGGCCCCACTCACCGCATGCATCTTCTCGAAGAGAACGAACTCCTCGGCGTCTTTCGCAATCTCAACGTCCTCCACTGCCACGAAACCATCCGCGATCGGGGCATCGCCGAATTCGTGGGAAGAAAAAGTTGACGTCATCGCGCGCACCGTAACTTCATATACGATGTCCCAATGCCCTCAAAGCCTCATGGCCACGGCCACAGTACGCGCTACGTCCGCCTGCAAAAGAACTTCTGTTTCGGATGCGGCAAAAACAACCCGGAAGGCATGCGTCTCAAGTTCACGTACGACGAAGAGCGCGACTGCTTCGTCTGCCGCTTTCGGCTGGGCAAGCGCTACACCGGCCCTCCCGGCCATGTTCATGGAGGCATCATCGCCACCATCCTCGACGAAGCCATGGGCAAGGTAAACAAGCTTCGCCACGTCGTCGCCCTCACTTCCGAAATCACCGTGAACTATCTCAAGCCAGTTCCGTTGAATAAACCTCTGCGTGTCGAATCACGCGAGCAGAAAGTCAGCGGCAGGAAGCACATTAACGTCGCCGAGATCCTGAATCAGAAGAGTGAAATTCTGGCGCGCAGCCGAGGCCTCTTCATCGCCATCGACCCACATAAGATGTTCGCAAAGTTTGTAGAGCGATAGGCACTTGATCGTATTCGCTCATTTCCCTGCGAATCTTCGAAGCTGATCGAGCAACGCCCGCGGCGAGACAGGTCGTCCAAGGAATTGCTTCAGCAGCGCCGAAGTATCTAATTCTTCGCCGAAGCGGAGCAGGTGCTCGCTGGTACATGCGTACCACTGCGGATTGCCGGTCTCAAACGCGCCTAGCGTCTCCCGCGTGTGTTGGCGAATATCGGCGGTCAGCACGGAACCCAGGCCATAGTTCACCATGTATCCCGGCATCTGCACCAGTTGCCCGCGGATAGCCCACCAGGAAATCTCAGGATGACGAATGATGTGCAGGTAACGATTGGTGACCTCAGTCCACACCACATTGGGATCGGCCGCAGGACTGTGCAGCATTCGGCATTCAAACAAAGCCCAGGCAACATCGAGCATCACGGAAGAAAACAGACCGCGCCGTGATGCCGCCTCGGGCGCGGCCTGTCCCAAATACTTACGCTGCCAGTCAGGCTCGTATGTATTCCATGCAGGAACATCGGCGAAAGCTTCGTCGAAGAGTGCCGAAGCAACGTCCATAAAGGCCGGGCGCTCATGAATCGCCATCTCGTAGACGGCGTGGCCGTTCTCGTGAACGAGTTCGTTGAGCAGGCCAAGTCCGCCGGTCGCGTAGCTGCCGGAGATATGAACGACGGAGGGGCGCCACTTGCCATCAATTAGCCGGCCCCGCGTTACGAAATCGGTGTAAGCAAGAGGCGCCTTACCAGGACGCGCCTCAAGGTCATAGAGAATGCCCAACTGCTGGAGATCTGCGCCCAGATCGTGATAGTAGCGCTGGTTCACTCCGACAAAAGAATCCTTCGTGGTTACGCTGCTGAGCAGGCGAGAAGCTTCTCCGCTGCGATAAAAGTAGTCCCAGGGCTCGACCATCTGTCCGCCATCAACCTGGCGCCAGGTGTCGAGAATCTGTTCCAGCCAGTGTTCGACGTCCTGCGATGAAACACCCAACGTTCGTGCGGCAGAATCAACATTGGTGCCCTGTCTATTCGACGCAGAGGCTACCAAGGGAAGCAGGCGACGATACGGGCTGCTTGCATCGTCCTTGGCGTTTACCGCGTTCCAGAGCGGCTCAAACGAGTAGAAGAGTTTCTTGCGCCGCTCCTCTTGGTTGATTTCTTCCAGCATGCTGAGGGCGGAGACGCGGGTAACGCGCTTTCCCTCGAATTCGATGTTGTTGCCCAATTCGGTGAAGCAGGCGGAAAGCGCCCCCTCGAGTGATGTCACGGAGGCATCTCGACGTTGGGCATCCTGGCAATGCTCGGGCGGCGTATTCTGATCGTTGAACTGTTCTCGAAAATCGTCGTGCAGGTGGCGGTTCATAACATCGACCGCACGGCCATCGAGTGGGGAGAGACCCGAAGCGGGGACCTTACTCAGCGTTTCGACTAGCCGTTTGCGCTTCTCGCTATAGACGCGTTCCCAGGCTGCGCGGTCCTTTCCCTGATACGTGGTGAATAGATCAGAATCGATCGTCGAGATGATGCCATAGGAATCGGCCAGGTCAGCGTAGATACCTTCCGCGTCAGCAACGGCGGCCGACGAGGATACTTCCCTCGCTTTTTGCCATGGCGAGAGCGCTAGAGAAAACAGCAGCAGGCAAGTAGCTTTATTCACGACCGTATACCCTCGGATTCCGCACTACACAAAACGGGCGACCGGGTTCGAAAATAAAAGTTTTCTTACAACACTCATTGACCGTATACCGCGGGTAAGCCAATTTGAAGACCTGATTCAGAAGCTTGAAAAACCTAGTGTCTCTTAATGCTGATTAACTCCCCTCCATCACCTTTCTTAATTCCTCCACTCCTCGCCTCAACTCTTTTTCGTTCACCGCAGCAAATCCCAACACCAACCCGTTCTTTCTAGACTTCCCATACGCGTACCGGCTCAGCGGGACCACTTCGACATCGTGCTCTGCCGCGGCCTTCGCCACTCCCTCCGCCGAGGTCCCTCTCTTCAGCCATCCGACTGTTCGCAGTCCTGCTTCCACATCGCGCAACTCCAGCCATCCCCCAAGCCGCTCTCGAGTCGCGTCGATCAGCACCTGCAGTCGCTCGCCATACAATTGCCGCATCCGCCGCACATGCCGCGCGAAGTGTCCCTCGCGGATGAAGTCGCACAAGATTACCTGATCCAGCAACGGTGGATGATGTGTACTCACCGACGCTGCCGCCGCAAAAATATCAACCATATCCGGCGGGACAACCACATAACCCAACCGCAGGGAAGGAAACATCACCAGGCTGAAGCTGCCCGCAAAAATCACTGCGCTCGATTTGTCCAGCCCTTGCAGCGCCGGAATCGGCCGCCCCGAATATCGATATTCGCTGTCATAGTCGTCTTCAAAAATCATGGCTCGCGACCGCCGCGCCCATTCCAGCAGCGACAATCGTCTTCGCAAACTCATCGTCACGCCCAGCGGAAACTGATGCCCCGGCGTCACGTAAATCATTCGCGGCCGCGTCGCCCGCTTGATTCCGGCTTCAAGGTTTAATCCCTCCGAATCGACGGGGATGGAACACACCTTCGCGCCAACAGACCGAAATACCGCCGCTGCGCCAACGTACCCCGGCTCCTCCATCCACACCGGATCGCCAGGATCGAGCAAGACGTGCGCGGCGCGATTCAGCGCCTCCTGCACGCCGGAGATAATCAGAACCTGATCCGCCGAACACTTCACGCCCCGTGACGTATTCAGATATTCCGCCACGGCCTCGCGCAACGGACGATATCCGAGCGCTTCTCCGCCAGCCAGCCGATTCGCCGAAACGCTCTTCAATCGTCGTGACGCCAACTGCGCCCACAGAGCCGTTGGAAACTCATCAAGCGCCGGAAGGTTCGCTCGAAAGGCCCGTATTCGGCTCGATTCGGAACGTCGTAACGGCTGCAACCGGTGCGCGTACTTCGAGAGATGCCGCACTTGCTTCCGAATCTTCGGCTGCGAAACCGTTCTCGGCGCCTGCAGCAACTCATCTGGCAAAGTTTGTGTAACGTACGTTCCCGACCCGATCCTCCCCTCGACGTATCCTTCCGATTGCAACTGCTCGAACGCAGTCACGATCGTCGGCCGCGAGACGCCGTACTGATCCGCCAGATCCCTCGTAGCCGGAAGTCGCGTCCCCGGATGCAGCCGTCCCGCCAGGATCGCCGCCCGCAGCTCGTCATAAAGCCAGCGATACAACGGCATCCCTGATTTCGGCTGATGAAGATTCAACGGCAATGTGCTGTGTTGTTTTGCCATCCCCTCCTCGTATCGTTATTCCCAGCGACTTCAGTCCTGAACAATCTGCTTTTCTTTGCGCCTTTTCGGTTAAAAGTTGTTCAAGTGGTATGCACACATTTCCATAAAATGGCCATACCGTACTGACCACTTAAATTGTAATCTTAAATGGACCTCTTAAGGAGCTTGCATCATGTCCCAGAACAATGGTCATTCCACCAGCCTCCGTCTCAAGACCGGCCTCGCCGAGATGCTGAAGGGCGGCGTCATCATGGACGTCACCAATGCCGAACAAGCCGTCATCGCCGAACGTGCCGGCGCCATTTCCGTGATGGCCCTCGAGCGCGTACCGGCACAGATCCGCGCCGAAGGCGGCGTAGCCCGCATGGCCTCGCCCAAGAAAATCCGCGAGATCATGGCCGCCGTGTCGATTCCCGTGATGGCCAAGTGCCGCATCGGCCACTTCGCCGAGGCTCAGATCCTGCAGGAACTCGGCGTCGACTACATCGACGAGTCCGAAGTCCTCACGCCCGCCGACGAGGCGCATCACGTCGATAAGCACGCTTTTAATGTCCCCTTCGTCTGCGGCGCGCGCAACTTGGGCGAAGCTCTTCGCCGCATCGCCGAGGGCGCAGCTATGATCCGCACTAAGGGAGAGGCCGGCACCGGTGACGTGGTCCATGCGGTGAAGCACATCCGCCAGATTGTTCAGGATATGAAGATTCTCACTGTGCTGAGTGACCAGGAACTTTACGCGAAGGCGAAAGAGTTACAGGCACCGTACGAACTGGTCAAGATGGTCGCCAAGGAAGGGAAGTTGCCCGTCCCGAATTTCTCCGCTGGCGGCATTGCTACCCCCGCCGACGCATCATTAGTTATGCAGCTTGGCGCAGAGGCTGTCTTCGTCGGTTCAGGAATCTTCATGAAGAACTCAACCGAATTCGCCGATCCCCAGGAAGCCGAGAAGCGCGCCAAGGCTATCGTCCAGGCCGCTACTCACTATCAGGATCCTAAAGTGTTACTTGAAGTCAGCGAACACCTGACCGGCGCAATGAAGGGGCTCGCCATCTCAGCCCTGGACGAAGCCCACATGCTGCAAACCAGGGGATGGTGATTCCCCGCATCCTTAGTGGGGATTCCATGTCTCTGCGTGCGGCTACGACACGCCGCAAGTAAGAGTTGAGGTCGTACGAGAATCTCCGGGTTTCCGAAGCACTTGCTGTTTACAAATTTGAAGACGATGAGGTCTTGATTCTCAAGTTGTTCATGGAGCTCGCGACTTGTAACGACCGTTTTAGTTCAAAAGTGGACCCTTAACTCTACAAGCCAGATCATGCTGGTTTGACGCTGCAACTTGATCGCTGCCTTATGACCATCGGTGTTCTTGCCCTGCAGGGCGACTTTGACGCGCATCGCAAACGACTTGAGGAGCTCGGAGCCAGAGTTGTGCTGGTCCGCAAGCCCGACCAACTCGGCGAGATCGATGGCCTCGTCATCCCTGGCGGCGAGTCGTCCACATTTCTTAAGCTTCTCGGGGAAGAAGGATTCGAGAAACTGAAAGGTTTCGTGCGCGTGAAACCCACCTTCGGTACCTGTGCCGGCGCCATCCTGCTTGCAAACGAGGTCGAAAATCCCAAACAGAAGGGTCTCGGCGTTCTCGACATCGGCATTCGCCGCAATGCTTACGGCCGCCAGATCGACAGTTCGATTCGCGAGGGCAAGTTCGAAGGTACCCCCATCGAGATGGTCTTCATCCGTGCTCCGAAAATTGAGCGTGTCGGGCCGGGCGTCGAAGTGATTGCGACCGAGGGCAGCGATCCGGTCGTCGTCCGCCAGGGAAGAGTCATGGCCGCGACCTTCCATCCTGAACTGTCGGAGGACGCGCGAGTTCACAAAGCTTTTCTTGAACTTGTGGGGAATGGCTCAAACCCGAACGCCTAGGGACACTCGGCTACTTTTTCGCCTTCCGCCGCGGCTTCTGTTTCTTCGAAATTGACCGGATGATGAGCTTGCCACCTCCGCTCTTGGCAAACGGAGTTATTGCCTGATCGAAAGCTGCATCAATGAGTGCCTTGATCTTGGGATCGTTCAATTTCTCTGCCGACTCCAGCCGCACAAATCGGTTCTGACTTCCCGACCCTTGTAAGATTCCGTGGGGATCGGGAAGGGAAGCGCCGCGATAGAAAGCAAGTCCCACCCCATTGGCTGCCGCTGCGATGGAGACGATGCTGTCCGACGGCCGCTCTGTGGCCGAATAGCCAATTACGAAGAAGTTGTAGTTGTCCCACACCAGTTCGTTCGCGGTCGGAAGCCGCTTTCGCAGTGCTTTACGCACCGAACGGATCACCGCTTGGTGTTTGGGCTCGAACTTGGCAACAAACGTCCGCAGCTGTTTCTCCGGGCTCTCGCCGACCGGCATGACGACGGCATTCTACAACGAGGCCGAAAGTTCAGGCTATCTCGCCGCAGTGTGCACCTTCACAAACTCCATCGTTTCCCGGATCACCGCGCGCGAAGCATCCGTGTCGTCTTCCACGTCGAAGCCGTGATGTCCCTCCGGATCGTTGCTCACGGTGAGAGTCACGCCCCGATTGAATGCTGCAGAAATAAAGTGATCGACAGAGGCGCTAATATTCGGGTGGTCCTTTCCCATACGTGCGATAAACATCGGCGCGATGGGTTTGGTGCTGACTTCCAATTGGTGCCGCGGAGAATACTCCAGCAGTGTGTCCTCCGATAGCGCTCCTCGCGATTCCTTCTCGCTCTCCACCAGGTCCAGCAGCGCGTAGTACGACACTATGCATCGAAGGTACGGCTGCGGATTTCGAATCGCCAGCGTCAGCAACGGGCCTCCCCCCGAAAAAGCCCACAAGACAATCCGGTCACCGTCTACGCCGAACGAGTCGGCATTTTCTCTGACATAAGCAATCGCATCGCGGAGGTCGCTGGTTGAATTTTCAACGCTCATCCAGTTTTCATAGAGACGATGATTGAATGCAATCCCAACAAATCCCGAAGCGGCTGCCATACGGCCATAGTCCGCGAATATTTGCCAGTCTTTCGGTTGCGTGCGTAGGGTCGGTGGCAGAAATCCGCCATGAATGAATAAAATGGCCGGCAACTTCGCAGTCGACTCCGCCGGCCGATAAATGTCCATCTTGAGGGCTTGTGCGCCCACCCGCTTATAAATCACATCGCGCCTTACTCTCACTCTATCCATGCCCGAAACCGTATAGACCAATGGCTTCTGGGCCACCGCCTTGACCCACGAAGGATCTTCTACTGTGGCTTGTTTATCTTGGGCACGCGCTGGCGTGAGGCTTGCCATCAAGAACATTCCCCAAAGGACGAATCTCATGGTTGCACCTGTCGTGTCGGGTTAGACGAAGGCCAGCGCGCCGTGATTAGACAGGTTCGGACGTTCAATTGAATCTAAGGGGAGGTCAGTTTGTTCGAAGAAATTCGATCTTAAATATCGCGCTCCGATCGCTTTCAGATCGAAGTGGCTGAACTGCGTCGCGTAGAAAGCGCTTGACAAGGTTTTTATGTAACCGTATAGTTACGCATTATGCGTCACCGTTCGGTTACATATTCGGCAGAGGCGGCTTTCGGCGCATTGGCCGACCCTACGCGGCGAGCCGTACTCGACCTTTTGCGGCAGGGAAGTCGGCCAGCGGGACAAATCGCCAGCGCCTTCCCCGTCTCTCGACCCGCAATATCAAAGCATCTCCGCCTTTTGCGGCGCGCACACCTGGTTGAAGAGCGACGCGAGGGAAGGCTCCGCGTATATCAACTGAATCCCGAGCCGCTGAAGGCTGTGGACTCCTGGCTCGAGCAGTACCGTATCTTTTGGCAGGTCAGCCTGACAAACCTGAAGAATTTTGTCGAAGCAGAATATGCAAAAGAAATTTACGCAAAAGGAATTCCGGGAAGTCGTCGTCCCAAAAAATAAACAGGAGAATTGGAAATGAAGAATCTTCGCAATGCATTGGCTGTCTTGGTACTAGCTCTCGCTACGGCCAGCTTTGCCTCCGATGCACAGGCGTCTTTCGAGAAGCTGAAAACTCTAGAGGGAAACTGGGCGGGCAAGGCAATGGGCAGGGACCTTCAAGTCTCGTTTCGGGTCACGTCGAAGGGCTCCGCCATTATGAGCGAAATTCATGGTCCGGAGAACATGATCAGCATGATTCACCTTGATGGCGACCGTCTGATGCTGACCCACTACTGTGACACCGGGAATCAGCCCCGCATGGTCGGCACCGTGTCTCCCGACGGAAAGAGTGTTACCTTCAATTTCCTCGATGTGACCAACCTCCTAAGCTCTCAGCCGGGACACATGGTGCGTATGACGCTCACCATGCTGGATGCCGATCACCATACCGAGCTTTGGGAATTCCAGGACGCCGCCGGAAAAGCCCAGCAACATGAAGCCTTCGATCTCCAGCGCGTCAAGTGACGTATGACGCCCATTGACCATGGAATTTAGCGGAAAGGGAACTTTCAAATGGCAACCGCCCTCATTACTCCGGACCAGGACGCAGTCGTTGCGGAAATCATGATCTCCGCGCCCCCAGATCGAGTCTTCCAAGCCATCATCGATCCACAACAAGTCATGCAATGGTGGACCGGCGAGGACTGCCAGATTGAGCACTTTTCAATGGAGCCTAAGGTCGGCGGCCGTTGGCGATATGACACCAAGCAGAGCAAGATGAACGTCAACGGCGTCACTAAATTTCATTGCGATGGCGAGGTCCTTGAGTTCGATCCGCCTCGCCGCGTGGCCTACACGTGGATTGCAAACTGGCATGAAAGGCCGGATCAGCGCACCGTTGTACGTTGGGAACTCACTCCCAGCGGTTCAGGCACGAAAGTAAAAATCACGCACAGCGGCCTCAAAGGTTTGCCTGGGTCTCTCAAGGATTACAGCGGCGGCTGGAGTGGCGTGGCGAAATCGCTCAAAGAATTTGTTGAAAAACATTAGTCCGAATGGGACCGGGTCTTGGCAAACTGTTTTTCGGATTTCATAGACCTGACTCCTGACTACTAACGAGGTCTTACATGGCAACTGCATCCATCACTCCCGATCAAGACACCATCCTCGCGGAAATCTTTGTGGCCGCGCCACCGGCTCGCGTTTTCGAGGCGCTCACCGATCCCGCTCAAACCCGACAGTGGTGGGGTCAACAAGGCATGTATCGCGTAACGGACACATCTTTTGATCTACGCCCGAGCGGAAAGTGGTCGAGCAAAGGTGTGATGGCCGACGGATCTTCGTTTGAAGTCAAAGGCGAATATCTGAAGATCGATCCGCCGCGTCACCTGGCTTATACATGGAAGCCAAGTTGGGCTCATCCCTTGGAAACGACCGTCTATTGGGATCTCGAGCCACGCGATGTTCATGGCCTCCAAGGCCGTGGACCGCAAAGGGTCGGCACCGGAACCCTCGTAAAGCTCCGCCATGTCGGCTTTGCTGCCAATCCTCAAGCGGCAGGGGGCCATACTGAAGGGTGGAAGCGGGTTCTCGGCTGGATGCAGGCGTTTTTGGAAAAAGGGGAAACCGTCGACACCCGCCCCTCACTGCCCAAATAGGGAAGTTGTTACGCGCTGGCAGTCGACTGTGCGTGCGGGCGCGGCCCGAGATTGTCTGAGTATTTTTCCGAGGCCTGCACCACCGGGATGGTCGCCTTTAGCGTGGTACCAGCAGGGCTGGACTGAACCTCGAACGTTCCGCCCAGCTCTTTCACCCGGGCTCGCATGCCTGCAAGTCCGACTCCAACATCGGTGCCGCTTTTCTGAAATCGTCCAAGCACGTCTCGCGGTATCCCGGCGCCGTAATCTTTGATCGTGAGCACAACCGCTGTTTCGTCCGCCACGAGGTCAATCTCCACTCGGCTGCTCTTGGCGTGACGGTGAACGTTGGTCAGAGCTTCTTGCAGTATGCGAAACAAAGCCGTCTCAATGTCGCTCGAAAGCCGAGTCAGGTCTTCTGCCATCTCAAGGCTCGTAACGATTCCGCTGCGCTTGCCGAACCCTTCAATGTACCAGCGGGCCGCCGACGCCAGACCGGCCTCATCGAGCAATGGCGGATGCAGAAGGTGAGACAAGGTGCGAGTATCCGAAATCGCGCGCTCCACCAGTTGCACTGCCTCAACCAATTGTGGCGAATCGTGGTGGCCATCGGTCGCCAATAGGTCCAAGTTGATCTTTGCCGCCGTCAGGTACTGACCCAGGCTGTCATGCAGCTCCCGCGCGATTCTACGTCGCTCATCATCTTGAACCCGCAGCAGCTTCGCGGAAAGCTTGCGTAGCGCCAGGGTGCGGCCCTCCACTTGTGATTCCAGATAATCATGGGCTCGACGCAATGCTTCTTCAGCAAGCCTTTGTTTCTCCAAGTGATTGCGGATCTCATATTGCCGTTGCCTCGCGTTGAGCGCGCTGCGTACGGAACTGATCAGGGTTGCAGGCCGCAATGGCCTTTCCAGCAAAGTGACGTTGCGTAAGGGGGCGCGCGCTCGTACTGCCCGTTCTGTGGCATCTGTGGAAACTCCGCTACCGGTGAGTACCAGGAGAGGGAAGTCGGACCACGGGGGCTGCGCTTCCAGCTTCTGCGCGAGAACTTCAATCTCCGCGGTATGCAGCGCTTCTTCCGCTACAATCGCCACACCCGCTTTTCTCGGAATGCTGGCGGTCATCTCTGCGGCAGCGGAAACGACCCGAACCGAAATTCCAGATTGTCGCAGCACGTTTTCGATCAATTGCGCATCTTTGCCAAAAGGAGCAAAGATCAGTACGTCGAGATCGGCATTCTCAGTCATTCGATCCCGGGCCCTTCCCGTTTCCTCCGACCAATGCCGGGGTCCCGGTGAGCACACCGTGAAAGTTATGCAGCGGCTCGCCGACATGGATGCGTCCCGGTTCCAGGCGTAGTTCGCGGATCGTATGCTCGTGTGAACCACTCCGCTTCTTAATCATCGAAATTGCTTGCCGCACCTCGCCCTGCACTTCGAAGTAACGCAGCACCAGAATGTTGTCCGCTAGATAGCTGACATCGATCGGCGTTTGCATGGCGCTACCGATCATCCCCATCTGCGCGAGAACCAACAGCGTCACAATTCCTTTGTTGTTCAGGTAGGTCAGCAGCTCATGAAGGTGCAGGGCCAGGAATTGCTCGCCCGGCATCGCCTGCAGAAATCCATTCAAGCTGTCGATCACCACCACCCGCACGCTTTCATCTTCCACCGACTTTCTCACCTTCTCCACAAACTCGCCCGGAGACATCTCCGCCGGATCAAGGTGATCGATTCGCACTCGCCCCGATTTCACATGTTGAGTCAAATTCATGCCCAACCCTCTTGCTCGGCCCAGCAATGTGCTGATCGTCTCCTCGAAAATGAACGCTGCGGAGGTTTCGCCGCGTTCCGCGGCGGAGGTCATCCAGCGCAATGCCATGCTGGTTTTTCCGCAGCCGGCAGGCCCAATCAGCAATGTGCTCGTGCCTCGATCCAACCCGCCACCGGACAGTTCGTCCAGTTCAGGGATTCCCGAACTAGCCGGGATCCGGCGTTCTTCGTCCATTACGTGTTCCGCTGCGATGAGTCGAGGGAAGACATACAGTCCGCCGCGCTCGATCACGTAATCGTGGAAGCCTTCGCGGAAAGCGCTGCCCCGCAGCTTCGTGACTTCGATCCTTCGCCTGGTCTTGCCGTACTCACGCTGCAGCCTCTCCAGCGTGATCACCCCGTGCACGATGCTGTGCAGTTCCAACTCCGCGTATCGGCTGGTCCGGTCGTCTAGCAGCAGGACCGTGCATTCCGACGGCAAATATTCCTTGAGAGAAAGAATCTGTCGCCGATAGCGTAGTGGATCTTTAGCCAGCATGCGGACTTCCGAAAGCGCGTCGATTACCAGCCGCGCCGGTTTCAGCCGCTCCACTTCGTTCATGATCATCAGCACGCGGTCATTGAGTTCGACCTCGGCGGGATGAAAGACGGTGTATTGGCCTTCCGGCTTCAGGTCCTGTTCGTTCGGCTTGAGCTCAAGGATGTCAAGATTCTGCAGCTGAAAGCCGTGGGCCTTGGCCGCTAGCAGAATCTCTTCGCGCGACTCGGAAAGTGTGACGTACAAGCATCGTTCGCCCTGTCGCAGGCCCTCCTGCACAAACTGCAGAGCGACGGTGGTCTTCCCCGTGCCGGGCTCGCCTTCGAGCAGATAAAAATGTCCGGAAGGCAGACCGCCGGCCAGAACGTCATCTAGACCGGGGCATCCGGAACCGGATCGCGCAATTTCCACGTGAGCAGGCGCTGGATCGTGAGTTGTCATGGAATAGTCTCGCGGCTTTTCACGTTTCGTTACGGACGGATTTAACGCCGCGAAGCTCCCATTTTTCCGGTGACAACCCGAGGCAGTCTATACAGTACTTTCTGTAAGTTGCTGAGTTCGGTCCCTAGTCTCGAAGGGCAGGAACGCTGAATGCTGAGCGCTAATTTCTCCGCGAAAATAGCGCCGAGGGCAATGCCTAGGTCGACTCGCAAACTGCTGCCAAACCTAGGCAACTCACTCCAATAAACCGCCGGCCGTCCTACACTGCAAGCGCGGCGACCTAGGATGATTACGCCGTTCTCTTTAGCTCGCGCACGTTCGGTTGGTAGGATCCCGCAACGTTTCGAAACGCCACGTTAAACCGATTCCAGACATTGATCTGAGTAATCGCCAGCGTCAGGTTCACTATTTCCTTCTCGCTGAAATGTTTCTTCACTTCTTCGTACACTTCATCGGACACCCGGCCTTCAATATGGGTCACTGCCTCTGTGTACGCCAGCGCCGCCCGTTCCCGGTCGGTATAGAACGGAGCATCCCACCATGCGCTGACCTCGTACAACCTCTGCTCGGTCTCTCCTAATGCGCGCGCATCTTTGGTGTGCATGTCAATGCACCATGCACAGCCATTGATCTGAGAAGCACGAAGGTAAACGAGATTCAGCAGGCCGGGCTCCAGACCGGAATGATTATTAATGTAAGCAGAAACCCCCAGCACAGCTCTCAGGGCCTCGGGGGCAACTTTCTCGATTTCTAAACGCGGATGCATGATGTGTCTCTCCTCTTAAACGCAATGCGTTCTGGTTAAAGATTAAGGTGAGAAGTAATTTACGTGCGACAACTAAATGGATGACGCTTACACGAGGGAGATTCGGGAAAATATGTCACAAACGATAACCAATCCCGCGGCTCCCTCGCTGCTGAAAACTTTCACCCTCTAAGGGCTCACCGCGATCGCACGGGGTGCGAAATCATCGTGCGTTGGAATTCCTCCCAAAACCTGGCTCGGAACTCCCGCCGAATTCAATCGCGCCGAACCCACGAATCCCGGCGGAGGTGGAAAAGGATAGTCGCAACTGCTGCCGATGCACTGCTGACCTCCGGCGTACAAATATTGGCCGGAGTGATCTTCCACCTCGACCGAAGATTGAGATATCCCGGTATCGTTCCTGGTCGCAGATCCGAGAGTCCCGTCGCCACTATTGATGGGGAAAGTCGCCACCGCAAAATCCTGCAGGCACGGGCTGCCCATCGAGCATTCGAGACCCCAGAGAGTACGTCCGAACCAATCCTGGAGCGGACTGACCAGGAAATTCGGATCGTCGACCGGAGGTTGGGAGATTGCAGTCAATGACCCGTCGCTTGCAATGCTGTAACCGTAGATAGCGTATTCACCAAATGTACCGCTGGTGACGGCGACCACATATAGATACTTCTCTCCGGCCGCAACTCCGCCACTCGCTAAGGCGTTGGGAATTGTAAAACCGTTGCCCGGTACCGGGTTCAGTGCGCCTTTTACTCGGTCGACGGTGTACCCGTACATCTGCATAGTCGCGTCTCCAGCAGTGAGATAAACCAAGGATCCGGTCGGGTTGACGCTGAGCGCAACAGGGAAATTTGGGTTATGCGGGACCTGGACCGAGCCCGCCGCCGTGAGCGCACCCGTCGAACGGTCGATCGCATAACTCACCAGATAGAGAGGCGTCGTAAACGACACAAATAAGAAATGGCCGGCGGGATCCATCTGTGCAATGAGGGTGCTGTATTGCTTTGTCAGGAATGGCGACCCGGGCATCGGATACAGCTTGCCCGTCGCATGATCCACCTGAAATCCCGTGACATTCGTTCCCGTGACCGCATAAACAAAATTCCCTCCGGGATCGGCAACTACACTTTCCGTATTCTGCGCCGCATAGGTCGGGGGCGCATTCGGCGCGTTTGGATTTATGACCACGCCCTTGTTGATCTTGAATTGATAGATGCCCTGGCCGCCCGTGCTGTATAGATAGTTGTCCGATGCCGTCGTGACATTCACGTTAAACGGGCTCTTATAAACGTTGCCGCAACTGTCCCAGGCTTGAGCCACCATGCTGTAAGCGCCCGGAGCGAGGTTCACGAAGGCGTCCGTCTGGTTGGAGTTAATCGCGTAAGGGCTTACCGAGGGCGCGGTGTAGATGCGCATCGACGAGATCGAACACGTGCTCTGCGCTGAAGCCGCGATATGAACCGGAGCGTTGCTGCTCGACGCCGTCGGCAGAAAAACCGTAACTCCAGCCGTGGAGGTTGTGGTAACAGCAACCGTCTGCTTGCTCACGTTGCCGCAGTTATCGAACGCCTGCACCGCCGTGTTGTAGCTGCCGGGTTGGAGCGGAATGAAAGTTTCAATGTGATTGCCACTAGTTTTATAAGCCACCACGCCCGGCGCCGAGTAAATCCGCATGGAACTGATTCCGCCGTCGCATGACGGATTCGACGCATAGGCTTCGTAATAAACCGGCGACCCGACGGAAGCCGAAGTCGGAGCTAATACTTTCACACTCAGCTGTGCCTTTGCGAAGACGCTGAATGCCGCAACCATGATCGTTACGATGAAGACTGATTTCGGTACTCGTTCGAACCGATTTGGTGCACCAACATATCCTTTGTTGTTTGTTTCCGGGCCCTCGCCAACGCTTTGAACCACAACCATAGTGCTGTCCTCCTGGGATCTTTCGCTTTGAGGACAGTTACTTGCCTCCTCGTTGCTCACTTACTCAATCTTCATTTTTTGGTAGGCGCCGGTTTTGTTAGCGGTCCACTGTCATCTCAAGCGAGGTCGCGAACCTGCTTTTCGCGACAAGTTTCAGCCATACCGATCACCCACTCGAACATTGCCAATCCTTGGTTAATCCATATTGATCTGTCGAATCCGCCGCGCCTTTTCCCGCTACGATATACTTGAACCCAGGATGGCAGCGAGCCCTGACAAGACGTTTTACCTCGAAACCTTTGGTTGCCAGATGAATGTCCATGACTCAGAGAAGGTCATTGGGACGCTCATTTCCGAGGGCTATCGCCAGGTTCCCACGGTTGAAGAGGCCGGCCTGATCCTCTATAACACCTGCTCTATCCGCGACAAAGCCGAGCAGAAGGTTTTTCATCGTCTCGCCGACTACAAAAAGCTGCAGGCGCAAGGCAAAAAATTCGGGGTGCTGGGTTGCGTGGCGCAGCAGGAGGGCGAGAAGATTTTCGAGCGCGCACCCCATGTCTCGATGGTGTGCGGATCCGCGTCGTACCGGAATTTGCCAGAAATGCTGGTGCAAATCGAGGAAGGGAAGCGCACGACCGGGCTCGACGATCGCCAGACCGACAAGTGTTTTGAGACCGAGTTCACCTCGCGCACGAATCCGAACCGCGGCTACATCACAATCATCGAAGGATGCGACAAGTTCTGCGCGTACTGTGTGGTTCCGTTCACGCGAGGCAAGGAGCGCAGCCGGACTTCCGAGTCGGTCCTGGACGAAGCGCGGCAGATGGCCGATCTCGGATACACCGAGATTCAACTGCTCGGCCAAAACGTGAATTCTTATCGTGATCCATCAGAAAATAAAAGCTTTGCTGAATTGTTGGTATCGCTCGGGAACGTGCCAGGCATCCGGCGAGTGCGGTTTACGACCTCGCACCCGCGAGATTTTGGGCGAGACATTGTTGAGGCCATCGATGCGGTGCCCACCTTGTGCGATCACGTGCACCTGCCGGTGCAGAGCGGATCGACTCGAGTGCTTGAGGCCATGCAACGGCTCTACACCCGAGACCAATATCTCGAACGGATCGCGTGGATGAAGGCCGCGCGCCGGGAAATCAGCATCACAACAGATATCATCGTGGGTTTTCCGGGCGAGACTGAGGCGGAGTTCGGGCAAACTTTGTCGTTGCTAGACGGGGTTGAATTTGACGGGGTTTTCGGATTCAAGTATTCACCGCGCCCGAACACCCCGGCGCTCAGGCTTGACGACGCAATTTCAGATGAAGAAAAAGCGCGACGGCTGTCAGTGGTGAACGAGCGGCAGCGTGAGATCCAGAAACGCAACAACGCCAAGTTTCTCGGGCGAACGCTCGAAGCTATGGTGGAAGGGAAGAACAACTCGCGGAATCAATGGGTTGGGCGGACTTCTCAGAACAAAGTCCTGAACTTTACCGCGCCTGCCGGAGTCGAACCCGCCCTCGGTAGTTACGTATCGGTCATAACCAGGCAGTGTTTTCCCAACAGCCTGGTGGGCGAAATGGTGGTATAAAAGCGGAGCACTTTCGGGAGAAACAGATGGAAGTGGAGATGAAAATCCGTGGCCTTTTGATGGACCCCGTTACGAACATGCCGATCGTGATTCTGAAGGATTCGGGGAGCGATGCGGTGTTACCGATCTGGGTCGGGATTTACGAGGCAAATGCGATCGCGCTGGAGATCGAAAAGGTGAGTACGCCGCGGCCGATGACACATGATCTGATCAAAAATGTGCTGACTGGGCTGGATACGCAAGTGCACAAGGTGGTGGTGACGGAGCTGAAGGAAGACACGTTTTATGCCGTGATCTGGCTGGAGCGTGATGGGCACATCATTAGCATCGACTCCCGGCCATCAGATGCGCTGGCGCTCGCGCTCCGCGTGGATTGTCCGATCTTCGTGGAGGATGAGGTTTTGAAGAATTCGAAGCAGGCGGCGCCGTCAGACCGCGTAACCAGCGAAGAGCTTCGCAAGTGGCTCGAAGGTTTGAATGACGAGGACATGGGAAGGTACAAGATGTAATTGGTAATTTCGTGATTTTGGCACTTTGATTCAGTCAGTTCAAAATTACAGAATTACGCAATTACAAATTCCTGATGGACCCTGCCGAACAACTCCAGAAAATCTACCTGGCGGGATTCGAACTCAAGACATTCGAACGGTTTCCCAAGTGCGTAGGAGTAGTGCGCGAGAATTGCATCGCATTGGTCGTGCCGTCTCCCGATGGCTTGCAAATGCTGGGAACGCCCGGTTGGCAGGTTGGGGAAGTCATGGGAGTGCTGACCGAGGTCGCCGGACGGCAGGTATTCCAGGCGAAGGACGAGATTGTCGAGGCGACGCCGGAGAGGCTGGAAAAGGTTAGAAGGTTTCGGGAAGAGTTGCGGGACTTACTGAAGACGCGGGTCTAGGCATTTCACGTATTTTACATAATACCTGTTATCGGACATTGCATATAACTCGCCTACCCCAATGTTAGGCCGCACGATACAGCGCTTGGTTCCGTCAGCGAGTCACTTCGAAACCACACCAACGCGCTCGCGCCACCCTCGCCCGTCACAACCGGCGCATTTACCAAATAACGAATGAATCTAGGCGTGCTTGTAGCGGTTCTCGGAATGTGATACTTAGTGCGCCATGAAAAAGTCTGCCATCGCTTGCGTGGTTCTGCTCGCACTTTGGTCTGTTCGAGTAACGCCCCAAGCGCAGGTGAAGCAAAATTCAGCCTCGATAGTGGTCAAGGCCGGCAAGCTTCTGGACGTTAACAAAGGAAGCTATGTCGAGAATGCGGCCGTCTGGATCGAAGGTGACCGCATCAAGGAAGTTGGCCGGTTCGCCGACATCCGGTCACATGCTCCGAAGGATGCACAATTCATTGATCTTAGTCACTCGACGATCCTGCCGGGATTGATCGACTGCCACACGCACATCATGGCGCGAATTCCCGATGGGCCCGATGGATACACTTTGAATCTTGCCACCAAGTCGCAAGCCTTCCGCGCTCTTGAGGGTGCATACGATGCACGCATTACCTTGAGAGCTGGATTCACGAGTGTCCGTGACGTCGAAAACGAAGGTTCGGGATACGCGGACGTAGCCCTGCGCGACGCGATCAATCAGGGCCTTGCGGAGGGGCCGAGGATGCAGGTAGCGACGCGTGCGATCGCGGCGGTCGGACAGTACAATCCCTTCGGAGTTTCTCCGGACTTGACCGATTTTCCGACGGGTGCGGAAATGGTGAGCGGAGTAGACGAAGCTAGACGAGCCGCGCGGGAGCAGATCGGTCATGGCGCTGATTTGATCAAAGTGTATGCCGACTGGGACCATCCTACGCTCACGGTTGAGGAGATGCGCGTAGTGGTCGAAGAAGCGCACAAGCAAGGGCGCAAGGTGGCCGCACATGCTTACAGCCCCGAGGGAATCCGCAACGCGCTGAATGCAGGAGTCGACTCGATCGAGCATGGGAACGACGCCGACCGTGCGACCCTCGAATTGATGAAAGAGAAAAATGCATATTGGGTACTTACGAAAAGCCACTATCGCGATCGTCTGAAGACCGAAACCAATCCTCGCAGGCGCAAATATCTCGAAGACACACTGCAACGTGCTCGAGAGAATGTAGCGATCGCACGTGAACTCGGTATAAAGATCGCAAACGGCTCCGATCCGGCAAGCGCAGAAGGACACGGCAAGAATGCCGATGAAGTCATTACGGCCGCGGAATTGGGGATGGCCGCGATTGAGGCGATTCGTGCGGCCACGGTGAACGCTGCCGACTTGATGGGATGGCAGGACCGGGTCGGGTCGATCGAGCCGGGCAAGTTCGCCGACCTGATTGCTGTCAACGGCGACCCTCTCGCGGAGATCAGTGTCTTGCAGGACGTGAAGTTTGTCATGAAAGGCGGCGAGGTGGTTAAAGACACAACCTCTCACTAAACGTGGCGTCGGACCATCGGGGGATTCGCGTTCCTGTCTCTTCCCTCACTTTATGTTGTCGAGGATGGAGCCGACGATGCCTCCGACCACGCCGCCCTCGACGGTCTGACGGTTGACCTCGCGAGGAATGTATTTCTCGATGGCGTGAGCCAGCTTGGCGATGGGCAACGTCTGCAGCCAGATCCTGCCCGGGCCGGTAAGAGACGCGAGAAAGATGCCGTCACCGCCGAAGATCATGTTCTTGATGCCCGGTACAGTCGTGATCTGGAACGACACGCTGGCCTGAAACGCGCCGACATGGCCGGGATGAACTCGCAAAGTCTCGCCGGGTTGCAGGTCGCGGACCACGAGTTCCCCGGAAAGCTCAAGCCAGGCAGTTCCCTGCCCACTGAGCCTCTGCAACAGGAAACCATCGCCACCGAAGATGCCGGCACCGAGCGACTGCTGGAAGCCGACACTGATCTGGATCTGAGGCGTGGCGCAGAGGAATCCGTGGCGATGAATCATGTACTCGTGCCCCTGCGATACTTCGACCGGCACGATGTGGCCGGGAAGCTTGGTGGCAAACGCCACCTCACCCGTGGCGCCTACGGCTCGATACTCGGTCATGAAGATCGACCCACCACCCGCGACGCGCTTCAACACGCCGAAGAGACCTCCGCCGCCGGCAAATTGGCTATGGGTGGTCATCTGGATCGAACTGCCCATCCATGACAGTTCTCCGGCCTCGGAGATGACGGACTCGTTAGGCTCGAGGGCAAACTCGAGCACAGGCATGGTCGTACCGGTGACGCGGCTCTGCATCGGAAAGTCTCCTCGTGGTCGAGTATACAAGGTGAAGCATCCAGGGCGGCGGCACGCATTACGTGGTACTCAATGCGGAAAGAAGAATCGCAAGTCCGACTCAGGTAGTTGCGCTGATCGGCGCGCTCATGGCAATTGCTTGTAACAGCATCTCCAAAGAGATGCCCTGTGAAATCATGGTGCGTACAAACAGCAATCGAAATCAGACTCTTCAGTGCGAGTTCTTGTAAACAACGCCGCCCTTCATGACGAAAACGACACGGCGGACGGCAGTGATGTCTTTCAGAGGGTCGCCGTCAAGGGCAATAATGTCGGCCTGCAGGCCCGGCGAAATGGAACCGATCTCATCCGACAGGCGCATGGCTTGGGCGGCAAGTGAGTTGGCCGACACCATGGCGGCCATAGGATCGACCCCGCAGTCACGAACGCGTTCGATAAAGTCCTCGGCGTTGCGGCCGTGAGCGCCGGCGACCGCGTCTGATCCGAAGACAATCTGCAGGCTTGGAATCCGAACTGTGCGTCGCATCAGGTCATGCATTGCCGGCAAGAGATCCTTCATTGCCGTGAAGCTCTGTTCGGTAAAGTAGGGCGGAGCGAGAAACTTGTCTTTGTTCTGAAGATAGTTTTCGAGCACCAGGCCACCTTGCGGATCGAAGTAAATTCCCTTCTCAGCCATCAACTTCAAGTCTTCGTCGGTTGCGCCGAGCCCATGCTCGATCTCTGTACAGCCAGCAACAATTGCGGCATGAACGGCGTCGCGATAGGCGTGGACGATGGTGCGTAAGCCTTGTTTGTTGGCTTCATCACAGGCGGCCTTCAGTTGCTCCTGGGAGAGCGTCATGATGCCGCGAGTCATGCCGCCGGAAGCAAAGATCTTGATCAGGTCGGCACCGGCTGCCTTTTGCTTTCGCACGAAGGCTCGAATTTCATCGGGAGTGCCAGTCTGCTCGCCTCGGCCCATCAGCGGCTCGGCGGAGGTAAGAATACGCGGGCCAGGCAGAGAGCCCTTGGCGATCGCGTCGCGGAGGGGGATGTCGTTGAGCGATCCAGGGCTTTGAACAGTGGTGAAACCGGCCATGAGAGTGAGCCAGGCATTCGCGGCGGACGCGTAGGCGGCTTCCTGAGTGGTGCCGTTCATGCCCGCGTTCTTTCCGTCAGGACCGAAAATCCAAGTGATATGCGCGTGGGAGTCGATCCAGCCGGGGAGGACTGTGAGGTTTCGGAGATCGAAGTCAACGGGGGCGGCCTTTGGATCGAGAGTAACAATTTTCGAACCGTCGATCACAATGCTGGTGTCGTGAAGGACGTGGCCTTTGCCGTCGAGGAGAGTGCTGACGGCAAGGACGGTGCGGTGGGTTTGGGCGACAGAAATCTGTGCGGAAAATGCCAAAATCAAGGTGGGGAAAGTTAGGTGCTTCATCTAGCACAGAAGGTATCGCAGCGGTACAACGGTTGCAAGACAGCCACGGTAGTCGCGCCTGATCGGCGCGACTCAGCGGGACCCTTTTATGTATGTTGCGGCGTCTGCTGAGGGGCGAGAACGATTTTAGGATGAAAGAGGGTCCCTGCGATACGGGTTGCGATGGCGATGAGGTCCCTCTGGCCATAGAACACTTTCACGTAGCGGGCCTTGGATAATTCGGGCAGGTTCACGGTGCGACCCGTACGAATGTCGGAGGCGACCTCGTCGTTGACAGTAACGCAGGGAAATTGGGGCAAGAGCTTCCGGGGATGGATGAAGACATCCTCTGGCGACGACGCTGACTGTGCCGCTGCATCCAATTGTTCGAGAGTGTGAGCGTCAGCGAGATCGAATTCGGCTACCGATGTTCGACGAAGGGACCCTAGGTGTGCGCCGCAGCCGATGCGCTGGCCCAGATCGTGCGCGACGGATCGCATATAGGTCCCCGACGTCACGCGGGCGCGGAACGTAGCGCGGTTTCCTTCCGCAGTCAGGATCTCAAACTCCTTAATCTCAACTTGCACTGGCTGAAGCACCACGTCTTTTTGCTTGCGCGCGAGTTTGTACGCAGGAACGCCTTGGATTTTCTTGGCGGAGAATGGAGGAGGAGTCTGCTCAATCTTGCCGGTAAAGTGGGAGGCGAGTTCGCGGAGAGCGTCGAGTGTTAACTGAACTTCTTCTTCGGGCGCGAGAGCCTCGCCGTCAGCATCGTACGTATCCGTGGCAAAGCCGAAGCGGATCAGCCCTTCATAGGTTTTCTCAGATGCTGTGTAAAACTGGGCTAAGCGCGTGAGGTTGCCAATCACGAGCGGCAAGACGCCGGTCGCCAGTGGATCGAGCGTTCCCAGATGACCGACGGAGCGTTCGTTTAGGATGCCGCGCACGCGATTCACCACGTCATGCGAGGTCAGGCCGGAAGGCTTGTCGAGGATGAGAACACCGTTCATACGAATTTGTAATTGGGTAATTCGTAATTGAGTAATTTAAAATCGACGACGGCCAGTCTTTAAATTACCAAATTACTAAATTTCAAAACTAGATGATTCCTATTCGCGATGATACGCCGCGGTTCAGTACGCCCTACGTGACATATTTCATTATTGCGCTAAATGTCGCTGTGTTCCTGATGGAGTTGTCGGTCGGGGCGCAAAGTCACCGCGCGCTCAACGGCCTGATTTATCAGTTTGGCGTGGTGCCACGGCATTTCGAGTTGGCGCTGTCGGCTTCGGCGCGATATTCGCTCCCGGCATCGGTATTGACGATCTTCACGTCGATGTTCCTGCATGGCGGATGGCTGCACATCATCGGGAATATGTGGTTTTTGTGGATTTTTGGCGACAACATTGAAGACTACCTGGGCCATGGTGCGTACCTGGTGTTCTATCTGTTCAGTGGGTTTGCCGCGGCGGTTACTCATATCGTGCTTAATGCTGGTTCAAATCTACCGACCGTCGGAGCGAGCGGAGCAATTGCGGGCGTTATGGGAGCATATTTCGTTTTGTATCCAAAAGCCCGTGTGCTGACGCTGGTGCCGCTGATTATTTTTTTCACCTTCTGGTGGCTACCGGCATGGCTGATGCTTGGGTATTGGTTCGTCATTCAGTTCCTCATGGGAGCCGCAACGTCAATTGCGGAGACCAGCCAGAATCAGGGTGGAGTCGCCGTGTGGGCACACGTCGGAGGGTTCATCACGGGTATCGTGCTCATCAAACTGATGCCGGAAAGGCGGGGGCGATATCGGTATGCCTCGTGGTAGATTCGGCAGATGGGATCGCTTGTGTTGCTTACGCCGCGACTCGTTCTGCGCTCCTGGCAAGTGGATGATATCCCGCAACTATTGCCGCTGATCAGCGCTCGTGAAGTGGCAGCGACCACCCTCAGAATCCCACATCCTTATACGCAAACCGACGCGGAGGAGTTCGTACGCCGCACAGACCAGGAGCAGGTGCGCTGCGCGATCCTGCTGGCGGGCACATCTACGCTCATTGGTGGGGTCGGTTTGAGACTCAACCAGGATCACAATCATGCTGAAATCGGCTATTGGCTGGGAGTGCCGTACTGGGGCAAGGGTTATGCGACCGAAGCGTCGGCAGAGCTACTTCGGTATGGATTCGAAGAACTGAAGTTGCACCGGATCTATGCCTCACATTTTGCGCATAATCCGGCGTCGGGGAATATTCTTCGCAAGATCGGGATGAAGTACGAAGGGCACCAGCGCGGACATCTGATGAAGTGGGACGAGTACTTGGACCTGGAGATGTATGGGATAGTGGCACAGGATTTCGTGGGGCAAAGCAAAAAGCCTTTGACCGAAGAGAGTATGAAGATAGATCAAGGCCGCAAAGAAGTCCCTTGAGGCCGCCATTTATAATCACTGTGTGAAAGATTCGGTTCAACAATTAGCTTCCGCCGACTTCCCTACCCGCTGGGGACAGTTCCGCATTTACGGATTTCAGGGGAAATTCGGAGAGCGTATGGAAGATGCTGTGGCGCTCGTGATGGGAGACGTCAAAACCGCGCCGCCGTTGGTGCGGATTCATTCGCAGTGTCTGACAGGAGATGTGTTCGGATCGCTGCGTTGCGATTGCCGTCAGCAATTGGAGTTGGCGCTGCAAATGATCGCGGAAGCGGGCGCAGGGGTGCTGATTTATGAACAGCAGGAGGGGCGCGGCATCGGCTTGATGGCAAAACTGCAGGCGTATGAATTGCAGGACGCGGGACTGGATACAGTCGAGGCGAACGAGCGACTGGGGTTCAAGGCGGACCAGCGCGAATTCGGATTGCCGGCAGAGATTCTGAAAGCCCTAGGGGTGAAGGCTGTGCGGTTGCTATCGAATAATCCTGACAAGGTTGCGGCGCTGGAGCGCGGAGGAATCAAAGTCGTGGAGCGAGTGCCGTGCGAAGTTTCGCCGAGTGCCTACGCCGAAGAGTATCTGAAGACCAAGAAAGAAAAGATGGGACATTTGTTTAGCTCGAAATGACAAGCTCTTGACCGCAGTAGAGCGGAAAGCAGATTTTAGGCCTCTGGTTAAGCAGGCCAAATTTCGAGAGCGGTTTGGCTAAGAATCTGCTGCTTCAAGTCCTCTTTCAGCGGTAATCCACGGAATTCATCAAGATTCTGTTTCACGTCAGGCACGCCGGGGCCGGGCCAATCCGTGCCGAATAGTGTCTTGTGCGCGATCTCCTCAAGGCGCGGAAAATACTTCAACAGAGTCTTGGGTGGAATCCCGCTGATATCGAGGAAGACGTTCGGGTGGCGGCGAATCAGGAAGAACGCAGTGTTCATCCACAGTGGACGACCGCCGTGGGCCAGAAGAATTTTCAATTTGGGGAAATCGACCGCTACATCGTCAACATAGATGGGGTCGCCGTACTTGTTGCGTGCGCCGGGAAAGATCGAGGTTCCCGTATGGAACATGACGGGGATGCCATTGGCTTCCGCGGCACGATAAATGATCTCGAGTTCGTTGACGCCTTTCAGGTAATCATTGGGATACAGAAGCTGGTGCGGAGGATGAATCTTGATCATGCGGATGCCGAGACGCAGAAGTTGCTCGACATCGGCCATGACATTCGCGGTGTGACGAGGGTGCACACTGCCACAGGAGATCAGGCGTTTCGGGTTTTCCTGCACGTAGTCAGCAATGAACTGGTTAACCCCGCTGGTGAAGCCGATGACCTCAGGCGCGACGTAATTGATCAGAACGGCGCGGTCGATTCCTGATCGATCGAGGTACTGAAGGAAAGCTTTCGGCGAGCGGCAGAACTCGGCGATCTGATCGTAATTCGGACGTTGCTTCTTCATCAGTTCAAGCGCGGTTGGCTTGAACATTTCCATGGGCTGGATGTGAATGTGGCAGTCGGTGATCAAAGGCGTCCTTGGTGGTTGGTTCTTCGTTGTTGGCTGAACATTAGTTTTGTGCCGCGGCGAGGATCGCCCGCTTTGTAAACACCCGTATCATCTCACGGCGATACTCGGGGGTGAGGGCGGACGTAGTAAGCGGCTTTGCAGTTCGAGCAGCCAGATCGCCAATTGTCTCAGCTAAAGATTCATCGATTTGCTTTCCAGCCAGCGCTTCGCTCGCCCCTTTTACCAATACGGGAGCGGGATTCACAGCAGTTAACGCGACGCGCGCCTCGGCGATGTGGCCGTTTGAGCGCTTGAGAGCGACCGCCACGCCCGCGAGCGGGTAGTCGATTGATCCGCGAATGCGCAGCTTTCGATAGACGCCAGCGTAATCGGCGGTTGCTGCCGGGAGGAAGATGCGAGTGAGAAGTTCGTCGGGCTGGAGCTTGCGGTAGTTGTCGCCCGCGCCGGTGTAGAAATCGCTCAGCGGAATGCGGCGTGTGGTCGAAGGTCCGACAAGCTCGATTTCGGCATTGAGGCAAAGCAATGCGGGCGGAGTGTCGCCGGAAAATGCGGCCCAGCATTTAGTGCCACCCGGGGCCACGTGACAGAGGTCGCCATCTTTCTTAATGCAGAAGCCGCAGGCTTTGCGCCAAGTGAGCGACTGGTTGTACCAGAGGCAGCGTGTGTCCAGGCAGATATTGCCGCCGATCGTGCCCATGTTACGAATCACTGGCGAAGCGACGGTTGCGGCAGCTTCGGTCAGGACTGGGTAGCGCTTCTTGAGCAGCCCCGATCGTTCGATGTCGCTGAGCGGAGTGAGGGCGCCGATTTCGACGTCACTTCCCTGCTGGCGGATGCCTTTGAGTTCCGCGACGTGGCGGAGGTCGAGGACGAATTCTGGCTCAAAGAGCTTTTGCCGCATCGAAGGAATGAGGTCGGTGCCGCCGGCCAGAATGCGGATGTTGTTCGCATGCTTCGCCAGATGCGAGCGCGCTTCCTCGAGCATTCGCGGGCGAAGAAGTTTGAATTGCGGAAGGCTCAATCGTCGCCTCCGGCACTTGCGGGCGCTTCTCTTCTCGAAGGATCGAGCGGATGGCGCTCGGGACCTTTGCCCCGGAACCAGAGCGATCCACCATGCTCACGAAAACGAGTGGGTGAGGTCGGATCGATGCCGTCGGTTAGATTGATTTTCTTCTGTTTTTTCTTCTCGCGCAGCGCCGCAAGGACACGCTCGGGAGTAAAGGGCGACTCGTGCAGCCGGACACCGACAGCATCATAGATCGCGTTGGCGATTGCAGGAATGGTCGCCGCAAGCGAGCCTTCGCTGGCTTCCTTTGCACCGAACGGGCCTTCGGGGTCGACGCTCTCGACGATGATCGGCTCAACTTCGGGCGACTCGACCGATGATGGGCTGCGGTATTCGAGCAGCCCAGGATTCATCAGCATGCCGTCTTTCCATATCATTTCTTCGGTGAGAGCCTGACCCATGCCCATCCAGACGGAGCCAATGATCTGACCTTCGACGGAGACTGGGTTGAGGGCGCGACCACAATCGTGCGACGCCCAAACTTTGTGAACTGTCACTTCGCCGGTTTCTTCGTCGACGCTGACTTCGGCAACCTGGGCTGAATAGGAATAAGCGGGCGAAGGGCCGACGCCAGCGCCTTTGTGCTTGCCGCCGCGAGCTTCGACAGGCGGCGCGTAGGAACCGGTACCAGTGAGTGCGCCGTGGAAGTCGATGGCAGCAACCACGGCTTCTTCAAACGTCAGTCGGTCTTTCGGACCCTCGTCTTTGCGTTTCTGCTGGAGCGATCCGCGGAGGATTTGGCCTTCGACCCGGCCGGAGACCGTGGGCTGGGATGAATTGCTGCGAGGCTCCGCCTCTCCCGACGGCCGAGGGTGGCCATCGCCACGTGGTTCTTGGTGATCACCGTTCTTGCGACTAATTGAATCGTTGCGGAAGACCAATCCTTCGGGAGTGCAATCCATTTTGCGAGCGGCGGCAGAGGCGATTTGTTTCTTGACGTCCTGCGCGGCGCGAAGAGTGGCGTTGCCGTTCATAAAAGTGACACGGCTGGAGTAAGACCCGATATCGATCGGAGTTAGGTCGGTGTCGGCAGCGACGACTTTAACGCGCGAGAGCGAGCAGCCGAGGGTTTCAGCAGCAATCTGCGCGACCATGGTGTCGGAGCCTTGGCCGATGTCAGAGGCTCCCGTGTAGACAACCACTCCGCCGTCACGATCGATTTTGATGTTAACCGTCGAGTGCGGCATGTCGGAACGAATGATAGAGTTCGCTGCTCCGCTGACATAGTGGCTGCAGGCGATACCAAGGCCGCGACCTTTGGGCAGCTTGCCTTTGCGCTGCTTCCAGCCGGAACGATCGACAACTTTCTCGATGCATTCGGGCAGGCCGTAGCTCTGGACTCGGAGCGAGTTCACCGTGATACATGGCGCCTGGAGCAGATTGCGCTGGCGAACTTCGGCTGGGTCCATGTTGATCTTGACGGCGAGTTCGTCGAGTTGAGATTCGAAGGCGAAACGAACGTTGACCGTACCGTGTCCGCGCATGGCTCCACAGACGGGTTTATTGGTTAAAACGCGGTAACCGTCGTACTGGATATTGGGAATGTCGTAGAGCGCGCCGAGCAAGGCGCCGGAGTAAAGAATTGTGACCACCCCGTAGGAGCAATAGGCGCCGCCATCTTGAACGACGCGCGCCTTTACGGCAGTGATGTGACCGTCGTTCGTGATGCCGGTCTTCAGATCGACGATAGTCCGCGGGCGGCCGCGGTGGGCCCAGAAGACTTCTTCGCGCGTGTAAGTAATCTTTACCGGAGCCTGGGCCTTGCGAGCTGCGACGGCGGCGATGATCTCAAGGGGAATGACTTCGCTCTTGCCTCCGAACCCGCCGCCGACGAGCGGTTTGATCACGCGAATCTGCGACATCGGCATTTCGAGAACGAGCGAAAGCTTGTGCTGCAGGTAGTACGGGACCTGAGTGGAAGACTGGACAATGAGCCGACCTGGGTTGCCTGTCTGCGGATCGATTTCGAAAGACGCCAGGGTGCAGTGCGGCTCCATCGCGGCGTGCGTGACTTCGTTGGCGATGAAACGGGCTTCGGCGACTTGATCAGCTTCGGCAAAACCTTTATCGGGATCGCCGAAAACATGGTGATAGTCCTTCTCGAGGTTGTTAGGTTTGTTGTCGTGAATGAGGTCGGTCTCAGCCTTCATCGCTTCTTCGGGGTCGAAGTACGCAGGAAGGACCTCGTATTCAACGTCGACCAGTTCAAGCGCATTTTCCGCTGTGGCTTCGTCGATTGCGACAACGCAGGCGACGTTGTCACCGACGTATCGGACCTTGTCGGTTGCGAGAGCGTGCTCGTCATGGCCGACCGGAAGAATACCGTAAGGGTTGGGGGCGTCTTTGCCGGTGGCGACGGCGACCACACCTTCGAGTTTCTGGGCGCGAGTGGTGTCAATGCGCTTGATGCGGGCGTGAGGATAGGGCGAGTGGAGAATCTTGCCGATCAGCATGCCGGGTGCGCTGAGGTCGTCGGTGTATTTGCCCGCGCCGGTGGTTTTGCCAGCAGCATCGATCATGGCGATTGGTTTGCCGATGATGGAGAAGTCGTCGTTAGTCTTTGGTCGTTCGTCGTGGGTCAAGAACAGTTTCCTCGCTGGGTTCGGACTGACAAGAGAGTTGAAACGCCGCTTGTGCCTGAGAAACGCAGATCCCTCCACTGCGCATCATCGTTCTGCGAGCGGTGATGCTCCGGTCGGGATGATAGTAAGTTATGGGTCATTGCGCGGCGGCCGCTCCTTTCTGCTCTGCTTCGATCGCGGCCTTGATGGCTTGATACATCTGGCTGTAGCCGGTGCAGCGGCAGAGATTGCTGCTCAAAGCGCTGCGAATTTCATCGTCGGTGGGATTTGGATTATGAGCGAGGAGGTAGCGAACCGTCATCATGAAACCCGGCGTGCAGTAGCCACACTGCGATCCGCCCCAGTCGCCGTAAGCTTTTTGGATGGCGGCGAGGCTGCCATGCTCGCTGACGCCTTCGACCGTGGTGATCTCCTGGCCTTCGCAACTGGCGGCGAGTATGGTGCAGGAGAGCATGGGGATGCCGTCGACCTGAACCGCGCAGGCGCCGCAGGATGAGTCGTCGCAGCCACGTTTGGAGCCGGTGAGATCAAGGTCCTGGCGCAGCACATCGAGCAAGAGCTTGCTGGGCTCAATGGCGAGCTCGTGGATACGACCGTTCACTTTAAGTTCTATTAGTTCTTTCTTCATTAGTACGTGGGCACCTTCGGATCGATCTGGCGTGACCAGGCGTCAATCCCGCCGCGCATGGATTGCGTATTCTCGAATCCCTGTTGGCGCAGCCAGTTTGTTACATTCAATGACCGAACGCCGTGATGGCAATAGACAATGATGTGGTCGTCAGGATCAAGCTCCTGATGAGCGCGAGTCGGGATGTCGCCCATGGGTATGAGCTTCGCTCCTGCGATCGTCGCAGTTTGGTGTTCCCAGGGCTCGCGGACATCCAGCAAGGTGAACGCATCACCTTGATCGAGCTGGCGTTTCACTTCGTCAGTCGTGATTTCGTAATCGAGCATCGCTTAATAACCAAAATCTGTCTGAGCGGCGTAGGCATGCTGCTTTACACCGAGCTCCTCGACGCGGCAACTGCCGAGTTGATTCATGTACTCACGGCGGTCCGGCAGGCCATAGACCCATCGAGACAGCCAGGCGTCCGTATCCGCCTTGGTTTTTGTCTGTTCGTGATACTGGCGGAAAAAGGCGTCGTCGCGCTTGTAATAGCCCTGGACTGGCGAAGGATGCGCGCCGTATGGGGATTCAA